>WNGA01000912.1_pt1 | contig 45205 bp, 35 predicted proteins | sample 5400061 | NCBI WGS metagenome assembly WNGA01 (sample SAMN13153366, study PRJNA577476) | soil metagenome | isolation source: 100 cm soil or saprolite under grassland replicate 2 | place: USA:California | collected 2016-06-15 | reverse complement strand
TGACCAGTGCCGGGAGGCCCGCACAAACGCCTCCTGCACGGCGTCCTCGGCGTCCCCCAGGTCCCCAACGACCGCGGCGACCTGCCCGACCAGCCGCTGGTAGCACGCCAGGTAGAACTCGTCGAAGCCCTCGCTGTCTGGCACTCATCCTCTCGTCCGCTCGCCGCTGCACACCTCAAACAGGCAGCCGGACGCCGTCTGGTTCCATCGGCGGCAGTGGAGGGTCGCGGGCTCGGGTTCCTGCTGCCGTCGAGGAACTCCTCGCTCGCCCAGCGGCTCGCCGCCGAGCACGGCGTCCGGATCATGGGTCGCTGACGCTGATGGTGCTGGCGATTCGGCAATGTCAGTCGCCGAGCAGGGTGGCGTCCTTGTGGCAGACCACGGCGAAGTCGACGACGGTCCACAGGAATTCGCCGCGCTCGCCGACCGCCGCCAGGCTCGCCAGCCAGGCGTCCAGGTCCTCCGGCGGCACCACACCGGTGCGGCCGAGCACGGTCGCGATGTGCTGGGCGAACTGGTATCCGAGCAGCGGCGGCCGCCAGCCGCGGCTCACCATCACGGTCGCGGTCACCGGGTCGACCGTGAAGGGCGAGCGGGCGGCGATGTCGTGCAGCCAGCGGCCGATCGTGCCGTTGACCGCGTCCATCCAGTCCTGCTGGGTGTCGCAGTAGGCGTGGACGAGCCGGCGGGTCAGCTGCAGGTCTGGTGCGGTGAACACCATCGTGTCGTAGTCGGGGTGCGAGAGGACCAGGCGGCCGCCGGGCCGCAGCACGCGGTGCGCCTCCAACAGGACGCGGTCCGGATCGGGCAGGCATTCCAGCACGTTGTGGCACAGCGCCTTGTCCACCGTGCCACTGGCCAGCGGCAGCGGCGCGTCGAGGTCCGCGCGGACCAGACGCAGCCTCCCCGCGTGGCGGTCGCCGGTGAATCTGGCGGCCGCGGCGGCCAGCGCCTCCGCGGCAGCGTCGACGCCGACCACGATGCCGTCGCGGTCGTCATGGTCGAGGGGGGCGAGCAGGTCGGCGAGGGTCGCGCCGTCCCCGCAGCCGAGGTCCACGACGACGCGGTCGCGCGAGGTGATCTCGAGCAGCGCCGCCAGGCGCTGGTGGCGTTCGACGACTCCGGGGTCCTCGAGCGACTCGTACTGGAGCTCTGTGCCTTGGAGTTCTGTGTCCACGCCCTGTTCCTCGACCACTGGGGAGCTGCACCGGTAGACGACGAGTCTGATGGCAGTGTCAGGTGCGGTATGCCGTCGGGCTGCTGCAGCTACGATGAGCCGCTCGGCTGTGATAAACCAGCGCAAGCATGTGCGTATATTGCTGCTGATGACGGATCGAGCTGGCGGGTAATCCCCTATGCGGCGGTTGGGCTGGCAGGCGTACCTCGGACTGGGGGCCGCACTGTGTGCGGCCTACTACCTGGTGCCGCCGACCGCGGCGAAGCTGGTGGTGTGGCCGCTGATCGGGGGGTCGTCGGTGGTCGCGATTGTAGCGGGCACGCGCTGGCACCGCCCGGCCCGCCGGCTGGCCTGGTACCTGGTCGCCGCCGGGCAGCTCAGCTTCATCACCGGCGACTGGCTGTACGTCGTCCGCGTGCGGGTGCTGCAGACAGGGCAGCTGTTCCCCTCGGTCGTCGACCTGTTCTACCTGGCCTTCTACCCGCTGCTGGTCGCCGGGCTGCTGCTGATCCGCCGGCGTGGTCCCGGGCGGGACTTGGCCAGTCTGATCGACGCGGCGATCATCACCATCGGGCTGGGGCTACTGTCGTGGGTATTTCTGATCAGCCCGTACATCTCGATCGAAGGGTTCAGTCCCGGGCAGCGGCTGGTCGCCATCGCCTACCCGCTGGGAGATGTGCTGGTGCTGGCGGTCGCCGTGCGGCTCGCGGTCGGCACCAACCGCCCGCTGGCATGGTGGCTGCTGGCGGGCAGCATTGTGCCGCTGCTGTTCGGCGACACATTGTTCGGGCTGCTGCAGCTGGCCGGGACCTGGGGGACCTGGCAGCGCCAGCAGTTGCTGGACCTGTCCTGGATCCTGTTCTACGTCGGGTTCGGCGCCGCGGCGCTGCACCCATCGATGGTCAAGCTCTCGGAGCCGGGCCCGGTGGCTGCCCGCCTGACCCGCGGGCGGCTGTTGCTGCTGGCCGGCACGTCGCTGCTGAGCCCGACGGCGCTGGCGGTCCAGGCCGCACGCGGCAAGCTGAGCAGCATGACAGTGGCGGCGCTCGCGGCCGGCTCGGCGGTGCTGTTCGTGCTCGCTTTGGCACGCATGGCCGGGCTGGCCGGCGAGATTGCCCTACAGCGGGAACGCAAGCGCACCAGCCAGCAGGTGCTGCAGGTGGCCGAGGAGGAGAGGACTCGGCTGGCGGCCGAGTTGCATGACGGTCCGGTGCAACGGCTCAGCGCCCTGTTGTACAAGGCCGGGTTGGCGCGTCTTGACCTCCGGGCTGGCGATCTGCGCGGTACAGACTTGGTGCTGGCCGAGCTGGAACGTGGCCTCGGCGCTGAGATCGCCAGCTTGCGGCGGCTGTTGTCGCAGCTGCGTCCGCCGGTGCTCGACCAGCTGGGGATCGCGCGTGCCCTCGGCAGCCAGGGCGAGGCCTTCCAGGACAGCAGCGGGATAGCCTGCACAGTCCACGCCGACCCCGCCACCCGCCTCAGCCGCGATCGGGAGACCGTGCTGTATCGGGTGATGCAGGAGGCACTGGCCAACGTTGCCAAGCACGCCCACGCCGCGCGGGTCTGGGTCTGGCTTGAGGCCCAGAACGGCCTGGTGCGGCTGCGGATCCATGACGACGGCATTGGCTTTGACCCGGCGACGCTGACAGCGTTGGCCCTGGTGCAGCAGGGCCACTTCGGCCTCGCCGGCATGCGCGAGCGGGTCGAGATGGTCGGCGGGCGGCTCCTGATCGACTCCGCTCCCGGCGATGGCACAACCGTCGCCGTTGAGATGGACGTCGATTTGGGTCGGGTCGAGCTGGACCGGCAGCTGGTGTGGTGACGGGCCCGCGACATGGCCGACCGGTTCTGCGCATCTAACCGATCATGCGCAAAACGCCGAGTCGCTGATAGCCTAGGCCCCAATCGCGGACCCACTTCCGGATCGGCAAGCTCCGCGGCTGGTCAATGGCGACCGCACCCAAGTACCACAGCCCAGCGTCCGAGGAAGTGCCGTGTCGCGACCACCCCAATACCCCCAGACAGGGACGGCAAACATCGAGCTCAGCGGAGCCCTTGGAGCCGGAGCCGACCGGGGCCGTCTCCCGACCGGCGCCGGCGGAGGGTGGCTTGCGCGGTGGTTGGCCGCCACCAGCGACCTGGCCGAGCTCCACGCCCACAACCCGCTGCTCGACGCCGTCATCGACGAGATCGACGGCCGGCGGATCCGCATCGCCGACCGCTGGCTGGTCGACTTCGCCTCCTGCAACTACCTCGGCCTCGACCTCGACCAGCAGGTCATCGCCGAGATCCCCGCCTACCTCGAGCGGTGGGGCACCCACCCGGGCTGGTCGCGGATGCTCGGCAGCCCCATCCTCTACCAGCAGCTCGAGACCCGCCTCACCGAGCTGCTCGGTGCCCCAGACACCCTGTTGCTGCAGACCCTTACCCACATCCACGCCGCGGTCATCCCCGTCCTCGCCGATGACGGCACCATCTTCGTGGACGCACGGGCCCACAAGACCATCTATGACGGCTGCACGATCGCCCGCGCCCACGGCGCCACGATCCAGCGCTTCGCCCACAATGACCCCGACGACCTCGAGCGCCTCCTGCGCCACCGTCCAGCCGCCCCCAGACTGGTGTGCATGGACGGCATCAACAGCATGACCGGCAACCCGCCGCAGCTGGCCGCGTTCACGCGGCTCGCCCGCGACTACGATGCGCTGCTGTACGTCGACGACGCCCACGGCTTCGGCGTCGTCGGCGAGCGCCGTCCCGACGAGCCCTGCCCCTACGGCCGGCGAGGCAACGGGGTCGTGTGTTACCTCGGCGAGACCTACGACAACCTCATCCTCACCGCAGGGCTCTCCAAGGCGTACTCCTCGCTGCTCGCCTTCGTCACCTGCCCACCGTCGCTCAAGCGGCTGCTCAAGGTCACCGCCCCGCCCTACCTGTACTCCGGGCCCTCACCGGTGGCCTCCCTGGCCAGCGCGCTGATCGGCCTGCAGGTCAACCAGGCACGCGGTGATCAGCTGCGTGCCGGCCTGTACCGCAAGACCCGGCGGATCCTCGACCACCTCGACCAGCTCGGCGCCGCGACCCTCAACACCTCCGCGTTCCCGATCATCGAGGTCCCGCTCGCCAACCCCGACGCCCTCAACCAGGTGGGCCAGTTCCTGTTCGACCACGGCATCTACGTGACGCTGGCGTTCTATCCGGGCGTGCCCCGCGACGAGGTCGGCTTCCGCCTGCAGGTCACTGCCGCCCACACCGACGACCAGGTCGACCAGCTGCTCGCCGTCCTCGACGAGCTGGCCACGACCTTCCCGCTCCGCACCTCTCGACCCTGACCGCACCCGGCACGCCGCTGGCGAAGACGGATCGGGTCCTGGTGGTGTCGAGCGGCACATCCTCACGGTGACGCCCGGCACTGCGCCGCCGCGCTCAGGCTGATAAGCAGGTCCTCGAACTGCTGAGCTGAGGTGATCGTCGTGACGTACGACCACAGTCCGGACCCCGAGCGCCGCCCGTGGCGCCCTCCCTCGCTGGCCCGGCTCGCCGAGCCGGTTGATGTCGCCGGCCTCACCTACATCGTGGTGGAGGAGCTCATCCGCCCGGATCGGGTCGGCCTGTCGCTGGCCTCCTGGCCGGTGGCCGACCGGAATGGGCGCCTGCGCTTCCATGGCGACGGTCCTGCTCACGTCGGTGTCGCCCTGTCGGCCCTCACGGACTATCTGGCCAGGCATCGGGTCGCCGGCCCGCGCGGCCGCCGCCGGCCGCTTCGGGTCGGCGATGTGTTTGCCGCCGTGGTCGGGGGGCTCGGCGACCACGCGCACGACGACACCGACACCGAGCCCATCTGGATCGAGGGACTGGACAGCTGGCTCGTCCCGCCCGTGTACGACCTCACCGCCGATGCCCGCGAGGTCGCCAAGCTCGCCTACTACGCCGGCGTGAGCGCTGTCTGGCCGCACGACAGGGCGGTCCAGAACCGCCTGACCGACAACCGCTCGGCGACGCCGGCCCGGCCGCGCCCGGCCAAGGCGACGGCCGCCGCGGATGCCGTCCCGCCGTCGCCGCCCGGGGCCTCTGAGGACTTCATGGACGCCTGCCTCAACCAGCCCGACGCCCTCGTCTACTTCCTGCTGAACGTCGGCGACGGCGACACCCAGCTGCTGCTGTTGCCCGGGGAGCCGAGGCGGCGACGAGCGGTGGTGGTGGACGTGGCCACCACCGGCAAGCTGCCCGCGCTGGTCCAAGGGCTGATGGCCAGCGGCCTGATGACTGAGGAGCCGGGGGCGTTCCCGGTGGTGGTCGCTACCCACCCCCATGACGACCACATTGGCGGCATGCCCGAGTTCCTCGCCACGTTCGGGAATTGCGTCGGCGAGGTCTGGGAGTCCGGCTACTACCACCCGACGCCTGCCTATGTCGAGATGATGGACCAGCTGGAGCGCCTGCACGCGAGCGTGCCAATCGTTCAGCCGACCAGCGGGACCGCTCGCTTCCTCGACAAGGTGCGCCTGACCGCCCTCGCCCCCGGGATTTCGCTACGAAGCCGCTACGACACCTACGGCATCAATATCAACGACGCCTCGATCGCGCTGCGGGTCGACTTCCCGGCCGCCCGAGTCTCCCAGGAGCCCCGCAAGGGTGGCGGCCAGCGCCACCTCCTCCCGTTGCGTGACCCTTGGAAACTTGTTCTCGGCGCCGACGCGCAAATGACCTCGTGGGCGCAGGCGACCGTCGATTTTCCGCAGTTGCGGCCCGAGGAGGAGGGTTTGTTCCGCTACCTCAAAGCCGGTCACGGCGGCGACCCCCTGCGCGGTCATGTGTTCAAGGTGCCCCACCACGCCTCCAAGCACGGCCTGAACATCGAGCTGGTCGAGCGTATCCGGCCCGGGCTGTCGCTGATCTCCTGCGGCAAGGCCGGCGGCCGCTACGGGTTCCCGCACCAGCTGGCGGTGGAGGCGATCCGCGAGGCGCTGGTCCCCACGGTGACGAGCGGGGCGGCCCGCGATCCCGACCACATGCTCGGCATCCACTACACCAACCAGCTCGACGCGGACGGCAACCCGCTGGGCTCCATCGCCGTCCTGCTCTCGCCACGGCGGGGGTCGACGCTGCGGCTATGGCGCTTCGGCGACACTCCGACGGGCAAGAAGAAGCAGGTGCGGCTCGAGGACGCCCACGAGGTGCCGCTGCCCCCGCCGCCGAGACCGAGGTCGCGCGGAACAGGAGCGTCCGCCGCGCCGGCGTTGCAGGTCAAGCCTGGCCCAATGCCGGTCAGTTGATTCCCTACGGGGAGGGCTGACCCAGCTCATCGATCGCGACCCGGATCGGAAGCTGGACGACGCCGTCCTCAGAGGAAAGAACGCCCTCGTACGTGTCGTTTGGCACGCCGGTGCAGTCCACCTCGACCTCGACCGTGATCTCCCTCTGCTTGGACCGACTGGTTGCAAAGTCCGGGTTGAGCTGAATCTTCGAGCTCGGGATTCGGTACGCCAGCAGCTGGCCGAGAAGATCGGATGTCTTGAGCCTGGGGCTGAGTCCTGCCGGAATGCCGACCCCCACGTTGAACTTCCGTGGTGGCGGAGCGTTGCTCGGCCGTCCGAACGACAGGAGCGCGAGGTTGTCCGACAGCACGCCCGCAGCCCGAACGCTGTTCCTGACCCAGATGCGCAGGAGCTCAACCTGTGCGGTGGCGAGGTCGCTCACGCCATAGTCGCCGGAAGACAGCAGGTCAGCCTGGTGTTTCGCGAAGTCCGCCGCATCGTTGCACCACCTCGACGCGGCATCCGCCGCCTGCTCCATTGCCTCGGAGAGGGGCGACTGACCCTGCTTGGGGTCGGTGGGAGGACGGGACGCGCTCACGAGCTCGCACCTCCACGGCGCGTGAATTTCCGCGCGATGTCGACAGACTGCAAGAGGAAGTCGATCTGGCCCTGCAGTGACCGGGACCCGTCCCTGATCGCACGCCCCACCACCTGCGCCCAGTCTTCGACCCAGTCGTCTGGACCATAGCTGCCCTTGCGCAGGTCGGCCAAGACCCTGCCGACCTGCGCGTCGGCGTCGGAGGCTGTCTCCAGGAGATGGGCATGGCAGCGATCGAGCAGCCGCTGCAACTCGGCGTCGATGCCGGCCGTCGGTTGGGAATCGGAGGCGGTGCCCGTCTTCGACTCGAGCTCCTGGGCGCAGACGGTGAATTGGTTGACCGAGTAGTCGAGCCAACCCAACGAGCAGGCCGTCTGGGCCAGGCTCTGGCCGCCACCGGGAATGCTCTTGTCATCGAAGAGCAGGTACTTCACGGTCGACACCTGGTAGGTGTCGGACAGGCGGTCGACCTGAATGTAGCCCTGGTCGATCTTCAGGACGGTCCTGTCGCTCTTGCGTCGCGGCGCCAGCTCGTAGCGGAGGATGAGCTGATGCGGTGAGCGGTCCCAGGTGAACAACAGGTAGGTGTCGGGGAACCAGCCATCCGGGCAGCTCCCGACCCGCTCCTCGTAGACGCCTCGCCAATGGGTGGTGGCGGGTGCCAGGTCCCCACCGGTGACACCAGGGCAGCCGGCGTCCCGCTCTGCCACCCTGGTCAGATCGCAGAAGAAGTCGTTGCAGCTCCGCCAGTTCTGCGGCAGGAGGGCCGGGGCGAGCTGCTCGAGCGTGCGCTGGTCGCGCACGACGAGCATCGTCTCGATCCTCGAGACGAACTCGTCGTCGACCTCGCGCAGCTCGGGACGGCACCACGCCGTTTCGACGATCCGTAGCTCGGGATGGAGATACCGGCCCGCTTCCTTCACGACCTGGGCCCAGCGCTCCTCGATCGCGCCTCCCGCGCGAGCGTTACGCTCGAGCGCGTCGAGGACCGCCCGGAGGGCGTCGTCACGGACATCGGGTGGCGTGTCTGGAATGATGAGCCTCGTCGCGACAGGCCCGAGTTGCTCGTGGAAGTCCATTCGAGGGGCCGCACCCAGCACGAACATTGCGGCGAAGGCTATGTGAAGCCCGTGGATTCGAGGGCGGTCCTCCTCATCCGGGCGTTCCTCCGCCGCCGCCCGTAACTGGGCGTACGCATCCAGCGGTTCCGGGAAGTCAACGCCCAGATGGTGGAGCTCCCGCCTGAGCTCGGGGTCGTGCGCGGCATAGACGCCGAGTAGCGCCGTCCGGCTGCGGGACAAGCCGCGGACTGGTCGAGGATCGCCCTGCGCCACGTCAGGCTCCTTGGGTGCAGACGTCACGGTTGACGCTACCGGATGTTCGGCCTGCGCTCCATAGGAAGAGCGCTCTCAATGGGTCCGCTCGACAACATAGTTGACCAGGTGCCGGATGATCTCGGCCTTCTCCGGCTGGATCGCCGTCCTGAACGCCTCTGGGAAGGCCGCCGCCGCCGCATCGGCAACGCCCCGAGCGAAGTCCCGCGCGAAGATGATGCTGCCGTACTGAACGAGGAGGCCGGCCAGCCAGTCCAGTTGGTCGTCCGTCCGCTCTGCCTCTGAGGCGAGCAGGAGGGCCACGAGCGCGTCCCGGTGCGGAGGCTCAGCCACCGAGAGGAGGTGGATGACCATCAGCGTGCGCTTGCCCTCTCGGAGGTCCCCCCGGATCTCCTTGCCATAGGCCGTCTGGCCACCAGTCAGGTTGAGCACATCGTCGGTGATCTGGAAGGCGGCGCCGAGGAAGAGGCCGAACCGGGAAATGCCTTCGAGATCAGCCCTTCCCCGTGAACCGATCAGTGCCCCAATGCGCAGGGGAGCGATCGTTGTGTACCAGCACGTCTTGCGGAGGATCAGTTCCAGGTAGTCCTGCGGGGTCAGGTCGATCACACCGTCCCGGCGCCAACCGAGCTCGAGCGCCTGCCCCTCCAATGTCTGCCAGATCGCCGATGAGAACTCGTCCAGTATCCGCAAGCTCAATCGTTGGCCGAGCCGCAAGTTGTCGCTCTGGAGGACTTGAAAGCTCAGCACGGCAAGGGCGTCTCCGGCGTTGAGAGCCAGCGGCAGGCCCTCCCGACGATGCAGGGTTGGGCGTCCACGCCGCCAGCGACTGCCGTCCTGGATGTCGTCGTGGATGAGGAACGCGCTGTGCGCCAGTTCAATCGCGGCCGCCGCGACCAGGGCATCGTTGTCCGAACCGCCATGTGCGCTGCAGGCGGCCAGACAGAGTGCGGCGCGGAGGCCCTTCCCGACACGGCGAGGATAGTCAGCCAACGGCTCGTAGAGCCACTGGCGTGGCTCGCCGCGTGGGAGATGGCGCTCGACCTCCTGCGCCGCCCGCTCCCGGTACTGGCTCAGCAGGTCGTCAGGGCCGGCGCTTGTTCGCACGGCGCTGGTCACGCCTCCACCCCCTCGGGCCTCACTGTCACGCGCAGCGGCAGGTACAGCTCGGGCACATTGGAGGTCAGGATGACCGACACGTAGGTGCCCGGCGGGGTCGCGGACGGTACGGAGAGGCGCACCTCGATCCCACAGCTACTGCGGGCCGGAAGCGGATCGAGTGCCCGTGGCTCGAAGCGGATGGCGTCCGGCGGCAGCTCGTATCCGAGGTGAGACCGTAGGGGAGCGCAGTGCGGTCGGACCGAGGAGACCGGGGCGGCAGATGTGTTGTGGACCCAGAACAACCCGGTCGTGTCTGCGCCGGGCGGGACTGTCTCGAGCACCACTGCGCCCGCACCGGCCTCCGACTCCGCCCGCCTCGGCGGGCGGCTGGTCAGGGTGATGAACAGCGTGGCGAGGTTGTCGAGGAGATTGGCCCAGACGTCGGCTGCGCGGACGGCTTCGGCCCGGAATCGACGGACCAGCTCGTGCAGCTCCGCGTCCGGCACGCTGGCGCCGCTGAAGGTGTCGTCGCGCCCGCCCCGGGCCAGCAGCCGGTCCGCGAGATCCTCGACGGCGCGGCGGCCGAACCCCTGCACGTCGGCCAGGGCGCGCAGGTTCTCCACCGGGTTAAGCGCATCAGCCCACCACGAACGATACGCTGATCGATCGCGGTCGCTTTCCTCAGGCATGACGTCTCCTTGCGCCGCTCCTCGCGTTGGCGAGCAGGTAGGCGTTCACCACTCATGGTCCATGGGGTCGGACGCCCGGCAGGAGCAGCGTGTGGGGGACACGATGTCAGACCGCAACAAATCCCCATCCTGTCGTGTATCCCATGCTCGATAATGGGCTGAGCCGGAGCGACACAAGGTAGTATGATCCGTTCCGGGTGATGGGGGGAGATCGGCCGTGCCCATCCAGGCGAACGATGACAGCTGGCATCCCGAATCCAACGAGCGTCGTCATCTCACTGTCATGTTTTGCGACGTGGTGGGATCGACACGCCTGTCGCGCCAACACGACGTGGAGGCCTATTTCTCGATCCTGCGCGCGTACTACGACGTGTGTGGACCGGTTGTGGAGCGCCACGGCGGGCGCATCGCGCAGCACCAAGGCGACGGGATCTATGTATGGTTCGGCTATCCCATCCCGAAGGAGGACGACGCCACCCGGGCCGTTCGCGCTGGCCTGGACCTGCTCGTCGTGCTGCGGCGCCTGTCGACCAGTCTGGAGCCTGAGGTCGGCGAGCCACTGGCCGTGCGCATCGCCGTCCACGCCGGCGAGGTGGTTGTTGCTTCTGTCGAGAACGAGCATGCACCCCTGGCGTTTGGGCACACGCCGAACCTCGCGGCAAAACTTCACCAGGCGGCGCTCCCTGGAACGCTGGTTGTGAGCGGCGACGTCCTCCGGTTGGTCGAGGACTCCTTCGACGTCGAGGCCCGCGAGGCTGCCGTCCTTGCCGACGGGTCCGTTGTGCCAGTGTACGAAGTCGTGAGGGAGAGACAACGAGAGGGGCGAGTCGGCAGGAAGTGGCGGGCGCCGCTGGTCGGACGGGAGCGCGAGCGCGAGCGCCTCCAGCAGTCGTGGACGGCTGTACAGGCGGGTAAGGGCGCGGCTCTTGCGCTTGTCGGGAGTCGGGGCATCGGAAAGACCCGCCTGGCCTCGACGGTGTTGGCCGCGGCCGGGTCCGCTCAGGCCAATGTGCTGGACTGCGCCTGCAACCAATTGGATGCGAGCACGGCCTATCGGTCGTTTCGCACCCTGATCGTGCAGGCAGCCGGCATCGAGCCAGACGATCCACCAATCGTCAGCGCCGCGCTGCTCCAGGATCACCTTATCGATCGGCTGGGCATGGACCAGAGGGCGGCGACCGTGCTCGGCGCCGTGCTCGGCCTCCCGAGAGAGGTCGCTGGCCCGGCTCTTGATCTCGACCCGTCCAGGTTGGCCCAGGTCACGATCGACCTTCTCGTTGAATGGGTCGTGCGCCTGGCGGCGGCGGCGTCCACGGTCCTGCTGGTCGACGACGTCGTCGACGCCGATCCCTCCAGCTTGGCCGCTCTTGGGCGACTCGCCTCCGCACGGCCGCCGCGGCTGCTGCTGGTCTTCACCGCCCGCTCGGATGTCGCGCTGGCGTCGGTCCTCCCCGGCAGCCCGATCGAGATCATCGAATTGGAGCCGCTCGAGAGCGAGGTTGCCGAGGCCCTGATCGACGCGGTTGCCACGGCGTCTCCGCTCGAGCACCCGGAACGCGAGCAGATCCTGAGGCAGGGGGAGGGGGTGCCCTTCTATCTCGAGGAGCTCGCCAAATCAGCCTATGAGGCCGTCGACCATACGACGCTGCCGATCACCCTCACCGGGCGCCTGCAGGCACGGCTTGCCGCGCCCGGCATGGACCGCGAAGTCGTCGGCGCACTCGCGGTCGCCGGCGACGTCGTCGACGAGGCGGTCCTCGCTTCGGTCCTCCACGTGGACCTGGAGCGACTCCGCGATCGGCTCGGCGGGCTGCTCGCCAGCGACCTGGTCGTGGACACCGGCGCAGCCGATTCCAGCTACCGGTTCCGCCATGGCCTGATCACCGAGGCCGCCTATGGCCTCCTGCTCCACGATCAGCGAACGCAGCTCCACCGTCGCCTGGCAGAGGTCATGACCGAGCGGCACGCGTCGGGCCGTCCCGTCGACTGGAATGTCGTCGGCCATCACCTCAAGGTGGCCCAGCGCCCTCTCGATGCCTTTGAGGCGATGCTCACGGGTGCGAACGAGGCCAGGCGTTCCGGCGCCATGTCCGAAGCGCTCCAGGGGTATCGCGACGCCCTCGACATCGTCGAGGCGGTCACGGACCTCGGCGTGCGCCACCTCCTGGAGATCCGCTGTCGGCTCCAGCGAGGCATCGCCGCCATCTCCGCCCGTGGGTTCGGAGCCGAGGAAGCCGTGGAGGACTTCGGTCGTTGCGAACAACTTTGCCGACAGCTGGGGCCGAGGCCGGAGCACCTGTCCGCCGCAACCGGCGTGTACTCGTTCTACCTTCTCCAAGGCGACCTCGCTGCCGCGCGGCGGCTGGCCGAGGACCTTCGGTCCTGGGTGGAGACCGGCCATGCCGACTACCGTCCCGAGAACGCGCTGGCCTTCGGCGTCCTCAGCTTCTTCGAAGGCGACTACACGGGGGCGGTCGAGCGGCTCCGTCTGGCGGCGGGCCGGTTCAGGACCGCGCCGCTCGACGTTCGCACCGAGGAGAACTGGCTCTTGCCGTTCGACCCGCTCGTGGCCACCCTGTCCCATCTCGCCTCTGTGCTCTGGATCACTGGCCGGCCCCGTGAGGCGCACGAAGCCGGCGACCGGGCGATCGCCCGTGCGGTCACGTTGGCGTTTCCCGAGGGGCCCTTCAGCATGGCCTATGCCAAGAGCTACCTGGCGTGGATGCATGCCGTCGGGGGCCATCACGAAACCGCGGCACGCCTGGCCGATGACGTGCGAACGATCGGGCAGCGGCACGGGTTCGCATTCTGGGAGAGCACCGGCGAGATCCACCATGCTCTTGCGCGATATTGGACCAGCGGGCAGATCGACGCCGCTGACGTGGTGATGCTGCACGCCTCCATCTGGGAGTTCCTTCGGGCGCGCGTCTTCCTCCCTTACGTCCTGACGGCGACGGCCGAGGTGAGAGCTGCGATGGGCCAACGAGCCGAGGCAGTCGCCGCGTACGAGTCGGTTGGAGCCCTCGTCCAGGAGACAGGGGTGCGCTTCTACGAAGCCGAGCGCCTCCGGCTCCTGGCTCGCGCGTTGCCATCCTCGCGGGAGGAGTCGCGGGCAGCCCTTCACCAGGCGCGGGAACTCGCGCATCAGCAGGGTGCGCTGCTGTTCGAGCTACGAGCCGCGCTCGACCTCGCGCGGCTTGGCGAGGACGCGAATTCGGCGGCGCGACTGAGCGCGGTCATCGGGCGCTTTCCGCCCGGTGTCGGGTATCCCGAGCTCAACGACGCACAGGCACTGCTCGCGGGTGCTCCGACGCGCACATGACGGGCGCACCGCGGATCTTGATCCTCGGAGGCGGCATGGCCGGCCTGGCCGCGGCATGGCGGCTCTCCGAGCCCGGTTGGCCCGCGCGCTTCTCCTCGATCACGGTGCTCGAGCGTGGCTTCCGCCTCGGCGGCAAAGGGGCGTCGAGCAGGGGCGCGCACGGCCGCATCGAAGAGCATGGCCTTCATATCTGGCTTGGGCACTACGACAACGCCTTCCGCCTCATGCGCGATTGCTATGCGGCGCTCGACCGGGAGCGGACTGATCCCGGCTGTCCGATTCGTACATGGCGGGAGGCGTTCTTCCCAGCTGCTGAGCTCGGGCTCTTCGACGGAGGCCCGAACGGCTGGCTGCCGTGGGTGGCGACGTTCTCGAGCAACCGGCGACTGCCAGGCGAGCCCGACGCCGACGCACGAGCGCCTTCGATTGCCGAGCTGCTGCTGCGCAGCGCGCTGCTGATCCGAGATTTCTACGTCTCGCTCGATTTCGGCCGACCGCGGGTCCCCGCGGTCACACTATCCATCTCGCCGTCTCCGCCGCCGCCGGCGTCGTCGAGCGTCATGTTCGGAGCGCTCGCCTCGACCGTGCTGGCCGTGAGCCAGCAGCTGCTGCTCCTGGCCAACCGGGGAGCACGGCGGCTCGCCGGTCCCAGGGGCGCGGTGGCGATCGACGCTGCCTTCACCCCGCTCCTCACGCGCCTCGCCCCCGCGGTTGCCACGGACATCAATGCGCGCAGGCTTCACGACCTGATCGATCTGGTCCGAGGCGTGTTGCGTGGGATGGCCGTAGACGGTCTGGGCGGCGATCGCGACGCCTACGATGCCATCAACCACCTCGACTTCCGTGACTGGCTCAGACGGCACGGCGCGCAACCGTCGACGCTCCGGTCCGCGATCGTGCGCGGCCAATACGATCTGGTGTTCTCCCATGAGCACGGCGATCCCTCCCGGCCGAGGTTTGCGGCCGGGTGGGGCGTGTTCCTGTCATCCAAGCTCTGGTTCGATTACAAGGGTGCGATTTTCTGGAAGATGCGGGCCGGGATGGGCGAGGTCGTGTTCGCTCCGCTCTATCAGGCGCTCAGGGCACGAGGGGTGCAGTTCCGGTTCTTCAACCAGGTTGAGGACCTCGTGCCGTCGGCAGACGGATCGGTCATCAGATCCGTCGTCGTCGGCCAGCACGCTTCCCTCGCGCCAGGTGTCCGCGAGTACGACCCTCTCGTGGCGGTCAAAGGGCTCCCCTGCTTTCCGTCCGCCCCCGATGGTCGCCAGATCAGCGCGGGCTCGGGCACGGTGAAGGGTCCCAACCCGGGGTCGCCTGACAGCCGGAGGTCTGCGGGGCACCACGAACTGCGCTTCGGTGAGGACTTCGACCTGCTCGTCTTCGCGATGCCGCCGGCCATGGGCCGGCTCGTCTGTGGCCGACTGGCCGCGCAACGGCGCGACTGGCGTGACATGCTCGACCGGATCGGCACAGTCGCGACGCACGCCTTTCAGGTCTGGCTGAAGCCTGACGAACGCTCGCTGGGTTGGCGATACCCGGGCACGACAGTCAGCGCGTTCGCCAAGCCGTTCGACACCTGGGCGTCGATGTCCCACTTGATTGAGCTGGAGGACTGGGGTGACGTGCGGCCGCCTGCGACCATCGGGTATTTCTGCAGCACACTTCGGACGGCCGATCCCGGCGCTCGGATCGATGCCGCCGCCCACACCCGAGGCCAGGCAGTCCAGTTTCTCGAACGATACAGTCGGTACTTCTGGCCGAATGCGGTCGACCCCAAGACACAGGGCTTCCGATGGGACTATCTCTGCGCGGAGAGCGATGTCACCGGCCCCGACCGCTTCGACGCCCAGTACTGGACCGCAAACACAGATCCGTCCGACCGGTACGTACAATCCCTGCCCGGCACCGACGCCTACCGGCTGCGGCCGGACCACAGCGGCTATGGGAACCTGGTCCTGGCTGGCGACTGGACAGACTGCGGGATCAATGCGGGGTGCATCGAAGCAGCCGTTGTGAGTGGGTTGCAGGCAGCCAACGAGCTGCTCGGCCGTCCGCGCTGGGATCGGATCAGGGGACTGTTCCTTCGCTAAACGGCGCAATTGGCTATGGCTTCCCGAAAAAGGCCGGAGTACCGCAGTGCGCGGCCCCCAGGGCCGCGGCGACTCACCGCTCCTCGTGACCGTGGCGGAGCCGGAGAGGCGACGGGGCCGGTACGATCGTCTCCGGATTCGCCGACCTTCTCGCGAGGTGCCAGTGGAGCTGCCAGCGTCGATCAGCCTCCGCGAGGTCGGGCCGCGCGACGGCCTGCAGAGCGAGGCCCCGCTGCCGGTCGAGGAGCGGGTCAGGTTGGTGGACGCGCTCTCCGCGACCGGCGTGCGCCGCATCGAGGCGGGCTCGTTCGTCTCACCGAAGGCGGTCCCGGCCATGGCCGGCACGGACCGGGTATTCGCCGCCATGCGCCGCAACCCGGGCGTGACCTACTCGGCGCTGGTGCCCAACGAGCGTGGCGCCGAGGACGCCCTGGCCGCCGGCGCTGACCGGCTCCAGGTGGTGGTGGCAGCGTCCGAGTCCTACAACGCCGGCAACGTCAACCGCACCGTCGAGCAGACCCTGCGGCAGATCGCCGCGGTGGTGCGGCTGGCGGGGGACACTCCGGTCGAGGCGACCATCTCGACCGCGTGGGGCTGTCCCTATGAGGGCGAGGTGCCGGTGGCGCGGGTGACCGACCTGGCCAGCCGGCTGCTCGCGCTCGGCTGCCAGGCGATCTCGCTCGGCGACACCACCGGGCTGGCCACGCCGGGCCGGGTCGAGGTCCTGCTCGGCGAGCTGCGCGAGCTGACTCCGGCGGTCAATTGCCACTTTCACGACACCAGGGGGAACGCTCTGACCAACCTGCTCGCCGCCATGGAGGCCGGCTGCGTCGACTTCGACAGCGCTGTCGGCGGGCTCGGCGGCAGCCCGACGGCGCCCGGCGCCGGCGGCAACATCGCCAGCGAGGAGGTCGTCGGCATGGTCGAGGGCATGGGCGTCGGCACCGGCATCGACCATGATCGCCTGCTCGAGGCGGTGCGGCTCGCCGGCGAGCTGGTCGGCCGTCCGCTCCGCGCCCACGGAGAGGCCAGATGAGCGATCCGAAGGCGCCGAGGCGGGCGCTCGAGGCGGGACAGCGGCCGGGGCCCGCGTTCTCGGCGCTGGCCAAGGAGGCCCGTGCCGGTGGGGCCGAGCGCTACCACGCCAAGGCTCGTGAGCAGGGCAAGCTGTTCGTGCGCGAGCGCCTGCACCGGTTGCTCGACGACGCCGACGGCTTCGTGGAGGACGGCTTGCTCGCCAACGCGATGGCCGGTGACCTGCCGGCGGACGGGGTCGTCACCGGGATCGGCAGGATCGGCGGCCGCGACGTGGCGGTGATGGCCAACGACTCCACGGTCAAGGCGGGCTCGTGGGGCGCGCGCACGGTGGAGAAGATCATCCGCATCGAGGAGTACGCACTGCGTCACGAGGTCCCGCTGGTCTGGCTGGTCGACTCGGCCGGGGCGCGCATCACCGACCAGGTCGAGATGTTCCCCGGCCGCCGCGGCGCCGGGAAGATCTTCTACAACCAGGTGCGGCTGTCGGGCCGCGTGCCGCAGGTGTGCTGCCTGTTCGGGCCGTCGGCCGCGGGCGGCGCGTACATCCCGGCCTTCTGCGACGTGGTGTTCATGGTGGACGGCAACGCCTCCATGTACCTCGGCTCGCCGCGAATGGCCGAGATGGTGATCGGCGAGCGGACCACCCTGGAGGCGATGGGCGGCGCGGCCATGCACTGCCGCGTCTCGGGCTGCGGCGACCTGCTCTGCGCCGACGAGGAGGAGGCCATCCAGGCCGCGCGCCGCTACCTGGCCTATTTCCCCAGCAACTGGCGTGGGGAGCCGCCCGCCGAGGAGCCGAGGGGTCCCGCCTACACCGGCCCGGTGGGTCCGCTCGTGCCCGTGGACGAGTCGCAGCCCTTCGACATGCTGCCGCTGATCGCGGCCGTCTGCGACGAGGAGAGCCTCTTCGAGATCAAGCCCGAGTTCGCGCCGGAGCTGATCTGCGGGCTCGCCCGCATCGAGGGCCGGGCGGTCGGCGTCGTCGCCAACCAGCCGCTGGCCAAGGGCGGGGTGCTGTTCGTGGACTCCGCCGACAAGGCGGCCCGCTTCATCTGGCTCTGCGACGCCTTCAACCTGCCGCTGGTGTTCCTGGCCGACGTGCCGGGCTTCATGATCGGCACGGAGGTCGAGCGCCAGGGCATCATCCGCCACGGCGCGAAGATGATCACGGCGGTGAGCGAGGCGACCGTCCCGAAGATCTGCGTCGTGGTGCGCAAGGCCTATGGCGCCGGTCTGTACGCGATGGCCGGCCCGGGCTTCGAGCCGGACGCGACCCTGGCGCTGCCGACCGCCTCGATCGCGGTGATGGGCCCGGAGGCGGCGGTCAACGCGGTCTACTACAACAAGCTCGCCGCGCTGCCCGACGAGCGGCGCGCCGAGGAGTTCGAGCGACTGCAGCGCGAGTACCGCGAGGACGTCGACCTGGTGCGGCTCGCCGCCGACCTGGTGGTGGACGCCGTCGTCGACCCGGAGGTCCTCCGCGCCGAGGTCAGCAGGCGCCTGGCCGCCGCGGCGGGCAAGGACCGCGAGCTGACCCGGCGCCGTCACGGAGTGCCTCCGGTATGACCGTCGGCCGGCCTTTCGGCACCGTGCTGGTGGCCAACCGGGGCGAGATCGCCGTGCGGGTGCTGCGCGCCTGCCGTGAGCGCGGCCTGGTGGGGGTGGCGGTGTACTCAGCGCCCGATGCCGGCGCCCTGCACGTGCGCGAGGCCGACCGGGCGGTGGCGCTGGGTGGCGCCCGCGTGGCCGAGTCCTACCTGGACGTGGGCAAGCTGCTCGCCGCGGCGCGCGAGGCGGGTGCCGAGGCGGTGCACCCCGGCTACGGCCTGCTCAGCGAGAACGCGGCCTTCGCGCGCGCGGTCCAGGGGGCGGGCCTGGTCTGGGTGGGCCCGCCCGCCGACGCCATCGCGCAGATGGGCGACAAGCTGGCCGCCCGCCGCGCGGTGCTCGCCGCCGGGGTCGAGCCGGTGCCCGGGACCACCGAGCCGGTACGGGAGGCCGCCGAGGTCGTCGCCTTTGGCGAGGCGCACGGCTGGCCGCTGGCGATCAAGGCGGCGGCCGGCGGCGGCGGCCGCGGCATCCGCGTGGTGCGCGGCCCCGACGAGGCGGCGGCCGCGCTGGCCGCCGCCAGCCGCGAGGCGGCGGCCGCCTTCGGCTCGGGTGCCTGCTACCTGGAGCGCTTCTTCGAGCGCCCGCGCCACGTCGAGGTGCAGGTCCTCGCCGACGCGCACGGCGGCATCGTCCACCTGGGCGAGCGCGACTGCTCGGTGCAGCGCCGTCACCAGAAGCTGGTGGAGGAGACTCCCTCGCCCGGCCTGCCCGGCGAGGTGCGCGAGCGCCTGACGACCTGGGCGGTGACGGTGGCCAAGGCGTGCGGCTACGTCGGCGCCGGCACGGTCGAGCTCCTCTGGGACCCGGCGAGCGGCGGCGCCTGGTTCCTGGAGATGAACACCCGCCTCCAGGTCGAGCACCCGGTCACCGAGGCGGTCACCGGCGTCGACATCGTGGCGGCCCAGCTGCGCATCGCCGGCGGCGAGCCGCTCGGCTTCGGCCAGGAGGACGTCCGTTTCACCGGCCACGCCATCGAGTGCCGCGTGAACGCCGAGGACCCCGGCCGCGGCTTTCTGCCCACCTCCGGGCCGATCACCCGGCTGCGCTGGCCGGGAGGTCCGGGGGTGCGGGTGGACGCCGGCTACCAGTCCGGCGACACCGTCTCGTCCTTCTACGACGACCTGCTCGGCAAGGTCGTCACCTGGGGCCGCGACCGGGACGAGGCGATCGGGCGCATGCGCGCCGCCCTTGCCGACCTCGAGGTCGAGGGCGTCGCGGCGACCACGCCGGCGCTGGCGCGCATCATCGACCACGAGGATTTCCGCGCCGCCGCCCACTGGACCACCTGGCTGGAGGAGACCCTGGACCTCCGCGACCTCGCCGGGCCCGAGGCCGCCGCCGGCGATGCGGGCGGGCCGGATTTCACGGTCACGGTGGACGGCGCCAGCTACCCGGTGCGGCTGTACCGGCACCGGCCGTCGGCGCTCGCCGGCCGCGGTGGCGAGGGCGGTCGGGTCTCGTCGCCGCTGACTGGCACGCTCAGCAGGGTCGAGGTCGCGGCGGGCGACCAGGTGGAGGCCGGCGGGCTGCTCGCCGTGGTCGAGGCGATGAAGATGGAGACTCCCCTGCGGGCGCCGTTCGCCGGCACCGTGGTCGAGGTCCCCTCCAGCCCCGGCGACCCGGTCTCCGCCGGCCAGACCATCGTCGTGCTGGAGGCCCAATGAAGGTGCTGGTGACGGGTGGGGCGGGCTACATCGGGAGCGTGGTCGCCGCCCTGCTGCTCGAGGCCGGGCACGACATCACCGTGGTCGACGATCTCTCCACCGGTCATGCGGATGCCGTCGCTGACGGCGCCCGCTTCGTCAAGGCCGACCTCCTCAACCGGGCCGCCGTGGTCGACCTCATGGCGGCAGGTTTCGACGGGGTCGTCCACCTGGCCGCCAGATCGCTCGTGGGCGAGTCCGCGCGGGAGCCCGAGCTGTACTTCCGCCACAACCTCGGGACCACGCTCAACGTGCTCGAGGGCATGCGCGCCAACGGCGTGGGCCGGATCGTCTTCTCCTCGACCGCCGCGGTGTACGGCGACCCGGAGACGGTCCCGATCACGGAGGCCTCACCGACTCTGCCCACCAATGCCTACGGCGCCTCCAAGCTGGCCGTCGACCACCTGCTCACCTTCGCCGCGCGGTCGCACGGCATGGCGGCCATGAGCTTCCGCTACTTCAACGTCGGCGGCGCCTACGGCAGGTACGGCGAGCGGCACACGGAGGAGACCCACCTCATCCCGAGGATCCTCGACGTCGCCGCTGGACGGGCGAGCGCCGTCGAGGTCTACGGCACCGACTATCCGACGCCGGACGGCACCGCCATCCGCGACTACATCCACGTGGAGGACCTGGCGCGTGCCCACCTGATCGCGATGGATGCCGTCGAGCCAGGCAGGCACGGGATCTACAACCTCGGCAACGGCGAAGGCTTCTCCGTGCGCCAGGTCGTCGATGTGACGCGCTCGGTGACCGGCCGGGAGCTGCCCGTCATCGAGAAGCCGCGCCGCCAGGGCGACCCGGCTCGGCTGGTGGCCAGCAGCGGTCTGGCGCGGCGGCAGCTCGGCTGGGCGCCACGCAAGCCGCGGCTCGAGGCGATCGTCCAGGACGCGTGGACCTGGATGCGCGAGCGGGGCGGGTAAGGCTCAGCCCGGCCAGCGCGGCGATCGGTTCTCGTTCCAGGCGGCGATGCCCTCGCGGCGGTCGTCGGAGAGCACCGCGCGGCGCCAGGCCTGGTCCTCCACCTCGAGCCCGGCCTCGAGGGCCAGGTCGGAGCCCAGGTCGAGCGCCCACTTGGCGGCCCGAACGGCGGTCGGCGCGTTGGCGGCGATCTCCGCCGCCAGCGCATGGGCGGCCTCGCGAACGCTGGCACTGGGCACGACCCGGTCGACCAGGCCCAGTCGCCGCGCCTCGGCGGCGTCGACCCGCCGGCCGGTGAGCACCAGGTCCTTGGCGACCGATCGCCCCACCCGCCGCGCCAGGAGCTGCGTGCCGCCGCCCGCCGGGACCAGCCCGAGGCGCACCTCAGGCAGTCCGAGCACGGCGTCGTCGGCGGCGGCCACCAGGTCGCAGGCCAGCGCCAGCTCGCAACCGCCACCGAGCGCGAAGCCGACCACCGCCGCGACCGTCGGCAACGGGCAGCGCCGCACCGCGCCGAAGGCGCGCCGGAACACCTCGCGCTGCACGAACCAGCCATGGTCGTCGAGACCGCTGCGCTCCCTCAGGTCGGCACCGGCGCAGAAGGCCTTGTCGCCGGCGCCGGTCAGCACCACCGCGCGCAGGTGGCGCCGGGTGGCCAGGGGCTCGAACGTGGCCGCCAGGGCGCGCGCCAGCTCGGTCGAGATCGCGTTGAGCGCCTCTGGCCGGTCGAGGGTCACCGTGGCGATCCCCGCATCCACCTCCAGGCGCACCGGCCCGCGCGCGTCCGGGGCGCCTGCCGCGTCCGCAGCGCTCAAACTCGACCGCCTTTCATCGACTCTGGGCTCGAGACCAGCAATAGTAATGCTCAGTCCGGTACCGGAGCCTCGCGCTGTGGCAGTCCGATCGTGCAGGGTACCTCCGCGGCCGGCGAGCGGGGAGGGAGTCGTGGTGCAGCAGGTCGCCGACGAGCGCGCCCGCAGAGGGCTCGCCGCCGGCTGGTCGTGGCGGGTCGCGGCGCCGTACCTGCTGATCGCGGCGGTGGCGGTGATCGACTGGCTGACCCCGAGGGAGGTGTCCACCGGCGCCTTCCTGGTGCTGGCCCCGCTGCTCGCCGGGTGGCTGTCCACCGGCCGCGACCAGGTGCTGGCGGCGGGGCTGGCCGCGCTCGTGATGGGGCTGGCGGCCGGGCTGCAGCTGGACAAGATCAGCGACGGGCAGCTCGGCGTCCGGCTCGTGCTGATCTCGCTGGGCACCTGGCTGGCGCTGCTCAACCAGGGCGCCTACCGGCGGGAGCGGTCCGCCTTCGGGCGCGCCGCCGACACCATCACGATCGCCTCGTCGCTGGCCGCCGGCATCGAGCCAGAGCAGGCCTACGAGCTGCTTGCCCGCTCGGCGCGCGAGCTCTACGCGGCGGCGGCCGTGGCCGTGTACCGGCGCCAGGGCGAGCGCCTGATCGCCGTCGCGCAGGACCGCGAGGAGCTGGTCGCGCCGCTGCCGACCCGCCTGGACCCTGCCACCTTTCCCGCCGCCTTCTCCACCCGCCCTGTACGGGTCGGTGGCCGGGGACCCGGGCCGGAGGTGCCCATGCTGGAGGCGCGCGCCCTCGAGAGCCTGCTGTGGCTGCCGCTGGTCGACGCGGCCTCCCACCAGACCGGCACCATCCTGCTCGCCTGGAGGCAGCGCGACCCGCGCCTTTCAGCCAGCGACCTGGAGGCCTCCGTGCGCTTCGCCAGCCTCGGCGCCCGGGCCATCGCGGGCTCCGAGCGGGTCCAGGCCCAGGCCGACGTCCTGCGCCGGATCCAGGCCCTGCTGCTGTCCACCCCGCCGACCTGGGCCGCCGGCTACCGCGTGGCCGTGCGCTACCAGTCGGCCAGCGCCCTGGCCGAGATCGGCGGCGATTTCTACGACGTGGTCGAGATCGACCACGACGGGCTCGGGTTCATCATGGCCGACGCGCGCGGCAAGGGTCTGGAGGCCAGCTCCCTGGCCGCGCTGCTCAAGGGCGCTTTCCGCAGCCTCTCCGGAGAGAGGGCCGGGCCGGCCGCGATCCTGGCCCGCCTCGACCGGCTGGTCGCCCGCGAGGGTGCCGATGAGGACTTCGTCACCGCCCTGACCGGTCGCGCCTATCCCAACGGCCGCGTGGTCCTGGCCACGGCCGGCCACCCGCACCCGCTGGGCGTGGCCGGGCCGCTGGTGCCAAGGGTGGCCGCTCCCCTCGGGCTCGGCACCCAGGCCGTCGAGGCCTTCGGCCTGCTCCGTCCCGGGCAGCGGCTGATCTGCTACACCGACGGGCTGGTGGAGGCGCGCAACGGCGCCGGCGAGTTCATCGACCGGCCCCGCCTCGACAAGGCGCTCGCCGGCGGCACCCTCGACGAGGTCCTGGACCGCCTCGTCGCGCTGGTGGACGAGCACTCCGATGGACGCTACGCCGACGACCTCGCGCTCCTCGGGCTCGAGTACGCTCCCACGCTGTGACGTCCCGCCCGGTCTCTTGTGCTTTTGTTTAGGGTGGCCTAAGGTCTCTGTCGATGTTCGTTTGCCATTGCCGAGCTGTCACCGACCGGGAGATCCGCGAGGCCATCGCGGCGGGCGCGCACGGCCTCGCCGAGGTCGGCCGCCGCTGCGGTGCCGGGATCACCTGTGGTGGGTGCTGCCCGCTCATCCAGCAGCTTCTCGCCGACCACGCTGGCAAGCCGACGGTCGCCGCCGCGAAAGCGCTCGCGGCCGTCGCGCTGCTGGAGGAGTAGGCGCTACTCGCGGATCTGCTGAGCGAGGTAATGGGCCTCGCCGACCTGCTCGATGGTTGCGAGCTGCGTCTCCCAATAGTCGAGATGCCGCTCCTCCTCGGCGATCATGCCGGCGAGGAACTCGCGGGTGCCCTGGTCGCCGACTTCCACGCAGGTCGCGACGTGGCCGTTGAGGTCGCGCAGGGCGGTCCGCTCCAGCTCGGCGGCCAGCTGGATCTGTTCCATCGGCGTCTCACCGACCCGGACGGTGCCGAGCCGCTGCAGGTTCGGATGCCCTTCGAGGTAGAGGATTCGGTCGATCAGCTCCTCGGTGTCGGCCATCTCCTCCAGCGAGACCTCGCGGTAGCGCTTGGCGAGCCGGACGTATCCCCAGTTCTCGCACATCCGCGCGTTGAGAAAGTACTGGTTGATCGCGGTCAGCTCGAGGGTGAGGTGCTGGTTGAGCAGCTCGACGATGCGCGGATCGCCCTGCACAAAGGCTCCTCCTTCCGCCTGGGCCAGTGGGGTTCCAAGTCGTGGGCAGAACTCTACGATGATCCTTGCGCGACCCGCGCGATCCACCCCCCACGAGGGAGCCACGATGGACTTCTCACTCGAGCCAGAGCAGGAAGAGTTCCGAAAGACCGTCCGCGCCTTCGCCGAGGAGGTGGTCGCGCCCAGAGCCGAGGCGATGGACCAGGCCAAGGAGCTGGACGAGGCCATCCTGGACCAGATGGCCGCCATGGGCCTGTTCGGCCTGCCGTTCCCCGAGCGCTACGGCGGCATGGGCGCCGACTTCCTGACGCTCTGCCTCGCGGTCGAGGAGCTGGCCAGGGTGGACTCGTCGGTGGCCATCACCCTGGAGGCCGCCGTCGGTCTCGGCGCCATGCCGGTCTACCGCTTCGGCAGCGAGGAGCAGCGCCAGCGCTGGCTGCCGCCGCTGGCGCGAGGCGAGCGGATCGGCGCCTTCGGGCTGACCGAGGCGGGTGGCGGCTCCGACGCCGGCGCGCTGCGCACCCGCGCCCGCCTCGATGGCGACGAATGGGTGATCGACGGCAGCAAGGCCTTCATCACCAACGCGGGCATGCGTCGCTCCGGCCTGGTCACGCTGGCCGCGGTCACCGGCGAGCGGGCCGACGGGCGCGCCGAGATCTCCAACGTCATCGTGCCGGCCGGCACCCCCGGCTACCGGGTCGGCCAGAGCTACTCGAAGATCGGCTGGAATGCCTCGGACACCCGCGAGCTGATCTTCGAGGGCTGCCGGGTGCCGGCGGAGAACCTGCTCGGCGAGCGGGGCAACGGCCTGGCCAACTTCCTGCGCACCCTGGAGGACGGTCGGGTGGCGATCGCGGCGCTCGGGACCGGCCTGTGCCAGGGCTGCGTCGACGAGTGCGTCAAGTACGCCCGCGACCGCCACGCCTTCGGCCAGCCGATCGCCTCCTTCCAGGCGATCGCCTTCAAGATCGCCGACATGGAGCTGCGCGCCCACACCGCCCGGCTGGCCTGGCATTACGCGGCGGCCAGGCTGGTGGCGGGCGAGCCCTTCGGCAAGCAGGCCGCGATCGCCAAGCTGTACGCCTCGGAGGCGGCGGTCACCTGCGCCCGCGAGGCGGTGCAGGTCCACGGCGGCTACGGCTACGTGAACGAGTTCCCCGTCGCCCGCTTCTACCGGGACGCCAAGGTCCTCGAGATCGGCGAGGGCACCAGCGAGGTCATGCGCATCCTCATCGCCCGCTCGCTCGGCCTCGAGGCCAGGGCCGGGTAGCCCGTCAGCCGACGCGCACCTCGCTCGGCAGCGGCGTGCGGGTGGGGTGCAGGCCCACCCGGGCGGCGGCGCGGGCGAAGCGGGCGGCGTCGCGCACCGCGCAGCAGCCGGGGTCGTTGTTGAAATAGACGTACACGTCCGCCTCCGGCCCCCAGGTGCCGGCGAGCGCCTCGGCCCAGGTCGCGAGGGCCCGCTCGCCGTAGCACGGTCTCGGCGTGGCCGTTCCCTCGTGGAAGCGAAGGTAGCTCCAGCCACTGGTGCGCCAGACCGGCGAGCGCCTCCGCGGGCTGTCGGCCAGGCACAGCGCCGCCCCCTGCTCAGCGAGCAGCGCACGCGTGCCGTCGCTGAACCAGCTCTCGTGGCGCGGTTCCACGGCGACCCGCAGCCCCGGCGGAAAGCGTTCCAGCGCAGCGCGCAGCGCGCCGAGATCCGCCTTGAGCGAGGGTGGCAGCTGCAGCAGCAGGGGACCCAGCTTGGCGCCGAGATGGCCGGCGTGCTCCACGAAACGGTGCACCGGCTCCTCCGGGTCACGCAGGCGTTTCACGTGCGTGAGGAACCGGCTCACCTTGACCGCCATGATGAAATCCGGGGGCGTTCGTGCGGCCCAGGCGGCAAAGGTGCGCGGTTCAGGCAACCGATAGAACGCGTTGTTCGATTCGACTGTCGCGAAGTGGCCGGCATAGTGCTCGAGCCACTTCGCCTGCGGCAGCCGCTCCGGATAGAAACGACCGCGCCAGTCGCGGTACTGCCAGCCGGAGGTTCCTACCAGAACCGGCATCGCGGGCTGGCTCCGGAATAAAGAGAGCCGCGCACTGCCTTTACGGCCACTCTCATGCCTTTTGCGGATGAGAGGGTTTCGGGCAGTGCGCGGACCTGGATCCCAACCTTACAGGCCGTAGCGCTCCTTCATCGTCCCGTCGTTCGGGTCGATCTCGCGCATCCCGTCGTCGCGCAGGCGCTTGTTGACCTCGTCGAGATGCGTGCGGACCAGTTCCTTCTCCGCCTCGGTGATGCGCCCTCGGTGCGGCTCACCGGCGTGCTCGAGCGTGGCGTAGTTGACCTTGGCGCGGCTGGGCCGGGAACCGCCGCCGCGCGGGCTATCCGTGCTACGGGTACGGCTGCGGTGCTTGGAGATCAGTGCGTCCTGTATGGCGCTGTCCATCACGCCGGGCCCGGCGAGCAGGTTGAAGTCCTCGAGGGGCACCGTCAGGCGCTCGCCCTTGCGCGCGCCGGGGCGGACCCATTCCATGGTGACGTAACGGGCGGAGGTGTCGTGAAGTGGCTCGACCTCGTCGGGGAGCGCCTCGAGGGTGACCGGAAGATCGGAGTATTCAGGGTGCTCGTGGACGACAAGGCGCCCGAGGGAGTTCGCTTCCGCCTCCTTGCCCGAGATGTCCGAGACGTGGATGGTCTTGACTGCCATCAGGGCGGATTCCTCCTCGATCAAATAGGCTTCGTGCTCAGGCGAGACGCTAATCGAAAAGCGTGCCGACAAGCAACGTGGACGAGCGGTTAGTATGCCACGAGGTTATCCTAGGGGAGCACGCGTGGACCCGGATTCAGCGCCGCGAGGCCGATCCTGGCTCCACCACTGGCGGACCGTCATGGTGCTGGTGGTGGTCGCCGGGTTTTTTGCGTTCACCCTCGTGAGCCGGTGGCACCAGGTGACCGCGGTGAAATGGAGCCTGGATCCGGCGCTTTTCGCTCTCGCCTGCCTTGTCTTGGCGCTGTCCTACGCGCTGGTGGCGGGCCTGTGGGCGGTGGCGCTGGCCAGCGTGTCGCCGGTGGCCGTGACGGCGGGCGCGAGGATCTGGTTTCTGTCCAACCTCGCCAGGTACGTGCCGGGGAATGTGTGGAGCTTCGTCGGCGCGGTGGAGCTGGCCAGGCGCGAAGGGGCGCCCCGCCGCACGACGTTGACGGTGATGGCGCTGACGCAGGCGCTGTCAGTGGGGCTGGCGCTGCTGATCGGGCTGCCGGTGCTGTTGGCCGAGTGGACCCGGCTGGGTCGTCCCGCCCTGCTCGGGCTGGCCGTGGCTGTCGGGCTGGCGCTGCTGGCGCTGGTGCTGTGGCGCCGGCTGGAGCGGCTGCTGCGGCGGCGGTGGCCGGAGCTCGGGCTGGTGCTCGACAGGCTGCTGCGCCGGGCTGGCGGGACGGCCGGCGCGCGCGGGGACGCCGGCGCGGAGAGGCTGGTGCTGCCCTCGCGCGGGCTGACGCTGGGGCTGGCGGGTGGCTACGCGCTGTACTGGGTCGTGACAGGGCTGGCCTTCGCCGCGCTGGTCCGCGGGCTGTTCCCGCTGGCGGGGTCGGCGGTCCCGCTGGCGGTGGCCGGCTATGCGGCCAGCTACGCGGTCGGGTTCCTGTCGCTGCTCACGCCGGCGGGTCTCGGGGTGCGCGAGGCGGTGCTGGTGCTGGCGCTGGCGCCGGTGATACCCGCCGGGCCGGCGCTGGTGGTGGCGCTGGTGTCGCGCCTGTGGATGATGGCGTTCGAGCTGCTCGGCGCGGCCGCGGCCTACGTGGTGGACCGGGTCCTCCATCCCGCGACCGGTCAGGACGCCCCCAAGCTCCGCGGCTGACCGCCCCGCGGCGGGCCGGTGGGGCCGGTGGGGCGGCAAGGTCGCCGGACCCGCTCACCGTGCGGTTCAGGGTGTGCGCTCCAGGAGGGCGAGCGGAGCCTCGCGCGCGACCAGGCGGAAGTGGCCAGAGGCGAGCAGCGCGTCCACGGTCGCCTGCCACTGGCCCTCGCCGAACACGCGCGGCTCGTCGATGACCACGACCTGGTTGGTCCCGGTGGCGCCGAGCAGGTCGAGGATCGCCGGGTCGGCGCTGCCGCGGTTGAGCGGCTCCAGGCTCGTCAGACGCTCCGCCAGCCACGGCGCCGGCGTCTGGTTGTAGGCGTTCAGCGACCGCCGGCGGCTCTGCGCGGCCAGGTAGGTGGTGGCCGAATTCCAGGTGACCTCTGGCCCGAGCACGGGGACGCCGACGATCGGCCCGGCGGCGTCGCCCCCGGCCCGCAGCGCGGCGACCACCTGGTTGTCCGCCAGGTCCGGCTGCAGCCGGTTCTCCGAGACGCGGTAGTCCACCAGCAGCAGCAGCACGGTCGCCAGCAGCAGCGCGACCGCGCCGAGACGCCTGGCCGTCGCCGCGCCGGCGACCGCACCCGCGAGCGCGTCGACCGCGACCACGGCCAGCAGCACCAGCACCATCGCCGTCACGACCATGAGCCGCTCGGGCACGCGCTGCAACGACAGGAACGGCAGGTGGTCGAACAGGAAGCGGTAGGGCCGGAAGGGCCCGACGTCGGCGCGTGGGCCGTAGGTCAGCATCAGCAGCGGGAAGATCAGCACGGCGTACGCCAGCGTGCGCTCGCGCCGCCGCGCCACCGCCGCCACCACCACCACGCCCGCGGCCGCCAGCAGCAGCAACGGCCAACCGACGTAGATCAGCCCCTCGCCCTGGGTGCCGAAGGTCTTGCGGACCAGCGCCCACACCGACGACGGCGCGTACAGCACCACCTGGCTCCAGCTCCCGTTCTCACCGGCGACGGTGCCCTTGAAGGCCAGCTGGAAGGCGGCCAGCACGTAGCCCGCCGACAGCGCGACCGCGGCCATGGCCGCCAGCGCCGGGCCCCACGGCAGCGGCCGGCGCGCCAGCGCCGCGCCCGCGAGCGACCACGCCACCAGGAAGGCCAGCAGCCCCGCGAGGTAGAGGTCGAGGTGGTATTCGCCGGACAGCCCCACCAGCAGCACCACAGCCGCCAGCGTCAGCGCCGGGCCGCGCCAGCGCGCGCCGGCGCGGTGGCGATCCACGGCGACCTCGAACGCCCACGCGGCCGCGGGGAACGCCCACCACATGACCGCGTTGAAGTGGCTGGTGAGCTGGAACACGTGGTTCGGCGTGAAGGTGTAGGCGAGCGCGCCGGCGGCGGCCAGCAGCGGCCAGCGGGTGTGGCGCCGCAGCCAGCCGAAGGTGACCAGGCCGGTGAGCAGGGTGGACAGCAGCAGGGTCGCGTTGTAGGCGGGGATCAGGCCGGCCAGCGGCCAGACCAGCGCGAGCACCAGCGTCCACGGCACGTCCAGCGAGGTGGTGCGCAGCGGCGTCGGCCCGGCCGCGCCCTCGCGCAGGTCGAGGAAGGGATCGCGCAGCTCGCGAAGGTTGTCGACCACCGCCGACTCGATGAAGACGTTCTGCAGCCAGTCGCCGCTGGCCAGGGCGCCGGGCCTGGCGACGAAGTTGGGCTCGCGCGCGACCGAGCGGTTGCCCTTCAGCGTCCAGATATGGTCGAGGTGGATGGCCAGCGGCCAGGTGAGCGCCGTCCAGGCGAGCAGCGTCGCCAGCGCCACGAGGATCCAGTCCCGTGACCGGTGCGTGGCTTGTGGCGGTATCGCCTCCGCGTCCGCCGGTCGGGTCGGGGAGGGGCCGGTCGGTGGAGCCGAGGTCGCGCTCACCGCTCCCGCTCGTGCATGAGCCATCGTTCCAGCCGGTCGACCCGCTCGGAGACGTTGACCACCAGCTCGCCCAGGAAGCCGACCAGGACGATGAGCAGGCCGGCCAGCATGGCGATGCCGGCGACCAGCATGAGCGGGCGGTACTGGGTGTGCGAGCTCAGGAACGACCACAGCAGGTAGGCCCACAGCAGCAGGCCGGCGCCGATCATCGCGGAGCCGAGCGCGCCGAAGAAGATGATCGGCTTGCGCTGGAAGGTCAGCAGGAACTTGAGCGTGACCACGTCCAGGAACGACACCGGCAGCCGCGAGAAGCCGAACTTGGACCGCCCCTGCTCGCGTGGCTTGTAGGGGACCTTGACCTCGCCGATCCGGAACCCCTCGTTCTGCGCCATGACCAGGATGTAGCGGTGCCATGAGGAGCGCAGCGCCAGCGAGTCGGTCACCTCGCGCCGGAACGCCTTGATCCAGTTCATGTCGTGCACGTCGAGGCCGAACAGCAGGCGGCAGGTGAAGTTGGCGACGCGGCTGGCGAAGCGCTTGCCGTCGCGCCTGCCCTGGCGCCACCCGGCGACGACGTCGTAGCCCTCGTCGAGCTTGTCGAGCAGGAGCGGGATGTCGACGTCGGGCTCGGATTCGAGATCGGCGGGGAGGAAGACGATCACCGTTCCGCGCGCCTCGCGGAACCCGCGGTTGAGCGCCTCGGTGAGGCCGAGATTGCGCCGCTGGCGGAGCAGGCGGACGCGGGGCTCGGCGGCGCTGGCCGCGTGGACGGCGGCGGCGGTGGCGTCGGTGGAGCCGTCGTCGACGTAGATCAGCTCCCAGGGCCGGTCGAGCTGCGCGAACGCCTTGGCGGTGCGCTCGACGAACATGCCAACGGTGGCCTCTTCGTTGTGCGCGGGCACGACGACAGAGACCAGTTGCCCATCCGTATCGGCCATAGCCGCATGATCGCAGTTCATTCGGTCAGGTTCCAAAGAATCCCCGGATCGCGCGGATCACCTGCTCCTGCTGCGCTTCCTCGAGCTCCGGGTAGATGGGAAGGGAGAGGCACTCGGCCGCCCACGCCTCGGTCGCCGGGAGGTCGCCGCGCGCGTAGCCGAGGTGGCGGAAGGCCGGCTGCAGGTGCAGGGGGACCGGGAAGTGGACCCCGGCCTCGACGCCGGCGCCGCGCAGGCGCTCCCGCAGCGCGTCACGCTGGCCAGTCCGCACCACGTAGAAGTACCAGGCGCCGCGGCGGCCGGCCGGCCGCGCCGGCGGCGCCAGGTCGCCGACGCCGGCCAGCGCCTGGTCGTAGCGGTCCGCGAGGCGCTCGCGCACGGCGTTGCCCGCCTCGAGGTGGGCCAGCTTGACGCCGAGGACCGCGGCCTGCAGCGCGTCGAGCCGCTCGCCCCAGCCGACCTCCAGGTGCTCGTACTTGCCGCTGCGACCGTGGTCGCGCAGCCGCGCCACGCGTTCGGCCAGCTCGTCGTCGTCGCTGGTCACCGCGCCGGCGTCGCCGAAGGCGCCGAGGTTCTTGCCCGGGAAGAAGCTGAAGGCGGCGATGTGGCCGAGCGAGCCCACCCGCCGCGGCCGCTCGTCGCCGGCCACCGAGACGGCCGCCCCGTGCGCCTGGGCGGCGTCCTCGAGCACCGGCACGCCAGCCTCGCCCGCCATCGGCAGGATCGCGGCCATGTCGACCGGCAGGCCGTACAGGTGCACCGGCACCACCGCCGCCGCCCCGTCCAGCGCGTCGGCCAGCGCCTTCGGGTCCATGCCGCCGGTGGCCTCGTCCACGTCCACAAAGCGCGGCCGGGCGCGGGCGTGCTCGATCGCCTCGGCGGTGGCGGCGAAGGTGTGGGCCACGGTGACCACCTCGTCGCCCGGCTCCACCCCGAGCGCCAGCAGCGCCAGGTGCAGGGCGGCCGTACCGGACGCCACGCCGACGGCGCGCCGGGCGCCACAGAAGGTGGCGAAGGCGCGCTCGAACGCGGCCACCTCGGGCCCACCGATGAACGCGCCGGCGCGGACCACCCGCGCGATGGCCGCGTCCAGCTCGGGCCGCAGCGCGTGGTAGGCGGCGGCCACGTCCACCAGCGGCACGCGCGGCGCCTGGGGCACGCGCGGCGCGCGGGCCTCAGCCACCGAGGACCACCTCGACCTGCTGGCCGCCCTTTTCGAGCGACCGCTGCGCCGCCTCGAGCGCCGCCACCACCCTGACCCCGCTCCAGCCGTCGGTGCGCGGCCGGGCGCCGCTGGCGCAGCACTCCAGGAAATGGTCGAGCTCGAGCGCGAGCGGCTCGGTGAGGTCGGTCCGCGGCACGTGGATGTCGCCGGAGCGCAGCCGGAACTGGTACTCGCCGTAGCCGCCCTGGACCGTCTCCGCCCCCTTGTCGTAGACGCGCAGCTTGGCCTCGGAGTCGAGGTCGTCGAAGACCACCATGCGGCGCGAGCCGACCACGGTGGTGCGCCGCACCTTGGAGGGGTCCAGCCAGGAAACGTGCAGGTGAGCCAGGACGTCGCCGTCGTAGCCAAGCGTCGCGAAGACCACGTCCTCGACCTCGGCGTGCAGGTGGCGGGCGCCGCGCGCGGCGACCCAGCGCGGCGCCGACCCGACCAGGTAGTTGGCGATGGAGACGTCGTGCGGACCGATGGACCAGAGCGCGTTGACGTCTCGCTGGATGCGGCCGAGGTTCACCCGCTGCGAGTGCAGGTACCACAGCTCGCCCAGGTCGCCGGCGTCGAGCAGGGCGCGGATCTTGGTGACCGCCGGGTTGTACTCGAAGGTGTGGCCGACCGCCAGGACCAGGCCGGCGCGGTCGGCCTGCTCGGCGAGCGCGACCGCCTCGACGGTGGACAGCGCCAGCGGCTTCTCGACCAGGACGTGCTTGCCGGCGCCCAGTCCGGCCCGGACCAGGTCGGCGTGGGTCCGGACGGGCGTGGCGATCACCAGCGCGTCGATGTCGGGGTCGCCGATGGCCTCGTCGGGGTCGGCGAGCGGGCGGACCCACGGGTAGCGCTCGGCCACCTCGACCCGCCGGGCGGGGTCGAGGTCGACGCAGGCCACCCACCGGGTGCCCAGGCGGTAGTGCAGGTTGCGGGCCAGATTGGGGCCCCAGTAGCCGTAGCCGAGCAGCGCTGTCCTCACGAGCCGACGCCTCGCCGATCTCCTCTGACTTCCAGACGGGCCTCATTCTAGGGCGCTTTGGCGCCCTGGCCCGCCGGGTCAACTGTTGAGGGCGGATCTTCCACCGCTCGTGGGCTCTGCTCTTGGGGTTTGCTCTTGGGGGGTTGCGGGGGGCCTAGGCCCCCCGCAGTCATGGCTTGTACGATCGCGGTTGGCGCCGCTGGTGGAGCGGTGGCCGGCCGGACGTGAGGGCGAAGGGGGTTCGACGATGTCCGAGGCGTTCACGCTCACCGAGGATCAGCAGCTCTTCCGCCGCGAGTGGCGGAGGCTGTTCGAGGACAAGTTCAGCCAGCGTGCGGCCGAGATCGACCGCACCGCCGAGTTCCCATGGGACAACGTGGAGGTGCTGAAGTCCGCCGGCCTGCTCGGGCTCAGCATCCCGGAGGAGTACGGCGGTGGCGGCGCCGACGCGGTCACGCACTGCCTCCTGATCGAGGAGCTGGCCCGCGTCTGCGCAAGCACCTCCCTGGTCCCGGCCGTCAACAAGCTGTCGACGCTGCCGATCCTGTTCGCCGGCGACGAGGAGCAGAAGCGCCGCTTCCTGTCACCGATCGCCGACGGCACGGCGCTTGCGTCCTACTGCCTGACCGAGCCCGGCTCCGGGTCGAACGCGGCGGCCATGGGCTCGCGGGCGGTGCGCGACGGCGACGACTACGTGCTCAACGGCATCAAGCGGTTCATCACCGGCGGCGGCGTGAGCAAGCTGTACGTCTACTACGCCGTGACCGACCCCGGGGCCGGCTCCAGGGGGATCTCCGCGTTCGTCCTCGACGATTCCATGCCGGGCTTCCAGGTCGGCAAGCACGAGGACAAGCTGGGCATCCGCGGCTCGCCCACCACCGAGATCATCTGCCAGGACGTGCGCGTGCCCGCGGCCAACCGCCTCAGCGAGGAGGGCCAGGGCTTCCCGCTGGCGCTGCGGGCGCTGGACCACAGCCGCGTCACCATCGGCGCGCAGGCTGTCGGCATCGCCCAGGGAGCGCTCGATTACAGCCTCGGCTACGTCAAGGAGCGGCAGCAGTTCAACCAGGCGATCGCCGATTTCCAGGGCATCCAGTTCATGCTGGCGGATATGGCGATGCAGGTCGAGGCGGCGCGCGCGCTGGTCTACACGGCCGCCGGCAAGGCCGACCGCGAGGACGCCGACCTCTCGCTTTTCGCGGCATCGGCCAAGTGCTTCGCGGGCGATACCGCGATGCGCGTCACCACCGACGCGGTCCAGCTCCTCGGTGGCTACGGCTACATCAAGGAATTCCCCGTGGAGCGCATGATGAGGGATGCAAAAATAACACAGATATACGAAGGCACGAATCAGATCCTCAGGGTCGTGATCGCCCGCCGCCTGCGGGAGGGTCGCTCCACCTGATGACACGCGAGGGCGGCGGGGGACAGCGGGGGGCCGAGGAGGGCGCGACGCTCGAGCCGAAGGTGCCCCGGGAGTCGGCGGTGACGCTGTCGCAGCTCATGGAGATCGCGCACGCCAACCTCATGGGCAACGTGCACGGCGGCAAGATCATGAAGCTCATCGACAGCGCGGCCGGAATCGCGGCCGCCCGGCACGCCGGCGGGCCCACGGTGACGGTCTCCCTCGACCAGATGAGCTTTCTGCACCCCGTCCACGTCGGCGACGTCGTGTTCGTGCACGCCAGCGTCAACGACGTTGGCCGCACCTCGATGGAGGTCGGCGTCAGGGTCGAGGCCGAGGACCTGGTCAGCGGCAGGCGCACCCACACCTCCTCGGCGTACCTGGTGTTCGTCGCCCTCGACGAGGAAGGGCGGCCGCGACCCGTGCCGCCGCTGGAGCCGGAGACCGAGCTGGAGCGCCGCCGCCAGGCTGAGGCCAAGATCCGGCGCGAGCACCGGCTGGCCCGTACCGAGGCGATCCGCATGCGGCGCGGCGAGGGGCCGAGCCGGCCCGCCCGGGGGTGAGCTCCTTCAAGCGACCGCTGGTCGGGGGCGTGGCGCTGGCCGCGCTCGCGCTCGCCCTGCTGGCGCCGTTCGCGAGGTCGGACCCGCCGGCCCACCTGACGGCGAGCAACACGCCCTGGACCGACGAGGGCTTCAACCTGGCCAACGCCCGCCAGCGGGTGCTGTTCGGCGAGTTCGCCACCGGCGACGTCGACCGCAGCCTGACCAACGGCGCCTACAGCGCGGTCGCCGCGCTGGTGTTCGCGGCCAGCGAGCCGCACCTGGCGGTGGGACGGGCCATCTCGATGGTGGCGGTCGCGCTGGCCGTGCTGCTGCTGGCGGTCGGCCTGGCCGAGCCGCTCGGGCCAGCGGCGGCGCTGCTCGCCGCCGCCGCGCTGGCCGGCTCCGACCTTGTGCTCGAGTACGGCCGGCTGGCGCTGGTGGAGCCGATGCTCGTGGCCCTGCTCAGCGGCGCCTTCGTGCTTGCCGTGCGGGCGTCCTCGAGACCATCGCCGCTGGCCGGGGCCAGCCTGGGGCTGCTGCTCGCGGCCGCCGTGTCGGTCAAGGCGGTGGCGCTGGCGCCAGCGCTGGCGATGCTTGCGGTGGTCATCGGCGCGGCGCTCGCGCGCAGGGACCGGCGCGCGCTGGCGATGGGCCTGGTCGCGCTCGGCGCGGCGCTCGCCGTCGCCGTGGCCTGGTTGCTGGCGGTCGCCCTGCCCAACCAGCAGCGGCTCCGCGCCGGCCTGCGGATCTGGCCGGAGGTCAGCTATCTGGGCGCGCCCTGGACGCTGGCGGCGCGGCTGGGACACTACCTGGCACAAGGCAGCGACGGTGCCGTCTGGCGCTCGCTGCCGCTGCTGCTCGCCGCCGCGCTGGGGCTGGTCGCGCTCGGCTGGCGCTGGCGCTCGCTGGCGCCACCGGCGCGCGACGCGCTGGTGCTCGCCGCGCTGTGGGGGACCGGCCTGTGGGCGGCGCTCGGCGCGGGGGACTACCTGCCGACGCACTACGTCGCGCCCAACCGCTACGTGGTCCCCGCCCTGCCGGCGCTGGCGGTGCTGGCAGGGTTCGGGCTGGCCGCGCTCGCCGGGCTGGTGCGCGCGCGCCGGGCGGCGGTCGTCGCCGCGGTGCTGGCGCTGGCTGTGGCCGCGCCCGGCGTGGCCACGTACCTGTCCGGCGCGGTCTCCAGCGGCGGCGAGCGCGAGCGCGGCCAGCGGGTGCTCACCGCCGCGCTGCCGGAGCGCGCCAGCGTGTACGGCGCCTACGCCCCCACCCTGCTGTTCGACACAAGGGCGCGGCTGCTGTCGCTGTGGCCCTCGGCCGGCGCGAACGTCGACGACCTCGTCGGCCGCTTCGGGATCACCCACGTCCTGGCCGCGGCTCCCGGCTCAGCGACCGACCCGGTCGCGCAGGTGCCGGAGCTGGGGGGCCTGCGCGCCATGACCGTGATCGCCCAGGTGCGCTGGGGACCGGAGGTGCTGCTGCTGTACCGCCTGCCCGAAGCGGCGCGCGGGTCGCCCGCGCCGGGCCCCGCGGATGGGCGAGGGTGATGCGGCGTTCGCGGCCGTGGCTGCCGTGGCTGCCGCTGTGGCTCGGGATCGTTGGGGGCACAGCGCTGCTGGTGCGGCTGCCCGGCCCTTCGCTGCTGGACCCCGACGAGCACGCCGCGGTGCTGTACTTCGACCACCTGGCCCACGGCCGGCGCCTGGAGGAGCTGCTGCTGTCGTCCCCCAAACCGCTGCTCACCCTGGTCTACGGCCTGGCGTGGACGCTGACCCACGACTGGCGCGCCGTCACCGCCCTCACCGTCGCCGCCTTCGCGCTGGCGCTGACCGCGCTGGCGCGCGCGACCGCCCGCCTGGCGGGAGCGCCCGCCGCGGTGGCGGTCGTGCTGGCGTTGGCCGGGTCGGGCGCGCTGGTCCTGCAGGCGGCCAGGGGCAACTCGCTGATCTGGGCGCTGGCTGGCTGGGCGGTCGCCGCCGAGGCACTGTCGCGGCGGCGGCGGCGCTGGGGGGTGGCCGGCGCCGCGCTGCTGCTCGCCTCGCTGGCACGCGCGGAGAGCTGGCTGCTGCTGCCGCCGGCCGCGTTGCTCGGCCTGATCGCCGGGCGGCGCGGCGAGCGGCGCGCGCTGCTGCTGCTGGTGCCGCTGGCCGCGCCGCTGCTGTGGCTCGGGCACGACCTGGCGCTGGCGGGCGACCCGTGGTACTCGCTGCGGATCCCGGAGCGCTACACCGATGTGGTCAGCGGCCGCCAGGTGGTCCCCCCGGCGGCGTGGCTGGCGCAGACCGGGCGGCGCTATGCGGGCGAGCCGCTGCTCGCCGCCCTGGCCGTGGTCGGCGTGGCGTGGCTGTGGCGGCGGCGGGCCTGGCTCTGGCTGGTGGGGCTCGGGGTGGTCGTGGTCGGGGTGCTCGACCTGCTGGGGATCCAGGCGTGGCGCGGGACCTACGTGTCGTTCCGCTATTTCGACCCGCCCGACGCCGGTGTACGGGTCCTGGCGGCGCTCGGAGCGGCCTGGGTGGTGGTCGCCGTGGGCGCGCTGCTCCGGCGGGTGGGCGGCGAACGGTGGCGCGCGGCGGCCGGCGTGGCGGCGAGCGGGCCGCTCGGCGTGACGGTCGCCGCCGTGCTGGTCGTGGCGGCCTGCTGGCCGCTGGCGCCCGGTGACCCCGGCGTGCGCTCGACGCTGGACTCGGGAAGGCGCTCGAGCCGCAGCACCGCCATGGCCGTGCGCGCGCTGCGCCCTGTGGTGCGCGCACCCGGGTCGGTGGTGGTGGTTTCCGGGCCGCAGCGCCAGCGGATCGCCCTCGAGCTGGGCCTGCCGCTGCCGAGGGTGCGCGACCTGTACCTCGCCACCCTCACGCAGCCGCTGGACCGGGCCCTGTCTGGGACGGTCGCCGTCTTCCACGACGATGAAGGCGACCGCCCGCCGGATCGTTTCGCGCAGCTGGCGGCGACCGCGCCCGCGCGGGTGGGCGATCTCCAGGTCACCCCCCTGCTGGTCGACCCCGGCCGTGGTGTGTACGTCCTGGATGTCGCCCCCGGGCTGATCCAGACCCACGTTGCTCGTGCGGATGGCTCCGCCGCCGTCCCGGGCACCCGGCGGCACCCTCTGGATGTCGCAGCGGAGCCGTCCGATTGACTACTATCCGGGACGTTCGCCTTCCATCGCCCCAGTCCGGACCCGGATCCCGCACGACAGGCCAACCCATGGAGCAGCAATCGTCGCCGCGACCGAAGGTCGTCGTGGTCATGCCCGCCTACAACGCGGCGCGCACCCTGGTGCGCACCTACCGCGAGATCCCTCCCGCCGTCGTCGACCACGTCATCCTGGTCGACGACCTGTCGCGTGACGACACCGTCGCCGTCGCCGAGCTGCTCTCCCTCCAGGTGGTCGTCCATCGCCAGAACCTCGGCTACGGCGGCAACCAGAAGACCTGCTACGACACCGCCCTGGCGGAGGGGGCCGAGGTGGTGGTCATGCTGCATCCGGACTACCAGTACGACGCCACCCGCATCCCCGAGCTGATCGCACCGATCCTGGCGGGCACGGCGGACATGATGCTGGGCAGCCGGTTCCTCGGCGACCCGCTGGCCGGCGGCATGCCGCGCTGGAAGTTCGTGGCCAACCGCTTCCTCACAGCGCTCGAGAACCGCGTGTTCGGGCTGCGGCTGTCGGAGTACCACTCCGGCTACCGGGCGTACTCGCGCGGGCTGCTGAAGGCGATCGACTACCACGCCAACTCCAACGACTTCGTGTTCGACCAGGAGCTGGTCTCGCAGGTGGTGCTGGCGGGATTCCGCATCAGCGAGATCGCGGTGCCGACGCGCTACTTCACGGACGCGAGCTCGGTGAATTTCCGCCGTTCGGTGGTCTATGGCCTCGGCACGCTGCGGACGCTCGTGCAGCACCGCAGGCGGGCGCGCCACGGCCACCGCCCGGCCGGCGAGACGCCCAGAGCCGGCGCGCGTCAGAGCTGAGGGGGGTTGGGACTGCGCTGTCCCACCCTAGCCCGCCGGGGCGTCGGCCTGGGGCATGCTGGTGGTTGCGGAGCCGCCGCTGTCGCCGTCGTCGGTGTGCGGTTCCACCGTCGGCAGGCGCAGCTCGAAGCGGGCGCCTCCACCCTCCACCGGGTCCACGGCGAGGACCTCGCCACCCTGGGCGCGGGCGAGCTGGCGGGCGATGTACAGGCCCAGCCCCACGCCGCCCCTCGGGGGCGACTCGGTGCCGTTGAGCTGCGTGAACCGCTCGAACACGCGGGCGCGCTCGTGCGCGGGCACGCCCGGGCCCCTGTCCTCGACCGCGACCACCGCCAGCCCGCCGCGGCGCCGTGCCTGGAGCCAGATCGGCGTGCCGGGCGGGGTGTGCGTGGCGGCGTTGCCCACCAGGTTGCCGAGGATCTGCGCCACCACCTTGCGGTCGACCTGCACCGGCAGCCGCTCGCCCGGGTCGACCGTGACGTCGCGGTCCGGGTAGGTGAGGGTCGCCAGCTGCCCGGCCCTGCGGGCCAGCTCGGCGAGGTCGGCCAGCTCGCGTGTGGTCGGGTCGGCGAGGAACTGCGGCTGCTGCAGCTTGGCGGCGAGCAGGAGCTGGCTGATGAGCTGGTCGAGCTGCTCGGCCTGTTCGAGGATCAGGCTCAGGAACTGCTGTTGCTGCTCCTGGCTGAGGCGGTCGCCGGCCTGGCCGAGGGTCCGGGCCACCCCGAGGATGCTGGACGCCGGCGTGCGCAGCTCGTGGCTGACCGCCGCCAGCATCTCGTCCTTGTGCCTGTCGACCTCCTCCAGGCGCCGGATCAGCCGGTTGCTGGCGTCGATCAGCCGCGCGTGCTCGCTGGCCACCTGCTCGGCCGCCGCCCGCCCGGCCTCGGCCGCCGCCCTGGCCGACTCCGCCTGCGAGCGGGCCCGCTCGGCCTGGACCCTTGCGCGCTCGGCCTCGACGCGCACGCCCTCGGCCTCGGTGCGCGCGGTCTCCGCCTCGGCGCGGCGGGTGTCGGCGTCCAGCGCCGCCCTCGCCGCGATGTGGACGGGGATGATGGAGGTCACCGTGAGCACCAGGAGCAGCCACGGGACCTGCTGGGCGATAAGTAGCACCACCAGGCTCATGCTCAGCTCGATGGGGATGGCCCAGGTGTCGAAGCGCCTGCGGTCGCGGATGGTCGCGGTGATGGACCGCCGCTGCCCGATGGCGGTGCCGATGCAGACCAGCGAGGTGTTGACGACGGCGGAGGCCGCTCCCGCGACGGCGAAGTCGAAGATCTGCCCGCCCGTGAAGGCGAAGGGCGGACCCGCGTCGAGCTGGCTGTAGACCGCCCCGGCCGTGGCGATCGACAGGACCTGCTGGGCGACGTTGAACAGGAGCTTTCTGGGGGTCTGGCGCAGGCGCATGGCGCCAAGAGCCGTGCCGAGCCCGAGCGCCACCGTCGCCGGGTAGGCGCTCCAGCCGAGCATCAAGGCGAGCGCGAACGGGAACGCGGTGCTGACGACGCCGCCCGCCCACGGCTGCACCGAGAAGGGCGCCGCCTGCAGGACCAGGACCAGGACGGCCAGCAACCACAACGCCGCCGACGAATGCGACGTCGCCGGGAACGCGCGGACCACCGCGTGGACGAAGACGGCGAGCCCCGCTGCCGAGACGGCCGTCATGTAGAGGTGAAGCGGCCTGATCTTCCCCCGGCGCGGCAGGATGGCCATGAGCCTGTGACCCACCATTGTCCTCATATCCGTGTCAGGCAGACGGACAAGTTGTAGCAGACCATTTCATCCGGGCTCCTGTCGAATGTGCGGTGGTTTCGCCGCCCTGGCGGTAGAACCGGGATGAAAGTAAGTATGTGGCTTCGAACTGCTTTTCGGGTACCTACCAACCCTCCGCGGAGCGGATTTCGCGGAGTCGGGAGAGGTCGAGCCCCTCGGGCCGCGCCTGCCCGTCCAGGGCACGCGCCTGGTCGGGCCGCACCAGGGCGAGCGCGACCCGCTCCTCGGCCAGCCGTCGCCACAGCCTGTCAGGGCGGAACGCGGCCTCGAGCACGACCCCGACGCCCGCGGCCAGCGGGAGGGCGAGGCCTGCCGTCACGCCGGCCGGCGTGACGAGCCCGAGCCCGCTGTAGAGGCGGTCGGCGTCGGAGACACCGAGCCGCCCAGCGAGGTGGGCGCCCTCGGCCAGCAGCTCGCCCTGCGACCAGGTGCGCCCGCCCTGTGCCGCGATCAGCAGCGCCTCGGCCTGGTGGTACCGCTCCTCGGGGTCGAAATGGTCGGGCATGGCGGTCACGGCGCGCGCGAACGGCAGCGCGTCGCCCAGGTCGCCTGCACCGCGGCCGAGCAGGTCGGCGGTGATGGCGACCAGGGCGGGCCGCGGCGCGCCGGCGGGCAGGCGGTCGGTTCCCAGCCGGCTGGTCGCCTCGGCGAGCAGCTCCTCGTGGACGAACGCGACGTGGCAACCAGAAGCGGCAAGCATCGCCGTGGCGGCATCGCGCGGGACGCCCCGACCGATGGGGACCGCCGTGGCCCCCGCGAGCCAGCACGCCACGAGCACCACCGGCTCCTGCCAGTGCGCCGGCAGCAGCGTGGCGACCCGGTCGCCCGGCTGCACGCCCAGCTCCTCCACCAGAAGGTTGGCCGTCTTGGCGACCCAGTTCGCGAAGGTCTTCCAGGAGAGCTCGACGCGCTCGCCCGGCTCGGCGCCATACCAGGTCACCAGCGGCCTGTCGCCGTGGCGGGCGACCTGGCGCCCGAGCGCCCGCGCGAAATCGTCGCCGTCCCCGGCACGCACGTTCATCGTCCCGATCCTAACGCTCAGGTCTCGAGCAGTTATCTTTGGGTGTTGGCCGGGGATGCATCGCGGAGCTCCATGCTAGGCTCGCCTCGAGCTTCTCGATTCCTCGCCATATACCGCGACCAGGCATCATGATCGCGTCTGGCTGCCGTCACACGGGAGCGCTGCACGTGCCGGACCGGAAGTCGCCCACCGTCCCCAGCGACCGCTGGGAGAGCCTCGAGGCACTCGGTCGTGCCGTGCACAGCAACCGCATGCCCGCCCATCCGGACCCTGATGGCCCGCGGCTGCGCCGTCGCCGCAACCTGCGGCGCACGCTGGTGATCGGCCTGGCGCTCGCGCTGGCGCTGGCGCTGGGGGGCGCGTCGGTCGCCTGGCGGTACGTCAACCACCTGATCGCCAAGGGAGCGCAGGCGGTCCACAATCTGGTGCCCGCCGCGGCGGGCGAGCCCGCCAATTTCCTCGTCGTCGGCTCGGACTCGCGTGAGGGACTTTCCAAGCAGGACCTGAGCCGGGCCGCGACGCGTCAGGTGGACGGCGGCCGAACCGACACGATCATCCTGGTGCATGTCAGCCCCGGCCAGAAGAAAGCCGTGATGATCTCGATCCCGCGTGACCTGAAGGTCAATATCCCCGGTCACGGCCAGGACAAGATCAACGCCGCGTATGCCTTTGGCGGCCCCGACCTTCTGGTAAAGACCGTCGAGGACAATCTCGGCGTGCCGGTCAACCACTACGCTGAGATCGACTTCGCCGGATTTCTGAAGGTGGTCGACTCTCTCGGGGGGGTCCGGCTCTGCAACGAAACCGGCCACCGCCTGGACGACAGCTTCGCCAACCTCCACATGGCGCCCGGCTGCCACACCGTGAACGGCGTGCAGGCGCTCGCCTTCGTCCGTGCCAGGCACATCGACTCCGACTTCGGCCGCATCGGTCGCCAGCAGCAGTTCCTGCGCGCGGTGATGAGCAAGCTCTCCTCCACGGGCAGCCTGGCGAACGTGCCGAGGCTGGTGAGCATCGCCAACATCGTGTCCGAGCACGTCAAGACCGACGACACCCTGAAGACCAACGAGGCGGTCTCGTTGATGAAGCGTCTTGGCAGGCTGGACTCGAGATCGGTCGACATGCGCGTGTTCCCCAGCTTCGACGGAGGCATCGACCCCAGCAACGGCGTGGACTACGTCAGGGCGGCGCCCGAGGCGCGGCTGCTGATGAAGGCGATCGCCGACGACGCGGCCCAGCTCCCGCCGTTCGGCCTGCCCGCCGGCAAGGGCATCAGCCTGCGCGACATCCGCCTGGTCGTGCTCAACGGCAGCGGCGCCTCGGGCGCGGCGGCCCGCGCCGCCGATGGCCTGCGCCAGTACGGCCTGCGGGTGGTGCAGACCGGCAACGCCTCCAAGCCGACCGGCGACAGCTCCACCCTGACCTACCCGCCGGCGTTGGAGCAGCAGGCGAAGGTCCTCTCGTCCCTGCTCGGCAACCAGGTCAAGCTCGTCCGCGCCGGCCCCGGGCAGGTGACCGGCTCGCGCGCCCTGGTCCTGACGGTGGGCTCGTCCTACCAGGTGGTCGCCCCGGTCTCCGGGTAGCCCCGGGGGCAGCCACCGGTCGGGCCGGGAGCCGGCGCTCAGCGATCCAGGCCGGCCAGGCGCGCCAGCAGGTAGTAGAGAGCGGCGAAGTCCTCTTTCTCGTAGCCAAGGCCGCGGCAGGCGGTCAGCAGCTGGTTGGCCGCCGCGGTCATCGGCATGGGCACGCCGAGCGCGCGGCCCCGCTCCAGGGCCAGCTCGAGGTCCTTCTGCATCATGCCGACGTCGAACCAGGGCTCCTCGGGCAGCGCCGACAGGAACGGCACCCGGTTGGCGGTCGCCCGCGAGGTGGTCGGGCTGGCGCGCATCGCCTCGAGCGCGACCTCGCGCTGGATGCCCGCCTTCTCGGCGAGCAGCAGGCCCTCGGCGAGCGCGGCCATCTGCACCGGCAGGCTCAGGTTCACGCCCGTCTTCAGCAGCATGGCCTTGCCCGTCGTGCCGACGTACACCACCGTTTTGCCCAGCTCGCCGAGGAACGGCCGGGCCCGCTCGCACGCCGCCGGGTCGCCGCCGAGCATGACCACGTCGAGCTTGCCCTGCTCCAGCGTGGCCACCGTCCCCATGACCGGCGCCTCGACCAGGTGCGCCCCGGCCTCGGCCACCCGGACGGCCAGCTCCTCCACCACCACGGGGCCGACCGTGCTCATCTCCACGTAGACGTTGCCTGGACGAAGGCCCGCGAGGGTGCCGTCAGGCCCCTCGGTCACGGCGCGCAGCGCGTGCGCGTCGCTCACCATGCTGAAGGTGACCTCGGCCGCCTCGACGACCTCGCGTGGGCTCGCCGCCAGGCGCAAGCCACGTCCCACCAGCCACTCGGCCCTCGACCTGGTGCGGTTGTAGCCGGTCACGTGGTGCCCGGCGTCCAGCAGCCGCTCGGCGAGCCGTCCGCCCATCACTCCGAGCCCTACGAATCCGAGGTCGGCCACGGGTCCTCCCTGTGCGGCTCGCGCTTGTCGTGATGAGGTATTTGCGCTCTGAGGTCCGAGTATTGCCGGATGCACTCGAACTAGCCTAGATTCTCTCCCCGCGGTGCTCTCTGGGTAGTTGGGCCGTGGCTACCACGGACTGCGGAGCCGTAGTGGGCTATGCCAGCGAGCGGATCTGTGACCCGACAGAGAGGATGGAGGAGGATGTTCACGATGCGACGCTGGCCGGCCGTCTGCGCCCTGGCGCTTGCACTGGTGGCGGCGGGCTGCTCGAGTGACGGGGGTGGTGGCGGCAACGCCGAGCCGATCGTGATCGGCGCCTCGCTGCCGCTCACCGGGGATCTCTCGCAGCCTGGCGTGGCATCTCAGCGGGGCTACGCCATCTGGCAGGACATGGTGAACGCCAACGGGGGAATCCTCAGGCGCCAGGTCGAGCTGAAGATCGTCGACGACGCCAGCAACCAGAACACGGTCGTCTCCGACTACAACCGGCTGGTCAGCCAGGACAAGGTCGACCTGCTGCTCGGCACCTTCTCGTCGCTGCTGAACATCCCCGCCTCGGCCGTGGCGGAGAAGAACGGGATGGTCTACATCTGCCCCTCGTGCGGCTCGCCGAAGATGTTCAACCGGGGCTTCAAGCGTCTCTTCTTCGCCCAGCCGGCTGTCGCCGCGCACCAGGCCGACCTGTTCGCCCAGTATGTGGCGTCGCTGCCCGCGAGCCGGCGTCCCAAGAGGGCGGCCTACCCGACCCAGGACAACCCCTTCGCCATGCCGGTGGTCGACAGTGTGCGCAAGCTGCTCGAGGCGATCGGGATCAAGACTGTGTACAACAAGATCTACCCGGAGGACACCACCAACTTCGACGCCATCGCCAGCGAGGTGAAGGCGAGCAACGCCGACCTGGTCGCCCAGGGCGCGGTCTTCGAGGACGGCGTCGGCATGGTGCGGTCGTTCATCAAGGCCGGCTACAACCCCAGGGTCTTCTTCCAGGTCTCGGCCCCCTCCAACGGCGACGAGTACGCCAAGGGCATCGGCAAGGCCAACACCGAGGGGATCTTCTACGCGGTGAGCTGGACCCCCGACACCA
>WNGA01005591.1_pt1 | contig 45251 bp, 64 predicted proteins | sample 5400061 | NCBI WGS metagenome assembly WNGA01 (sample SAMN13153366, study PRJNA577476) | soil metagenome | isolation source: 100 cm soil or saprolite under grassland replicate 2 | place: USA:California | collected 2016-06-15 | reverse complement strand
GGTCAAATATATATGGCGGCATTTTAGTTCTAAGCGAGCAGAGTACGCCAGCCTCGAATCCGACCACTGGCCAATATAAGATATATCCAAAGGCTGATGGCAAGGTATATTCGCTTAGTCCGATTGGGACCGAGACAGAATTAGGTGGAGGTGGAGGTGGAGGTGGAGCTGCCCTAATTTGGGAAGAGCCAGCAAATGCCCCAGGTAAAGCTACATCAAGCAATCTTACTTTTTATTCATTTACTCCTGGAGAATCTCAAATTCTTTACACGGAAATTAAAATTCCGAATAGTTATAGCGCCGGCACTCAAATTTTTTTAAAAGCTAATATATATTCAGCTGACAGCTCAGGTAATTTTTTAATGCAGACATTAGCTACGCTTGTTAGAAATAATACTGATGTTGTGTCGAGCACCACGAATCAAAGAACCAGTACCAATTCTGCTATAACAGCAAGTGGTGCTAATCAAAATAAACCACAATTAGTTAGTTTTGATTTAACTGATTCAGGGGGTCTTATAAATGGTGTCACTTGTTCTGCTGGAGACACTATAGCGATTAGAATTACCAGGGGAACAGATACGGCGGTTGGGAATGTGGCATTTTTATATAAGCAATGCGAGGTCGTGTCGTCATGAAGATTATTATATTTATATTTAGTTTTCTATTATGTATGCCTTCGATGGCGACATTGAATGATGTAGATAAAACACAGATATTTAGTAAGAATCTTCTTTCTAATGGCGGGTTCGAAAACGGTAAGTTCTTATGGACTGCATCGGCTGGTACATTTAACGTCACGACAACTTCACCAATGATCGGAATGTATGGTCGAAATGGAGTGGCGTCTTGTTTAATTACAACCGCAAGTGGAACAGCAACGCATTTTATTCAAGCTTGGGACGGCTCAAATATTTTAGCGAGCGATACGATAGCATCGTCGACATCACCTGTTCGCTCTAGTGTTAATTTTCCAATACCGACAAGCGGGTCTTTAAGTCTTCGTATTTACGCAAATGCCAATGAACCTGGCATTGCAATTGATGATTGTTATGTTGGTCCATCAGAGGGATTTAACCTTGGTGGAACTTTACAGGTTACGGATTGGACCTCATTCACGCCAACGGGTACGTGGTCAACAAACACTACATATACTGGGAGATGGAAACGCGTAGGAGATACAGCCCATGTAGTTATGCGTGCGACAGTGTCCGGCGCACCTGATGCAGTAACTTTTGACTTCAATTTCCCAACATCAATTGGCGCCATTGACACGACAAAGGTTTTAGGATCAAGCGGAACCGCAGGCCAAAGAGTAGGCAATGCAACTTGGATGGATTCAAGTGGCGGAACTGGTCAACAAAAAATTCCCGGCATTGCGATATTGCAAAGTGCAACGACTATCCGCCCAGCCACTCTTGACGATGACGGCGCTTCAAATCACTTCGTTCGCGAAATAACTGCATCATTACCAATCACGCAAGCAACTGGTGACTATGTAGAAATCACGATCGAGGTACCTATTGTCGGTTGGGCCGGAACATCACAATCTTTAACATCTGATATTGTGGCATGGAACGTAGACGCAAATATTTCTGGCGCCAATATTTCTCTAGGTACGTCGGCTCAGACCGCATATATAACACCGAACAATGGATCATTAACGCTTACCACGAATTCAGGATCTAATGCTGTCGGCATTTCGTGTTCGTCAACCAATGACAATGCTTCTCTTGCATCAACATGCTCTGCCGGCAGTGAAGAACCTGGGATTACAACTGTTCTCCCAAGAGCAGGTACGGTTGAATGGTGTTTTGATTTTAGTCATAACATTGTGACTGGTGTGACGGGAGTTTTAGATGCGACTTTTGAAGTCGTTGAGACTGCAAATGCTTCGCAGACAATTGCAACTGAGGGTAAATCTAGAATTCAATCCGGTCTCGATACCGCTGCTACAACTGTAAGTCATCCGGTGCAAGTATGCGGAAGAATTCTACATAGTTCAAGTGGGCGAAAAACAATCAGACTTATGTACGAGCAGTCTGTGACTGCCACGATAACTACGAATCAACTTTGGGCCGATGCCGGAGCCAATAACGGTCAGCGCGATATTCATGTCACTGCACGTTATGTCGATCAACAGACACCTGCGCCACTTCTCGTTAACAGCGTGGTCTCGCCAAGCAATGGGGTTGAAAGAATAGGAAGGCTTTACGTAACAAACTCTGGAACACCTACAATCGCGTCTCAGTCCGGCTCATGGATAAGTTCTTTAACCGACAACGCAACCGGAGATACAACTGTAAACTTCACGGCTGGAACTTTCTCGTCCGCTCCATCTTGTGTGTGCCAAGTTGAGGAGGCCTCAGTTTCTACCATGATGTGTATCCCTACAGGCGCATCGACCACATCATCTATTAGGCTTAAGACAAATACCGCTGCTGGCACTGCGCTTGATAAAAATTTTAATCTTATTTGTATTGGTCCTAAATGATGCTTGATATAGCTGAAGACAAAAAACTTAAAATAACTTATGGCGCTTTGATTTTCATAATGGCTGCTATTTTAACTTTTGCCATTTGGATAAAGGGGATCGAGAGCAGTGCTGATTCTGCTAATGAAAGATTAGATATCCATCAAGATACAATGAAAGAGATGCGCGAAAAAATAGATAATATTAATGAGCGAACCATTCGCATCGAGACACTTTTAAGGCAAATAAAGAGAAAAGCCTTCGAGGATTAAAATGAAATTTTATGTCTTCGTGGCTAGAGAAAAAGATCCAGATTATAAGTCTGCGAGCATTATGTTCTATACTAAGGCAGACTACTCTCACGCGGGCGTTATTATTGGCGATACTATCTACCATGCCATTCGAGAAGGCGTATGCAAGACCACAGTCGAGGATTTTTTAAAAACACATGATCTGCCAATTATGAGGGATGTCAGCGAATATATCTCTAGCCCTGAGTTCGCAGTGGGTTGGTGCGAAGGAAATTTGGGTAAGGATTATTCTGAAACTCAACTTATGGCGATAGTATTAGGTAGATTTAAGAAGATCTTAGGTGATGGTAGGAGTGAAATGATATGCTCAGAATTTGCATCAAGGTTTTTAGATGAATGTAGTGTCATACCGATATTTGATCATGTAGACTTGGATTTCATTGATCCCGTTTCTTTCATTGAAGCGGTCGTAAAATTCCTAAAAGGAAAAGAGGTAAATAAAAATGGCTGAAGAAAAAGGCATTAAAGAAACACTTGAACTTATCGAGGGTTTAAAAGCATTGGCTATCGCGACTCGCGCGGTATTAAAAGACGGTAAGCTTAATGCTGCTGACTTGCCGGTGCTACTTGATCTATCTAAAAAATATCAAGTCCTTGTAGACGCCGTAGCCGGCGTTAAAGATGTAGTGCCGGAAGTTAAAGATCTAAATACCACTGAGCTTGCAGCTTTGGGCGCGGCGTTGTTAGATGCATTTAAAGCAGTAAAAGAGTCGTAATGTTTTCAACTATAGTGGCCATCATTAAAGCCATCCCAATTTTAAAAGGTTGGATTGACCAGGCGGTGGCCCTATATCTTTCGCATTCTATTGAAAGCATGCATGAGTCCGATAGAGCGGCTGTAAAGAAGGCAATCTATGAACACGACCAACGCGACCTCGAAAAACAAATCGGTAGCACCAAAGCTGGTAAATCTTCTGACTTACCTGGCGTTGAGCTTAGGGATTCTCTTCCTAACGTCGTGCGTAAGTAGGGGCGAGATCCAAGCCAGCATTTGGCTAAATAATTTATCACTCCCCTTAGCCCTATGTGATAAAAATCCAGAGCTAAAAGACTATGGTCTTTACCGTCAACTAGATAACGGTAAGTTAGAATTCGTTTCTATTTGCAATCCTGAAATCAATCGTTATCTTTCAATGCATGAAAACGATTACAACAACCTACTAGACAAATATATTCCAAAAGATAAATGAAACTCGCAATCGTTGTCGGTCATGATATTAATCAACCCGGTGCCATGTCTGCGGCGCCGTTAAATAAGCATGAGTATGATTACAATCTAGAAGTAGCTGAGTTTATCTACCGCATAGCGATGCAAAACGGCATAACAACAAAGATATTTTTAAGAAATAAAATAGGCGTGACAGGAGTTTATAAACTCGTCACCGAATGGTCAGACGATGACACCGTGTGCGTTGAACTTCATTTTAACTCTTTTGACAAAAAGTCTCAAGGGACTGAAACCCTATTTGATTCAGATCCTACAGAATCGGTAGATCTTGCCCGCGAAATCCATCAGCAAGTATGCTCTGTGTTTAGCCGTAAAGGGAAAATGGATCGGGGACTTAAGCTTTCTGATGAGGGCAGGGGGTCACATAATCTAACTTCATTTACAAAACCAAGCTGCCTAATTGAGCCATTTTTCGGCGACAACCCGGCTGATGCTGACCTTGGATTAAAATTAAAAATGCAATATGCAGAAGCAATAGTTAAAGGCGTTGCCAAATTTTTTATAAATAGAGATAAAAATATGAGCCTAAATTAAGACCTTAATACCAAGGTAGGGTTTATTCCAAATTCAAATATGGAATAATGATTTTATGCCAAGTACAATTACCGTTTACCATTCATTTCAACCGGCCACTAAAGCCCGATCATCTCAGGTAAATACTAATTTTTCCAATTATCGTGGCGACCTTCTGCCTATAAATGAAAATACTGCGAGCGCGTCTGATAATACGCATTTCCTTGGCGGATCAGATCATTATTGGGCTGGAGCATTTTTAGGATATTCTAAATTTAGATCATCTACTACAACCGCCGGAGTAATCGCGAGGGCTGATACCGCTGCTACAGCCGGGGCTTTTCTTTTAGAGATCTCATCTATTACAGTCGCGAATTGTGGCCCCAATGGCTTCACTGGCGAGTCAATTGAAGTAGATTCATTCCAATTATTTTCTCTAACCATTACTGCCAATACTGTTTTCACAGTCCCAGCCGGCATTAGTGAGATCATGGTTTATTTACTCGGCGGCGGCGGCGGCGGTGCGGGTGGCGTCGACCGTGGCGGCGGCGGCGGCGACGGCGCATATCCTCTCTATGGGAATTTAGCCGTAACTGCTGGAGAGGTTCTCTCAATCTCAGTCGGTAGTGCCGGAGCCGGAGCGATTGGTGGCATTACCTATTCGGCGACTGAGAATGGTTTCAGCGGCACGTCTAGCCAAATTTTTAGAGCTGGCGTTTCGCTCATGCGGGCATTAGGTGCAGCTGGCGGCTTAGCCGAAACAGCAGCGCAGGCTACCTTAGGCCATCCACTTTTTATTTATCGTGGCGGGATTGGCGGTGCGGTGGCGGCGAGCGGGGCTGCTGGCATTGTGCCATCGGACACATGGCAGGCGCCAATGATGAATGGCACTATTAGTTCTGGTGGGGCAGGCGGAGTCGGAAACGGCGGCGGCGGCGGTGGGGGCGGATCATCTTATGGAACAGGCGGCAATGGTGCCCCTGGTTCAGTTGTAGGCACTGCTGCGACGGCGAGCGCAGGCGGCATTGGTGCCGGCGGCGGTGGTGGCGGTGGAAATGCTTCAGGAAATCCGGGCGGATATGGCGGTAACGGCGGACCTGGCCTGGCTGTAATTACATATATTAAAAGATAAATAGTTTGACCTTAGAAAAAATAATTTAGAATATTACTCATGTTCCAAAAGTTACGTCATACTGTCTACCGACTTAAGTATGTGCACGCTCCAAAATTAAATCTATCTAAACCCGTAGACGTATCTTTAGAGCTTTCTTCTTATTGCACGAATAGCTGTAATTATTGCTATCATGCCGATGCCAGGAATTTACCATTTAAGCGCGGATTCATGTCAAAGGATCTCGCTTTTAAAATCATAAAAGAGTCTGCCGAAATCGGAGTCCACTCGCTGAAATTTAATTTCAGAGGGGAGTCTACGATGAACAAACATTTTAAGGACATTACGCACTATGCTAAATCTCTTGCTTCTGGCTCCACTTTTATTGACAGGCTTACTAATAGCAATTTTAATTTTCCCTATAGCCGTGACGATATTTTCGAAGGCTTGTGCGACCAAACAAAAGTAAAAATTAGCTTTGATTCTTTCATCAAAGAGATTTTTGAGAAGCAGCGTAAGGGATCTAAATATGAGTCAACCATTGCCAACATCACTAAATTCTATAATTGGCCAGGACGAAAAAATGAAATGGTGGTACAGGCAGTACGAACTACACTTAATAGAAATGAAGATCTTGAAAAGGAAATTAAAAGCCGTTGGCCAGAAGCCACAGCGTCAATAAGAGATTGCGTTGAGGGTCGAGTTAATAAGGATTTAAAAGATACAGTAGTTCGCACACGAGATAGTGATAATCGACAGAGCTGCATCCAAGTTCACGCAAGACTCATGATCGGTTACGATGGTAAGGTGCAAGTCTGCTGCCCGGATATTGGATCAAAGCTAGTCATTGGTGATGCAAATAAAGAGCATGTGAAAGATATCTGGCAATCTAAAAAAGCTTATGACATTCGTAAATCATTAAAAAATAAATCAGCATTTGAGTTAGATCCATGTAAAGGATGCTCAAGCTTTGAATCATATAAAGGCTTTAAGCCCGTCTGGACCAGCTAATGGGTTTAAAAATTAAACAAAAAATATCAATCGAAACCAGCTATGATGATGATCCGGCATCTGGCGGTTATCTTTTGCCGCTAACTGAATATGAAATTACATCGTATACAAAATATTTCTGTGGGCGGATGACTATTCCAGCTAACTCTACAAATGTAGATCTGCCAATTGGTAGCATTACAAATGTTAAATATCTTTTTGTTAAGCCCATGGGGTCACTTAAAATTAAATTTAATGGCAGCGCATTTATTCTTTTTAGCTCTATGAATTTGGCGAATGCCGATCTTACAAACGTAAAATTCTCTAACGACACGACGCAAGCCGCTGATCTTCATTTTTTTGTAGCAGGGACTTAATGACAGCATTTGTAATATGCTCACGCCTATCATCGGCTAGAGTTCCGGGTAAGCCAACACTTAAATACAGCGGTAAGACTCATTTAGAGCTTCTTATCACAAGACTTTTAAAAACAAATATCAATGTTTTTCTAGCCGTACCAGAGAATGAAGTAATCCAATATTCGTATCTACTTGATATTTTTCCTAAGCGCCTGACTCTCTATTCTGGTAACGAGGATGACCCTCTAGCTCGCCAATATAATTGCGCGGTTAAACATAAAATAAATAATGTGATTCGCATAACGCATGACAAGATTTTTGTAGATATAGAAAAAATTCCATCGATGCTTGAGGAATATCTTGTCAATAAACTTGATTACGTGTTCTCATCTGATTTCACCCCAGGGACGGGATTTGAGATTATTTCTCAAAATGCGCTACGGATGGCGCACGATTCTTTTAAGCGGGTTGAGCATGTTTCTTATGCCATTAAGGCTGTAACTAAAAATTATTTAAACTACAGGTTTAATAACTATAAAAAAGATGTTCGACTTCTTGTCGATTATAAAGAAGACACCTCTCTCATGCAGGTGATTTTCGCGACCCTTGGCACTGACTGCACGCTAAAAGAAGTGCTTAAGCTCATTGATGAAAACAAATATTTAAAAGATATAAACCACATGCCACTCGTTACCGTCTACACTTGCGCGCTCGATGCGGAGAAATGGATTCAAGAGGCGATGGGGAGCGTAGCCACGCAGTCTGATTTTAAAAACTATGAGTATATTTTAATTGATGATTTTTCATCCGATAGAACTCTACTCCACATGGCTAAGTTCGCTCATACTTATAAGAATACAAAATTTCTACGTAACGATAAAAACTTAGGCTTAGCCTCTAGCTGTAATATCGCTCTTAAGCACGCGCGCGGTAAATATATTATTCGTCTCGACGCAGATGATTTCTTTATTAATAAACACGTCATTCAAAATATGATTAAAGAAATAGAGTCAGAAAATTTTGATGTGGTTTACCCTAATTGCTATGCTGGCCTTTCAATGAAGACAATCCAAAAAGGATCAGAGAATAATCATGCCGGCGGCGCTTTATTTAACACTTCAGCTATTAATCATATTAAGTTTACTGATAACCTTCGTAATCATGATTCACTCGACATTTTCTTACGCGCCAAGGATCAGCTTAAAATCGGCTACTACAATCGCGTGGCTTTCTGTTATCGCCAGCACAATTCTTCTATGTCTAAAACCAACATCATAGAAAGAGAAAAGACACGTAGCATATTGGAGAATCAATATGGCTAAGCGCTTTGACTCTCTAGACGTGGTGAAGATGCGCGCGACTCTTACTCTTCATCATTGGGAGAATGTTTTAAGAAAAGCCACGAAGTCAGGTAACATTGATAAGCTTATGATGTATCGCTACGGGCTTCAGGCCGGACTTGCCGACGCTGTTAAAAAAGGCCTTGGCGACGAGGAGCTATGTAAGTGGGTTTTAAAAAGAATTAAAAACGTCGAGATGTGCGCGCAACATGTGGTCAGAAAACGAAATCCGAATCAACTCGATGATACGAAATGCAAAAAAGATCCTAATGGATATGTTCGAAATGCCCTAGAGGCTAAGCGCAAAAGAGATCGGGAATTTCAAATGTTTTTAGCGCGGAGTAATTACTGATGAACGAATTCGCGAAACGACGAACGTGGGGACCGCAGCCAAGGTATCCATTGGTTGAGGCCTATGAACATCCTCATAACGATTTCATTATCATTGCGGGGCCATGCTCAGTTGAAGGCACAGAACAAATTAGAGAGGTAGCTCATGTTGTAAGGCCTCACGCTACGCATTTGCGCGGGGGAGTGTTTAGAGCTGGTACCTATCCTGGCAAAAATTTCGGCTATATCAGTGAAGATATAATTAAAGATTATTCAGGCGCAGCCTATGGCAACGGCCTAAAATGCATTATTGAGGTTCTTGACTACTCCCCTGAGCCATTTGAAATGGTTATGAAGCATGCAGACTGTTTTCAAATAGGCTGTAGATCCACTCAGAACTACACTCTCTTAAGAAAAGTAGGCGCCTCAGGTAAGCCGGTATTTCTTAAGCGGCATCCCGGCTCAACTCTAGATGAGTTTCTTGGAGCGGCTGAGCATGTTCTGACCGCCGGATGTAAGGAGCTCTATTTGATCGAACGCGGATCGAGTACACATCTAAATCATGTACGCTGGGATTTATCTATTTCGATTATCCCGGCCATTAAAGCTATGACAAAAATACCCATCATCGTCGATGGATCTCATGGGACAGGTCGCAGAGATCTAGTGGCTCCGATGACCCTTGCAGGTATCGCAGCCGGAGCCGATGGCTTATTGGTCGAAACGCATCCGACTCCAGATAGAAGTATTAGTGATTCGGAGCAAGCGCTATCTTTTCAAGCATTTGAAGAATTAATGATTAAAGTAAATAAAGTTAGAGAGGCCATCAAATGAACGCAACTATGCAATGCCCAGTCTGTCGAACTGAAAACACCACCTGGCGCGATATCGGCCACCTCCGAATTAAGAAAGTCGACACATCGGGGAAGCCGATTGATTTTTCTATGTGTGAGACATGTGGCTATGTTTCATATCCAAGCCGGTGCGTAACCGAAGCAGCCATTAAAGAATACTACCGTAAGAATTATCGGCCAGGGCCACAGGCGGGCAATCTTTTTACCGGTGAGCGTAAGATTCAGTATCATAAATTTTTCCTCGATCCGATTTTTGAAGAGTGGAAAAAAGCAGGCCACAATCCAGTAGTCGGCGAAATAGGTTCTGCTTATGGTCTATTTTTAGATTACGTAAGGCAAGTATTTCCAGATGCTGATATTCATGGGACAGAGCTTACAGAATCCTATCGCCGCGTCTGCTTTCACGAGTATGGGATTAAATTAGAAGAGGACTTTGACACCTCTAAAAAATATGACCTCATTGCTTCTTACCATGTCCTTGAGCATCAAATGGACCCTGACATTAAGCTAAAAGAATATGCCGCATGCCTTAAAGATGATGGGATATTTTATTTATCTGCACCTATTTGGTTTAGAGATGCTAATAATGGCGCGACCGGCGGCTTTGACGTGGAGTATTACTGGGCGCCAGACCATATCAACTCATGGTCGGAAGAGCATTTAGAATGGATCATTGAGCGTGCTGGCCTAGAAATCGTCATTAGAAATGACGACGTTTACGGCAATACCTATATTTTAAAAAAGGCCAACCGACCGCAGAAGGAAATGCCTAAGTTTGACTTTAAGTCATACCTCTCAAAGGCAGAGCGCATCTATAAGGCATGGATGTTCATTCAAGAAAATAAAACCGCTGAAGCAATAGAGGCCTGGAGAAATTGTCCAGCTGCATGGATTAATCACTATGAACTTAACCGCGCACAGTTCCATAAATCGAAAGAAGAAACAGAGAAGTTTTTTAAAGCGGCAATGGAGAGCTGCCCTAATTCTGCTGATATATTTATGTTTATCGGCGATGTTCTTACTCGCTATGAGCATTATGACGAATCTTATGATGTGCTATCTACTGCCCTAAAGAAAAAGCCAAACAATCCTACAATTCTTATGGGTATTGCTAATTGCTTTCGGATGAAAGCATATAAGGAAAAAGATCAATCGGCGAAAGAGCAGCTCTTAAAGAAGAGCATTAACATCTTGCGCTTTGTTATGGCTATCTCTATTGAGACAATGCCTACAGCTGTAAGTTGGTGCTATCAGGATGAGGCTCTTTTACCAATTCCTTCTTAAATGCTTTTAAATCTTTAGGAAAACATGTTCCGCCAAAACCAAATTTACCATCTGGTCCGGGAACCTGCGTATGTGTTTCGTTGATATATCCGCTCATTAGTACGCCGTCTAAAACTGATTTATAATCGGCATCAAGCTTAGTGCATATATCATAAATGATATTAAAGAAATTTACCTTCATGGCGCCAAAAGCGTTGTGGGCATACTTCGCAAGCTCTGCTTCTTTGTTGCTCATCATATAAATAGATTTTTGAGGAAATATTTTAGCCAATAATTCCGCGTCTGAACAACCAGTTAAAATACCCATCTTGCAAGTATCATCATAAGCTTGTCGCTCAGTTAAAAACTCAGGGCATGACCAGGTGCCGTAGCGGTCATTGGTGCCAGGTAGAACGGTAGACCTGATAAACACATTTTTGCCATTCGTGGCATTAAGCGCATTTTCTAAATAAAAATGATTCTGACTCCCATCAAAATTCGTAGGCACCGGCACGCAGATAAAAGCAGCATCGCATAATTTTAAATCAGTATTATAACCCTTTGGTGGATCATAAATAAAAATATCGTGGTCAGTATGGTTCTCAAACCATTTGATTAGGGCTCCGCCGACGATACCGGAGCCAGCGACGCCAACTCGTAACTTAGCCATTTTTCAATTCCCTTATTAAAAGAGGTTATTTCAGTCTTATTTAAGAACGTTTTTGCCTGAGAAAATTTAATATCACCAACGCGAGTATCTTTAAAAATAATTCCGGAATGGTTTGGCCTTACTATTTGCCTGATAGATCTATAAAGATCTAAAAGAGAATGAGATATTCCGGTCCCAACTTCTAAAGTTTGTCCGTCATATTTTTGATTTAAAGCTTTTAAATTAGCGTTAACAACATTTTGTACATAGCTGAAATCTCTAGTCGTAGACCCGTCTCCGAATATGGTTACGGGCTCATCTTTCAAAATTTGTTTGAGCATAATGCTTGCGACATTTTCTCTCTGCCGGGGCCCGACGACATTAAAATATCTTAGGATTGTGTAGTTTAATCCAGACTTATCTAAAATCTCTTCAATGATTTTTTTTGAATGTCCATAAGGGGAGTCACCCATAACCGAAGAACTCGAAGCAAAGATAATTTTTTTTACTTTATTAATCTTACAAGCTTTGATTAAATTCACTGAGGCATTTACGTTATTGATATATGTCTTCATTGGATCATCATAAGACGCTGGCACCGATGGAATAGCAGCATTATGTAGCACATATTCGATCTCGTAATTTTTTATATCCCAGAATAACTGACTATAATCGAGTAAGTTTGATTTAATATAAAGCTGTTCTCGGCCTTTAAAATCCTTATCTAGACCAATACATTTTGGGATTGCATCATAGAGATGTGACCCAATAAAACCCTGACTGCCAGTGATTAATATCATTCTCTAATTAAACATTTATCCTCAAATAAAGGTCAACTTTTTTGGTTTAGTATATTGGTCTAGCTTAAGGATATTAAGCTCCATAATTAAAAAATTATATAAGGCATTGCGAACTTTCTTTATCTTGAGACAATATTTTATCGACCGCAAAAATTTAATATAAAAAGGAAAATAAAATGAGCCGCAAGCCAGTTATTAAAAAAATCGACGACCGCGATGTAAACGATTACAAAGGGGCTATGGTTGTAAAAATCGAAAATGGCGCGGGGCCGCAAGGACCTTCAGGGCCGCAAGGCGCGCAAGGTGTTCAAGGTCCAAAAGGTGATAAAGGAGCTACCGGTGAAGCAGGATCAGCGGGAGAACAAGGACTTAAAGGCGACACCGGTCCTCAAGGTGAGAGCGGCGAGCAAGGTGCAGTTGGTCCTCAGGGCCCGCAAGGTTTGGTTGGTGAGACTGGACCTGTCGGAGAACAAGGACCGCAAGGCGAAAAGGGTGATGCCGGCGAAGTTGGAGCCCAAGGTGAAACTGGAGCCCAAGGTGAAGTTGGGCCTCAAGGCCCTGAAGGTGCTCAAGGACCGGTTGGTGAAACTGGTGCAGTGGGCGCGCAAGGTCCTCAAGGTGAAGTAGGCCCCCAAGGTCAGCAAGGCGTTGAAGGCGTTCAAGGCCCTGTCGGCGAACAAGGTCAGCAAGGTATCCAAGGTGATGTTGGCCCCGCTGGCCCACAAGGATCTCAAGGCGATAAAGGTGATACTGGTGAAATAGGCCCACAAGGAATACAAGGCGAAGTCGGACCTCAAGGCCCACTGAAGCTGGTCCCGAAGGTGCGATTGGCCCACAAGGTTTACCAGGTGAAGCCGGTCCTCAGGGTGAGCGCGGTGAAGCCGGTCCTCAAGGTGAAGTTGGTCCTAAAGGTGAGCAAGGTGATGCAGGATTAGACGGAGCAGTAGGTCCACAAGGTCCTATCGGCCCAGAAGGTTTTGATGTTTTAAGCGCAGATCCAGAAACTCCAACTTTCACCGAGAAATGGATTCTCTTCACGCCTGCTACAGAGACAGAAGACGAGAAATTTGAACTCTGTGTGCAAGGTACAGCAAAAGTATTTCGCTTAAATTTTCTATAGAAGAAAAAAGGGCCCTTTAGACAGGGCCCTTTTATATTAATCTTTTGTAAGTTCTTGCTCTATGGCTTTTTCTTGCTTCTTAATCCACACAGAAAGCGGAAATTTAAACCGCAATACTACATAGGCAAAAGCTGCGCCTAATAAAAATAAAAACATTAGTCCTCTAGCGCCGCTGTAATGGCGTCAACGAGGCTGATGCCTTCCAATTGATCAATGGTTTTTGTATCGACGATGTCATATTTAGCACCTTCTTTAATGAGGTTATCATCAAGACGCTGCAAGAATGCAGTGGCCTGTAGATCACGGCCAACTTGAATCATAGATATTCCAAATTCGCCATCACCGTTATCAAGAGTTTTTGAAAATGCCACAATTGAGCGCGCTACATTTTGCTCATCCGATGGCTGGCCATCAGTCAAAACTACTACTACTGCACCGTTGGCCTTAGCAGCACCAGTCTTTTTATTTGCCGTATAGTCTTTGAAGCAGGCCTCAAGCGCTGGGGCCAATACTGTAGAACCCATTGGGGAATTTTCTTTAAAGATTTCTCCGACCTTGGCTGGAGTGGTGTTCGCATACCATTTATGTGTACCTGAGAATGGAACAACGGTGATCCCATCTGGATCGAACTCTGACAATTTTTTTGCAATTGCTGTAGCTGACTCACGAACGTACTCCCATCGTGTTTGACCAGTTGGTGTATCTGTTTCATCCATTGATCCTGACTTGTCGATTACAAGATAATAATCGCGGTTTTGTAACTTTTCTACATTGCTCATTTATTCCCCTTTATGGTTAGAGCTGTCTGGCTTCATAATTGAAGCTAGAAAATTATTTAGCCTTATCAAATATTTTTTTATTTACGTTGGCAAGCGAATGTTGAAGATTATCAATCGAAGTGGTTTGAGCCATAATGCGCGCCCGCATGGCGGCCAAATCGCGCCTAAATATTAGCAGTTCATTTTCAACAAATTTTTCGCTGTTCTTGAATTTCTGTACTGGTTTTAATTTCGACTTTTGCTTGACTAAGATGCTCATCATCATTCTCCTCAATTTTATTTATTGAGAAGAACAAAAGAATAATGGCGATACAAGATAAATATATTAAGATTATGCTAAGCATTATTTTCAAATTCTTTTTCATAAATATCTTGGGCGTCGCCGTAGCCTTGCCAATTGTCCACTCCAGCGGCCTCTAAGGATTTAAGAAAATCAGAATCTGATTTCAGCTCGTCATATTCTTTTTTAGTAATGGTGATGAATTCACTATTTAATGGTTTTGCATCTGACTTTTGGGCCATTTATCGACTCCTATTCATAAGAGTCGATTACCGGGTTTATCCGCGCTAGGCAATCGGATTCTAAAGCAAAGACTCTATTTCTATGGCCCTCTTGCAATACCCATCCATAGCCCATAGGGGTACATCTATAAGGGATTGGTGAAAAATATTTTTGCTCAGTATTTGAGCAGCCCGTGAAATAGATAAGGATACACACAAGTAGGCAAAAGCGGATTAAATGAACACCTATATGTAGACGATAGAGAATCACTTTGGCTTCTTTCTCAAACATTCTTCGCAAGTGACATCATCCCAATCAATAACTTTTATGCCGCTTGATCCGCAAATAGAAAAGCTAAAGATGGGGTAGCCAACCTGCTTATGTTTAATTTCAATTTACCTTTCACCGCTTATGAATTAACCGCCGTAAATTTCTTATGCCAGGTATCATTAGCGCAAGCCATCGCAAAAGCCTTTAAGTCAGATCCCGTAAACTCTAGAAGTTTACCTATCAAATATTCTGGAAGTGGCGCAAATCCTTTTTCTATCTTACCCATAAATTGTGGAGTGATACCAAGCGCCCTGGCTAGGTTAGCCTGGTTACACCAGATACCCTCTCTTGCGGCCAAGATAAAACTACCTTGATGAAAATGTGGCGGTCCTTTAATTTTTATCATTATTGAATTCCATATTCAGTTGAGAGCTTATTTAAAACTGCGTTAGCCAAATCACTCGACCCCTGGCTGGTATAATGAACGTCGCCAAGCCCAACATGCTCAGCTATCGTACTTGGAGTATAAAGATCAAGGACCGGGACGCCCTCAGTATTCATTACATCAAGCGCAATGGCATTAAGCTCTAGGGCCCTGGCGTTAGAGCGGTATGGGGTATTTATGGGTATTTCTGTGGTTAGAATGAAAAGCGGTTTAGTGGTCGATGCCTTAATCTTTCTCGCTAAAGACGTGAGATTCGCCCTGTAATTAGAGTCAGAAGTTCTGATCCAGCTCGCTACGTCCCATAGCCCATGGTTAAAGGTGATAGCACCCCAAGATGGGCGCTGGCTAAGCCATAGATCAATTTTATTAACCCCATTTTTTGAATCCATGGCATTACAGTAATTATGGCTCACGTCATAGCCTGGCAATGCAGCTTGAACGAAGGGAGTGTAGCCAATAGAGATGCTGTCACCGATGACTAAAATATCAGGTCGGGCGTCATCGACCGTATTTACGTTATCGCATGGATATGGATCTTTTTCTTTAGTATGTCCGCAAGCCATGAGAAGTAGACATAGAGCTAGTGTGTATAAATTATTTTTCATTTATTTTCTCCTGCATTTTTTTGATAAAAATTTTGTATCCATTAAGCGTACGATGGCGCGCTAAATAATTATTGCAATAATTGTCGAGACCTAAAGCTTTTATTTCTTTATTATTTTCCCTCACAAGAGTACGTGCTTTTTCTAAAAATTCGAGACGTTTTTTTTCTCTATATTCGCGGCCCTTTTGTCTTTTAATAGCCGCCAAATCACGCTCAAATTTTGAGGAATTTTCAAGCTGTAGGCCGACTTTACGGATACAATCTGAACCGACGCCGTAAAGTTTCTTGTCACCGGTCTCAACGATGTAGGAGTCCATAATGGCGTGACAGCAATGAGCACATGTGCCGATACCTCGTTCTACCTTTAGTTTTGGGCCATCAATCCTGGTTCCAAAAGTTGGTGATATCCTTATGCTAATTAAAGCCACATAACGATAAGGTCCGGGGCCAAGCGTGTAGCTAAAGGGGTGGGATTTTTGTTTCATTTTTTGCCATAGTACGCTTTAGCGTACTTCCTCATATATAATTTCATACATTTTAAACAAAGAAACTCGCAGCCAATTTCTTCACGCATAACTGCTCTTTTATTGCCACAGATGATGCATGGATATTTCATGATTCACCTCGCGCTTTGGCTATTGCCCGTTCAGCAGCACGCAATATTTGATGTTCTTTAGCGCATAGCCTGCTTAAAGAATGGTACTCCTCGACGAACGCCTCAAGCGCATCGAGCATCTCAGGCGCAGCCGAAATGAGAGCCGCGTTAGAGGCCAACTCTGGGACATCAGAGCAAGAAAATAAATGGTCTGGGCCCCAACCACGAGTTTTACCAGATACAATAATTTCTTTACGGTCAGCATCTCTATGAATCAACCACGGCCCAGGCGTATGGCCTTCTTTGACCAGCGGCCAAACATTTGTCGAACCACAAGAGCAATTAAAATAATGACCTGGCAAGATAGCGTCTGGGGCGTATTTTGCGTCAGCTGGTTTCTTGTTATGTTTTTTGCCGCATGAACATTTGATCATTTGCTTACTCCTGTTACTTAAGAACAGGATAGCATAAGTAGTTTTATATTACAAGACCTTAGGCTTACGTCTCGATTTAAACTTAGGTTTCGCCTCAATTTGAGTAAATGGATTCACCTTATTTAAAACACATTCCCAAAACCAGGTACATTTCTTAATATGTTCCACGTGGAACATTTCATCTGGCAGCACAATGCAGCTTAAAAGAACTGGTGAGCATTTAGGGTTATACGAAATAAAGTGACACTTTTTGGCACCTGTCACTAATAGCTGGTGCTGCATCTGAATCCAGTATTTATATGGCACGCGGCCATCTGAATTTTTCTTGGTCTCATGAGGGTCTGTAATAAGTAAGGTCAAGTTATTGACCCGGTAATGCGGTAGCTTTCCCTGGTATTTGATCTCTAATATTTCATCTGAATCATCAGAGGAGCCATCAAGTGAAGCCATCATAAATGGCAAGTCAGCCATCGCGACATTCTTGGCCGGAAAGGTTTCATCAGAAAAATTATCGAGGTTGTAATATAAGGAGAAGAGGCGCCTTGCTATTGGCTCATATTGATTACCAAGCTCTAAAATATAGCTTGATGGCTCCTCTTTAATCTCTGAAGAAATTTTATCAAAATAAACATCTTCAATAGATCTAAAGCCATGGCCCCATAGACTCGCCGCATCAGAGCTGCCAATTCCTTTTTTTCTCCAACGTAACCAATCTTCTCTGCTCAAAATTTAACCATTCTCAAAACGTAGTTAAAAAATTTAAACTGTTTCAATTGACTAGGTTAGATTTCCTTAATTGAATAAGTCAACGGATAAAGAGGTCAGCTAGTGTCAAACCACATTGTAAGCCACCAAGATTTTGGCGAATTTTTGCATATTAAGCATCTTCGTGTAAGAAAAGATTTAATTCTTTCTTACCAAGTTGTTGAAGATCAAAAATTAAATCTCGGCGGCGTACCGATAACCCACTTTTATTTATGTATTTTTACAGGTAATGGCACTCACTCAATTCTCTACACCACGAGAGAAGAGGCTGATATAGAAGCGCAGAGACTAGATTGGATTTATAAAAAAGACGGCAAAAACCATAAGGAGTAAGACGATGTTACAAGGGGTATCAAAAGGAAAAATTAAGAAGCCAGTATTTATTCTTCTCTATGCAAGAGACGGAATAGGTAAATCCACCTTCGGGAGCGAAGCGCCAAACCCTATTTTCTTAGGGCCGGAAGATGGCACATCACATTTAGATGTGGCGAGGTTTGAGCAGATAAGAACTTTTACCGATGTAAAAAACGCAGCGTCAAAAGTTTTAAAAGAAAAACATCATTATGAGACTTTGGTCATTGATTCATTAGACCACATTGAACCAATTTTATTTAAAGAAACAATTGACCTTCAGCGCCCAAAAAATTCAGACGAAACATGGACCATAGAAGACACTTATGGCTCATTTGGTAAATGGGTAAATGGGATTTCGGGTGAATGGTTTTCTCTTATCGACATCTTAAAAGACATAAGAAATATCCGTAAGATGAATGTCATCGTGCTCGCTCATGCTCAAGTAAAATCCATCAATGAGCCTACGCAACCGATGCCTTACGATAGGTACGCTTTAAAGCTTCATAATGAAAAACACTCAGCACTCTGGCGTGAATCAGTCGAGTGTGTCCTATTCGTTAATTATGAGACCATAGTTAAAAAGGGTAAGAACGAGTCTAAAGCCAAAGCCTACGGTGAAGGTCGTCGTGTAATGTACACAGAGCCCAAGCCTCAGTATGACGCTAAAAATAGATACGGTCTCCCTCCTGAACTTCCATTCGATTTAGGCTCATCATGGTCAACATTTTATGCTGCCTATCAGGCCGGTCAGCCAGACGTTATTGATTCGAAAAAAGTTATGGACGAGATCACATTCATCCTAACGAGAGTTGATATGGACACCTCTGACAGAATTAAGGCAGCGCTTCAAAAATCAGAAGGTGACCTAAATAAACTTGTAAAGATTCGTGACCACGCGGTACTTTTAGCAGGTGAGCACAGTTAAAGAAGAATCAGCAAAATTTATTGCTAAACAAAATGAGATTCTAAAAAAGATTTCTGACGGCTTATCCATAAGGATTGAAGCAGAGCCACATTGCGACAGATACCTTTGCTCAATGGATGAGATCTGTATTGTTCTGAGTTACGAAGTAGTCCGGTTAGAAAATAAAATAGCTCAATTAATTGAGTTTTTAATATCCAAGGGAGATAAAAAATGAGTCGAGTAGCAGATGGTAAATATTTAGCAAAACCAGTGGGCGGTCAAATTGGACGCTCAGGTAATAAAAATACTCCAGGCATCGCAATTCTTTTTGAATTTGATTATGAAGGTAGAAAAACACAGCTGTCATGGAGGGGCTGGTTTACTGAGAAAACATCGGAAAGAACTTTTGAAACTCTTGCCATCTTGGGCTTTGACGAAAATAAACCCTACATAAATGGCAACGAAATCCCAGCGTCAAGCTTTGACCATAACGCAGTGGTTGAGCTTGTAGTTGAAAATGAAGAGTTCACCAATGAGCAAGGTCGCGTGGTGTCGGCTCCAAAAATCAAGTGGGTCAATAAAGCAGGCGGCTCAGGTTTTGGTTTTGCTGAAACAGTCGACGTTAAAAATGCTTTAGCTGGAATTGATGTAAGAAAAGAAATGCTTGTTGCACGTCAGCGCCTAGGAATTGGCGGCAAAAAACTAACTACTCAGCCGGTAAAAAATCATGCGCCAGTGATGAATGAAGCCGATGAAATTCCATTTTAGGGGAAAGAAAAATGAATGCTCAATTAAAAGCAGAACTCATGGGATCACCCGCAGGCAAAGAGCCCGCACCTCCTCTCCCGATTTTAAAATATTTTGATTACAAACATTTGCCAGCACATCTTCAAAGTGTAAGTCAGCCGTTTTATGAGCTTGCCTACATCATGGATAAGCTGCCAAATAATGCTGAGAAATCAGCTGGTTTGAGAAAATTATTAGAAGCGAAAGATTGTGCTGTTAGAGCGGCCTTGAATTAAATTCATTTGCTGCGAGTTCCATCGGCCATGTTTGTTTGAGCTGCTTTTAATAAACTAAAGCATGTGGGCTCGCAGTAATTTCTATGAAACCACATTAGTTTCATGTTATTTTTATTTTTTTATAGGAAACATATGTTTAATAAAACATAGAGTTGATAAAAAACAGAAGCAAGGCAATAGGTTTATTGAAACTCTGGCAAAAGAACAAGAGGCACTTAACAAGTCAAGTTTAAATCATAACCGTGAGGATGAGATATGAGCAAAATAACAGAGCTAACTGCAGAGCAGGAAAGTAAGTTTGAAGAGTTTGTTAAAAAATGGACAGACATTGGATTAAGCACGTCACGCACCAATGAAGACGCGCTAATCGGGGCGATACCACAGTATTACAAAGAGGGGGGTCTTGAACCGCCAGATAAGGTTATTATTTGCCCATCACCTCTTGCTGCGGTTTATGCTGGTGCTGAAATATTAAATGATGGCAAAACTGAAGGATTGCGCGAAAAAGCTATCGAAGTTTGGGGCTCAAGGGTTGGTACATCTTTATGGGCTGGATATAACTCATGGCGAGACTTCATGGGCTTTATTGGCGTTGATATTTCGGAGCTTGCGCCTAGCTTTGTTTTAGCTATGAATTCTTGCTATGTGTTCCCATACAATAACTTCATCACAGTATCTGAAAAGCCAACCGAAATACTTTTAGACCAGAATGGCGAACTACACAGCGAGAACAATATGGCTATTAAATGGTCAGATGGGTTTGGCTTTTATTGCCTTCATGGTATACGCATGTGTGGCGAGGAATGGGTAGTTGAAACTAAGTCCGAAGATTTAGACCCAACCAAAATAATGGCGATAAAGAATGTTGAACAGCGCCTAATGGCCATTAAGAAGTGCGGCATTGGGCGCATCTTATCGAAGCTTAAGTCGAAAGTTATATCTGAAGGCGCGCTTGACGAAAGTGGCCTAATGTACAAGCTTCACGAAGTCACGCTTTTGAACTCCAAAGAAAAACTTTTTGAAATGAAAAATCCAAGCGAAGATAAAACTCACTACGAATTTGTTTTACCAGAATGCGAAACGATTCAAGATGCTGATATGTGGCGCCGGGGGTATGATAACTTTAAGGGGGTGGTGTATGAGCCGACAGACGTCAGAGCATAAGCCGGTTCGCGCCAAGGTTCGCGCCAAGGTTTACGCCAAGGTTGACGCCAAGGTTGACGCCAAGGTTTACGACAAGGTTCGCGCCAAGGTTTACGACAAGGTTTACGACAAGGTTTACGACAAGGTTGACGACAAGGTTTACGACAAGGTTTACGACAAGGTTTACGACAAGGTTTACGCCGAGGTTGACGCCAAGGTTCGCGCCAAGGTTGACGCCAAGGTTCGCGCCAAGGTTTACGACAAGGTTTACGACAAGGTTTACGACAAGGTTTACGACAAGGTTGACGAATTAATAAACAAATAAAAAGGAGAAAAAATGCACGATTTCAAAACAGAGAACAGAATAGAATTAAAATTTAAACACGCCCAGGCTCTTCACGGTGACGTCATTATTGAAAAAGTAGCGTCCCTGCCAAGTAACTTTTTAAAAATGGAAAAGTCTAAAGACGGGGCGCTGGCATATGGAGAGGTGACCGGACATTCTCATAAACTTTTTAGAATGCATGAAGACGGTGCGGCATCTGGCTCACTAGCGTTTGATCTACGCACTGATAAAAATGGCATTAAGTTTTTAAAAGTTGAGGCCCCGACTGAGTTAAGGCATCAAGAACACAACCCGCGCATTATTCCGCCAGGGGATTATGTAATAAAAATTCAGCGCGAGTACGACCCCTTTACTAAGCTCGCGCGACAAGTGGCTGACTAATGAAAAAGCCCAAGCAAGCAAGCGCTCTTCATAAGCTCATTGCCGACCTTTCTGAGAATTTGGAAGAGGTCAGAGCGGAGCGAGACGGTGCGAGGGCGGCACTAGAAAACCGCGACAAGATGCATGAGCAGGCTATGACAGCGGCCAAGGCTGAGATTAAAGACCTTATCCTTGGTCCTCAAGGCTGGCGTGAGAGATTTAAGTCGCAAAATGCTGAGATAGGTGAATTAAAAAAGGAAAATGCAGAAGCTCGCGCCGAGATTGAGCGCCTCAAGGTCGAACTGAACCAATGCCAGTTGGCTAATATGGATAAGCTTGCAGAAAAGCTTAACTCAAAATTGGCACGAGAAACCATAGAACTCCGCGCATCCCCCTTCGAAAGCGAAGAGGTACAAGGTTTGGTTGAGGCGCTTAAACTTGGGAACTCTACAACGTACCCGGACCCACAGCATCAAGAGGAAGTCACAAGACTGGGCATGCGAATTGGGTTTGGCGCTCTGATGCATGCTGCGAATTATGGATGGCAGCAAGTATTAAAGGAAAAGGGATGGCCGCTCGGTGGTGAATTTGTTTTTGGCCCTTGCAAAAGCACACGAGACACAGCCCTCGCCGCATTCGAAGCCGCGCGGATTAAGGCCGGTGGCGGGTGAACGACGATTCAGAAATGAAAAAAGATATATTCAATAAAGCAATCCAGCAGTGCATCGAACAGGTAAAGAGCTGGAAATCTCTTATGATAAAAGCGCATGACTTATCGCTATACGCTCCTGAAGATAGGGAAAACGCCGAGCGCGAGCACGGCAACACCATTCGGTTGTTAGACGTTATCTCAGCACAAATGGAAGATAAAAAGATTGGTGCGAAGCAAAGTCCATCTGAGCGATTTAGAGCGCGCATTGAAGCACGAAAAAAAGCTGACGGTGGGTCGTAATGGCTAAATCAGGTGGCGAAATATCCAAGAAAACCTATCGAAGGTATATGGAGCAAATCACACATCTTATTGCACAAGACCCGGACGCCGGGACAAAAGCAGCAACCCGCCTTCGACGACTAGCAGAAGCCGTTAGTAAATATGAGAAGCGTCGATATTTTATTAATCATAACAAGCGCAAACTACGAGGCGATTTATGACCCAAGCTACCGCACCAAAATGCCCAATGTGCGAGCTATATGAAAAAGGCTACAGCGACGAGGAGTGGCAGGCCATGGGATGTCCAAATCATACTTGTGCCCCCGCACCCAAGAGCCCATTAGTAGAGGAATTCGTGTTAGAGCAAGACGATTTTGCTAATAAAAAGTCGACCCATCTTGTTGCTGTTGGCGACCCAAACAATGGTTATGAGCAAGATACCGAGTTTAACGAGGAACAATTTGAAGACATTAGGACTGGTTACACCGAAGGCGCCCTCAACTCCAGTGTGACCCGGATGCTGGAGGAGGCTCTTGCTGAATGCACGCGCATTAAAGAACCAACACCTAGCGAGACATTTCGGCGGATAAGCAATACCGCAAACAAAGCTCTTGGCCGCCTGGCCGAGCTGAGAGAAAAGGTGGGGAAGTGAGCACGGGTAAAAAATGTGTGCGCTTTACTTTTGGACCGATGCCACATGAGATTGTAGTATTCACAAAATATGAAAATGGCGAAATAAAATGTCATGGGCCACTTGGTGAAATTGAAAGGGATAAATCACTTTGGGAGTATCCAATATATGGCTCGTTTAGGTTCGAACGTGTTGCTTGGGACCGTTGGCCACTTGCCATTAAAATGCTGTTAGGTGACTTATGACCCTCGCAGAAAAAGTACGCGCGGCGCTTGCGACGCAAAGAAACGATGTCGCGAATATATACGCTGATTGGAGAAATTGCAATGATATTTCGTTGGGCCACGCTTACGGCGTCGACTCTCGTACAGAAACGATTCTGAAACTCGTTGAGGCGCTAGAGAAAATATCAGAAGAACAGCCAATGAAACCCGCACGATATGCTAGAGATTTTGCGGCTGGTGTTCTCGCAGAAATTAAAAAAGATTTGGAGATTGAATGAATACAGATAATAAGGCGCCTAGAGAATTTTGGATTGTAGAGACTATCGAAGGCATAGATGAGGGCCATCTTGAGGCTGCCTATTCTCCTTTCACGCTTATTTCTTCTAATGAAATTACTTATCACCTCATCGAAAAGTCAGCCTACGACCAAGTAGTGGCTGAGCGGGATGAGCTTCTGTCACTCATCAACGACCGGCTAAGCAGCTTCGACGTTTTAAGTGAAGGACATAAAAAGCTGACTGTTGAGAATGCTGTTCTTCAGGCGCGATGGGCTAAGTGGTTGAAGATGAGTGTTGAGCTTGCTGAGGGCAATATAGATATCCACTCTGCTTACGAAGCCGCCCTGGCTCAGGCCAAGGGGTTGAGAAAGATGCTAGCAAGTGTCATGCGCCTTGCTGAAGCATGGGATATTTCAAATATATCATCAGTTGTCCCTAAAACTCTGGACAATGAGACAAGACCTAATGATAGTCTAGCAGCTTTAGCAATAATTCAATGCATTCAATCTCTAGCTGAAATTGACAAAATACTCTATGCGAAAAACGATGATGAAAAAAATCATAAATGATCTATACTTTATCCTTACCAAGGGATAACAAAAATGAAATCACTTTTACTCGCGCTACTCTTCGTCTCGAATGCTCACGCAGCCACACTTAAAGGCGTATGGAGCCAAGAAAACGTCAACGTCGATAATGAGCCGATCGTTATCACTAAGTTTTATTTATATTGGGGCGAACAAGGTCAACCAATTTCAAATAAAATATCGGTCGCACGTGGTACACCAGACGCGTCTATTGGCGCCATGGATACGTTTAGAGAAACACTATCTAATCCGCTATGGGTTTTCGGCAAGACGTATTGCTTTCAACTTACAAGCGTTGCTTTAAACGGTACGGTCGAGACTGAATCAGCAAAGACGGGTGAATCATGCGCCGCACCTGTGTTTAAAAACCCGAAATCCCCAGCAAGCCTCACGATTTCTTTTCAATAATCCGGGCTATCTGGGAATGGTTTAAAGGGTTATTTAAGTGAAATGGAATGCTAAATGAGTAATGAAATAAATCTAAAGTTAGATAAAACTCTCTATGACGCCGCCATCGCTGAAAATAAAAGGCTCAAAGAGATCATTTCATATTTGCCTAAGGTACCGACTCAGCCATATGAAAAAGAATTGGCGGCCAAATATCTAGAGATCAGGTTGGCGCTTATCGCTTTATTGAATGATACTGAACATATCAACCATAATTGTAGCGACTCTTACTGCCCGGTAAGAGATGCTAAAGATATATTGATGAGATTTAATCAATCGAAAAATCAGCCTGACGAGAATTTTCCTCTGCACGAGGAATGGGAAGCTCTCGTAAAAGAAAGTCCTTAGGATTTGGAGACTTTAAATAAGCCCATATAACAGCGTCTAAATATTGCACGCTGTCACAAACAATCGCAAAGCATCCGGTATTGATCTTTTCAATTAAAAAATCTCTCTGCTCAGCCCGAAGAGTCGAGCGCTTACCAGGGGCCTTTACTTCGATAAAAAAAGCTTGGCCATTATCAAAATTTCCGACGAGATCAGCGAAGCCATTTCTAGTTATGCCTTGCATATATCTACCGGCAGCAGCCGAGTAGTAGCCTTTTGATTCGACTCTATCAACAGACGCCCGGTAAACATCTTTTAATTGCGCGACAATGGCGCCCAAAACTCTAAGCTCAGGTTTTTCATTCTTAGTATGCCGAGTCGTCGAAGGTTTGGAGAACTTCTCCACAGCCTTTCGGATACGTGATTTCACATCATCGTTATCCATAAGAAATATCCTAACCAAACCATCACCACTTACAAGAAATATGTTGAATAACATTAAGTCTCATAATTTAATTTTCCTACCAAGGATTGGTAAAGACGACGATGACGGATGACAAGACAGATCATAAGCTGGAGGCTGCATTAGAGCTAATCAAGGATGGGCTCTATGACGTCAAAGAGGCTGAAGCGCTTTTCAAAATAAAAGTTCCTCTAAAGCGCCTTGGCGAGATCTATGGTTCTGAAACAAACGGCTTTTATATCGAAGGTAAGCAGGGCTCAAGCCCGGACTATTACGGATGGGCTAAATATTTCGTAGGTAAAAATAAGTATTTCTCATTTGATGGCGGTCATTACATTTATGATCACACTCTTCACCACTACAGAAAAATCTCTGAGACAGAGATTGACTGGCTCCTAACAAAAGACACGAATGAAAAAGTAAGGCCAAATCATAGAAATCATTTCCTTAGAACTCTCTACGCCTATGAGTTCAAGGTCCCTAGTAAAATGCGGCCACCCCATGGATATCTGAATTTAAAAAATGGCATTCTAGACGTAGAGAAAAGATCCATACTCCCCCACGACGACTCAATATTTTTCACTTATTGTCTTCCTCATGAATATAAGCCGGACGCGCAATGTCCAAACTGGATGAAATTTTTAAGCGAGGTATTTGAAGGTAACACCGAGATGACAGCTGTGGCCGCGCAAATATTTGGCTACATTCTCTTAAGTGGAAACCCATGGATGCATCAAGCTTTTGTCTTATATGGTGAGGGTAGAAATGGAAAGTCTACATTTTTAGATATATTAAAAGCGCTTTTAGGTAGAGACAATTTTACCTCAGTGAGCTTAGCAAGACTTAATCAGCCATTCTCAGCTGTCCAGCTAGAGGGGAAAATGGCCAACATTCTAGAGGAGACGCCGAATGAGAAAATTAACGCAGAGCTATTTAAAACCGCTATCGGCGGCGGGGACGTTTGGGCCGCAGAAAAATTTAAAAACGAATATCAATTCACCTGCATCGCTAGATTCATTTTTGCCTGTAATGAGATGCCCAAGTTCTCAGAAAACTCAGTCGGACTTCTCGAACGTCTTTATTTCATTCCTTTTACAACCTACTTTAGTAAGACAGTACGAAAAGCACGTATTGGTCGAGAGCTTGTAAAAGAGCTGCCAGGCATCCTTAATTGGGCTCTATCAGGCATGGAGACAATTATTGAGGAGCAGTATCTCCCAGAATGTGCAGCCTCTAAAGAGCTTATGGAGCAATACAGGCTTGAATCAGACTCTGTTTACGGATGGGCCAAAGACGCCATCGTTTTTACGCCTGATTCAAAAATAGAGATGCAGGCTAAACACCTCTATACGTATTATAAAAACTCACTGGACGGTTCGGAGCAAGCCTTTTACTCTACTAAAGGCTCATATAGGGGAGTGCAAATAGCTTCTCACCACACTTCAACGTCTGGTCAATTGCCTTTTCCTACGCCTATCCAGCCAAAAAATTACGCACTGCTTTAGTCCTGAATTCAATACCTAAGTCATATGTGGTAGAGCAAGCTAGCTCTACAAAATGCTAGCTCTACGCTAGCTCTACCTTTGTAAGTATCTAATTTTATTAATACTTTATTATATTGGTAGAGCTGTAGAGCTAGATTCTTTAAAATAGATAAATAATTAAAAAAAGTAATAAGGAAATGTAAATACGCTTAAAAAGGCAGCTCTACCTCTTCTAGCTCTACCAGCCATAGGTCGATATTTCGAAGATTAAAAATTTAAGATATTTTCTGAAGTATGCCTTCACCATGGGATATAGAAATGATCCTAGTCATCATTATTGGCATCGTTATATTTGGAATTTATTTTCAAATGGATGATGATATTTAAGTTGACACTTAATTACTGCCAAGGTGCGATAGACCTATGAATGAAACATTATCGCATCTAACTCCCCGTGAAACAGAAGTAGCAGAGCTTGTATTAAATGGTGATACCAATAATCAAATTGCTCTGAAGAAAAATCTTTCACCTAAAACGGTGAAATTTCACCTCACAAAAATATATAAGAAATGTGAAGTGATCAACCGCTCTCAGTTCATCGTTAAATACTTAAGAGGCTTTATCTATAAAGCCACGGTGACTGAAGCGCATGCTGCCTAAGCGCGAGCCACGCATAGTATGCTTCGATATCGAAACACTCCCCAATCTCATTGAAGGCTTAAAAGTCTGGCATCAGATATCAGATTATGAAGGTAGAACTTTAAAGGCTGATATCAATTCTGTCATTTGTTTTGGGTATAAATTTTTAGGTGAGAAAACTAAAATAATTAACGCTTGGGATTTCCCCGAGTGGCGTAAAAACGTGAATGATGATTCGTCACTGCTCAAAAAAATTCGAGAAATCCTTCTCGCCGCCGATGCTGTCGTAACTCAGAATGGGAAAAAGTTCGATTGGAAATTTCTCCAGACAAGATTTCTAATAAATAAAATGAAGCCGCTGCCAAAAACTCCCCACATAGATACATGCCAGCTGGCTAAATCAAATACTTTACTATTCAGCAATCGCTTATCAAACTTGGCAGAACGCTTTACCGATAATCGAAAGATGGAGTCAGGTGGATGGCCTCTATGGGTCAATGTATGGCATCGAGATCCACTGTCGATGGCTAGAATGGCTAAGTATTGCATTCAAGATGTAAACGCTACAGAGGCTGTTTTTAATGAGCTGCGGCCATTTGCTAATAATATTCCTAATTTTAATTTTTATAAAGCTGATGACGATAGGGGAGTATGTCCTAGCTGTGGATCTCTTAAGATCATTCGTCATAAGAGACGCCCTTCTAAAAAAGGAATCATCATTCAATACTAATGCAATGATTGCGCCTCTTATTTTCAGGTTAAAGAAAAAGACTTATTACTAAAGTCCGCTTAGGCCTTATTATTTATAAATTATTTGCTACGATATTTATTATGTGTTCAAATTTATTTAGTCGTCATGTTGAGACCCTCCTTGTTGTTGGCCCCGTTAGGTCGTCGTCCACCTAACGGGGTTTTTTATGGCTAAAAGTAAAAAGCTAACACCAAAGCAAAAATTATTTGTCGAGGAATACGCTAAAGATTTTAACGGCGCTAGAGCAGCGCGTGATGCTGGTTACGCTGAGCAATATGCCGACCGTCAAGCTCATGCCTTAATAGGGAATTCTAGAGTTGCAGAGATCATTGAGCAAAATCTCGAGCAGCACACAGAGCGCGTGCATGTTGATGTGCAGCGCATCGTTGACGAACTTGTAGCTATAGCTTTTAAAGATGAACTTGATACAAATCGAGAAGCGACGCGCGATAGATTAAGAGCCATCGAATTACTTGGTAAATATGCTGGCATGTTTAAAGATCAAATAGAGATAACTAAAAAGACTTTGCATGCTACGATTGTCTCGCGCCTAGAGGATATGAAGAATAAAAAATGAGTAAGTTCGGTTTATCAAATGAGGATATAGCTGATTTTGAGCAAGAAATGCTTATAAAAAATTGGCTAAAAGATAAGGATATTGATTTTAAATTCAATCACATTTCCTCTACTGGCCAAGCTAAAAACACTTTAATTAAATCTTCAATTTCATTAGATCAAAAATGTAGTGACGAAAGTAAGAATTTGTTTTCTAATATTATTGCTGATCAAAAAGAGCAATATACGGAGAGCGAAGATCCAGAGAATGTTATCATCAGAAATTTAAATGGCTTAGGATTTAAGGATGGGGTTGAGACATGGCTAGTAAAAATATTGAAGCTATCGGAAAGTCTAAGTTACAAGCATTATCTGAAATATCGGAAAAATTTGGCGTGGTTGAAACGGTCAAAGCTCTTCAATCTATGATGAATAATGTGACCAAGAAAGAAATCACACCTGATACGGTAAATGCAGCGTGCAATTGTGTCCAAAATATCAATTTAACTATCAAGACATCAATTCAAGCGGCCAAATTTTTAAGCGATATGAGAGATGAAGATTAGAAAATGCCTGAGATGCAAAAGGGTTATATCAGGCCATCGCAATAGAAAAAGATGCGAGCCATGCGCTGCGAAGATTCGCAAGCAGCCTTTGGGAAAATTATCGCAGGCTCAAATAAAAATAGTTAAAAACTTTGCCGACAAAATTTATAAAAAAGACGTTGCAAAGAAAGCTAATACATCATGGGCTAATTTAGGGCGATGGGCTAAGCAAAATGGCGTCTCACTCAATGCCCACAAATATAAAGAGAATTTAATTAATGATGTTTGCAAATACTATTCAAAATATAGTAACAAAAAAACCGCTGAATATTTTAATTTAAAATCTAAGCAAGTCGAAGCAATTGTATATCGCTATCGCCGACACTCCCCACGTCAAATTAAGTGGAAAAATAATGAAATAATTGAGCTGGCTAAGATGGCTGGATTAGTCAGTCAAACGGCTCAGGCTAAATATTTTAATAGGCCACATGCCAATGCCGGTTCGATTAAATCAGCTTGGATTAAAAAATTTGGATTTGGTCCATCCAACATAAATGGCATGGTGCATGATTCGGCTAAACATTTTGTTAATATTAAAGCCAGATATATTAGACCAATTGGCCAAGGAAGAGATGGCACGCCGTCAGAATCTAGAAGACTAATTCTATGGGTAGATATGGCCAAATGTTTAAAAAAAGACTGCCCGGATCATATACATGATGCCGTTAATTCATTAGCCAAGTTCCAATCATGGCTACATGGTACGAAGAGAACAAAACAGGCCATCCTTAAAATGATTAAGGAGCGAGAGATTGGATAAGCTCCTAGATCCTCTATGGCGGCTAGAGCATCTTTATTATGTGGTGAATAAAAAAGGTAAGCGCGTGCAGCTCACTTTGAACAATGTGCAGAAGAGGATATTAGCCAATAAATCTAACAGAAAAATTATTCTAAAAGCCAGGCAGATGGGCGTCTCCACTTTAGAGCTCATCAGGCAATTTGATTTCACAATGTTTAATGAGAACGTCACAGCTTGCATCCTTGCGCACGAGGATGACGCTATAGCAAAACTATTTAGGATACCGCGCAGAGCTTACGAATATATTGACCCATCATTTGAGAAAACACCCTTAGATAGAGGTGGAGGTTCTAAGTATGAGATGTACTTTCCAGAAATTAATAGTCGCATTTACTGTGACTTGGAATCTCGCGGCGACACTATACATTGGCTTCACGTCTCAGAGCGCGCCTTTATCAAGGAGCCCGACAGAGTGTTGGCTACTCTTGAGTCTGTGCCTCTCGACGGTATTATTACCTTTGAGTCTACTCCAAACGGACTAAATGACTTCTACGATATGTGGATGGATCTCGATTCAAACTACGAGAAATTATTTTTCCCTTGGTACATTCATGAGGAGTATCAATTAACAAATCACGATATAGGAAAGAATTATTTACAGGATGATGAGAAAAAGTTAATAATAATTGCCAAAGAAAAATACGATATCGACCTTTCTCTAGATCAAATAGCATTTCGTAGGTTCAAGCAGCGTGAACTTAAAAATAAGTTTAAGCAAGAATATCCAGAAGACGACGCCACATGCTTTTTAACCTCTGGCCAAAACCCATTCACTTTAGAAATCATTAAGCCAATATATGATAAAGCACCTAAGCCCATCAGAGAAGTAAGCGGCATTCGCATCTATGAAGAGCGCCAGGACGGTGAGCTATATGTGGTTGGTGGTGATACTGCTGAAGGCATTGGTGGTGATAGATCTGCTGCACATGTATTTAAAGTCTCAACACGCATGCAGGTCGCAAGCTTTCACTCCCCTAATATTAAGCCAGGTGATTTCGGTGACAAGCTTGTAGAGATGGCTGAGATGTATTACTGCAAGTTTAAATATCAAAACCAATTCCTACCAACGATAGGCGTAGAGAGAAATAACCACGGGCATGCGGTGATTTTAAAGCTTGATGAAGTTTTAAAATATCCAAATTTATTTAAGCACGATATGGATTCAGATAAGATTGGTTGGATCACTGATAAGGTCACAAGGCCCATCATGATTAATGCACTAATTGAGTCGGTAGAAAACGGAACAACAAAATTAGTTGACAGAGAGACTTTAGGCGAGTGTCTGACTCTTGTTAATAATGAGGGAAAGATAGAAGCTGAAGAGGGTAAGAAAGATGACCTCTTCATAGCTGCGTGTATTTCTGTACAGCTATGTATTGAAGAGAATCCAGCCATCCTTTACCCTGAAACTGTTAAATCATTGGTCAGAATCTAACCAAGCCTAAACTATTTAGGCATCAAATGGCGGTCAAATGGCGGATAAATTACCAGTAGAGGCTATGTCACCTGAGCCTAAAGAAGCCGACGACGCAGACTATGTAGCACCCCTGGCATCATCTAAAACGGCTAAATCAGACGCTACAGTAATGAAAAATCTTTACTTTGGCCAGCAAGAGAAGTCATTTCAAGAGTCACCTTACTATCCAGACTCATTAAAGAAACCATACAACCCAGACCCTCTAATCATGAGGGATACGACCTATAAAATCTATGAAGACATGCTTGATGACGACCAGGTAAATGTAGCACTGGATCTAAAAAAAGATTTAGTCATTGGCTCTGGCTGGCATATCAATTTTGAAGATGAAGATGTGAAGCGTGAGATTGAAGAGTCATTAAACACGGAGCCCGATAGGCCATTTAGCGAAATTCTACAGGACATTTTGCAGGCCTATGACTTTGGCTTCTCTCTATCGGAGAAGATCTTTAAAAACTCTATTGATGGCCAGCTTGCACTTAAGGATATTAAGCCACGTCACCCGTCTACATGGCTCATACATTCAGATGAGCATGGTAACGTCACGCGCTTTGAGCAACGTGGGCCAAAAGGATCTGTCGATGTAAATCCTGACAGCCTTATCCATTACGTAAATAACCAGCGCTATCAAAACCCTTACGGTCGGTCAGATCTTAAGGCAGCCTACCAGGCCTATCTTACAAAACGTCATATCACTCGCTTCTATGCCATATTTTTAGAGAATGCAGCCGGCGCTAAACCAGTTGCGAAGTATGACAGGCGCGCATCTCAGGCCGTTGTCGATGACGTGTTTGAAGCTATTAAAAAGTTTCAAACTAAAACCGCAATGGTCATACCTAAAGAATTTGAGATGGAGTTTTTGGAGGCTAAGAGCAATGGCGAAGCTTATATTAAAGGTATTAATCTTTTTAATATGTTTATCGGTCGGGCTCTTTTTATCCCAGATCTACTTGGCTTTAGTGGCTCTGAAACTAGCGGCGGATCTCATTCTCTAGGCAAAGAGCAAGTTGAGCTTTTCTATAAACATATATTTCGTCGCCGTGAGATCCTTGAGCGCATTATAAATCAGCATGTGATACGGCCAATGTGTGTTTACAACTACGGGCTAATGGACTCATACCCACAGTTTAAATTTAATCCACTCTCTGATGAGGATGCGGTTAAACAGAGTGAGCTATGGATCAAGGGTGTGCAAGGTGCTGGTTGGCAGCCTACGCCTGAGGAAATTAATCACTTTAGATCAATGGTGAAGTTTCCTATTTCTGATGACGTACTATTAAAATCAGACGTGGCTCATCAGCAGGCAATGGAGGCTGGGGGACTAGAGCAAGATGCTGATGATGAAATGAAAGCATCAAAAATGCCATCAAAAGGTAATATGATGGGCTCCAAAGGCGCAGACGATGCGGGTAAAAAAAAAGCCTTCGCTTTAGCTCTTTCAACCCTACCTGGCGCCTATAAGAAAAAAGTAGATTTTAAACTCGCTGACTCGATGCTTAAATCTTTCGTTAAAAAGATTATAGCTGAGACCGAACCTATCGTTGAGGACATGTTTGAAGATCTCTACGACCAGCTCGCTAAGAAAAAAGTAATTGAAAAGCAGGACCTCTCGCGTATTGATGCGTTAAAGCTTTTTGGTTTAAAGAAGCTGCAACTCATTTTAAAAAGAAATTTCAGACGTCTCTATAGCGATGCTAAAGACATTGCGAAGACAGAGGTGCGTAAGGAAAAAACCGATTACGAGGCCAATATTCCAAGCGATGAGTTTTTATCATTTGTCGAACAAGAGACTTATAAATATATCGGCGACTACAGCTATAGCATTACGAAGCTTGCGAAAGATAAAATCATACAGGCCATTAAAGACGGCATGCCGCTATCATCAGTCGTCGGCATTTTAGATGACGATGGTAAGAAACTATCAGACGTAAGTCTTGAGCGTTATGCGCGCACGAAAACAACGGAGGTTTTTAATCGCGGTCGAATGGAGTATTTTGAATCGACTGGCATCGTTGCTGCCTATCAATATTCAGCTATTTTAGATGATGTAACTTCTGAAATATGCGGAGAATTAAATGGACTTATCTTTAATAAAGAGGACGCGCCCGTGCCGCCACTTCACTTTAACTGCAGATCTATCCTCGTGCCGATTACAAAATATGAAGACCACAGCATAGATAAGGTTACAAATTCTGGTCAGAATGTAGATAAGTTCATAACCGAAAATGTCACCGACAACGGTTTTTCTCGTAACTAGGAGTTATTTCTATGGCAGAGCTGATAGAAGAAATAAAAACCTACAATATAAACGAGGTAGAGGTTTTCTCAGCAGGCGAATGGAATAAGGATAAATACTCGGCTGAAGATCTCCACTCTATCGTTAATGCTTTTGAAAATTTAAAAGTCGGCTGGCGTCCTTATCTAAAACTAGGTCACGACGATGGTCAGAAACTCGCTAAGTCTTCAGGCCTACCGTCTGTAGGTTGGGTAAATAAGTTATATGTACGTGGAGATAAGCTCCTGGCTGACCTCGAATACATCCCAGAAAAAATTTATAAGCTTATAAAATCAAGAGCTTACAGAAAAGTTTCTTGTGAGATCTATTGGGATTTAGATGTGAATGGCATCAAATATCCGCGCGTATTAGGGGCCATTGCTTTACTCGGAGCTGAAAATCCAGGCGTCATGAATCTCGAAGATATCCTTGGGCGCTATCACCTTTTAAATAAATGTAACGAGGTAGTCTTTAAGGAGCTGGAGAATCAAGATACCTTTAAAACGTACGCATTTAATTTTATTGAAACCGAATCGGGGGAATACTTGGAAGATTTAGAAAAAGTAAAAGCAGAACTAGAAGCCAATAAAAAAGAATATGCTAAATCTCAAGAGGATTTCGAGAAAACAAAATCAGAGTTGGCTGAAAAAACCAAAGCAATTGCGACAGCTGAAGCTGAACTAAAAGAATATCGTTTAGCGACAGATAAAGCCCAAGCAGAAGCTAAGGCAGCTAAGGTATCACAATTCGTTACAGAACTTGAAAGCAAGAAACTAACGTCTCCTGCAATGAAAGATTTCGTGACTGAGCTTTTGTCAGACAAGAAAGAGTATTCAATTACTAAAGAAAAAGCCGAGAAGAAATATACTAAAGAAGAATTGATTACAGAAATTTTAACCCTTTCAAAAGAGAATGCTAAAGTTAACTTCGATGAGAGTTCTAGAGCAGACTTCGAAAAAGACAAGGATGAAACTAAGTCATTGGATGAGAGAATTAAAAAATACTCAACCGATAACAAATGTTCTTACGACGCTGCATACCGTGCGGTGATGAAAGAGCAAATGAAAAACGAAGTAACAGAAGAATAATTTTAGGAGAAAAATATGTCATACGCTCCGGTCTCATTTAAACAAGCTGATTCGATTGCGGCCTACCGCATTGTTCGAATCACCTCATCTCAGACAGTGGCTCTAGCAAGCGCCACTACTGATGTGCTTATTGGCGTGACGCAAGATAATGCCAATAACTCTAATCAAAAAGTACCTGTGGCCATTGCTGGCATCGCTAAGGTGTATATGAACGACACTTGTGCGGCTGGTGGCCCGGTAACTACAGATGCCTCAGGTCGAGGTATCCCGGCTGTGGTTAACACGGCTGGCGTCTATATCATTGGTCACACTTTACATGCAGTTTCGGCTACTGGAACTCTAGCCGAAGTCCTGCTTAACCCTTTTCAAATTAATATTCCATAAGGAAGGGGATAATATATGGCTAACGTACCATTAAAGAGTCAACTGCACGTAGATCAGCTCTTAAGCAACGTCGCAGTAAAATATCAAAATACGCGATTCATCCACGAGCAAGTATTTCCACAAGTACCTGTAAAAAAGCAGACAGATCTTTATCGGACTTATACTCGTAGCTGGAGCATTCCAGAAACTGGCCGCGCGGTCGGCGGTTTGGCGCGTGAACATCAATTCGAAATCGGGAATAGCTCTTACGCGCTTCAAAAAGAAGCTCTTAAGATGTACATCCCAGATACCGCAGCTGAAAACTATGACCTAACAGATCTTCGCACCGACTCAACTATTGAGTTGGTTGAGAAAATCATGATGAAAAAAGAGTTTGATTGCGCAGCTCTTTTTACAACTACTTCATGGTCACTTGGCGCATCATTGGCTGCTGGCGATACTTGGGTCACTGGCTCAGCTCTACCAATTCCTCTTTTCGATACCGCCGCTGCGACTATCGTAGGGAATTCAGGTGTTAAGCCAAACTACGGTATTATTCCTCTCGATTCATATAACGCTCTTAAGAACCATACGACTGTAGTTGACCGCGTGAAATACACTTCTCGCGAGCTTAGCCCCGGTATCATTGGCGCTCTTATCGGCTTAAATGATCTGCTTGTCCCTGACATGTACTACGACTCAGGTCTCTACGGCGCCTCCGCCGCTACCGGAGCTGTAGCTAGCATTTGGAAAACGGACTTCGCATTCGTTGGTTACAAGCCAGCAGCTCCTGGCATGATGGCTCTTTCAAGCGGTTATATGTTCCAACGGGCTAAGCCTTTGGTTCGACGCTGGAGAGAAGAAGAGCGTGAGGCAGATGCAATCGAAGTTGACTGTGAATACACATTCAAAGTCGTGGCATCTCTCACGGGCTACTACATCAATAACACAATCTAAAAAATACTAAGGGGGGAATAATTCTCCCCTTTTTTATACCCATAGGAATACCATGAGCACAGAAGACAAACTTGATGAGTCAAGTGGTAAATCAGTTTCACAAGGTCGCGGGCGTCCTACTAAAAAAGTAGATAAAGCCACTCCCCTAGGCGAGCATATCGCAGAGACTGCAAAAGCAGCTCGCGAACGCCAAAAAGAAAATGTAGTTACGGAAAAATGGTATGAGTTGAGAGGAACTAAACTTTCGCTCGTTAAACGAGTCGCCAGCGGTTCTATCTTTCGCACCTTTTTAGGTTCTTCAGATGATAAGAAAAGCGGCGCACAGATCAGAGACTTCATTAAGAAACTTGAGAAAGAGTCGCGTCTAAAAGTACGCGCGCTATAAGGAGTGATGTATCGGGTTATTTGCCACGACATCAGCTTTAGCTACTAAAATGGTCGGCACGACCTTTGATACGGCCACTACTAGTTTAGCCTCCGCATGCGTGTATGATGCAGAGAATGAAATTAAAAAGTTATTAGCTAAACGCTATGACTTTGGTGCTTCGCCGTTTTTAACTACCACCTCTATCCCTCCAATTATTTCTACCCTCACTGAGACTCTGGCCATTGGATATATGTATGAAAATATGGCTAGAGGATCTAAAGAAGGTTATGCGCGCGCTGATAGATATATTAAGCGCGTGATGGATAATATCGAAAAGCTCAATGAAGGCATGGCCCAACTCGTCGATTCATCTGGCGTCGTTGTCCCTGAGATAGACGGCGAATGGGCTATTAGGAATACAGAAAATTATCCAACTACATTCAATGAAGATGATCCAAAACATTGGCGCGTGTCTAAGACTAAGCTAGAAGATATCAGCGACGACAGAGAAGATTAAGCATGGCAGATGCTGAATTTACTTTTGAGTCAAAGTCATGGCAGCGAGTCATGACTAAGCTTAGAAAAAAATGGGATCACATTTTAGTCGGCACCAGCCAGGTAAGAAAAGAATTCGCGGGCATTTCCTCAGTAATTGTCTTTAAAGACATCATTGAACATTTCGAAAATGAACAGGGCCCGCAGGGTAAGTGGGTTAAATGGTCTGAGGCCTATGCCATGCATCTAAATAAAATTGGCAGAGGGGGAAATAAGATTTTGCAATTTAGTGGCCGCTTAAGGCAATCTACGCAGCCTCAGAATTGGCGCTCAATCAACGAGGGTGTTATGTTTTTCAATAACGCTAAAACAAAAGACGGCTTTCCTTACGCCCAAGCACACGACCAAGGTGGTAAGGAAAAAGGCAGACCGCCTAAAAGATCATTTATGTGGTTGTCATCAAAAGCTATTGATGCAATCGTAAGGGCTACTGAGAAATGGCTAGCAGAGGATTTACGTGGCTAGAGTCGCGCTCACTTCATTAAAAGCAGCAGTCAAAAATATTCTTGATACCGCTAATACTACGACCGGTTCTCCTATAGACTTGTCAGACTCTATGGCTCATCGGGTGCAAAAGGTATTGCAAGTAAACGTAGAAAAAATACCAATTCAGCCAAGCTTTTTTCCTTGCATCACAATGTTCTACGACAATAAACAAGTTGAGCTTAAAGACATTGCGGCTAATCTATTGACCGGTCGCCGCATGACAGAGATTGATTTAAAAATAGTCGGCATCATTTGGAATGACAATATGAATACGTCTGGATTTGAGCTTACAGATCTCGCTGACAATGAGTGTGAGCAGTTAATGGAAAATATCGAGCAGGTCTTGCGCAGTGACCCGACGTTAGCAGGCCTTGCGCTTTCATCTAAAACTATAGAAGTAAGTTATCATACATACCAGGTGAGTGAAGATACCCACATGCGCGCTGGTATTATGAATCACAGAATAAGGGTTTTATATTAATGAATCATGACCAGATAGTTAAGCAGTCGGTTCAGTGTTATAAACAGTGGGCTCCTCAGTGGAGAAAACACGCCGAAGAGCATTCACAATATGAAATGAAGTCGTTTGAGAACTTCAGAAATATTGGAATTGGTAAGGCTATTTTAGCTGTCGCGAACGGTTATTCTTTCGAGGAAAATATTGAGGTTATAAAAGCGAACGCTCATAACGTCGATATTATTGCGTGCGATAAAACTCTAGGACATCTAATTAAAGCTGGCATTAAGCCAACATATTGTATCGTCTGCGACGCTAATGTATCTTACGAAAAATATTTAAAGCCATATGAAAGCGAGCTTAAGGATACCATCCTAATTCAAAACGTATGCGGTAATCCTCTCTGGACCAAGAATGGTAACTGGAGAGATAGATATTTCTACGTTAATAAAGACGTCATGAGTTATGAAAAAGAATTTATGGCCATATCAGGTTGTCAGAATGCCGTCACTGCTGGGACTAATGTTTCAAATATGATGATTGTTATCCTTACTCAAAGTGATAATGAGCGCCGTCAAAATCTATTCTGTTACGACAAGATTTTACTTATCGGCTTTGATTATTCATGGCGTGCAGACGGTAAATATTATGCTTTTGATGATGATGGCGGAGGCAAGAAATTCTATATGCGCCATATTTATGGCATGTCTCATTCTGGCAAAATGATTTTCTCCTCTAATAACCTAAGCTCCTCAGCCTCATGGCTTCACCTATATATCAAGGCCTATGCGGTTCAAACCGTACAATGTGGTCAGCACGTTTTAAATGATTTCGGAAAGCGCGGAGACCTCGCGGCTAATATGCAGTATCGCCATAAGCCTAGCGATAAGGGCCGAGTTAAGAACCTGATTAATAAGCAGCAGAGTCTTGAGCAAGAGCTTAAGTGGGTTCAAAATAATCTAAAAGAGATAGCAAAAGATCACTGGCTTCAGAGCCAAACCGTATAAGGGGTAAATAAATGGCTGACGGACAAAATGCTAACGTAGGGTTTAGCTCCTATCTAACAGTCGGTCGTGAGCTCACATTCGGTACTTATAACACCGCGACAGCTGGTCTGGACTTTCTCTCAAGCTCTTTAAAAACTGTAAAAGATCAAAAAGTAATTGAAGCAATTTCTAGCAAGCGCACTTTCGCCGACCGAATTTCTTTATCAAAAGTGGTTGAGGGAGAGGTTGAGTTTTACATGGGCGCTGACTCGGACGCCGCTCAATACATTTTGCAAAATGCTTTTGGTGGAGGCACAATCGCAACGGCCACGGCCACAGGCGATACCGTTGGTAGTGGCACGTTTGAACATACTTATTCACTCAATAATTTCGATGCGACCTATAGTTCTTTATGCCTAAATCATCGAAAAGGTGATTCTACCAACGGCAAAATTTTCGGCTATACCGGCTCGCGCGTAAATGAGCTGACTCTCTCTGGAGAAGTTGATGACGCTCTTATTTGTAAGGCTTCTGTTGTCTGCGTAGACTCTACTGTCGGTGCTGCTGATATGAGTTCGTCTCTTACAGTTACTGGCCAGACACCTTTGTCTTTCGCGAACATGCGGCTTTCAATTGAGCCTACATTTACCTCTCTCACAGCATCTGCTTTCTGGCACGTGCAGAGCTTTGAATGGGCTGTTAATAACTCTCTGAAATCAGACAGTGATTCACGTCGCATCGGCTCAGATCTCTTACAGGTTTTACCTCCTGGAGTGGCACAATTTACTTTTACTTTCTCAATGCGCTTTGACACGTTGACCGCTTATAGTGCGATGCTAAACGAAACTCAGCTATCGGCACAGCTTGCTTTTCAGGGCCCTACTTTGACCGGCTCAAGCCTCAGACAGCAGGTCTTAGTCAATATGCCGAGAATCTTTATTCAAGATGCCGGTGACCCTGAAGTCGGTGGACCAGATGAGATTTTAAAGGCTGAAATCACAGCTTTAGTTTTGCGAGATGATTCAACCTCTACAGGTTATGCAGTACAAGCAAAAGTAATTAACAAAACCTCGAGTTACGCATAATAAATGTGGCCATTTAGTAAACGTCTCAGCGATGTTATCGGTGCGACGAAAACCGTACGCGCCGCAGGCATAAAATTTAAAATCAGAAAGCTCAATGTGGTCCATCACATGGAGGGCTTAAACGTCCTTATCGAAACATTTTCTACTTATGATAGAAAGCGTGAGGTTGAGAAAATGCCTCAGCCAGACGTTGAGAAAATGCTTGATAGGGTCCGGGGAGTGTACCGGGATATCTTTCTCGCAGCCGTCGAAGAACCAAAACTCTGCGCGACTAAGGGCGGGCAAGGTCAATTCGTCGATGATTTATTTGGTGACTGGGATCTCTGCCATGCTCTTTATCAGCAGATAATGAAGCACACCAATAAAAAAAAAGTCTAAATAAAACCTACGTAACCAAATCAAGATTACTTGAGATAGACGCAATCTCACAGCGGTATTCTAAACTCCCCTCCGAAGTTCTAAAATTAGATCTGGCAGACTATGAGTTTAATTTACTTACCGCCAAAATCTCTATCGACGCCGAAATAAGGGCCCAAGAGAAGGCAAGAGAAAAGTCAAAACGTGGCAAAAGATAATGAAGCAACGCTGCTCCTAAGAATTAAAGAAATTGGTGGTGAGATCCTCGACCACTTCGTCATTACTCTTGGCGATGTTAAAGATTTAATTGAAAAAATACCAGAATTTCTCATGGAAGCTATCAATGCATTCAGGGAGCAAGAGCTTGCAATAAATCAGCTGACCCAATCTATGATAAATCAAGGGACATTTACTCAAGATTTAAAATTAGATTATTTGGAGATGGCCGAAGCTCTACAAAAAGTTACAACTTTTTCAGATGATCAGATTATGGCGGCGCAAGCTACATTGCAGGCATATATTGGCCAAAAAACTGTTACTGAGGAGCTTGTAAAAGCCACTTTGAATCTAGCTGCTGGAAAAAGAATTGATCTTGCAGCCGCCGCAGATATTGTCGGTAAGACAATAGGAAGTGAAACAGACGCCTTGCGAAAACAAGGGGTAGTCGTAAAAGAAGCCTCAAATCAAAATGAAAAATTAGGTAATGTAATCGAGGCTGTAAATAAAAAATTTGGCGGACAAGCCGAGGCAGCAGCTCAAGGCCTTGGATCAATCGATCAGCTTAAAAATTCATGGGAAAATTTCTTAATTAACATTGGCAGACTAATGGCTCCGGTGGTTGTTCTGCTGACAGAGGGCGCCAAGGGTGTTTTAAATTTCTTTAATTCATTCGCAGGTGCAGATTTAGCAGCACAGAAAACTGAAGAAATAAAATCAGCAGTTACAAAATTAATAGACGAACGAAATAGATTAGAAAAATCTATTGCATCGAGTGAGGCTCAAGGTCATGAAAATGCAGGTAAAATAGCATTACTTAATCAATTGAATTCTCAGATTGAAGCTCATAAGAATGCACTTAAGACCATCGAACAGAACGAAAAAATATCTGGTGATAATAGAGTCCGCATTCAGGCCGAGAATTACGATAAGTTAGCTATTGAACATATAACTAAAAACCAGGCGCGCATTGAGGCGCAGTCTGCGATTGATCTAGCGGAGCTTACCGCTGTCGATTCTCATAGTGCGACGATACTACAAGCTAAGATGAAGCTCCTTGATGTTCAAATTGAGCAAGAGACAGATTTTCATAAGAAGCGTCAACTCATGCAGGCTAAGGCCTCAGCCCAAGAGCAGCTTACAGAGCAGCAAAAAAATGAAGCGCTATTAAAACATAGAGCTGCATTTTTGTCGCAAGTATCAAGTCTTCAGTCATCGTCTAATAAAACTTTGGCTGCTATCGGTAAGGCTGCAGCTATTGCTCAGATCACTATCAATACCTCAGACGCAGCGATGAGCGGTTATAAATGGGGTATGGCAGTCGGTGGACCTCCTCTAGCCATGACTTTTGCTGGCCTTGCTGTCGCAGCAGGTGCCGCGCAAGCAGCTAAGGTAGCTGGCGTAGAGCTTGCCGATGGCGGTATAGTTAAAGCGACACCTGGCGGTATTCAAGCCACCATCGGTGAGGGCGGTAAGGATGAGGCTGTAATTCCACTCGAGAACGGTCAAATCCCGGGCTCTGGCAGCGGCCAGGTAATCGTAAATTTTAATGGTCCAATCATGGGGGACGAATCTCAGGCGATGGAATTTGCGCGCGCTATAGATAAGCAGCTTTTAAAACTGAGACAGACAAACCAGTCTGTAGCATTTGAAACGGACATATTTTAAATGGAATTTTTAAGTCAAACTTATTTAGAGACCACGACTCAAATTGCGGTGAACACCTCGACCATTACTGCTGACAACATGATGGACCCGGATGTACGCAGACAATATGTGTCAGACGGTTTTAATAGTGACTTAACGACTGTTTCTATTACGATTAGTTTTGATTCTACTCAAAGTGTAGACCGCATTGCTTTGATGGAATTTAACGCTAAAAAATTTAATGTCTACTACAACGGAGTTACCGCGAATGCATTTACGATTTCAAATCCTACTATTACTAGTCAGTTTACTAATAACTCTGCAAGCTCTTTATACCTTTCCTCAGCCGCTCCCGTAGCCTGTACTTCTGTCACGTTTGATTTTTACTCTACTCAAGTTTCAAATGTTGAGAAGGCAATTGGTTATCTATATGTAGGCGCCAATGCCCTTACATTCCCGCGTATTCCAAATGCATCTAACTATACTCCCCTAAGAGATCCAAAAGAATTTATCCACGAGTTATCTGATGGCGGCACAAGGCGCCATATGGTCCAAACAAAATGGGCTACAAAAATTAAGTTTCAATATATCACGACTAGTTTTAGAGACTCCCTGCGCACTATTTGGGAGACGATGGCGCCATATGTATTTGTCCCATTTGGAACTGGCACTAGTTGGGATGGAATTTTGTTTGAGGCAAATTGGATTGGTAACTTTGAATTTTATAAATACTCAGATGACGCCTCAGACTCTGGATATTCAGGATCTATTGAGCTTAAGGAAACATGAGTAGTCAGCTTTTAACTCTTAATGGCCAGATCAAAAATCCTAGATCTAAGATCTTTAGGCGCGTTTTTATTAAAAGGCGTGAACTTGGGACCGGCCTCTATGAGGATGATTGGCAAGAGATTTCAGAAGACGTAATTAAATGGGGGACCATTCGTAAAGAGATTGATCAAACTAGGGTTAATCAATTTAAGTTTAGTAATGTCACACTTGTGATGAATAACGACACTGGCCGCTACAATCCATCGTCTGATGAAAATTCAATGTGGTTTAATTACGGCGACCAGCAGAGAACACTTGTTAGAATCGTTGCTGGATTTTTATATGAAGAAAAAGAAGACGGCATTTGGAATCAGGCTCATATACCATCATCTGCAATATGGGATGAGGCCTATTGGGACGCAGCTTCTGATTATGATGAAGAGGATATTTTATATTCTGGCTACATTTCGGGAGACATAAATTTATCTGGCAAGAATGAGATAAATATTCCTATCGTGCCACTTACCGAATGCTTTAGACAATTCGCTGCGAGTCGCTTGACTGGATATAATGCTTCATTAACAGCGAGCGACTTTATGGAGCTTTTGCGCGACCAAGTAGATACGAATGGGGCTTATATTTTTAGACCATTTTTTGGAGACACAACAAGCAATTGGGAAATGACGACTACCACGGTTGAGTATACAAACTTAAATACTACGACCGCAACCGATCTTGCAAATGCGACGGTCTGGGACATTGTTACCAAGCTTGCAGAGGCAGAAAACTTTATCCCACTCGTTACAAACGACGGGAAATTTAAGTTTTTTGATAGGAGCGTAAACACCACTCCTGTTTATGAATTTTTTGGGCCAGGAGGATTTAGTTCTGAGTATGGCAGAACAGTTAAGAAAATAAATTTCTATGGCAAAAGATTTACTAAATACTATTCTCGCGTAAATGTGAAATTTAGAGAGGACGATACCTCAACATCTTATGCCGTTGCCGATTCGCAATATCGAATTAGCGGAGACTCTGGACCATGGACTTTGGGAGAGAGAACTTTAGAGGTTAATAATACATGGATAGCCACAAGCACTATTGCTGAAACGATAGCTGATTCTTTATTTGAAGAATATTCGGCCATTAAATTTGAAATTGATTTTTCAACTTCATTTGTTCCTCATCTCGACATTTTTGATAGATTTTTAATCACTTACGACCAGAGTCCTATAAGCCCAAATTCTTTATGGGATGTTTACAATTGGGGCGATACCACCGCAGTGGCTGAGCCTACGGATCTTATTTGGGATGATTCTCCAGGCGACTCTATAAAGCTACTCGATGAGGAGTTTAAAATTATCGCGATTGATCTAAACTTAGATAACTGTGAATGTAAATTTATAGGCAGGAAATAATGCCATCCAGCGCCACTATCACTGAATTCAATGTTTTCTCCCCCGGCACTCTAATTAGAAGCGCCAGAGTAAACGCGAATTTTACAAATTTTCGTGGCACATTTGTCCCCATAAATACTGATACGGCTACGGCCTCGGATAATACACACGATCTTGGTGCTCAA
>WNGA01002050.1_pt1 | contig 45316 bp, 28 predicted proteins | sample 5400061 | NCBI WGS metagenome assembly WNGA01 (sample SAMN13153366, study PRJNA577476) | soil metagenome | isolation source: 100 cm soil or saprolite under grassland replicate 2 | place: USA:California | collected 2016-06-15 | reverse complement strand
CAATCAGGGCGCTGCCGGGGTAACCAGCCGATAGCCGCGCATCGGCTGGGTCGCAGGCTGAGGATCGAAGATCACTACGGGCCGATTGCTGATCGTGGCCAAAACGTCGACGAAACGGGTCCACGGGCCGGTCGCTGGCGAAGGACTGAATTGCACACTGTAGGTGCGATTGGACACGGCGTTGAATTCGATCCGCGCCAGCACACTGGAACCGGGCACGGTCTCCAACTGCTCGACCTTCAGGTAGCTCAAGCTGTTGGTCGGATCGGTCCCGGCGATGTATTCCGCCCCATTGCTCATCCCGTCGCCGTCCGCGTCGAGCGACGCATCTGCCGCGTTGGTGGGACTGAATCCGAAGCTCGATTCCCAAATGTCCGGTATCCCGTCGCCGTCGCTGTCGGCCAGCACGGTCAAGCCGAACTGGCTGGAGGCAACGCCTGACGGGAGGGCCTGGTTCTTCACGACGATGCGGTAGTTCCGCGCCTCGTTAGTGGTCAGATTGTTCAGGCGGAAGAAGACGGCGCCTTCGTTCTCCACCTTGACCTGGAGGTTGGTGCTCGGATTCCGCAACTCGAACGTGAACGGTGGCGGGAAGCTGGTCACCGACCCGCTGAAGGTGACGCTGCCGCCGGCCACCGCGCTTTGGCTGCCCGATTGGGTGAGGAAGCGGGGCACTACCAGCACCGTAAGTGTGGCATTGGAACTGACCGCCTGGCCAATGCTGTCGGTGACGACCACCCTGTATTGGCCCGCGTCGGAGGTTTTGACACTGGTGAGGGTAAGGTTCGACTCAGTACCCCACGGGATGTTCGCGTCGTTGAATTTCCATTGGTAGAGCAGCGTGCCCGTGCCCGTGGCGACAACGGTGAAGGAGACGTTGGTCATGTTGGTCGTGAGCGTGACGCTGCGATTGGTCGGCTGCTGCACGATGGTCGCGGGGATGAGCACGGTGAGCGCCGCGCTGGCGCTGAGGGCGGATCCGGCTGTGTTGTTCACCCGAACGCTGTAGAGGCCGGCGTCGTTCGTGCGGACCGGAGCGATGAGCAAGGAACTGTTCGTTGCGCCGGGAATGCCCGCGCCGTTGAAGCGCCAGTCGTAATTGAACGGCGCCGTGCCGCCTGCCGTTACGCTGAACATGGCGGAAAGATCCCGCACCGCCGTCACGGGCTGTGGATCGGTGACAATGACCGGCGGGTATTGCACGATGAGCATGGCCGCCGGGCTGGTGATGGAGCCGGCTTGGTTCAAGACCACCACGTCGTAAGCGCCCGATTGCGCGGGCAACACGTTGGGCAGCGTCAGCGTGGCGTTGGTGGCGTCGGCGATGTTCATTCCCTCCCGGCGCCATTGGTAGGCGAACGGGGGCGTGCCGCACACGCTCACGTTGAACGTCGCTGTGCCGTTCGTGGCCACGATCTGGTCGCGCGGAGGCTCGGTGATGGAGGGCAGGCCGGGGGGCAGGTTGGCGCGCGGCCGGCCGGCCGTGGGCGGCTCGCCCGACCAATTAGCCGGGTTGCAGCCATGTTGGAGAGCGCTGAGCCGCTGGAGCGAGTTTCCAGTGCCGTCGCTACCGCAGGGGAAGGGCGACTGGTCCGCGTAAATCACTTCATCGACGACGACCCAGTTCAGCGGATCGTTCGTGCCGTCGCCGTGCTGCGGGCGCTCGATGGCGACGCGGTCGCTGTTATTGGCCAGCTTGCCGCCATACGGACCCAGGATGACCAGCAGCGGGTCGGTGATACCGTAAAGGCTCTTGAAGGCGGTGAGTTGCGCCGCGTTGGTCGCCGGATCGAAGTTTACCACAAGCAAGTACTCGCCCGGATTGAGCGTGAGGTTGGTCGGGAAGTCGAACTCGACACCGCCATTGAGCCGCCAGGTGCCGTTGGTGTTCTGCAACGTGAGCGGATTCGGCGTGGCGTTGCAAAGCTCGATGAATTCATCGAGCGCATTGTCGGTGGCATTGGTGCCCACGAACGTGTCGGGCGGATGATAGAGCACTTCGCTAACCACAAGGCGCGCGGGCGGCGGCGCGTTGGTCGTGCCACGCGTGCGCGGCTCCAGCGCGTACCAGAACGGGCCGCCGTCCGGGTAACGGCCGAGCGACCAGTCGTTCTCCTGTCCTTTGAAGCTCACCGCGTCCGCGATGCGGTCCAGCGCCGTGCCCGGCAGGTAAGACAGGAAGACTTGCTCGCCCGCCTTGCTGATGCCGAAGCCGGTGTTGGTGGGGTAGTGGAAGCCGGTGGCTTCATCGAAGGTCACATAGCCGTGCGCGGGCACGACGGTCGCCGCGGGAATCGCCCACTTCTTCAAATTGTCGTAAGTCGAGCCTTCATCGCTCAGATACCAGCCGGGGCCGAGGGTGATGTTCGACGCGGTAGGATTGTAAAGTTCGATCCAGTCGTTGGAGGCGAGGCCGTTCGTGTCGTCGGTATGCGCGACAATTTCGTTGAGCAGGACGGACGGCGGCGGGGCAGTATCGGCGCGACCGGCGGAACCGCGCAGCCAGGTGCTCGCCCGCCAGTTGCCGCTATATTCGCCCGCGCCGGCGCCTTCCGCGCCGAGAGCCGAGTCGAGCAAGACGAGCGAATGACCCGCGCCGTCGGCCTGCGGGGGCCAACCGCGACCGTCGCCGAAATTAAACTCCACGATGTCCGAGCCGCCGGCCGCGGTGCGCAGGGTAAGCTGCTCCCCGCTGTTTGCCAGCCCCCCATTGAACGGACCGACAATCGGCACGCTTTCGTCCAGCCCGTAGAAGGCGCGGAACGCCGCGAAGTCCGGCGTGCCGACGACCACCAGGTAACCCAGCGGCGGGAGGGTTGTGCCTTGCAGACAGATGAAGTCGATGCCCTGGGTGAACTTCACGCCCGACAAATCGAGCGTGACGGTCGGGCTGCTATTGTACAGTTCGACGAACTCAAAGCCGCCCGGCGGCGGGTGGAACATGACTTCAGTGACGCGGAGGTAAGCCAGCAGGTTGTCGATGTCCCCCGGCTCGCCGCAGGTAAACTCATGCGGCGCCGACCAATTACTGGTGCGGCCGGTCGAGTCCGCAAACTGCACGCGCGCCCGGTAGCGGCTGCCCACGCGCAGAAAATTCGCCGGGACGGTGACGTCTGCGTTGAAGTTTGAGAGCGCGCCACTGTCCCAAACGGTTTCGATCTCGTACTTGAGCGGCTGCTCTGGATCATACGTCGCCGGGTTGAAGTAACTGATCTCGCCCACGCGCCACCGCACGGAACCGTACGGATTTGCCCCGCTGTACGCCGACGCATGAAAGCTCAAGCGGTTGATCGGATAGTTGGTCGGCCCGGTGTAAGTGAGGGTCGGGCGGGCGGGCCTGGCGGCATCGGCCGCGACACCATCCAGGCCGGTGCTCGTGCCATTCAGGCTGGCGCTGGTGCTTCGGTAGTTGACGTAATTTTTCATCAACTGGACGCAGCCGTCGAAGCTTTTGCTCACTGTCGGCTCGTTGGGCCATTGGTAGAAGCGGCCCTGGCCGGCCTTGCTCGAATTGATGATCGCGGTATTGATCATCACCGGGTTGTAGTCCCACATGGCCCGATCCGCGTCGATGATGGACGGGCGGTTGCTCCCGCGCGTGATCCAGGCGTATTCGTCGATGAGCTTGAAGCCCTCCTCGTTGTTGAACAGCAGGTCGCGAATCTCGCGCACGCGGTTGCGAAACTCGGTGCTCAGGGCGGGGAACGTGCCGGGCGAGGCGAAGTTGCTGATCACCCGGCTGCGGAACGGCTCGTCGCCGCGCGTGCTGTCGGAACGGTACATGTTGTCCGCCCATGTCAGGTCGAGGTCCCACGGCAGCGCCGTCCAGAGCCGATTCACGGGGTTCTTGTAGTAGAAGTAGTTCTTGCCGTCCGCGATGTCGTAATGGTGGATGCCCTGGACGATGGTCTGATAGGAGTAATACGCCGGGAGATTCAGGTTGGTGCGCCACCAGGCTTCGGTGGGCGTGGGAGCACCGTAGGTCAGCAGGTAGTTCAGGTCGGATTTGTCGAGAGGCCCAGAGGGGCCGATGTTGTTCAGCGTGCCGGTGCCGCCTTCCATGTCATACATGTTGCCGTCCGGCCATCCCCGCTCATCCAGGAAACGTCCGTCGTCCTCCTCGACCGCCAGCCAGACGCCGTAGAAGTCGCTCTCGAATTGATTGCCCGGCACCGCCTCGCGGCCGTCGTCAATCACGCGGAACTGAATTTGAACCGTGTTGAGCCCAGGCGCGCCCGTCAGTTCGAACAGCCGGTATCCGACCGACTCGAACATCCCCTGCTCCCCGCGATGGTTGAAGTCGCCCTGCTGGATGTTGGGACGAAAGCTCAGTCGGCGCCACGTGGCCTTGAGTTTCCGCCCCCAGTTGTCTTTCACTTCGAGATCGTGTCCGCGATTGAGGCGGAACTTCATCGCGTTCTTGCCCATCGAATAACGCCACACGCCGCCGCGGCACCGAAACCCGATGTGGTCATACACTTTGCCGTCCACGATGAGGGCGCCCGTCCAGAGGTAATTGTCGCCGCCATACTGATTGTTCACCGTGCCCGGCGCCCAGCCAATCGAGGTCGCAAAGGAGTTACTCTGAACCAGAAGATGGTAAACCGGGAGGCGGTTCATCTCGTTCGAGCTGACAGTGAACACCACTCCGTTGGAACCTGCTCCGCCCGGCTGCACCGCGCCGGTCCACGTGGGCACGCCGTTGTACACGAAGTAAGCGAAGTTTGGCTGCGGATCGTCCGCGTACGGCACGCGCACCGAACGGCCGCCCGTGTCCGCCACCGTGATGCGATAGCGGATGAGCCGGCGATGCACCTGGACGGACGCCGGAATTTGCGCGCTGAACACGTCGTCTCCTGCCACTGCGTCCCCCGCCGTGCCGGCGTCGTTCATCGGCAGGGAAACCCAGTTGGCGAGATTGGTGTAGGCGGCGCTGGTCAACTCGATGTAGTTGCCGGGCGCGACAATCTGATATTCCAACAGCACCGAACCGACGCCATCGGGGTCCGTCACCTTCGCGGTGATGAGCACCGGCTGGCCGCCGCGCGGTTGTTCCGGCGTGTGTTCCACCTGGCGAATCTGCGGCGGGGCGTTCGTGGCGAAGACCGTGTTCACGCGTCCTGGCGAAGGGCCGACGCCACTGGACCCGCCGGTCTGACCAAACACCCGCGCGTCGAAGAAGAAGTCACTGCTGGCGGCGAGTGACGAATTGTGCGCCTGCACGGCGATGGTGTTGTTGCCGTTGACCAGCAGGCTGGCCGGGCTGCCGCTGAGGTTGAACGTGACGAAGTTCGTGTTCTCAATCGCCACAATGGCGGTGTTGGTGTAGCTCACTTCGCCCGGCGGCATGTTGGCGTTGCCGTCCACCACGAGCACGCCGTTGATCCAGCACTTGAACCCGTCGTCATACTGCGCCTCCAGCACCAGCCGCGTGAACTGCGCCGGGTCTGTGACCGTGAACTGCTTGCGCAGGAAAACCGAAGTGTAAAGCCCATTCATGTCGGCCAGCGGAGTGTTGGTGAACGTCTCGCCATAACCGATGGGCAACAGGCCGGTGGACCACGCCGCGTCGTCGAAGACCGGCTGACGCCACGCGGTGACCGGCGAGGAGGGGACATTCGTTCCCTTGAGGTATTTCCAGACGGATTGGGCCGCCAGCAGCGTCGCGTTTTGCACCGGCGTGCCCGCGCCGCCGCCCGACGCGCGCCAACTGCCGCCGAGGTCGTTGTCGAGCGAAGGGTTAATCAGTTCGATGGAATTGCCTTGTCCCGGCACGTTCGCGTCACCCACCGTAGGCCACGGGAAACCGAGCTTGAACTCGACGACATCTTCGATCTGGCCTGCGGGCGTGCGCAGGGTGAGCTTCTCGCCGAATTTCGAGAGCGAAGTGGCGCCATCGGCGCGCAGTGGACCGATGGCGCCGGCAACGCTGTATTTGGTTTGAAGAAAGGCCGGGTTTTGCGCGACCACGACGAAGCCGCCGGGGGCCACGTTCGTCGCCGGGAAAACGAAATTCAGATTGCCGCCGTCCGAGAGCGTCCAGCCCGCCAGGTTCACCGGGTTGGTGCCGGCGTTGTGGAGTTCGATGAACTCCGCCGGCTCGGTCTTCACGTCCGGGTCGTAATGGATCTCGTTGATGACGATCGCGGCGGACAACTCACAAAGGCTGAAAGCCACGCCGCAAAAAGTCACAAAAAGGCCGCGCAATTGTTTCATAGAGGCAATTGAATCGAAGCAGCATACACGTCTGCCGCCGTTGAGCAAGAGTTGAGCACGAGTCCGTGGTGCGTGGTGCGTGGTGCGTCAAGTATTGGTCGGGAGCGCATTCCCTGATGCTTGACGCACCACGCATCACGCATCACGCATCACGCGCCACCCCGCTACAGCCTCAAAAAAATCTTCCTCCGATGCAGCCACCACACCAGGCACAGCCCCACCCCCACCTCACCCAACGCCAGCAGTAAGTCGCCACAGCCCGCGGTGATGTGGCCGTTCAGCCATGCTTGCACGTCACCGCCGAGAAACCGCGAGGCGACTTTGCGAAACCCGATGATGTTGTCCGCCAGGTAGACCGTGATCGGATTCATCCCGTACCAAACAAAGGGCTGGCACCAACGCCGCCACTGGCGGACCTCGACGACCCAATAGAACAACCCCAGCAACATCGCGCTGAATCCACCCGCGACCAGCACAAACGACGACGTCCAGATTTTCTTCACGACCGGGAACTGGATTCCCCACGCAAAACCCGCGACCACCGCGAGCGCGCCGGCCGCTAGAAGCCACCCCACTTTGCGCTTATCGCCCGCCGACTGGCTTTGCAGCCACAACCCCGCGAACACCCCGAGCAGGCACGTCCCAATCGCCGGCAGCGTGCTGAGCAAGCCCTCCGGGTCCCATGTCTTGTCCCACTTTTTGCCAGGCAGCAAGCGCTGGTCCACGTAATTCGCCAGGTTGAGGCCGGGTTCGAAGACGCCGCGCACCCGGTTGGTCGTCGCCCAATTCAGTTCCGCGGGGCTCACGGCGTTGGTGATATTCAGGGCGGGACTCAGCAGTTCGCCCGCGGCGTTCACCCGGCGCAAGTCGGAGAACGACACGAATGTCATCAGCGCCCAGTAACCTGCCAGCAGTTCGACGCAGATGACGGCCATACCGCGCCAGCCAACGAAGCAGAACAGCAGCCCTGTGAGCCCGTAGCAGAGCGCGATGCGGTTCAGCACGCCGAGCAGCCGAATGTCCGGCCACCGGCTGCTGAAGCCGCCGGAGTAGAAAAGCGCGACGACAAACATCAGGAGCGTCCTCCACAGTACCCGCTTGAGCGCGGCGGCACGGCCTTCCCGTTCGATCGTCCGCCCGAGCGAGAAAACCAGCGACACGCCGACGATGAACACGAACAAGGGGAAAATCAGATCGTAGAAATGAAACCCCGCCCACTCGACGTGCTCAAGTTGTGTGGCGAGCCCTTCGGTGACGCGATCCTTACCGACCTTGTGCAGTGCCGCGGCCAGCGCATCGCCGCCCATGATCCAGAACATATCGAACCCGCGCAACGCATCGAGCGACATGAGGCGGGGCGAAGGGACGGGGGCGGCGGACGAGGGTGAATCGATGAGGGATGGCATGTGGCTTTTGGCGTTAGCTCGTGTTGCGTGATGCGTGATGCGTGATGCGTGACACGTGGTGCCTCAAGCATCGGCAAATGGTGTCGTGAATACTTGACGCACCACGCAACACGCATCACGGCTCGCGCCTCAAATCGACGCACACCAGCTTCTCCTTGCTGCGCGCATAAAACATCTCGTCGGCCAGGGCCGGGTGCGCCCGCACTTCCAGGCCGAGAATCTGCGCGCGCGCCGAGGGCTTGAAACCGTGCGGCGTCGCGGGCGCCCGCAGCAGTTCGCCTTTGCCCGTCAGCACGAGCAATGCGTCTCCCGCCAGCGTGACGGTGCCGGGCTGGAGGCCCGATTGGCTCCAGCGCACCTTGCCCGTCGCCAACTCGACGCAGCGCAAGCTGGGCCCCGGCTCGAATCCGGGGTCCGCGCGCCCGTCGAAGCCATAGAGAAAACCGTCGCGATGGACTGCTGTCGCGTAATGGCTCGAGAGCGCCTCCGCGCTGCTCCATATCTCTTGAGGACTGGCCTCCTTGAACCGCAGCAGCGTCGCGCCCTTGTCATAACACGCGGAGATGAAGAGCTGGTCCCCAACGACCAATGGCGTCGCCCCGCTGACGGATGCGTGCATCGCTGGCCGCCAAGGATACCGGAAGATGGATTTGCCATCGACCGGGCTGAGACATTCCAACGCCTCGCGGGTCAGGACGAACATCACGCGCCTGCCTCCAATCGTCGCCGCGACAGGTGAAGCGTAGCTCGCCTCGTCGTCGGACGTTTTCCAAAGCACTTTCCCGTTCCCCTTGTCGAAAGCGACAATGCCAGCGCCGTTGCGTCCGCCGACGTTGACGATCACAGCATCTCCCTCGACGAGCGGCGAACAAGCCAGGCCGAAGAAGCCCAGGCGCGCACCGAATTCACTTTTCGTGACGATGCTCCAGAGTTTCTTCCCGTCCGCGAGCGACCAGCAGCTCATCACGCCCTCGGCTCCAAATGTGTACACGCGACCCTCTGCGATGGCCGGTGTCGCGCGTGGTCCGGGATCGTGTCCCATCTGGTCCACGTAACTCGTCGAATAATCCGCCTTCCAATGCTCGTTCCCTGAGTTTGCATCGAGGCATTCCACGACCTCCTTGCTCTCGATTCGGTGAAAGAGGATGAGTTTGCCGCCGCTCACGACCGGCCCGGCGAAGCCCTGCCCGGCCTTGCGCTGCCACACCACGGGCGGCCCCTCCCTGGGCCACTGCGCCGCGAGGTTGGTGACGCTCGTCGAGCCGTTGCGGTTCGGTCCAAGAAACTGCGGCCAATCCTGCGCCTCCAGCCGCAATGCCGCGACCGCGAGCGCAATCAGCAGGGGGAGCTTCATGCGGCGATGGAACGGTGGTGCCGTAAATCAGTAATCAGTAATCAGTAATCAGTATCCAGACCAGCCGCGCGCCAGGCGCCGTTCTCGGTGAACACTGATTACTGAATGCTGATTACTTCTTCACGGGCGGCGGCGGCGGCGGCGGCGGCTTGTTCGTCGCCTGCTTGCCGCCTTCGACCTCTTTCTTGAGGTCCTTGGCTTTCTGTTTGATTTTCTCGGACTGGCCGAGAGCGGGCGCGACGAACGACGCCGCGAGGATGGCGGCGAATGCAGCGACCAGCGATCGAGTGAAGAGCTTTTTCATAGTCTGGCGAGTTGGTGGGCGATGAAGGATTCGAACCTCCGACCTACTCCGTGTAAAGGAGCTGCGCTACCACTGCGCTAATCGCCCGGTCTGCCCGGCATACTAGCGCAAGCTGCGCCCCGTTGGCAACGCGGAAGGTGGAGGGACGCACCCGGGCAGTGTCATGCCGGACCGTGGACGGGAGGGCGTCCGCGGCGGGTTCCCACGCCGCCGCCCATCGGATAATCGGGCGCAACTTCGCACTCCCACCATGATCGGAGCGCGGCGTTCACGCCGCTTCACCGTTGCATTTCGACCGGCGTCGGAAAAGCCCATTGCCAACGGATTCATTTGAGATGAAGCGGCGTAAACGCCGCGCTCCGATGAACTTCCGACCCGCAGTGACTTGGTGGCAGTGCCCAGTTGCGCCTCGGATTTTCGACAAATTGGATTTGCGCTTGCATTGACAGAAACCTTCCATAGGGTTCGACGAGCCCGAAGCACTCCTCCGGCGCACGGCACCATCGCCGTCACGAAAACCACTTCGTATGCGCACGGTGGCTCGCCGCGAAGCTGCGCCAACTCAGCCTGCGGCGGTTGACTTCGGGGTTTCAAAGTAGTTTCGTGAAGTCGCGGGCTCCACAAAATCTACTGGCGATTGAATTCTCCGGGTTCGCCAGGTACCTTGCCGTGGGCTGGACGGCGTTGACCTGTTCAACGCCGATCCCAGCACACTGCCTGTGTGCGTTCGAGCGGGCGGGACACCGGACGGGAGGAGCCGGACGAAGGGTCCGCGCCGCAGGTGAAAAGCGCCGACATCGGCCAGCCTTTCAACGATAGTTTGCCAGAGTCATGGACGACCTTGCTCATCTCACCCAACTCAAGCCACAACTCGGACGACAACAATCACGGCACTGGCGCGAGAGGCGTGTGTTGTGGCTCAACGATTTAGAGCAACACGCCGGTTTGGAACACTCTGCCAGCCGGAGTCAGGGGGTTGAAACGAAAGTTGGTTCAAGCGAGATTCCACAGTGAACATTAACGCGTCCACATTACGACCATGAACCTCCAATTCATAAGGCGACTGCCTTGGTTTGAGCTCTCGCTCCTGCTCGTGATGATGTTGATCGGGTCGGCTCTATTCGCACTGTTGCAACTCGAATCGGCGGATCGCGAGGATTTTGAGCGAGTTCAACAGGCAGCCTCTAAATGGCAATCGAATGAAAGCTCAAACTTGCTTCATTGGCAGAGAACGGAAAGCACGAACTTTCTTAACTGGCAAAAGACGGAAAGCATGAACTTGTTTGCGAAGGATCAGTCGATACAATTGGTCATTTCTGAGCTGCAATCTCGATTTTCGAATGAGCTGAACCGACTGAACAACAGTCAACTGAAGGACAACTGGGCCGATCTGGACGCCTACAGGGTTCACGACGAGTATTTGCTCCTCGCAACGAACATGGAATCCGGCGTTCGGTCTATGCACAGCAAATTGACCAATTACGCGGGCCGAAGAGATTCCCCAGACTTTGAACGCGCAGATTTTGCAGATTTTCTGAAAAGCAGCCGCGACTTGAAGAATTCGATAGCAGAGCACAAGGACCGGGCCGACGCGGATCGGTTTCGGGCGAGGAGCGTGGAATTAAAGGAAAGGATTAACCCACAGAACATATCAGGAGTCGACGTGCCGTCTGAGATAAAATATGATTTGGGCAGCCTTCTTCTGGAGTTCGACCGCACCCACACGGAGTATTTGGCGCAAGCCAGGAACTTAACCAACAAGGTCAACAAGGTGAGCGATCCGCTTTTCATGCGTCTTTTGGTGAAGGCTGGCAAGGAGGCCGAGCACTTGATCAAACTCGCCCAGCAAGCCCATAGTGACGGAGAACGCATTCTTGCGTTTCTGAATGACCAATGGCAATCGGCAGTCCAACAGCGCACGGAAGCGCTGAGAGCGCTGGAACAGCCCCTCGTAACTGGCAAGTCACACTTGGAGATTTTGGCACTCCTGCACACAAATGCGCCTACACCGACGATCAGTTCCATGCCCATTGCATCAGTCATCGACAATGCACTGAAGCAAACGCCCAAATCCTCAGCGTATTCTAAGGCGCTTTACCCATTGCTCATCGCACAAATTGGGCTGGGAGGGTTCTTGCTGGTGGCCCTCTATCGGAGATTGGTCGTTGAGAAACTTCGCCTCAACCTCTACGAAACAAAAACAGAGAATAAGCTGACCCATCTGGGCGAGCTTGCCGCCCGGCTGGCCCACGAGATCAAGCAACCCCTCACCGCCATCAACGCTTGGCTGTGGACCTTGCAAAAACGCGTCACAAAGGAAATGCCCGAGCATATGGGAACCACCGCGATTCGCAAAGAGATCAATCGCCTGGACCAGGTTCTGAAGGATTTTCGCAACTTGATCCAACCCGCAGCGCCCAGGCTGGTTCCTCTCAAGCCGGCACTGGTGCTGCGGGAAGTGCTGGAGTTGATGGGTCCCCAACTGAAACGCAAGGGCATCCAGCTCAACCTGGAATCCTCCGTGGAGGCAGGCTTCGGCGGGGATCCCCACCAAATCAAGCAGGTGCTGATAAACCTGGTCAACAACGCGGCGGAGAGCATGGAGCAAGGCGGCACGATCACGTTGCGGGCGCGAAAGGACAAAATGCAGTTAAATGGGAGGCCCGAAGCGGTCATCGTCGTTGAAGTGGAGGATACCGGATCGGGGATTCCGCCGGAGGTTCAGCAGCGGCTGTTCGATCCGTTCTTCAGCACGAAGGACCAAGGGACTGGACTGGGACTGTCGATTGCGGCTAAGATCATCGACGCGCACAAAGGCGCGTTGAACTTCACGACCGCCCTCGGTGAAGGAACCACGTTCCGGATCGTGCTGCCCAGAGTCCGGGACGGGGAGGTGGCACCATGACGAGAATCTTGATTATCGATGACGACCAAGGAGTGCCGGTCGCCCTCCAGATCGCCTTGCAGAGAGAGGGCCACGCCGTGGAGATCGCCAACGATGCCGATGAAGGGCTTGATCGCGCGAGGCGGGGGAAATTTGACGTCGTCATCACCGACCTGCACTGGAACTTCCCCGGCTCAAGACGTCGCGAAGAAAAGGGCCTTGAATTGATCGAGCAGTTGCACCGTGCCAAGCCCCGGCTCCCCATCATCCTTATGACGGCCTTTCCTGGAGCAGAGACGACCATTGACGCGATCAAGCTCGGCGCTTCAGACTACATCGCCAAGCCAGGCACAGACGAAGAGATGGACAGGTTCATGACTACCATTCGCAAGACTGCGGCCAGCGCCGTTCGCAAGACCACTGCCAGCACCGTCCCCAAGGCCGCTGCCGGCGCGCTCCGCAAGGCCTCAGCCAGCAAAGTCCTGATCATCGACGACGACGAGACTGTGCCTGGTTTTCTTCAGACTGCGTTGCAGGAGGTGGGCAATGAGATCGAGATTGCCACCGACGCTGACAAGGGACTGGCCCGCGCGAAGCAGGAGGATTTTGACGTGGTGATTACAGACCTGCAATGGGCCATCCCGGGCACCAAACGTCGCGAACCAAAGGGCCTTCAGGTGCTCGAGCAGTTGCGTCGGGCCAAGCCATATCTGCCCGTCATCCTCATGACGGCCTATCCCGACGCTCAGACGACCGTCGACGCGACTAAACTCGGCGCGTTGGAGTACATCATCAAACCAGGCACGGACGAGGAGATGGACAAGCTCGTGCAGACCATCCGCATGGCTTCCAGCCGCCCAGGCCCGCCGGCCCTGGTGGGCAAGAGCCTCGTCATGCAAACCGTTTACAAGGAAATCGGCCGCGTGGCCGCCAAACCGGCCACCGTCCTGATCCGCGGCGAGACCGGCACCGGCAAAGAGTTGGTCGCCCGGGCGCTGCACGAACACAGTGGCCGCAGCAAGGAGAAGTTCGTCATCGTCAATTGCCCCGCCATCCCGGCCAGCCTGCTCGAGAGCGAGCTGTTTGGGCACGAAGCCGGCGCCTTCACCGACGCCAAGACGCGCCGCATTGGCCGCTTCGAGCAGGCCGACCGCGGCACGATTTTCCTCGATGAGATCGGGGACATGGACGTGAACCTCCAGCAGAAGTTCTTGCGCGTATTGCAGGAGAAAACCATTCAGCGCATCGGCGGCCAGGAAAGTTTTTCCATCGACGTGCGCGTCGTCGCCGCCACGCACCGCGACCTCGAAGCGGCCATCCGGGAAAAAAGATTCCGTGAAGATCTGTACTACCGGCTCAACGACGCCGTCATTCGCCTGCCGCCATTACGGGAGCGGCTGGAGGACGTCCCGGACCTGGTGCGCCACTTCCTGCAGCAGTTTCGGGGAGAGGTCGGCGCCACCAAACCGACGATTACCGAGGATGCGATCAGGTTGCTCCAGCGACACACCTGGCCCGGCAATGTCCGCGAGCTGAAAAACGTCGTCCACAAGGCGCTCCTGCTGGCGCGCGGCTTCACGATCACCCGCGAGTTGGTTCAAAAGGCACGCGACCAGATCGGCCACTCCGGCCCGATGGCCGACACGACGTTGTTTGCGCGCACGCAGTCGTTTCCAGACCGGCCGCTGGCTGCCTTCATCTCTGAACTGCTGGACAAAGCCGAACGGGGCGAGAGTGAGAATGTCCAGGCCATCGTCATGGAGGCGGTCGAGAAAGAGTGGTACAGCGAGGCCCTCCGCCTGGCCGAAGGCGATCAGACTAAGGCCGCCGGCCTGCTCGGGGTCTCGCGCCCCACGATGCGCGAAAAACTCACCCGTTATCACCTGCTGCCCGCCAGGCACCGGCCTGTGGTATCGGCCGCCGTATGATCACCAAAGTCCTCGTCGTCGAAGATGATCCGGACTTCGCCGAGCAATTGAAACTCGGCCTTGAGGCGGACGGTTTTGCCGTGGAAGTGGCGCCCACGGCCACGGCCGGGCTGCCCCGTGCGCTCAGCGGCGAGTTCGATGTTGTCCTGACCGACAACAAGCTGCCCGGACCCAGCGGGCTGGATTTGATCACGCAGGTGCGCGCCGCCCAACCCCGCTTGCCGATGATCCTCATGACCGGCCAGCACGACACCGACACCGTCATCAAGTCGGTCCGGCTCGGGGCGCTGGATTACTTCTCCAAACCCGAGGCCAGCAAGTACGTGGTCGATCCCGCCACCGGCCGATGGCCGTGGCTCACGCCGCTGGCCGTCATGGTCGAAAAGGCCGCGGGTTGTAAACGGCTCATGGAAGAAGTCGGCCTTCCGGGGGAAACGGCTTTCATCGACTTGCGCAAAGCCGAACGGCTCATCGGACGCAGCGAGGCGATGCAAAATGTTTACAAGGAGATCGGGCGGGTCGCCGCCAGCCAGGTCACCGTGCTCATTCGAGGTGAAACCGGCACCGGCAAGGAACTGGTCGCCCGCGCTCTCTACAGCCACAGTCCCCGCTGCAGGGAGCCGTTCATCGTCGTCAATTGCGCGGCCATCCCGGAGAATCTGCTGGAAAGCGAACTGTTCGGACACGAGCCCGGTTCCTTCACCGGCGCCATCGGCCGGCGCATTGGCAGGTTCGAGCAGGCCAATGGCGGCACGATTTTCCTCGACGAAATAGGGGACATGAATTCCGGCCTGCAACGCAAACTCCTCCGGGTGCTCCAGGAGAAAACCATCGAACGCGTGGGTGGCAACGCCACACTTCCCATCGAGGTGCGCGTCATTGCCGCCACGCACCGCGACCTGGAAGCGGCCATTCTGGCGGACGAATTCCGCGAGGACCTGTATTACCGCCTGAACGTGGCGACGATTCATCTGCCGGCCTTGCGCGATAGATCACAAGACATCCCGGATTTGGTGGACTACTTTATCAAGCGCTACGGCAGCGAACTCGGTTCAGCCAGTTCGACGATTCCCGAGGCGGAGCATCCCGGCATCATGGGCTACCTTCGACAGCAACGCTGGCCCGGAAATATCCGCGAATTGCGCAGCGCCATCCGCAAAGCCTTGCTGCTTTCGCACGGTTACCCCCTGACCCTCGCCATTGTCCGCGAGGCGCTCGCGCAAATGACTCCTCCGCCCGTCGGCGATAACCAGACCTTCGCCGCCCGCGTGGCCCGGACGCTCTCCAGCGCGCGGAGCGGGGAATGTGAAAACGCCGAGGCGATTCTCACCGAGGAGGTCGAACGCGAATTGTACGGCCAGGCCATTCAACGCGCCCTGGGAGATCAAAGCAAAGCGGCCCACTGGCTGGGCGTGGCGCGGTCGACGATGCGCAGCAAACTGGAACGTCTTGGCCTGCTCCCGGTGCGCGGCGCGCCTTGAGGAGTGACACCGGGCAGGATCGACGCGACGGGCTTGTTCCGACAGCTTGCTCCGTCCCCTTGAATTGCGGCCGGGGGCCTGCTATCGTCTCGGCGGTTCTGGAAGGGCGGAGAATCGCTCCCGGCCCGCTCACGCGCGCCGGGGGAGGAAAGTCCGAACTCCACAGGGCGCGATGCCGCGTAACCGGCGGCGGCCGGCGCAAGCCAGGCAGGCCGCTGGATATACGCGGGCAGTCGCGGCGAAAGCCGCGGCCGACGGAAAGTGCCACAGAAAATCAAACCGCCGCCGCTCCGGCGACGGAGCGCGGCAAGGGTGAAACGGCGGGGTAAGAGCCCACCGCCCGCCGCGCAATCGGCGGGGCACGGAAAACCCCATCGGGAGCAAGGCCAAATAGGGGATCTCCGGCGCGGCCCGCGCCAGCGCCGCCATCGCGGCGCGGATCCCGGGTACTGGCCGCTCAGACAAATGATTCTCTCCCGCGCGCGTGTTCGCACGCCCTCGGCAGACAGAATTCGGCTTACAGCCCTTCCAGAACCCTCTGCGGCGGCCCGCTATTTGTGATGCCCCTCACCCTCCTGCTGGCAGGGCCGACTCGTTGACGGCCAGCCAGTAGTGGGCGATGCTCGCCACCACTTCCTGAAATATCTTGGCGTCCGCTGGCTTGATGACGTAACTGTTGACGCCCAGCTTGTAGCTCTCCATCAGTTCGATGTTCAAGCGCGAGGCCGTCAGCACCACGATGGGAATGCGCTGGGTCCTTTCATCGGATTTCAAGACCCGCAATACGTGCATGCCTTGCATCCGGCTGAGCCGCAAATCCAGCAGGATGAGTCTGGGGAGGGTCTGCGTCTGCTGTTGGGCGGAGGTGCGGGCACACGCGATGTAGTCCAGCGCCTCGACCCCATCGGTCACGTGATCCACCCGAAGCGCACGGCCGCTGGTTTGAAGGGCGCGCAGAATGAACTCCGCATCGTCTGGATCGTCCTCCACCACGAGAATGTCCGCCGCGTTATCGTCCGACGCCGTTGGCTTGGGTTCATGTTCCGGAATCATAAATATCCGCGTATCATGCCCGCGCTCAAGCGTCGATTCAATGTAAAAGCAAGCGCTTGGACAGGGTCGGGGTGCATCCCGGCACTGCCGCCAATTGAAAGCAGGTCGGAGCGCGGCGTTTACGCGCTTCATCGTTCCAAAGCCGACAGACCAATCGTTTCGTCCATGCCGCTCGGACGCTGAAGCGGCCTGAAGGCCGCGCCCGGGGGGCAGTGTCGAGTTGCGGCCGGCAGGGTCCGGCAGACCCTGCGCTACGGCACCAACTGCACGCGATAGAAGCTGTGCGTCGGCTCATCCGCCGACGTGACGTGCGTCTTGGTTGCGCTAGTGCCCGTGGCCAGCACGTCGCCGGGCAGGTCGATCCACGGGCCGCTCAGGTCGTCGGGTTTGGCCTGCACGCGGTAGAGCCGGCCCGGGGTGGCGGCCCAGAGCAGTGTGGCCGTGCGCTGAATGGGAGCCGGCGAAGCAATTTCAGTAGTGAGCGAAATCACGCGAAAAACGGAGCCGGTATTGGTCGGGTCGGTGCCGGCGCGGAATTCGTCCGCGTCGTTCGCTCCGTCGCCGTCGAAGTCACCGGCGCCGTCGCGGGACAGGTCGTTGAAGTAGGCCACCTCCCAGTCATCGTCCAGTCCGTCGCCGTCGGTATCGGGGCCTCCGAGCGTGACGAGAAAAACATCGCGCGTGTCGTTGTAATCGCCGGGAACCAGATCGCTGGCGAAGCTCTGGAAGGCAATGCTGCGGCCGTCGGCCGAAAGGACGGGATTCGAGGAAACGCGGTTGCCCGTGGCGGTGCCGAACCGATTCAGGCTCAGGCAGTGCGTCACCCGGGCCCGTCGGTCGCGCACGAAGATGTCCGTGGCGCGGTTGGTGTCGTTGGCCACGAGATCGCCGGCTTTACTGGCAAAGACGACAAAGCGTCCATCGTAACTCTGGAGCGGCGTGAAGGACGGGCCGTTGCCGCCGCCGGTGCCGGCCAGGTTCACACTGATGAGTTCCGTGGCGCCGCTCACGATGTCTTGCAGGACAATGTTCGTCAGGCCATTAGTCCCCGGCGTTTCGTAGGCCAGCAGCCGGCCGGTCGCATCGGGCGATGGATTCAGGCAACCGGCGCAGACAGTGAGGTTGGTCACGCGGGCGATGTTGGTGAAGATAATGCCGGGCTTGTGGACGGTGAGGGTGACGATGTCCGCCGCCTGGAGGTCGTGCCGATATATCACATTGCTCACACCGTCCTTGAAAAAGACGTAGCGGTTATCCGCGCTGAAAACGGGGTTGGCGCCGCCCGTGGGCCAGGGTTGATCCAGGCTCCGCCCGTCCAGCGCGAGCGAGGCCGTGGTGCGGTAGCTGATGAGTCGGTTGGCGCCGGCGAGCGTGTTGGTCGGGTGACAAAGGCCATCGCGGACGACGACTTGGAACTGGGTGTTTCCGGCCAAGTCAGGCGTGAGGTTGGTGGCCAGGGTGAGATACGCGGCCCGGCAGCCGTCCAGGCTGAATACAGGATTGATGGATGCAGCGCTCCCGGTGTAAATGCCGTTTGGCGTGGTGCTCAGGACGCTAATCCGTCTGTTACCCTCATTCACCGACGGAGCGGAGTTCCACACGAAAATGTCGAAGCCGTTGTTGTTGTCACTCGGGAATGCGCCGTACGGGTAGCGGGAGTCAAAGACAACCAGCCGTCCGTCCGCGCTCAACGCCACGCGCGAGGCCGTGGAACTTTCCGTCACCAAATGGTTCGTGCCCGAGCGCAAGTCACTCCAGACCAGCGTGTGATTGCTGTAAATGGTGGACCAGGATTTCACCCCATCGACGAGCGCGTAACGGCCGTCGGCGCTGAGCTGTGGCACGGCAGCCTGGTTCGTGGCCAGGGATTGGTTCGTCGGCGTGCCAGCCGACGAGATCACGGGAACATGCGGCCCGGTCAGGAAGAAGTTGCTGCCCGTCCGCAGGTCGCGCAGAAATCCGTCACGCCAGGCATTGGTGTCCTCGGGAGCCAGGTTGCTGTCGAGCGAGGCAAATGCGAGCCGCGCGCCGTTCGCGCTGATTGAGCCAGGCCCGGTCGAGGCCAGCCCGCGCCCGGTGGCGGGCGGCAGCGCCGGGTGCGCTGCCGAAACCAGCGTCGTCTCGCCCGTCGTCAAATCCCGCACGAACACGTCGAACGCGTCGTTCAGGTCGTCTTCCACCCAGTTCGGGTCCGAGCTTTCCCACGCCATGAGCGTGCCATCCCCCGCGAGCCCTGGGACAGTGTCGTTTAGCACGCGCCCGGCCACGACGGACCGATTGGTGCTGATGAGATGGGGCTCGTCCGTGGCCATGTCCCGGAAATAAATGACAAATGAGGCATCGTAAGGTTGCCCGACGGCGTTGGTGCCCTGGCTCAGGAAAAGTATGCGGTCGGTGTTCTCGGACACGGCCGGAGCCAATGACAGTGGACGGACGAAAGGCGAGATGCCAAAGTTGGTGCTGACGACGGCCTGGGCAGGGACCTGGTTTGTGATCGTACTCAAAGGGGACTGGCCGCCTAGACAACATGAGGTGACGTTCGTCACAAAGCTCTCAAAGTCTGCGCGCAGCACCGTTTGCATCAAGGACGGCGCGTTCGTGCCGGCGGTGAACACGGCGAAGCGGCCATCCGGGCTCAACGCCAGCGCGTCGTCGCCGAAACCGCCGGTGGGCCAACCAGGGCCTCCCAGGATTGGGCCGATCACGCGCGGATTGTCCTGGAACACATAGTAATTCGAGGTTGAAGAAAACGGACCTGTAGGAAAACTCAGCACGATGGTGTTGGTTGGCCGAAGCGTATCGAAGCGCACCAGAGCCCCACGCTGAGTCTTGAAAACCACGAACCGGCCATCCGAGTTCAACGCCGGCTCGAAGGCACTGTAGTATCGGGTCGAGGGATCGTAAGTGCCGATAACATGCGACGTCGCGGCCCACTTCGTCGCGCCAGCGACCGCGTCGCGAACATAAATTTCCCCGGCGCGATTCGTGACGCCGGCCACGATGTTGGTCGCCGAGCTGACAAAGGCGACAATCAGACCGTTGGCAGAAATGGACGGCGAGTGCGACCGCCCATCGGCGCTGGCCGTGCCCTCGCCGTTCGCGCTGACCAGCGTGGTGACGCCGGAGACGAGGTCGCGGAGGAACACGTCGTTCGTGCCGTTCAAGTCGTTGGTGACGAGGTTCGACGCCAGGCTCTCGAAGACCACGTATCGGCCATCGGCGGAGAGCCTCGGGTTGTAGGAGCGGCCGTTGCCGGGGCCGCTGCCGTCAGCATTGACGCTGACGAGCGCGGTCGCGCCGGCGGTCAGGTCGCGCACGAAGATATCGCTGGCTCCGTTCGTGTCACCGGGCGTCAGGTTGCTGGCAACCGTCTCAAAGGCGACGGCCTGCCCGTTCGACGAGAGGGCGAACAGGCTGATGTTGGCGTTCGCGCCGCCAAAACCGTTGGTGTTCACGCTCACCAGCACAGTGTTCCTGGCCGCCAGGTCGCGCACGAACAGGTCCAGGTGCGGGCCGAAGTCGTCGTTGGTCACCAGGTTGTTCGCGTGGCTGACGAAGGCGACGCTGCGGCCGTCGGCACTGAACACGGGCGCGTAGGAATTGCCCGCGCCGCTCGCCGAGAACCGGTACGGCACGGAAACGGCGGACGCGGGCTGACCGTTCAGCCCCGGCGCGAAAGACCACGCTGCCGCCCCAAAGACGGCAAGGGCTGCAAGTTTTCTCGTTGTGACCTGAAATGACATGGTCGTTCAGCCTGCATTCCTCCCCGATGATCGTAGGCGCCGACGTGAGGAGGCGGATGGACCGTGCGTCCACGCTCTCCGCCTCCTCACGTCGGCGGCTACAGACAATCGTGCGCTCAAGCTCATGGTGAGAATTGGGCGTTCAGCGCGGGATGATAAAATGAAAGCTTCCATTATCATCAAGTGGAATGATAGCCGCCCTCAGTTCCAGGTTGGAAAACTGTTCCACCCGGCCATCCAACCGCAGCACGTTCCCGTTATTCCCGTGGAGGTTGGTGGACCAGGCAAATAAGCTGGTCGGCGGTCTGGAGACCCCTTGGGCGACGTTGAAGCGCGAGCAGCCGCCGGTAGTTTCCCAACCGACGTTGCGATCCCCCGCGAGCAGAGCGCTGGTCGGGCCAGGGGCGAGGGTGGAGAGGTGCGCCAGGAAATAGCTGGTGGCGCGGTTGGCGAAGTTCGGGTGTATATAGCCGCCGGCTGGATCCCCGGTGAAATCCCGCGCCGGCCGGCCCGAGTCGGTGGGGCAGAAGAGCACGGCCGCGGAATTCAATTCATTAGAGAGCCAGGAGAAGTGCAGCCAGACATTGACGGCCAGCGTATGCAGGCGCGTGCCGCCGTCGATCACGGACACTTCGTGCGGCAGTTGATCGTCGTGGTCGTTTCCCCAAAGTTGGAAGGCAGCACCGATCTGCCGCAGATTGTTCGCGCAGGTGGCGCGTTCGGAACGCTGGCGCGGCCCGGCCAGCGCCGGGAGAATCACGAGGACCACGAGGCCGAGCACTGCCAGCAGGACGGCGAACTCCACACGGGTGAACGCGTCGGCGCGGGTTAGTGGAGCAAGCGACTCGCCTGCTATTAGTCGGGCAGGCGACTCGCCTGCTTCCGCGGGCGAGACGGCCACTGCGACAGCCGGGACGGCTGCCTCACCACGGTGCCGACGCCAGGATGCGCCCGCCCGGCTGGAGCAGCGCACTACAGAAAGAAAGGGGAGATTCATTGTGGGTTGTCTATCGGCGCAGCCGGAAAAAGCGCCGTTCGCCGGTCAGAACATCGGTGAACGGGTTCGACATGTTGGGGACTTCCAGCCAGGCGCCAACCGCGCCAGAGCCGGTGAGGGCGAAGTTCGTGGTGGACTCGAGCGCGTAGCCTGGGCCAGCCCACCAAAGGCGGAACCGGTTAGTGCCCTCGGCGGCGAGGTTGAGCCGTGGCGCGGGCACCTCCGGGAGCGGGCCGGGGAAGTACCCGGTGTGGCGCAGGCGCAGCCCGAGAGCCGTGTCCGCATCTGTCCCACCAGTGGCTTGGAACACGGCCGCCGCCAGCCAGTTCGTGCCCGGGAGAAGATTCGTGACGGAGAGTGAATTGGTCCGGCAGTTGGCCAAGAGGGCGCCGCCTGCCTTGGTTTGGGAGGTCAGGGGAGTCGGGGAGGGAGGCAGGTTGAAGCGGAACAATTCCGCCCCGTTCAGGTAATAGGCGACTCCGTCATCGACGAGGTATTCGAACTCAAGCGCCGGTGCGAAGCCGAGATTTGTGGGCGCCAGGAACGTCGTCCGGAACAGCGATGGCTCCGGCTGATAGCCGATCTCGGTTTGAATCGGTCCGAAGCACGTCCCCCCCGTGAAGACTCCCCCGCAAAACGGGCCTGGCGCCCAGCCCCACCAGGGGCCTTCGATGTAGTTTGTCGCGGTCCACGGCTGGTCGAAGATGTCCGGCTCGAACACCGCCGCGCTATGGAAGCTCCAGAGGTGGTCGGGCTCCACGATCTCAGTGTGGCGCGCCCACGACACGGCGATGCGGCTGTCCGGCGCGATGACGTTGCCGACCGTATCGCGAACGCGGCTGACGCTGACGTAATAATTGCTTCCAGGAAACCAATTCGTCGTGCTCATCCTGAGGCTCGTGACGGGCGAGGCGCCGGGCCCGCCCGTAGGATTGTAGAGCACGATGGAAACCGTGACCGGGACGTTTGAAGCGACCATCACGACCGTGAAGTTGGTGCCGCAGCCCGGGCAGACTGTCGTATTGGTCAGCTTTTCATTCCACACGATCTGGATCCGGTTGGTGAGAGTCGCTTCCTCCGCCACGATAGCGTAGAGCATGCGCGGCCCAAACGTGTCGGCAGAGGCCGTCACTATTGCGGGGCCGCTGGTGACGCTGTTGACACCGTTGTAGACGACTACTTGATAGATCGCCGTCCCGGCCACAGTCGGCGTGTTGGTGTACGAACCGAGAGTCGCCCCCGGCACGTTGGTAAAGGCGCCAGACCCGTTGTCCCGTTGCCACTGGTAAAGGGCCGGTCCCCCGGCAACTCCCACGCTGAGGACAACGGCTACGCCGAGGGTGTTGCTCTGGCTTTGAGGCTGGCTCGTGATGGAAACGGCGGTCGGCACGATGGCCGTCAGGCTCAGGCCGTGCACGAGGTCGGAACTGCCGGTGCCTGATTGATGGACCTCCACGGCGATCACGTTGTCGCCCATGCGCAACCCATTGGTCGAGATGTTGACCCCTTCGACCACCCCTTCCGCGGCCTGGAAGCCCGCAGCAGTCAGGTAATTCTGGTCAGCCGGCACGCGAATTCGGGCGACCTCGTTGCTATTGAGGTAAATGACACTGCCGTCGTCGACGAGGTTGGAGCAAACCAGCGTCAGCGGAAAAAGGAAGTCCGACGCCGCCATGTCGAAGTGCGCCCGGAAATAGTAGGTGATGATGTTGGCGTCGTAAGGATTGAAGGTCGTGTTGAACGGGTAAGGATAGACGTTGGGCGTGGGCTCAACGCCAATCAGGCCAAGACCTGAAGGCCATCCCGTATCGATAAACGTTCGCGATCTCCAGGCGACGTCTTGATCCGTGCCCGAGGCCTCGTATCGCCACGGAGTGGCCGTGAAGTCGATCAATTGTACGCGCCTCTGGGCCTGAGCGCACGGCGAAGCGGAGCCGAGCATCATCGCGGTCAAAGCCGTAGCCAGAAGGGCACGCCAGTCTGCGGGGTTTTCAAGGCTACGGCTCATGCTACTCCGGATTCGACTGGCGCAGGATTACTCCGGAATGCTGATGCCACGGCCGGATTTTGTCGAGCCCGTTTTGCGCTGGTTCGGCCGCTGACTCCGACAGACAAACTTGTCCCGCGGGGGAGAAGAAAATGGCACCAGTCAGCGCCCTGGAAAAGCACGTGGCTGCCATACTTGTGAGACGGAGCACTGCCTGGTTTATTTCCGGGGGCCAGGTAGGATGGCCTGGCATTCGTAGCGCAGGCTGCCCAGCCTGCCGTTTCGCAGGTTGCCAACCTGCTTTTGGCGCTTCGTAAATCCTCGTGAATACAGCATAAGCACCGCATAAATACAGCGTATTACTGCGGTTTTGGCTATTTGCTCAATCTGAAATAGATAGCCCTTTTCATGATCCACCGCCGTCATGTTCTTGAAATGCAATCGCCGGTTCAAAAACGGCAAGGAGCATCGGTCTTGGACCATCGTCGAGAGCCGCCGCTGTGCGGGCGGCAAAGTGGTGCCACGGCCCGTGCTGTATCTGGGCGAGATCAACGACAGTCAGCGCGAGAGTTGGTGCCGCACCATCCAAGCGTTTGATCCGCTGCGCGATCGCACCTTACCCCTGGCCCTCTTCCCGGCGGACCGGCCCCTGCCCGAACACGCCGCCGGCTTGGGCGTGCAGGTGCATCTGGACCGCATGGAACTGCATCGGCCCCGCCAATGGGGCGCCTGCTGGCTGGCCTGCCAACTCTACGAACAACTCGGGCTGGATCGGTTCTGGGCCCAGCGGCTGCCCGACGGGCGGGTGCTGATCCTATCCCGCTACACCCAGCCGGAGTTGGATCACAAAATCTTGCTCGAACGACTCGGACTGACCTTGCCGGCGCAACCGCCCCCGCGAATCACTGCCGCCGGAAAACGGTTGGACTGAAACCCGGCAGGGCCAGCGGTCGCAATGTAGAGGAGACCTTTTGTTGCCGCTCCCCGTTTGACAACCTCTTACGAGTCATCCGCCGCCCGGTTGAGAAAGTCGGGTTAACTTCCTGGCTAAACATCGATTATCCCGAGTGTTCCAGCTTGCTGAATGGACGTTACTCCCGCAAAGCGCCTCTGCCTTTCGCGCGAATCACTTCTGAACGGCCTTCAGGAGCGCATCGAGAACTTCGAGATCTTTCTCCAACCGGGCGAGTCCCGCCTTCTGGAATTTGTCGTGTTGCGCTAACTCCTTCGCGCGTGTTTTCGCGGCCTCCTTGATCTGCTTCAGTCGTTTGCCGATGTCATTGTCGGCGTAACTACTCGGTTTGCGCCCTGCCTTCTGGAGTTGGCTCAGCATGTCTTGGTCCTGTTTCACCTCTCTGGCCAGGGCAGTTTTCAGAGCAGTTCCCAAACAGGAAAGAACGCCGTGCAATTGGGTCACGACTTTCTCAGACGCTTCGAGTCGAGTTGCGGGAACTGCATGCATTTCGAGTCCGGGTATGTCCGTCACCAGGATCGGCATTCCCTTCGGGACGTCTTGGCCGGCCTTTAGATGGGGGTTGGCGCGGAGCAATGCAGCCACGGCTAGGCTTTCGGTCGGGCCGCCAGGCGTGTCTTTGATAGCGAACAGCCGCCGCGCCAGTGCCTCCGGGCTATTGTGGTCTTGGGCTATGATGAAGTTCATATGCTTTTGTAAAGTATAACGGTTCGCGCGTCATGGCGCGATCACATTCAGGGGTTTCCAAGGATCCTTCAACTCCTCGTCGTTCACGAGGATGCGTCCGGTGGTGATGTTTCCAAGGACCGTGAAGGAGTCGGCTGTTGTAACATGCAAGCGAGCAACTTCCATGTCAGGCGGGCCTGGACGCTCGAAATGGTTGGCGTTCAGCACGGCAGCGCTGGCTTGGAGCACCAGGACGGGGATATTCTCCGGTGCGAGCAGATTCGCCTGGTTGTCACTGAACAAACATTTTCCGGCAACACTGATCCCCACCGCAGGCGCATCGCCGTACAGGGCCAAGCCATTGCCCCGGACGCCGACATTCTCCCCCAAAATGCTCCGCAAATAGCCATGACTCGGGACGAGCAGCGCTTCCGTGGTCCCGACTCGCGCAACCACCACGGTTCTGAAGGAGAACGGCTTGGCATCCTGTCCCACCCGCAGAGCGCGCCACGGCCCAGTGCTGAAGGTGTTGGCAGGGACGGTGTCGCTGCGCCGGATCGAGTTGTTCGTCACTTCGATCTCCTCAAATGATCCGATCACGGCAATCGCTTCCGCCTCATGACTCAATCCGTCCGGCGGACCCAAATTGACGATGCTATTGCCATCGATGCGCGCCCGCGTGCAGCCGACCGCCTGGATGCCGGCCAGCCTCCCGGTCAAACGGGCAAGGCGCCCGATACCGTCCAACACGTTGTTGGAGATGTCGGCTGAACGCGCCCGAAGCAGATGAATGCCCGCGAGGAATGACACGTTATCACTCTCTTTTGCCGTGACACTGCCCACTTCTAGCAACTGGTTGTTCTCAATGCTCAAGTGGCCGGCGGCGCTGGACTCCCCCATGAAAATGCCACTCCCTTTCACGCCTTCGATCACGTTCTGCTTGATCATCACGGAGCCGACGGGAGCGCGCAGAACGATGCCGTCGCCTTCGAGTTGGTGGACGCGGTTGCCCATGATCTGACAGTGGTCCACGGCGCTCTGGAGCAGCCCACGCTCGACGACGATGCCGCCGCCGGACTGGGCCGCGGAGGCGGGACCGATATCATTGCCATTGATTCGGGTATCGTCGGTGCCCATCACAATGCCGTCACCGAGCGTGCGAAGCGTATTGCCGACGATATCCAGGCACGATCCGCCCCAGCACGCTCCAAGGACCGCGCCGGTCACGACGATCCCCCCTTGGCGGGCATCATGGAAGGCGTTGCGCTCGATCCGCGTTTCGCCGAGGTGAATCGTGAAATGCACCAGGCTGATGCCGCGAATCGGACACAGGAACTGGTTCGCATTGCAGACGAGACCGAGGGTCAACAACGGATCCGGAGGTGGAAAATTGGTCGAGTCATTGCTTCGCCGCTCTGTCAAACCTCCAAGACCGACGCCCGCGGAGAACAGGTTGTCACAAATTCTCGTCTGTACCAGAACTCCGCCCAAGCCGATCGCTGCTTTGGCCTCTCGGCCAATGCCGATTTGGAGAAAATAGCACCCAGCTACAGTTACAAAAGTGCTGTTCCTGAGTTCGACATCCGCGGAACCTTCGGACTGGCCGTAGGTGAGCACGGCGAGATGTTCCATGGCGAACTCAACCGAATTCCGGATGACCACGCCCGGTCCTGATGCTGCGTGCACCAAAATTGTCGCCCAGCCCTGTCCTCGGAGTCGCACGGACTTGGCGCCAATCACTGAGATGGGCTTCTCGTTCACGTTGTAAATGCCGGGGCCGAGACACACCGTGCCGCCTTTGTCCTTCACCTGGTCGATGGCCTGTTGAACAGTGAGCGTGCCCTCGTTGTGCGAATCCGAGGTCACGCAAACGCTGCAATCGCAGCCTTCGTCTCCGAACTCCGGCGGCCAACGCTTGCGGCAATCGTTGACGGTCCCCGGGAACGTAACCAGCGCCAGGCGGCAATAATGATGATGGATGCCGTGGGGCGGGGCTTTTTGGAGCGGCTCCGCGGACGCATCGGCCGTGCGCGCCGCGAACACCCAGTAATCGCCCACGCGAAACTGTCCTCCCGGGATGGTGGGATCGAGTGAAAACTCGACCGTGATGCCGTCCTCCAGGATGATTTTGTTGCCGTCCGTCAGCACCGGAATGACCCCTTCGCTGGCCGCGCTGTTCAGGTCGTGATGCAACGAACTGGTGATGCCGTCGGTCTTGCGCACTTGGCCTGCCTGGTCCCAGCGGCGAACGCGCGTGTGCCGCTCCTTCAGCGTGCCGCTGGGGAACGCCACCGCGGGCAGCTGGGGAAGCTCAATCGCAATCGTCCGCGTCGCATCGGGCACTTTGATCTTGCGCATGAATCCGGGCAAGCCGGCCAGCTCGCGTGCGTCATCCGTGATTTCCACCCAGTCGTCGTCCTTGAACCGCAGTTCGCGGTCGCGCCCGATGAGATCCACCGCCAGATCCTGGCCTTTGATTTCGCGAACGGCCGTGGCGACGCTGGCATTATGGCGCGCCCATTTGAACGTCGCGGCGCCCGTGCCCGGGTCTACCGAGTGGATTTCCACTCGGTAAAGCCGGTTCTCCAATCCCTTGTAGCGCCCGGTCGGCGGCACCTGACACGGATCCGGATCTGCCGGCGCGTTGAATGTATCGGTCGTCAACCGGCCCGCGCTGGGCCGAGTCAACTGCTCAAATTTGGCAATCTCCGATTCGCACGTCGCGTCCTCGTTGATGTCAGGCAGCACCCGCACCTGCCACACTGTCTGCCAACGCGAGGTGCTATCGACGCCAACCGCGCTCTCGACCAGCCCCGGGTCTTCCAGCCCTGTGACCTCGCGCCGCCAGACATCGAGATAAACCAAGTGCGGTCCACCTTCTTGCGGCGGCGACGCTATCAGCGTCGGGTCCTTCAAATAAGGCTGCTGTTCGTAAGGGATCGCCGCGGTGCCGCGCAACTCGGCCAGCACCGGATCCCATTCCAGAGGCGTCTGCCCGTGCTGCTCGGCCAGGATGCCGTGTACATAGATGCGCCCCGGTCCGATGGTGAGATTTGTGCCCGACAGGGCGATCTCAAACCCTTGCGGAGTCTCCTTGGGCACGACGCAGTGGCCGATCGTGTCCGTCGTCTCGGCGCGCAGACGCCGGTCGAAGATTTCCACTCCTTCGTTCCAGTCCGCGTCCAGCAGTACGCGTCCTTGCTGCATCAGGACGGCAGCGAAATCTTTCGTCGGTTCAAAGCGTTGGCGGCTGATGTCCGAGCTCATGATGGTCCTCTCATTGTAAAATCGTTCAAGTGACGGCGAACACGCCGGCTTCCAGGCTGAAGCGCAGATATTCCTCCAGCCGAATCCGCAGGTTGATCAGCCGTTGTGGCTCAAAGAGGTCGTGCAATACGCCCATCGCCGCCTCGTCATCGGCGCCCTCGCGAATCTGTCGCGGCGACCGTGAGCGCAATTGTCCGTAAGCGGGCTCCCCGTAGCGCAACGAGCTGAACGACGGCTTCAGCCACGCATTGATCTCGGCGCGGATGGCATCCCGTTGCGGCTGGGTCAAAGTCTGGTTCTTGGCTTGCGCTTCCTTGGCGGCGGCCTCGGTGCGGAGCGCAATTTCCAGGTCCGGCTGGCAACGGAAGCGCCGCGGTGTCCGGGCGCCCTCTGGCACGAAGGAAAACCGGACACAGCCAATCTGTTTGCGCTGGACCAGGACGGGCACGGGCCAGCCATCGCCAACTTCCGTGCGTGCGTCGAGAATCGAGTTGGAAACCAGCTCCATCTCGCGCGCGTGGATCTTGCCGATGACGGTGGACTCCTCGAGCCGCAAAATGCCACCCGTCGGCGCAAGCTCATCCGCCGCCGCCGCGCCCGGACCGGCCAGCGCCACGGCCAAATGGTCGGTTGCATCGACAATGCTGTGTCGGATTTCCAGCCGCGACAGCTTGTGCCAGCGAACGCCACCGATGACGCAGTGATCGACTTCGGCCGCCACGTCCCCGTTCTCAAGGAGCAGGCTCGCTTTGTCGGGCTGCTGCGGAAGGCCGTGGATGTCGAGCGACAGGCCGGGCACGAGCGTGCAATGCCTCAACCGTAGCTGACGCAAGGCAGCCGTGACGCGCAGGCCCGCGCCGGCGAGCAGCAGTCCGCTCAGCGTCACCTCGGCCTGTTTGTCGCCGCCGGAGATCACCAGTTCAGCGCCCAATACGATGGTGGGCCGCTGTCCATCGGCCGCTCGCAGTTCAACGCGTTGGCCGGGACTCAAGTTCAGTGAAATCGTTTCGTCGTAACGTCCATTGTCCGTGATTTCGATGACACCGCCTTGCGGCCCCAGGCTGCTCAAGGCCAATCCGATTGCCGATTGATCATCGGGAACACGAAGGAGAGGTAATTCGCCGGGCTGTCCCGCCTTTGGCTCGGCGAACGAGGCTCGCCGTTGATATTCGCCGCCGCCCAGTTCCGCGCTGAAACCGTAATAAAACGTCACGAGAGGCGCGGAGGGTTGCGCATCCCCGAACGCGATCCGTCCGAGCACCGGATCAATCGCCACCTGGCCCGCGTGCGGCGGCGTGTGCGCCCAACCGCCGGCGTGATCGGACAGATCGCACACCAGGACTTGATCGAACTCGACGCCCTCGAGACGCACACTCTTCCCGACGCCGTAGTAATCAGCGAGGAATTTGGCCATCCGCCGCCGGCTGATGGGCGCCGGCACGTTCAGAGGTTGCGCCAGATGGGTGACGGTCGGCTCGGTCTCCGAGCGGGTGAACAGCGGAATGTTGTTGCCGAGAGGACTGAACAAAAACCGCCGCGCATCCAGCCCGACCGCCGGCGAACCCTGCAAGCGCTGCTCCGCCAATCGCCAGAGAAAAATGCCGATATTCGGGATATTGTGCCGCCCGTCGCCGGTGGCGATCCGGCGCGTGTCCACCGAGTGCGCCAGCGTGTCGAACGGGCCGTCGAGCGATTCTAACTGATCCCAGCGGCGCAGGTCGGGCGTCAGCGTGCTGTGGAGTCGGACGTGATTCATGAATTGCGTCGTGGCCAGCAGTTGGAAAAACTCGACTACCTTGGCGGGCCAGCCCGTCACGTCGCGCGCGAGCTGTTCCAGCATCGCGGCGGTGCCCTTGCGACGACGATAACCGATGGTGTTTGCCACTTCCGCGCGCGGACTGCCGAGTCGCGGGCTCTTGTGGTGCAAGGAGCGATAGCCGATGAGATCGCCGAGGTACGGCACTACCCAGTCCGCGCACGTTTCGATGAACAGATCGTCGTAAAGCTGTTCGAGGTCTTCCGCCAGCACGTCGGCCAGGCTGGCCATGACCTCGAGCCCTTCGCGCAATGGGCCGCCTTGCTCCGCGTCGCGAATCCGATGGATCGAAGGCAGCAGGTCGAATAGGGAATTGGTCTCGTCGCTCATGACGCCGCCTTGATTTCTTCCAGGTTGCCGGGCGCAAGCAATAGTAGTTCGGCCACCTCCACGTCCGCGGCTGCGCCGCCAGCGGGAAATGCGGCCAGCAAACGCGGCGCGGGATTCTCGGGCTCGGTTTTGTCCGTGCGTTGCAAGTGATCCATGTCCACCGCCACCACGCCCCGGACGGAGTGCAATACGCCGATGACTTCGCTCAACAGCACCGGCTGGCCGAACGCGCGCGCCGCGAACGAAAACCGCGACCGCAACGCCTCCCGCGCCGCCCTCAGCACCTTCTCTTTTTCGTAAACCGGATGCACCGTCACCGTGCCTTTGACTTGGAATAACGCCCGGTGAAACGATTCGACCCGGAGCGGCACGAACGGATCGCCCGCGGCGCGCACGGCATGCAAAAGATTGCTTGCCTTGGCGATGCCTGGATAGGCCCGGGAGAAATCTTGGTAATCCTGAAGTGACACCACCCGCTCCAGCGTGAGCACGGTGAGCGGCGCGTTCTGCCGCGCATCGGACAACGACTCGGCTTCATCTGCCCCTTCGGCCGGCAGCGGATTGGTGGCCTCCTTTACGCCGAGTGGCCGCGTCAACAATTGCGTCAATTGGCCGGCCTGCACCAACCCTTCCAGGCCGCTGCCCTTGCGATATTTGAGCCGGACATTTTGCTGCCCGGACGGCAGACGCGCGCCGGTGATGCCATCACCGAAATGGATCGTGGTCTTTTCTCCGTCGCCCGGCCGCTCGACGTAAATCCGCTCCTCCGGTCTACGCGCATAAAGGAAGGGAACCTTATGCCAGAGCAAATCATCGACGCGGACCTCGAGCGTCGAGGTCAGACCGGACGAAGTGCCCGCGCGCACGAAGGTCAATGGACTTTGGCGCAGCGTGAACTTCTGGAATACCTGCGTGGCATCGCCACTGCCGGCAAATTCCTCGACTGTCTCGCCGTGGGTGGCGCGGGCAACATTGCCGGCGATGGCCACCGTGGCGCGGTCGAACGAGTGGGTCAGTCCCTCGTTATTCAACACGATCTTTGTCGGAGTTCCGCTGGCGGATGCCACCGTGACCACTTCGCTGATCGACTCGTCCGTGTCCGCTGCGGGGGTGAGGATGAAGTCGCTAAGATCCGCCAGCACCGCGCCTTCGAGGCCGTCCTCGCGGCGCAAACGCCACATCACTTTGTTGCCGGATTGGATCGCAGGTGGAGCGAGTGCGACAAGCGATTCACCGGGCTTGAGTGGAGTGGACTGTACACCGTTGTCGGCGGTCAGTTGTAAGGGCGCAGCCCTGATCGAGACCTTTACGCGAATCCGACGGCCCGAGACGATCAGAGTGCGGCCGTTGTCGAGGGCCGACACTTCGCGGTCAAGGGTAACCTGGTTGCCTTCGACGGGCGCGAGGGTGTCTGCCCCGAGGGCGATGAGCTTGCTGGGCGAACTGGCGGGACGTGTCGTGAGGGGTGCACAGGCAACCTCCAACTCCTCGCTTTGGGCGAAGACCAACGTGTCGCGAAGTGGGAAGAAGTTGTTATCGAGATGATCGGGCGTGTCTGGCTCGATGCGCGTGACCTTGCCGCTCAATCCGTAATCCTTCCGCGACGGATGCGAGACATGCTGAACCTTGTACAACTCGACATAGTTGCGCGCGTCGGGCGCCACCGGCGGCTTGACCAGCGCCACCCAACTGTCGCCCACGATTCTCGGATAGCTGACATCCAGGTCAATAAGACCGCCAGTGATCTTGAAGTCTTTCCATTCGCTGGCATCGGCCGGCGCGCCGGCCGGCAGCGTCAAGATACGCGGATCCGGTGCGTTGTGGCCAAAGAGTGCGGCGCGCTGACGGAAGGCGTACACCCGGACATCCTTGGCGGCCGGCGGGATGGGCGCTTTGCCGAGTGGGTCCTCCCACGTCACGCGAGTCCAGTTCTGCCGCTCCAGTGGGTTTACCGTGACGGACAACAGTTCCCGAACGTCCCAACGTTCACGGTCGGGGTAGATTGTTGAGTTCGTCCGCTCGTCGCCGACGATCAGAATGGCGTCGCCGGGCTGGAGCTGAGTGGCCGTGCCACGCAGATAAAGTTGCTTTACACCCGCGCTGATGTCGGGTGGTTCGAAGCGCTGCGGGCGCATGGCATTCCACTCCAAGCGCGCCTCGATGTCCTCCACGGTTTCAAACGTCTGCGGTTTCTCGTCCTGACCCGGGACGCTTTGCACTTTGGCACCGGCGGCGATCGTGGCTTTCTCAGGAGAACCGGGCGCGGTTTCGAGTGTGAACGCCAGCCAGACGGTTGCCGCCGCACCCGGCTTCAATTCGTAACCAATCAGCCGCGCCAGCCGCAGGACCGTGCCGTGATCCGTCGCCGTGCGCAAATATGATTCATTAGCCAGGCGCTCCTGGTAAAACGTCAACACGTCGGCTGTGACCGCCCAAGCATCCAGCAGCGCGATGGAGAAATCGTCGTCCGCGCGCGTCGTTAGCCTTAGCAGCTTCGGTCGCTTCGCCTCGGACAAGGCGGCCAGCAGCGTGCGTTTGAAGGGACCGTGCGCGCCGACCCGGTACTGAATCTGGTCAAGGCCCTCGCGGTTGAGCACGGTCGCGGGTGTTTCGGCGGTGATGCCCGCGCAACAACCACAGTCGTTCAAACCGCTCAAGGATGGATCGAGGGTTTCGCTCATTTGCCCCCTCCGAGGTGGATGCGCAACACGCCGTGTTCAGGGAAACTGGGATCGTTGTCGCATCGGGCGATTTCGAGGCGGTCGATCTTCAGCTTGCCCTCCTGCAACGCTTCGTTGCTGGGCAGGTCCTGGCGCTGGAAGGTGGTAATGTGGACCGAAGCTACCCCCGGCACGGCTTGCGCCGCCGCGTACAGCGGACTGAGATGAACCGCCTGGCCGAATGTGAAGTTGTCCGGATGAAACACGCCAAGCCGGCCATCGGGTCGCGTGCGGCTGCTAAAAACTTCCAGCAGCGCCGCGTGAACCTCGCTGCGGAAATAATCCGACTTCACGCAAATGTGCATCTCGATCTCCAGCGAGACGTAGCGCGGCTCGTCCGCTTCCAAATCGTGGCCCGCCATCCGGTACCGTTCCAGTCCTTCAAGCGCGTCTTCCTCGAACTGCTGCTTCAGGTCCTGGTTCGCGAGCACTCCCCCCAGCGGATCAACCGTCACGAACACGGTGTGCCAACTGCCGGTCCAGCGAAACGTCGCGGCGGCGCGTTGGGCGGCCGGATTGAGCTCCGCCTTGGCGGCGTAATCCGCCTCGGTCACGGCGCGATCCTGCGTGCGGAAGGCATACGGCGCTCGGTGCCGGACCTCGTCCATCGTCTCGGGTTCCACGCCGCCTTGGGCAGGCAGGGGATTGCTCACGCTCACCACCGCGGGTTCGTTGGTGACGACGTGGTAGAGCGTGTCCGCGCCGATGTTGCCGGCGTTGCCATTGCCCACGCGGTACTGAATCTCAACACAGGTCTGGCCGGACTTTGGGCGCCTTCCGTGAACGCCATCTCCGAATCGAATGGAGGTAGCGCCGTCCGTTTCGACCTCGACGACGAACTCGTTGTCGTCCGCGCCGCTATTGAGCAGATCGCGCAGTGGTTCCCATGGCTCCGTCTCGCCTGGAATCTTGAATCCAATCACCGGCAACGCCTCCGCCGGCGAGGTGGCCATCGCCTGCGCGGCGGGCGAGCCCGGATCATACGGACTAGCCTGCGTCACCGGAGCTCGCTGGAGTTTGAGCCGAAAGCGCGGCGGCACGGGAACCGGTTCAACGGGTTGGCAGCGATCCCCATCTTCGAGGTAGCGAACCAGCGTCGATTTCGGGACCGTGTGAAGCTTCTCGTCCTTTTCCTCCAGCACGGTGCGTCCGTGATCGGCCAGCACGATGTTGCCCCAGGCTTCGCTTACGCCGCTCACGGGCTGCTCGCCGTCATCCGAATCAGCCAAAGAAGAGATGCAAAATGGGAAGGGCAGTGCGTCAGCGGCGTCCCACGCAATTTCGGTGATCTCCTGGCCGTTCAACGGATCGGTCAACGGCCCACCACCGCCTGCAAACGGTCGCACCCGCTTTAACCGGACAGCGTGTCGGCGGGCGCGGTCGGCGTCCTCAGCTATGCGGGTCTCAGGATTGGCCGGCTTTCCACTCTTTGGGTTCTTCACCTCGGCGAAGATCAGCACGTGCCCGCGTTCCAGATAAGGAAAATGGCCCTGCAAGGTCGCCCGCGTGGCGCCCTTTGGCAGGCAACAACGCTCATCGCCCCAGGCATAAAATGGCATCGCGTCGTGCTCCCCGAACAGCTTGAGCGGTTTCATCGTTTCGAAGACGGCCGGGCGCAGGCGCATCGCTTCCTCGAATTGAAGTGAATTCGGCGCGAGCCTGCGCGCGCCGGGAATCACTTTCGAGAGCAGGGGTGTTTTTTCCGCAAGCACCACGCCGGCCGTGGCGCGCGCGCAACGCACCTGCACCCATGTGCGTGCGTTGCAGCCGTCGTGCATGAAATAATCCACCAACCTCGCGTGCCGCCGAACCGAGACGCGGCGCCGCGCGGTATCGAGATAGGCCTCGGTCGCGGTGGCGTCCTGTTGATAGCTCAGGCGGTCGCCGGCGTATGCAAGCAGTTCGACCAGCGTCACACCCAGGTCGGCGGCATTTCGCTCGCGCCATTGCGGCATCAACAGCGACATCCGATCCAGCATCAGCCGGCGGAAGCTAGCGTAATCCTTCGCCAGATAATCAATCGTCGGCGCCGTCTCCACTGCCGGTGGACAAACCTTTTGTGGGGCGCAGTCGAAGTCGCTCGGGCATTCGACCTTGAAAGAGAATTCAACGACTGTGAAGAGCGGATCGAAGTCATCGGGCGGGGCGGGGTCGTTCGGCGATTTGGTCAGCGACAGCCTGTAACGCGAGTAATCGCCCGTCGAATCCGTGCGCACGACCAGCACGGGGTCCGGCGAAGGCAATGCGGCGAAAAAGTTCTGTTCTCCCGGGGGCGCGACGGCGGCCGGAATTGCGTTCGCCGCAAACGCCCAGATCACGCGAACCGGCGTGATGCGTTCGCCGCCTTCGATCCGGACGTTGCCGGCAGTGAAGGCTGGCGCTGGCTCGAACAAGCGGACGAGCAGCGTGTTCTGGCGCTTGATCCCGCCGACGCCCTCCGGTGCGTCCTGGTCGAGCACCTCCAGGAAATCTATTCCGTTCAGCGGCGTTTGGCCGTTCGCCTTGCGGTGGTCGTTCTCTTCGCGCAGCAGCAGGCGCCGGCGTTTGTCGCAGCAGAGGTAGATCATGACGTCGTCCCTCTTCGGGAGAATTCCGCCACTTCGCGGGTCTGGGTGCGGCGAACGCCATAGCGCACCGTGACGCGCAGCGCGGCGTCCTCGCTGGCCACTTCGGCCGCCTCGACCTGGATCAGATCGCCCAGCCATTGCTGAAGCGCGCTTTGCACCAGGAACTGAGTCGTCGCCGCCAGCTCGGGGCTGTTCGGCGCGAAGACCAGTTGCAGCAGCCCACAACCGAACGTCGGGCGGTTCACTCGTTCGCCCGGCGAGGTGAAGAGCACCTGCTCGATGAGATCGCGAATGTGATCGTTGCGATCCGTCGTCGCACTGCGGCCGCGGGCGTCGAAGTGAAATGGATAGTCGAGTTCCATCACGTGGCGATGACGCGGGGTTGCGCAACGACGACCATCAAGCCGGTGCCCGTAGGCACGCAAGCGGCCTGGCTGCCCACAACGACCACCGGCACGCCACCGGCTTGGACACGCAGCGCGGCGAGCACCCATTGCGCCGTGACGCAGGGCGGACTGGACGTACTGGCGAGCGAGCAGCCGGCGACGGTGTAAGCGCAGGCCTGCGTGACAATCGGCTGTCCGCTGACGAGCACGCGCGGAAACGGCGCCACCGGCAAAGCGGTGCCCGCGTGCATGCACAGCACGGTCGCGCCGACATGAACAATGGGACCGGGCATAGTTCAGGTAATGGTTAAGGCCCCCATGTTGATGTTCACCATCGGACCAATCATCGAAATCGACGCGCCTTTGCCGTTGGAGATGAAAACCCCGGCGTCATTCACGACGATGGACGCGCCGGTGGTGCTGCGCAGAATGATGCCGCCGGTTGTGGGAACTGACCGGAGGCGGAACAGAGGGCGGCATGTCGCTCACGATTATGGCTTGTTGCAACAGCGTCTGAATCACAATGCTGGGATCGGCCGGATTGCCGGCCTGCGCGGCCAAGGGCACGTCCGACGGCAGGCCCCACCGGCAACCGACCCAAACGGGACGCTCCGGGTCGCCTTGCTCGAACTCCACCCATACACCCGCGCCAATCGGGGGGACTAGATACATTCCCATCGGCGGCCCGGTTGGCCCAGCCAAAGGCACACAGGGTGCCGCCCAACTGGACGGTACGAGACCGACTACGTCTGGCACTTGGACCAGCAATCGCCCGACGCGCATCGGATCGACGTTATTGAGCACCAGCCCGCGGTACTTGCCGTAATATCTGTGTCCGTTGCTCTCAGGATTCATGGTACAACCGTTGGAGAGAGAGAAATCAATCCATCTCGCGACAGGCTAAAGTTTTGTTTGTATTCCCCGTTCTTGATGTTGTGTGTGACGCTTTGCACGTAGTACAAGCCGTCGTATGCCACACCGACGCCGCGCACGCCGACCAATTGGCGTGAGCGCAATACCCGCCCGTAACGCAACACGTCGAGCGAGCCCGAGGCGCTGATCGCATCCGAAGCACTGAACGTCATCCCAAGAATCTCCGTCGTCGCCTCTGTTGGATTGCGATTGGCACCGTAGCCGGGGAACTCGATCTTGGCCGGTGGCGTGAGCCGCGCCCCCAACGGCGGACGCAGCACGCTGAGGTTCGGCACCGGAATGGGGATGGGGATCTTTTGCGTCGCGGAGTCGAAGATGGTGTAAACGATGATCTTCTTGGCCAGCCCATCGAGGCTCACGCTCAACGACTCCACGTTCGAGTGCGCATCAAAGTTCACGTTCAGGGCCGGCTGCGGCACGGGAATCCGCACGTCGGGCCCCCAATAGGCGATGTTCATTCCCGGCGCAGGACCCGGCTCGACGTAAAAAACGTAGCCGCACCGTGAACTCAGCGAGCGGATGTACCTTCGATCCGTGCCGCTGTGGCTTGGGATGCGTTCCGTCGGCAGCAGCACCACGGGTGGAATCTCGGGAATCACCAGAGGCACGATGCCGAGCACCGCATACTTCGCGAGAATCGTCAGGACGCGCACGCTCAATGGCATCGCCGGATAGCGCATGAACGGCATTTCGACCACGTCCATCACCACGCTCAAGTCCTCGCCCGTGATGGTGAAGGTGGATTTGCCCGGATCATTGGAGGGGGCGAGTTCCTGCCGGGTGACCATCCCGTCCATCAAGACGTTCGGCATACCATTCACCGTCACGATGATGAGCACCCGCGTGATCATCGGATCGAAGTAGCCTGTCGGAATCATCGTCGTCAGCAGCGGCGAATTTTTTCCGACCGTGAACGTCAATTGAAACCCGCTCCGTTCCTTCTCGCTGTTCACCTGCACGCTCGTGAGCGCCTCAATAACGATCTTGGGTGCCGGCACCGACAGACCCGGCCCGATCATCAGCGTTAGATGGATTCCCTTAAGCATTGGGCACTCCCGGAATGCCTTCCGGCAAGGTGATCCTCAATCGGCGTCCCACTTCCTCCAATTCCGCAGGATTCACCGCGCCGTTGGCGTCGCACAACCGCCAGAATTGTTCGGGATCACCGAGATGTTTGGCCGTGATGTTGTCCAGCCGCTCGCCCTGAGTGACTTCGTGCTCCTGCAATAATTCGAACCGCTCCGGCGGCGGGACGAAGCGCCGTCTCAGATAGACGATGGTGCGGCCATCGGGAGTCTCCAGCGTAGTAGTGCCGACGGCGTGATAGCGGCTCGTGGGCGGAAACCGCAGCGTGTTTGGACCGCTGGGTTGCAAGAGCGCCTGCAAGGCCTTTTGAGGATCATTCGCGAACGCCTGCATCGCCTGTTGGGGATCGGTCATAGACTGGAGACTCCGAGATTCGCCAGGGCGCCCGGCTTGTGCAGAGTGGCAAGCTGTTCCTTCTGTTGCTGGTAACTCATAAAAAGGCTGCCCGCTTTATGATCGAAGCCGACGTCATTCACGCTGAGCACGCGCATCCCCAGACTCACCTTGGCGCGGATGGGATTAAGCGCCGGATCAAACGCCTCCTCGGTGATGCTGAACTCGGTGAGGCGCACCGGTATCACGCGGTTCTTGCTCCAAACGAACACCGTGAGCGGCGCCTGCGCCGGGATGATTTCCAAAGTGCCCGCCTGCGCCAGGGCGTTGTTCGATTGAAGTTGGCCGCTAGCCGGATATACGATGATCTCCAACGCTGCGAGCTGCGGTTGGATGCCGGCTGTAACGGCATTGGGGTTTTGATCAGGAAATTCGAGTTGATCGGTTGCATCAATTTCCGCTTCGAGCTTGATCGTTTCTACGGGCGGACCCTTGAGACGCAAGGCTTCGGCCCGATCTCCACCCTCTCCTCCAGCGCCCTGCACCTGCAACGTGCGTGTGAGCGTATCGGGATTGTATTGCAGTGAGATGATGCGCCGCACGGAACCCGACTCGGCATCAAGCAAGACGATGCCGCCTTTGAGGAGGCGTGGGGAGTTGGGGAAGGTGGACATGGAATGAATACATCAGCCGCCGATTAAGATATCGAACAGGGTGTTAGTGTTTTGAGCCCTGCGCACTTCCTCGGGATTGGGTGGCGCTCCGAATTTTCGCGTATACGGATTTAGTTCCGTGTTCCACCTTGGCCTGTGCTCGCGAATCAGATCTTCTTCCAACGCGCGCGCTTCCCGCTCCAGCAGGCCCGCGCCCTTCACCTCGATTTGGGAGGCCTCGCCGATGAAATCACCGGCTTTCTGAGCGAGATGCTCACCTAGGCGCTGGACGCTTCCTCGCTCTGTAAATCCAACGTAGATCACTCGTCGGCTCGAGTTGCGAATGACGTACACTTGCGCCCCGGATCCGACAGCATCAAGTGCCTCGAACTGCCTGGCGGCACCTCTAAGAGTAAAGCGCACGCCGCCCCGTTGAAACCGGATCGCCTGCAGCGTTTCTGCGGCTGCTCTACCGGCCTGTCGGGCCACGCGAGCTTCCCGAATTCCAGTGGCGATTCCGTCGCGACCGAGGCGTACGGCGGCCCGGCCTTCGACGCGAAGAACCATTCGAGGGCCTATGTTTACGGCCCGCGCGGCATCCCCGAAAACAGGGACCATGGCCACGGCAGAAATGCCGGCAGAGGTCCAGTCGCCTTGTATCACGTATATGCCCGCATCAATGGCGTCTGGTATTACCCCCAACGCGGGAATCATCCCGGCAACAGCCAAGGCGCCGTGCAAAATCGCAAGCGGACCCGGCGGCGGCACGGTGCAACTCTCGCCGGCCAATTCTCTCTCTTGGGACACTTCAATATCTCCGCGGAGGCGACAGATAGGCCGGTGATCGTAGGCATTAATACCAAGGTAGTAGTCATTCTCCGGGAGGTTCGTCCACTGACGCGAGACCGACCGTCCCATGGCGAATTCGCAGGTACCATAGGGGCTATCAACAAACCAACCGGGACTTCTCAGCTCGATGGCAAATCGATCTGGGCCACATTCCGGAGGTTCGGGACCTTGCCAGTCAGGGGCTTCCCAGGTGGCGTTGGTTGTGACAATGAGACCTCCTTGGGAAACGTGAAACTGACGTGACTTAAGATAATTGTGCTCGATATCGATGGTGCTGGAAAAGATAGGTGTCCGCATAACCATTGACTGGCCGGAGTGCTGCAGCACTGGGCGAGCAACATCAGCAGCCGCAGGTGTTGTTGCGAACTCACCTGCAACACCGTTCGCCTCGCATTCATAGATACTATCGGCGCTGCCAAGCTGCAATTTATCAAACCAAGCTACGTCTCGATACCCTTGTTGGAGGACGTGCGTCAGTTCATGTGCCAGCAGCCGCTCGCTTTCAATGCCGCCCGCAGGCGATGGTTTTGGCGCTCCAAAAACAACATGGCGTCCCACTGTATACGCGAGCGCGTTGATGACGTTTGCCGATTCTGCAGCATGTGAATCGGTATGCACCCGCACTCGACTGAAATCGTGCCCGAAGCGCTCTTCCATGAGCCCGCGTGTTGCGTGATCTAGGGGCTGGCCGGGTTCGCGAAGAACCTGATAGACGATCGGTGGCACTTCGGAGGTGGTGCCGGAGCCGGGAGCGGCTCTGCGACTGATCAGTTTTCCCGACCAACTTGAGTTTGGAGATGAGAGGACCGCCTCGGCTGCACGATCCGCTTCCCGCTCGAATTCATCACCTGGTTCGCTGATACGGAGTTTGGGTTGCAACCTGAGGGCATGCTTGCGCTTACACTTCTCGCATTCGCCAGAAGGTCCGACTGAGCCGCCGCAGGAGCACTTTCGCTGCAGCAATCCCGCCCGCTTTGTAGCCGGCGATGCGTGCGGCTGAAAAGGCCGTTTGGCTTCGACTGTGTGCGTTGCGATCATCGTTCCACTTCTTGCCTAGATTTGCGCACTGATGCGTTTGAGTTCATTCGAGCACGCTTTGATTTTGAGCAGGCTCTTCGCGGTGTCGTGGAGCACTCCTTGAAGTCCGACACGTTGATCTCGAATCCAACCACGCCTGCCTGCAATGAGACGGTCGCGCTCATCTGGTCCTTTCGTTCGAAGCGACGGCCGCTGGAGCCGCGAGCCTGCTGGAAAGTGTTCGCGCGAGGTTTGTGCCGATCTGCTCAGCCGGCGCTTCGATGGGCATCGTGAACCCGCCAGCATCCAAATGATCGAATTCAGTATCCGTTTGCCACCGTGCAGGCAGAGGTTGTTCGGAAAACAGTCGGTGGAGTTCACGTTCCACCGCGTCGGCCACAAGATGGCGATCCGTGGCTGCAAATCCGTGGAGAACCAGCTCCTCGATCTGGACCTCTATGACTCGGGGACGCTTTGAGCCCACACGCGTGGGCTTGGATGCCTGGGCGGCGGCCTCTTTCTGAGTTCGTCGTTGAGCGTCTGAGCAAGTTTTCATTTCCATGCCTCCAGTTCCGCCTCGGGCAGCGGTTTCTCAAGTTTGGCGAATTCAGTCCGGGCGGCCCGCGCGAGGTGATCCATCCGCACGGGTTCGTTGGTTTCAGCCGCCAGAAAGGCGGCGTTCAGGGCCACGTTGCGGATGTTTCCCCCGGCTACGTTCAGCCGCGCGAGCCGACTGGCATCGAGGCCGTGAGTAGGTGTCGTTCCCGGGAAAATACGTCGCCAGATTTCCAAGCGCAGAGTGACGTCCGGGAAAGGAAACTGTACGGTGAAGCGGATGCGCCGGAGAAATGCCTGATCCAGCGCGTCTTTCATATTCGTCGTCAGGATGGCCAGTCCGCGGTAGGCCTCCATGCGTTGCAGCAAATAGCTCACTTCGATGTTGGCGTAACGGTCGTGGCTGTCTTTCACTTCGCTGCGCTTGCCGAAGAGGGCGTCGGCCTCGTCGAAGAGCAGCACCGAGCCCTGTCTCGCCGATGTACTTGTTGACCACCTGGCTGAGGTCGATGCGGTAGAGATCCAACTCCAGTTCGTTCGCCAGCACCTCGGCGGCGAGAGTCTTGCCGGTGCCGCTGGATCCGCAAAACATCGCGCTGATACCGAGGCCGCGGGACGACTTCCCGGCGAAGCCCCACGTTTCATAGACCTGCGCGCGGTGCCGCACGTGGACCACAATCTCCCGCAACAGCGCCATCGTGCGATCCGGCAGCACCAGGTCATCCCACGTCACCGCTGATTGGATGCGCTGCGCAAGGTCGTCGAGTCTGGCGCGCGATTGGGCGCGGCAAGCGTCCCACAGCGATTCGAGTTTGGGACGCGCGAGCGGAGCAGATTCGCGAGACTGAATCGCGTCAAGCGTTTGCGTACAAATGGCGTGGATGGCCGGCGCCCTGAGATCGAAGTGCGAAACAATGCGGTCCAGTTGTCCGTTCAATTCGCCGTGGACGCTTCCAAGCGCGCCCTCCCAAAGTTGACGCTGCTCACGCGTTGTCGGTCTGCGCACTTCGAGTGTGATGCCTGGCCGGAAAACAGACTGCACTGGCTCCGGCGTCGAGACGAGGAGTGGACTGCGACTTCGCTCGATCCAATGGCAGACCGCCTGTGGCCGGCCAGTTTCAATACTGTCTAGGCCCGCGCACTCCAGGAGAAGCGCCCCGCCGCTGAGCGCGGCCTCGCGTTCCCAGAAGCGTTGCTGTAATTCGAGTTCAGAGACGGATTGTGGAAGCCGGTCGGCGGGCAGACACCAGAGCCTCAGACCCAAGGTCGCACAGGCCAATGCCGCCACATGCCGTTTGCTGGCGGCTTCGCGGCCGCAGAGTTGAATCAGTGGAAGGCGCGGCTGGCCTGAGTGTGACCAGCGCCGCGCGATGCTCTGTGCGATGGCATCATGAGTTGGCACCATTGGTTCGCCACAGGCCACTGGTTCCAAGTAACCAATCAGGCGTTCGTCCATGCCCGGCACGCCGGCCAGATAGTGCAGGATGCGCTCATCGATTCGCAGCGGACTCGTTGTTACCGCCGGACCAGTTCCCAATTCAATCAGCCGCCAGTAGCGCAAGGGCGCGTTAGGCGTCAAAGCGCTCCAGTGCGGATCAGGCAGGGTGGCCAGCGCCAGACTGAACGTGGGATGCGGACGCTGGCGGTCGCCTTGCGCCGCAAGGCACTTCGCGGCAAACGCGCTGTCGAGTTCGATGCCGGCGCAGAGCAGCAGCGTGGCGCGCTCGAAAGGAGACAAGCCGAAGTTCGAGCAGAGTTGATCCAGAGCGGATGGTGCCGGCAAGCGGCCTCGGCAATTCTCAAGCGCCTCTTGCAACGCGCTGCGGTCTTCTGCTTGCGGACCGGCTTGTTCGGCATGGTGGTTGAGTGCCGCGCGCACGATGGCCAACTCCGCCATGAGGCATTGTTGGTTGGCCTCGGCCCAAGCAGAAGACTTGGCAGTGTTCGCCTTCATGGCAGCACCACGGTTTGAGTAGCGTCGAATTGCGGCGGCCGAACCGCATAATTCACCACCAGGCTATCAACGCCATCTACGCGAAGACGAACAGCCTGTGCTCCGCTTGGCAGCGCGTTGGGCGGCGTCGGGATCGGGAAGGACAAGTTTTTCGTCGGCACTTTGAAAGCAGCGGGGCGCAATTCGCGCTGGCCGACTATGAGGACGGCGGACTGAGTGGGGCGAATTGGCGGACTGCACATGACTTGAATCGAGGCGGGGACCCCGCCAACAGGGATGGGCGGATTCACGCGAGGCGCAAGGATGAGCGGCAGGAAGTTGGTCTCGCGGACCTGGCCGCCTTGTGTAACCAGAGCGGTTACTTCGTAAGCACCCACACGCCAGTTGTCGGGGTTGAGCGGATCATTCGGCGGCACGGGTGGCACGGGTGGCGCGGGTGGCTCCGGCGGCAGTTGGACATCCATCCTCGAGTCGTTCGCGCCCGGAGCTGCGGCGAGTTCCCAGACATCCGTGCCACGCAACAGGCGGAACCGGACGCGCGGATTTGTCCCGGCTAAATGGTGACCGCGCAGCGAGAGCGTTTCACCCAGCCGGACATAGAGCTGCTTTTCGGCCGGGAGCTGGATTGATTCCAGTGTGGGCACTGGCGGTTGCAAGCCCGAGTGGACGAAGACACCCTCATCGCCGCCTGCCACAGGCTGACCTCGCGTCAGGACCGGCAGGGCCGAGCGGGCCGGCTGCTCGGCCTCGATGAGCGCCACCGTCACTTGATAGGCGGCGGTCGTGCGATACTGCGACTGGAGCGCGGTCCATATTTTGGAAACTTCCTCCACGTTCAGCACACGCGGAACAATCTTGATCTGCTCAAACTGGTCCGCCAAGCGCGAGAGCTCCAACGCATCGGACAATCCGCTGGCTGGCAGCGCGGCCAGCGCGGCACGGATGGCTTGCCGGGTCACAACCGGGGTTTCGTGTAGGACAAACATCGCGTGCCCCAGCAATACTTCGGCGCGGAACTCGGCCGAGCCGTAGGCGGTGACGAGGTAATGGAGGTCGAGCGCCAGTTTGGGATTTGTCAGACGGTCGCCGTGGCCGTTACGGGACGGAAAATCCATGTTGCGCCACGCGGCATTCTCGGTGGCTTGAAAGAGAAACAGATTGATGCGGTCGGGAGTTCCCGCGCCGGCGGTGATTCGATCCGGGGGCAACGCGGAAACGGTTGGCGCCGCCCCCAGCACGGTAGCTAGATCGTGCCGCGTCGCACTGTCCTCGATCAGGCCACGCAGCACTGCTGAAACCGCGCCGACTGCTAAGAATGTACTCATCTCCCGCCTCCGTTTCGCGATTTGAGATAATCCTCAAGGCACAGCTTTGTGCGTGGGGTTGGTGATTGACGCGGAGCTGGAGACGGCGGAGAGAAGTTTGCGCGGACTTCGACACGGCCAATGGTCACTTTGACCACGGGAGGAAGCTCGCTTGCCTGGTGATGATTGGCGTTGTCCCCCACATTGTCGGGCTCAACCGGTGCGGATGTGATCGAACGTGGACGTGTGACGCGTTGATGAACGTCCGGCGTCAGCGGCATTTCTGTTCCTTCGTTCACCTGCCGTTCGCTTGTATTTCGCTCGTCGTGAGTAGCCGAAAGAATGACTTGCGCAGGTTCCGGAGAGCCAGGCAAGTCGGTATCCGTCAACGCGCGTCTGGCCGAACTGGGCCGAGGCTTCTGAAGGGCCGGCGTCACCGGTTTCTGCGCCTCGAGTCGCAACGGCAGCAGTGTTGGTTCGGTATCGAGTTCCGCCTTGGCGACTGCGGCGTCTGCGGGCATCTTCGATGCTTCAGCGTCTGTGGTCTCGGGTTC
>WNGA01000904.1_pt1 | contig 45320 bp, 38 predicted proteins | sample 5400061 | NCBI WGS metagenome assembly WNGA01 (sample SAMN13153366, study PRJNA577476) | soil metagenome | isolation source: 100 cm soil or saprolite under grassland replicate 2 | place: USA:California | collected 2016-06-15 | reverse complement strand
CCCTAGCCTCGCCGCCACGCAATCGTTCTTGGTGACGGTCTTCGAGGTAAACCAGCCGCCCGTATTTCCGCCGCTCTCGAACCGCGTCGTTCACGTCGGAAACCTTCTGACCTTTACCAACGTGGCGACGGATCCGGACATTCCGCCAAACCCTGTGCTCTTTTCGCTGGTCCAGTCACCCCCGGGCGCCAGCCTGACCTCGAGCGGCGTGTTCTCGTTCGTTCCGGCGCCGAGCCAGGCTGGTTCCAATTTCCTGGTCCGCACGCGCGCCTTCGATCCCAACTTCCCCTTCTTCCTCGCGGCCACGCAGTCGTTCAACCTCCTGGTCCTCCCGCTGCCCGTGAGCCAGGCGGGACCGTTGGATTTTGGGAGCAACTGCCTTGCCGCGTTCCCGCTGCCGGCCCAGGCGATCGCCTTCACCAACATCAGCACGAACCCGGTGGCCCTGGCCAGCGTCACGCTGGCGGGCGCCGCGCCGGACAAGTTCTTCCTTGCCGACGACACGGGCGAAACGGTCCTGCTGCCGGGCCAAAGCCGCTCCGTGCGCGTGGGATTCAACCCGTCCACCGCGGGCTTGTGGAACGCGGCGCTGGTCTTTGCGGGAATTCAGCAGCAAGTCCCTTTTACGATCTCGGTGCCGGTGGCCGGGACGCTGCTGGACAACACGGCGAGCCTCGAGCCGGCGGTGGTGGATTTCGGCAGCCGGGACATCGAATTCGGTTTCTCGGATTCGCAGTTCTTCACATTGACGAATTCCGGCTCCGTCAACCTCGCGGCCATACTCGTTCGCTTCTCCGCCGGCGACACCAACGACTTTCAGCTCACCACCGATACCGGCCCGCTGAACCTCCCGCCCGGCGGCACTCGGACCTTTGGCATCGCCTTTCGGCCAGCGCGGCGCGGTCCGCGCGCGGCGACGTTTACGGTGGAATCCGCAGCCTGTTCCGGCGGAACGCTCGATGTTGCGCTGACGGGCACGGGCACGTCGCAGGCCCATCATTACTCGTGGGACCCCATCTCCTCCCCGCAGGCGCCGGGCGTGCCGTTGGCGGTCCGGGTGCGCGCCGTGGATCGCAACGAGGAACCCGTGACAAACTTCACGGGCAGCATCACGTTCCGTGCGATCGGGACCAGGGACGTTGTTCCCGTGAATCCAGTCCTGATCACGGAGGTGGAGCTTGCGACTGAGGCCGTGGAGTTCATGAACGTATCGGACCGGGCTGTCGATGTGTCCGGCTGGCAGATCTTCATTTACGAAGCGCCGACAGTGCCGGTCGGCGTCCTGACGGTCCCACCCAACAGCGTGCTTGCCTCGAACGGGATTTTCACTGCCGTGGACCTTGGCAGCACGCCGCCCGGGGCGTTCCCGAATCTGGTGCTGGGCTTTGGCGTGAACTGGACCAGTTCTACAAACGTGTCCGTGCTCCTGCTCGATGCCCAGGGTGGGGTGATGGACTTCTTCACCGCCGGGCAGCCGCTAGTGACGAATCCCGTCTCTGTCGCGACCCTGGGCGCCTGGCGCTCCTTCGGGAGCAATGTGCTCCCCGCGGTCGAGTTCGCCACGAGCTACCAGCGGCGAGGCCACACCGATCACAACAGTCCAGCCGACTGGATTCCCCTCCCGACGAGCTTCAATACACCGAATTTCGTCATCACACCGCCCTTTCTTAACGCGGACACCAATGCCGAAATTCGCATTTCCGCGACCAACTCCGTCGATCTGACCGGTGGGGAATGGACGGGAACGCTGGCCGTCCTTGACGAGACCCGCGCCGTCCGGTTGCTGGCGGCGGACGGCCCCGGCCGCACGGGTCAGAGCGGCGCGTTCGCTGTGTTCGGCCAGCCTCCTTCCATCTCCGATATCGCGGATCGGACGGTGGACGAAGACATGATCGTGCCTACCGTTACTTTCAGCATCGGCGATGATTTAACGCCGGCGACCAATTTGATCGTATTCGCCCGCTCCTCGAACACCAACTTCCTGCCCGACTCGCGCATTGCCCTCCTGGGCAGTGCTTCTTTGCGGGGCCTCCGAATCACACCGGCGACGAACCAATTCGGCAGCGCGACCATCACCGTGATCGTGAGCGACGGCGCGCAAACCAACAGCGACACCTTCCTGCTGACAGTCCGGCCGGTGAACGACCCGCCGGTGATACAATTGGGCGTCGGCTTTGCGGAAGGCTTTCGCGAGAACTTCGACAACGTCACCCGGCCGGCGCTGCCGCCCGGATGGACTGGCGCCTCCTCGGCCGGGATACAATGGCAGACGGTCAACACTTCATTCGACACGGCGCCCAATTCGGTCTTCTTCCCCGACCCCTCGTTCAACACCGACAACAGCCTGACGTCGCCGGCCATCCTCCTCGGGCCGGCGCCCACGAACCTGACGTTCCGGCACAGCTTCGGCACGGAGAGCTGCTGCGACGGCGCCTTCCTGGAGGCATCGGTCAATGGTTCGGCGTTCTTGAACGTGATCGATCTCGGGTGGACCTTTACTGCGGGCGGCTACAACTTCTTCAACTCGTGGCGAGGATCGTCCGGCGGCTTCATCACCACGACGCTGGCATTGCCGCCGGCTTTGGCGAACCAGCCCCTCCGCTTCCGGTGGCGCTTCACCTCGGACAGCAGCGTGCCGGGCCCCGGCTGGTTCATCGATTCGATCTCGGCCGGCAGCACCGCCTCGACCAACCGCACGTCCAACGAGGACGTGCCGATCACCCTCACCGTGCCCGTTAGCGACGCTGAAACGCCCGCCGCCGCGCTCGTGCTGACCATCACTTCTTCGAACCCGGTTCTTGTGCCGCAAGCCAACATCCTTTTTGGTGGCTCGGATTCAGTCCGGCTCGTCACCGTGATTCCGGCGACGAACCAATCGGGAAGCGCCAACCTCACGCTCACCTTGAGTGATGGGGAGTTGACGGTCACCCAAGTTGTGACCCTGACATTCCTGCCGGTGAACGATCCGCCCTCGATCGTTCCCGTGCCCGACCAGTTCATCGACGAAGGCAGTACGCTCGTGGTGAGGCTGTCCGCATCAGATCCGGATCTCGGCACCAACCAGCTCACGTTCTCACCCATTGTGATGCCCGGAGGAGCGTTCATCAACCCGTTCTCGGGCGTCATCCAGTGGACGCCCGCAGAGTCCCAGGGGCCCGGCTTTCACACGTTCACCATTTCGGTTTCGGACAACGCCAGTCCGCCGATGACCGCCAGCCATACCTTCCTGGTCTTCGTGCGCGAAGTGAACACCGCGCCGGGGCTTGCAACCATTCCGCCCGCCTCGACGTACCCGGGAGGCCTGGTCGCGCCACAATTTACTGCTTTCGATTCCGACCTGCCGGCCAACCTGCTTCGCTTCAGCCTTGTGTCGCCGCCGTCGGGCGCTTCGATTGACCCGTTCACCGGCCAGTTCAATTGGTCGCCCGGAAGCGAGCACGTCGGCACGATCCAAATCGCCGTGAAAGTGACCGACGACGGATCGCCGCCGATGAATGGCATGACGACATTTACCGTCCAAGTTCGCCCGGGACCGGTGTTCCACTCCATCCGTGTGACCGGCAACGCGGTCGTGCTTTTCTGGCATTCGATCACGGGCCTAAAGTATCGCGTTCAATTCTCGGACGATCTTGCTGCGCCGATCTGGAGCGACATGCCGGGCGACGTCACGGCCAGTTCGGCCCTCTCGACGAAGGTCGACACCACACCCTCGCCGACACAACGCTTTTACCGCATTCAGTTTGTGCCTTGATTCACATGAACAACACCGGCATTGCCCAACGCCGATTCGTCACCGCCGCCGAGAAGGTGGATTTCCTTTCGCCTTGGACTCTCGAAGAATGGCTTTGCCGCGCCGACGTGGTCCCGAGCCAGGAGCTCCTCATGGTGCGCGCGAACATGGAGCCGAAACGCTCCCATCCGTTCCACACGCACCCGACGCGGGAGGAGATTATCTACATCCTTTCCGGCCGCGCCGAACAGTGGGTGGGGAAGGCGCACCGCATTCTCGGTCCCGGCGAGATGGTGCTCATCCCGCGCGGCGAGGTGCACGGCACCTACAATCCGTTCAACGAGCGTCTGGTCTTCCTGGCAATCCTCGCCCCGAGCCAGGCCGCCGAGCCGGGCATCGTCGACGTGTCGAATGAGGAACCGTGGAAGTCGATGCGGACTGGTTTTCCGCCGGTGACTTGAGCGTACGCTCCGATGAGACGATGCCGCAGTGATGGGCCCGCCCGCTCGGATCATGATGGTTTGGCCTGCACCCGCAGGCATCGTTGAATCGTTAAATCGTTGAATCGTTGAATCGTTGAATCGTTAAATAGGTGAAACGGCGAGCGGCCAGGCGATTCCACGATTCCACGATTCCACGATTTAACGCTTCAACGCTTCACCCGCCCCGCCCGCATTCGGACCCAGCGGAGCTTGTGGATTTTTCTTCAACAGCTTTGGCAGCGCGGTCGTGAGCGGCGGGACGTAGGTAATCAGGAGCACGCCCACCAGCAGCACGACAATCATCGGCAGCACCGCGCGCACGACCGTGCTCATCGGCTTTTGGAAGCGGTAGGAGGACAGGAACAAATTCACTCCGACCGGTGGCATGAGGAAGCCGATTTCCAGGTTCGCCAGGAAGATGATGCCGAGGTGGATCGGATCGACGCCGAACACCAGGGCCATCGGCACAATCAGCGGCACCACCACCACGATGGCTGAGTAGATGTTCATCAGGCAGCCCACCGCGAGCAGGAACAAGTTCAGCAGGATCAGGAATACCCACTTCGAGTGAATCGCCCGTTGAATCCACTCCACGCCGGCCGTCGGCACGTCGGCCAGGATGAGAAACTTCGTCAAGCCCATCGCCACCCCGAGGATCAGCAACACCCCCCCGATGATCAGCCCGCACTCGGCCACCACGCGCGGCACGTCTTTGAGCCAGTGCAAATCCCGATGCACGACGACTTGCGTGAAGCCGGCGTACAGCGCGGCGACGGCCGCCGCCTCCACCGGCGTCGCCAGTCCGCTAAACAGCACACCCAGGGTGACGACCGGCAGCATCAGCTCCCACTTCGCCTCCGCCAGGGCGGCGCCGGCCTGGCGCCAGGCGAAGGCGGGGCGCTCGACTTTTTCCTTCGGACCCACGCGAATGGCCCACCACGCCGTCAGCACCACGAGCAACACGCCCGGCCCGATGCCGCCCAGGAAGAGCTGGTTGATCGTCACTTCCGGCACCGGCACGCCCGCGGGCAGCTCCAGGCTTTGCAGCGTGCGCTGCGCGATGACGGCGTAGAGAATCAACGGCAGGCACGGCGGGAACAGCAGGCCGAGTGAGCCTGCGCCCGTCACGAGGCCCAGTGCGGACCTTTCCGAATACTTCGCCTGCAACAGCACCGGCATCAGCACCGGGCCCAGCGCGAGAATCGTCACACCCGACGCACCGGTGAACGACGTGAAGAACGCGCAGACCAACGCCGTGACAATCGCGTGGCCGCCGCGGAACCCGCCGAACCACGCCTCGAACACGTGGACCAGCCGCCGCGACGCGCCGCCCTCGGCCAGGAAGTATCCGGCCAGCGTGAACAGCGGCAGGCTGGGCAGCAACGGGTCGGTCACCAGGTAGTAGTGCTCCAGCGGGACGAGCGAAACCTGCCGGCCGCTGGTCCAGAGCAGGATCATCGCCGCTCCGCCCAGCGTCACGAAGATAGGCGCGCCGAGCACCGTGGCCACCACCAGCGCGGCCAGCGCCGGCCAGAGCAGCGTGGCCGGAGCGACGCGCGTCATCAGCGCCAGGCCCAGCAGCGCCACGCTGAGCGCCAGGCTCAGCGCCCGGCCCTTCCAGCCGGCCGCCGAGTGCCACCACAAGCGCAGCGCCACCAACGCGAAGCCGAGCGGCAGACAAATCTGAAACGCTCGTCGCGTGATGCCGTAGGCGAGCTCCTTGCCTGCAGATTCGGCCTGGACGAACTGCCACCCTGCCGCCGCCAGCACGACGCTAACGGCCACGGCGAACGCGCCGCTGAAAATGAGCGCGCCGGACTTCCATCTCCCTTTGAGCTGACTCGGCAGCGAGGAGAGCGTGAGCAGCCGTCCGGCCCGTGCGGCCATCGCGCCGCCCAGCACGCTGATGAGCATGGTGAAATGCTGGATGAAATCACTGGAGCCCCTAATCCCCTTCCAGCCGAGTTTACGGGAAACGATCTCCGTCAACGGCAATATGACCAGCGCCGCCAGCACGAGCCCGAGCAGCCCGTCCTCCACAGAGCGGAGCCAGCGTTGCCAGGCCGGCCGTGGCTGTGCTCCAGCTTCGAAAGGCTCAGCCCCCGGCCTCAGTTCGTTCATGGCGTGGCGGCGGAAGGGTGGGCGCGGTGTTCCGCGAGCAACCTCTGCACGTCGTCGAAAACCTCCGCCGGGACAAACTTCCCTTTCAGCTTCGGATAAAACGCCTCGGCCGCCGCGCGCCATTGCGCCTCCAGTTCCGGGCTGACGGGATGCACCGTCAATCCCTTGCTCTTCATCGCCTCGACGGACTTTTCGCTCTCGGCGCGGCCCTGAGTCTTGTTGGCCTTCCCGGCCTCGACGGCGGCTTTGAGCAGGACAGGCTTGGCATTGGCGGGGAGCTTATCCCACGCGGCCTTGCGGATGACGAGAGCGCCGGTCAACGGCGCCCAATTGAGTTCGAGCATGTGCGGGGCGCGATCGAATATCTGAGTGGCGAGCGCGGCGAAGGGCGGAGCCGGCACGCAATTGATGAGGCCCGTGTCGAGCATCGGCACAATATCGGCCGTCTCCAGGGGCACGGGCTGGTAGCCGGCGCTCTTCCAGAGTTGGACCAATTCCGTGTCGCCGGCCCAGGTGAACAGCTTGAATTTCTTCAGGTCCTCCGGAGTGCGCATGGGCTGCTTGGAGAAGAACCGGACCCAGCCGGCGTCGGACCAGAACAGCACGAAAAACCCGGCCTTCTCCATCCGCTTTTCGAGAGCGGGCTGGAGCTTGGCGCCAATGTAATCCACTTCCTCGAGCGAACGGAAAATCATCGGTGCGGTCTGGAGACCCGTGACGCCCTTCTCGATCTCCGCCAGCCCCGCGGCGGTGAGCATCGCGGCGTCCAGGGCGCCCAGTCGCATTTGACTGACCATCTTGGCTTCGCCGCCGAGCTTGCCGCCGGCGTAGATTTTCAGGTTCACGCCGCCGCCCGGCGCCTTGCGCCAGGCCTCGCGCAACTCCAGCAGCGTGCGGTGGTAAGTGGTGCCCTCGGGCGCCAGCGTGCCGAGGGATATGGTGGTCGCGGCGCGCGCGCCGCCGGTCAACCCAACCCCGAGGGTCGCAAGCATGAAGATTCGTTTCATCATTTGCATAAATCGTCGCCTATCGATGGGAGTTTCGCTACTTCGTGGCGCTTTCTTTCGCGGCGTCGGAGGCCGGCAGAAACAAGTCGTCGGTGCGGTCCAGCAGCCAGCGGGCCCGATGTTGCGCCAGGTGATTGACGAGACGGGATCCCGGAACGGCATCGGGATTGATCGCCAGCGCCTTCTTGAGCAGCATTTCAAACTCCGCCTTGTCCTGCTTTTCAATCGACACGGCCTCGGCCAGGCTGACGTAAGGCGACGCGAGTTGGCCCTTCGAGAGTTCGATGACCCGGTCAAAGTGCTTGCGAGCGCGTTCGGCCGGATCGCCCGTCGCGCTGCGCCGGACCATCTCATAGCTGATGAGCAGCGAGTGAATGGCGCCGTTGTCAAAACGATCATCCAGGGCCAGCGCCCGGTCGAGCAGCGCTTCGACGACGAGCTGATCGGAGAGCAGCGCGGGGTCGTCTTTCGCCACGGAAATGGCCGCGCCCCACGCGGCGGCGGTCCAGAAGAGCAGGGGCACATCGCGCTGAGTGGCGCGTCCGGCGGCGTCTCTGGGGCTCGTTTTGAGCGCGGCCTCGAAACCGGCGTGCCGCGCTTCCAGCCCGCGCAGGCCGTAGCCCCGGGCGCGGAGGAACAGCCTCTTGGCCCGTGCTCGCGCGGCGTCGGAGCCTGCGAGGTCGGTCTGCTCCTTCTCATCGGCCTCCTGCTTCACGAACGCATAACTGTATTGCGTGAAACCGCTGCACGCCGCGAGCAGGAGACCTTCGTGTTTCGGACTTTCAGCAAGGAGACTTTCGATGAGCTTGAGGCTGAAGGGCACGGCGGCCTTGATCAGCTCGGGATCGTCGTCCGATGCGAAGGTCGCGCCGCTGCCGCTCAACGCGTCGCCCAATTGTTTGATGGCGAGCTTCTTGATCGAGCAGCCGGACGCCAGCGCCAGCAGGAGCACGAGCGCCGGGAGCCGGATTGAGTCGAAGCGCGCATTCATGGCCGGCGAATGTTTATGCAGGCCTCGCGGCATCGGCAAGCCCGCAAGTCGGTGGTGTCCGTGGACAGCGTGGCTGCGACCGAGAGGTCGCGGGCGGACTAACCTGGGATTTCATAGCTCGCATGACGCGCACAATTCCGGTAGCCGCCGACGTGAGGAGGCGGACGGATGCGATAGGCATACGGGTCCGCCTCCTCACGTCGGCGGCTACGGGATCAGCCCGCGACCTCACGGTCGCAGCTACGCCGACGGCCGGCGAAAAAGGGCTGGCAACTTTGCTCGCGCTCCGGACAATCCGGCGCATGACCTTCCACCGGCCTCGGCGGCCTTTAGCACGTTGCTCTGTCGCCGGGCTGCTCTTGCTCTGTCTCGCATTGCCGACGCCGTTGCAAACGGCCAATGCCGCCGACAAGAAACCCAAAGCCGTCATCGGCGTATCGCTGTTGACGATGACCAATCCGTTCTTTCGCGACCTCGGCGAGGCGATGAAAGCGGAAGCCGCGAAGCACGGCATGGAGGTGCTTCTCACTTCGGGCGAGTTCGATGCCGCCAAACAACGCAACCAGGTCGCCGACTTCATCGTGCGCCGCGTCGATGCCATCGTGCTCAGCCCGTGCGACTCGAAGGCCGTCGGCACCGCCATCGGCGAGGCGAACCGGGCGGGCATCCCGGTGTTTACGGCGGACATCGCGTGCCTGGCGCCGGGCGTGAAGGTCGTGTCGCACGTCGCGACGGACAATTTTGGCGGCGGCAAGCTGGCGGCGCAAGCGCTGGTCGAAGCCGTCGGCGGGCGCGGCAAGGTGGCCATTTTGGATCATCCCGAAGCCGAGTCGGTCCTGCTGCGGACGAAAGGCTTCAACGAGGAGCTTGCGCGGCTCAAGAAGGAGAAGGCCGCGACCGTCGAACTTGTCGCCAGGCTGCCCGGCGGCGGGGCGAAGGATCGGTCGATGAAGGCGATGGAGGATTTGATGCAGGCGCATCCGAACCTGGCCGGCGTCTTCGCGATCAACGATCCGTCCGCGCTCGGCGCTGTCGCGGCGCTGGAGAAGGCGGGCAAGCTCGGGCAGATCCAAATAGTCGGGTTCGACGGAATGCCGGAGGGCAAGCAGGCGATTCGCGACGGGAAAATTTACGCGGACCCAATCCAGTTCCCCGACCGCATCGGGCGGACGGTGGTGCAGAACATCGTGAAATACCTCGCCGGCGACGACGTGAAGCCCGAGGTGCTGATCCCGACGGCGCTTTACCGGAAGGCGGATGCGATGAAGGAATGACGAATGATGAATGACGAATGATGAATGAAAAATGACGAATATCGAAGGACGACGGAGGCACGCTTGGGAGAACGACTGCAACCCCGGAGGAGTCGCCGGGCTGTTCCGCCTCCAGTCATCCGCGCCCATTCGTCATTCGTCATTCGTCATTTTGTCCCGCCTCCAGTCATCCGCGCCCATTCGTCATTCGTCATTCGTCATTTCTCATTGGCGCTGCTCGCGACGTGCTTATTCACGCACGTCCATGCCGCCGAATCGGACATCCTCCTGGCCGACTTCGAGGGGACGAACTACGGCGCCTGGAAAGCAACAGGCGCGGCGTTCGGCGAAGCGCCGGCGCGCGGCACGCTGGCGAACCAACAGAAAGTCGCCGGCTTCCTCGGACAGGGATTGGTGAACACCTACCTCAAGGGCGACAACTCGACCGGCACGCTCACGTCGCCCGAATTCAAGGTCGAGCGACGCTATTTGAACTTCCTCATCGGCGGCGGGCATCGGCCCGGCGAGGCCGGCCTGAACCTGCTCATCGACGGGAAGGCCGCGCGCACCGCCACAGGCAATGACGATGAAAAACTCGATTGGGCGACTTGGGACCTGGCTGAGTTCAAAGGCCGATCCGCCCAGCTCGAAATCGTGGACAAAGCGACCGGTGGCTGGGGGCACGTCAATGTGGATCAGATCACGCTCAGCGATTCCGCGAAGGCCGAAGTGCAAGCGCCGCTCGTTATTTCCACCGAGCGGCTTTACGACGAGACTTACCGTCCCCAGTTCCACTTCACCTCGCGCAGCAACTGGCTGAACGATCCGAACGGACTGGTCTTCTACAAGGGCGAATATCATCTCTTCTTCCAGCACAATCCGAGCGGCCTCAACTCGGGCAATCTCACCTGGGGCCACGCGGTCAGCACGGACCTCGTTCACTGGGAGCAGATCGAGCATGCGCTGCGGCCGGACAAGTTCGGCCCGATGTGGTCCGGCTCGGCGGTGATTGACTGGGAGAACACGTCCGGCTTCCAAACCGGCGCGGAGAAGCCGCTGGTGTGCATCTACACCGCGGCGGGCGGCACGTCGCCGGAGTCGAAGGGCCAGCCGTTCACACAGTGCATCGCTTACAGCAACGACCGGGGACGCACCTTCACGAAGTGGAGCGGCAATCCGGCGCTTAAGAACATCAACGCCGACAACCGCGACCCGAAGGTCTTCTGGCACGCGCCGACCAAGCGCTGGGTGATGGCCCTTTACGTGCCGGTGAAGGACGGCGAAAAGAAAACTGCCGACGGCAAACCGGTGACGATCCAGACGATTCAGTTTTACGCATCGCCGAACTTGAAGGAATGGAGCTTCTTGAGCCAGCTCAATGGTTTTTTCGAGTGCCCGGACATTTTCGAGCTGCCCGTGGACGGCGACCGCCGGAACACGCGCTGGGTCGTCTTCGGCGCCAACGGGGAGTATTTAATCGGGCGCTTCGACGGCACGGCGTTTGCAAAGGAGTCCGGCAAACACAAAAACGACTACGGAAAGAACTTCTACGCCGCGCAAACGTTCAGCGACATTCCGGAGAGCGACGGCCGGCGCATCCTCATCGGCTGGATGGCCGGCGGAAAGTATCCGGGGATGCCGTTCAACCAGCAGATGTCCTTTCCGTGCGAGTTGACGCTGCGCTCGACGCCCGAGGGCATCCGGATCTTCAAATGGCCGGTGAAGGAGGTTGAGACACTCCGCGTCCGCGAAGCATTAACCGTTGTCGGGAAGGAAGGCGGCTTCGGCTTCAGATACGAGACACCGAGCGCTGACCTGCTCGATGTGAACGCGGAGTTTGAAGTGGCAGACAAAGGGGAGATCGCCTTCACCGTTCGAGGGAATCATTTCACCTGGACCGCGGCGAATAACCAACTCAAAGGGCTGGAACGCTCCATGCCGTTGGCGCCGGTGAACGGACGGCTGAAACTGCGTTTGCTCATGGACCGCACATCCATCGAGGTCTTCGGAAACGAAGGCGCTGTCGTGATGTCGTCCTGCTTCGTGCCGAAGGGTTCAGCTCATGCCGCGACGTTTCCCATCTCAGGCGAATTCGCCAAAGTGGCTGTGTTTCGGCCGTTTGAGTTGAAGTCCGCCTGGCCGCCCACTGCCGCGAAGCCGTAGCGCCTGGATGACGCCCGCTTCGCCCTCCCGCCGCCTGCCTGCCTGGCTCGATCATTACGGCATGGCCGGCGTGCTCGTTCTCCTTTGCCTCTATTACTCGTGGGCCACCTACAAGGAGCAGCAGCCGCGCGGCGCCGCGGCCGCAAAACGAACGGCCGCCCAACTCCAGGCGTCGGGAAGCGGCGCAAGGGTTCTCATCGTGGGGAGGACAACGGCCGAGGACACAAACTTCGTCAGAACGCTCGAAGCGCGACTGGCCGTCGCGGGCTTCAAGGTGGAGGCGACAGTGTTGGGCGAGCCGCGCGACGCCCGGCAAGCGATGCAAAAGCTGTCGGACGCAGGAACGAAGCTCGACTTCATCGCCGTCGCGCCCGAGTGCGGGGCGTGGACGGTGTTCGAGGATTTGAAGGCGCGATTCCCCACCCTCGGTGAGCCGCGACTCGTCTTCGCCCGGAACTACCGCTGGCCGACGTTTCTGAATGGGGAGAACCTTCTGAACATTGCCAACCAGATTGCCGTCGTCGCGATTCTCGCCGCGGGGATGACGGTGGTGATCATCACGGGGGGCATCGACCTGTCGGTGGGCAGCCTGATCGCGCTCTCGGCGGTGCTCGTGACGCTGCTCATCCGCGAGGCCGGTGGCGGCGTGAATGCGGGCATGGCGGCGCTGGTCGCGTGCAGTGCGGCTGGCGTGGCGGTCAGCGCCGGATTCGGCGCCCTTTCGGGATTGGTGATCACGCGCTTCAAGGTGCCGCCGTTCATCGCGACGCTCGGAGTCATGCTCGTTGCGAGCGGACTGGCCTTCAAGCTGGCGCGAGGGCAGTCCATTTACGAACTGCCCGAGTCGTTCACCTGGCTGGGCCGGGGCAAAGGCCTTTTTTCCATCCCGCACGCGGTCGTGTTGATGGCGGCAATCTATGTCGCCACGCATCTGATGATGTCGCGCACGGCGCTGGGCCGGCGCATTTACGCAGTGGGTGGCAACGACGAGGCAGCGCGTTTGTCCGGCGTGCGCGTCGGCCGCGTGCGGCTGTTCGCCTACACATTTTGCGGCGCGCTGGCGGGATTGGGAGGTGTGTTACTGGCCTCGCAGCTCAAGAGCGGCTCGCCGACCTACGGATTGAGCTACGAGTTGGACGTGATAGCGGCGGTCGTCGTGGGCGGCGCAAGCTTGAGCGGGGGCGAGGGCCGGATCTTCGGGTCGCTCGTCGGGTCGCTTATCATCGCGGTGATCCGCAATGGGATGAACCTGACGGGTATCGAGAGTTACGACCAGAAAGTCGTGCTTGGGCTGGTGATCCTCGGGGCCGTGTTGCTCGATCAACTCAAGCGGCGCGGCTGGCCCTGGCGACGTCGCTCGGCAGACGCATATTGACGATGCGGATCGCTCGTTGTCCCGAAGGGACTCATGAGAATAGCCCAGCGCTTCAACGCTGGGTCCGGCGCCCTAAGTGAATCCGTCCCGAAGGGACGGTTGAGGCAGCCAGCCAGGCGCCACTTGCGGATGGAGTTTTCAGCCGTCCCTTCGGGACTTGAGATGTCCAGCCAATCTTACCCCGCGTTGAAACGCGGGGCTATTGTCGATTGTCCCTCCGGGACACAGTCGGGCGGCGCGTGATTTGCGCTGTGAAGAATTCTGTCATGACCTGCCGGCGACGGCACGCGCGCAAGTTTGACTTCTCCCATCCCCTGATTAGAGTCCGCCTCGAATTGCCCCAGTCCCCTCATGAACTACATTCATTCTTGCCGGCCTCGGTCAGTCAAGGATGCTATGCTTCGCCTGCGACGCCTTGCGCCCATTTTGGCGCTCTTACTGGCCATCACGCCAGTCTGGAGCGCCCAGAACGTCACGGCCGCACTGCCGTATCCCACCGGCAGCCATTCCCAACTCGTCCGCCAGTTCTACACGACGACGGACGGCTTGCCGGCGGACGACATCCGGGCGGTGACTGTCACACGCAAGGGCCTGGTGTTCGCGGCCGGTGGCAGCGCCGTGGCCCGCCTGGATGGTGAACGGTGGAGCAAGGAGGCCGGGCCTGTCGAAGTGACGGCGCTCTTCGCCCCGGCCCAGGGACCGGAAGCGCTGGCCGGGGCGACCAACGGTGTGTGGGCTTTCGCCAACGGTCAGTGGCAACTTCAATCGGGAAGTCCCCCTCGCGCGATCGCATTCGCTTCCGAGCCGGACGGCACACCCTGGGTCCTGGCGCCCAGTGGCGTCTTTCGCTGGACCAATGGCTGGCAATTCATCCATGTGGTAGACGACGACGACATGGCCGAGCCACACAGTCTGCTGCCGGCCGGGCCGCAGGACGTGCTGGTGGCCGCCGAGACAGGCTTGTTCGGCATGATGGGAAAACGCCGCTATTGGCTCTCGCTGGAAGTGCGGCCCGGCGGTTTGATTAGCCGGCATACGCGAGCTTTAGCCTGGCTGGATCGAACGCATTTCCTGGTGGCCACCGACAAGGGCCTGAACGTCTCCAACGGCGCGCGCTCCTGGCAGGCGTTTACTGGCGCGGAGGGACTTCCCATCGTGGATTTGACGCGCCTGGCCGTCGCGGCCGATGGCACCGTCTGGCTCGGGTCCCTATCCGGATTGGTCCGTTGGAAGGATGGGCAATGGACTTACCTGGCCAGCAAGCGCTGGCTGCCCGATGATTCGGTGAGCGCCATTGCCCCCGCTGCCGACGGTTCAGTCTGGGTCGGAACCCCGAGCGGGCTGGCCCACCTGCATCACCGCACCCTCACGCTGGCGGAGAAGGCGGACATTCTTCAACAGAAGCTCGAGAGCCGCGACCGCCGCCACGGTTTCGTAACCGAGATGCATCTGCGCGCCCCAGGTGTGTTGGACGGTGCCGTGCAGGAACTCAGCGACAACGACGGGCTTTGGACCGCGCTTTACATCGCCTCGCAATCCTTCCGCTACGCGGCCACCAAATCGCCGGAGGCAAAGGCACAGGCATGGCGGTCGATGCAGGCCCTGTTACGCCTGGAAAGTCTGACGGGCATCTCCGGTTTCCCCGCCCGCGCCATCTGCAATGTCAACGAACCGCACTTCGGCCGCCGATCCTTGCGCTCCGATTCCGAATGGCACGAGTCGCCCGTCGAGAAGGATTGGTTCTGGAAAGGCGAAACTTCCTCCGACGAACTCGATGGCCACTACTTCGGCTGGTATTTGTTTTACGAACTGGCCGCCGACGGGGAGCAAAAGCGCCAGGTCCGCGCCACCTGCCAGCGCGTCACCGACCACATCCTCGACCACGGTTATTACCTGGTGGACAAGGACGGCTTGCCCACGACCTGGGGCGTCTGGGCGCCGGAAAAGCTGAACGGCGATCCTAAGTGGTGGCACGAGCGCGGCCTGGGCTCGCTGGAAATGCTCTCCCATCTCAAAGTGGCCACGCACCTCGTTGGAGGCACGCGCTACGAAACCGCCTATCGCGACCTCATTCGGGACCATCAATACGCCCTCAATACCCTCAACGCCAAAATCTCCACGGGCGTCAGCCACGACAACCAGTTGCTCTTCCTCGCCTATTACCCGCTGCTGCAATTGGAGCGCGACCCTGGCCTGCGCGCACTTTACACGGCCAGCATCGGGCGCACCTGGGAATTCGAGCGCGCGGAAGGGAGCCCGCTTTGGAATTTCATCTACGGCGCTTCCACCGGCGCGCCCTGCGACGTGGAAGCCGCGGTCGCCGCGCTCCGCGAAATTCCCCTGGACTTCATCCAGTGGCGAGTTCGCAACTCTCACCGCGCCGACCTGAAATGCGATCCGGCCCCGGATGAGCAAGGAAGCAAACGCCTGCTCAAGCCGCTGTCCTGGACCGAGCGCATCATCCACAAGTGGGACAAAAGCCCTTTCGTGCTCGATGGCGGCAGCGACTTGGGCGAAGGCGACCCGACGATCTGGCTCCTGCCCTACTGGATGGGCCGATACCATCGATTGATCGAGTAAGACGTCCGCGCTGCGACTCCCGTTCCCCTAACAGCCCGTTGAAAAACTCCAGGTCGGGTTGTAGCGGCGGTCTGTGACCGCCGAAATCGGGCCAGAATGCGCGGTTTCTTCGGCGCTCATAGAGCGCCGCTACAGTTTTTGAACGGGCTGCTAACGGGCCGGGATGCACTGGCGCTGAATTAAGCGGGCGAAACGGATCCTTATTGTTACTCGTACTCTTACTCTTAATCTTACTCTTAATCTCTAAACTCCTGGATGGATCAGGATTACGAGTAGGACTAAGATTAAGATTAGGAATGTCGCCCGTAAGGTGGTTTGCGCATAATTCAACGCCAGTGGGGCCGGGACGCCCATCTGCCCGCACGGCCCGCTGGCGTTTTGTCGATGGTGTCCGCCGCGCTTCTCCTCCGGCGATAAGCCCACCGCGGACCGCGCCCACCCCCTCGAATGAGACCAGCGGCGAACTCCAGTTCGCCGCTACCGGCGCACCGCAGCGAACGCCATGCCAATCTCGCGCTCGATCCGCTCCCGCACCGCCTCCGTCAACACGCTGCCGTGATCGCCAGGCAGGATTTCGATGTAGCCGCCGTAATCCTTTCCGGCCAGGAAGTCGCGCAGGAGTTCCACCGCGGAGTCGAGGTAGAACGTGTCCCACGCGGCGGCGAGGACGTGAAGTTTGCCCTTCAGCTTCGGCGCCAGCACGGGCCAGTTCTGTTCCAGTTGCAGCCGGATGTCGTACTTTTTCCAGTCTTCTGCAACGCTGCGGTCAATCGTGCCGGTGATCTTACCGACGAGCTGGCGCGGACGGCCGTCGGCGCCGCGCGGGCTGAAGGCCGCGTCGAACGAGTCGAGTTGCCCGCCGTAGCCGACGACATATTCCAGTTGGTTGAGTTGCTGAATCGTCAGCAGCGGCTTCTCGCGGCTCCGCGCGACGGGCCGCGGCTCCCCTTCTCGGGTCCAGTGCCCATTGCGGTCCTCGTAAATATTCATCGTCTGAAACGCACGGAAGTCCACCGGGTCCGGCGCCGTGCTCCAGCAGCCGCCAAAGAAATCCGCGTAGGCCACCTGAAGCCAGAGCGACGACCAGCCGCCGGAGGAATGCCCCGTGAGCAGCCGCGCCCGTGGCTCGGGCATGGCGCGAAACCGGCGCTCGATCTCGGGGATAAGTTCGCCCACCAGCGCGTCGCCCACGGGTCCGTTGTTCGCCGAATTCGCGAACACCGAATGCCCGAGGGGCGCGTCCGGATCGAGAAAGACGCGCAGGTGTTGGGAACCGGCTTCGCCCTTTTTCCACTTCCGTCCACGCTCGGAGTCCATCCAGCTCGACGCGCCAGTGTGCCGCCCGCCGAAGCCAGGGATGACGTAAAGCGCAGGGAACTTCGCGGCGGCATTGCTCGAGTAGCTCGAGGGGAGAATCACGGCCGCCCGCAGGAACGTGTCGCGCCCGTGGAACTCGCTGAGAAGCTTGCTGCGGACTTCGACGAGCTTCACCCAGTCGGTGTCCTTCGGCGGTGTGTTCGTGATGGCGTGATCGGCCGAAAGCTCAATCACGCCGCCTCGCGAACCGTGGAGTTCGCAGCGGACGGCCCGCGAGTAGAGATTGCCGGGCCCGGCGTTGAAGTCACGCGTCGAGTTGTCGAGGTCGATGAGCGCCTGCGCCCGATACGCCCCGGCTTCCAGGCGGTCGAGCCGCCCCGGAAACGCGAGGGCATCCGGTGCGCGAAACTTGTCGGGCGTAAAAGCCACGGGCGCGCCCGGGGCGAGATTCGTCACGTCGATGGCAAAGACGGGCTGTGGATTCATCGAAAACGCTCCCGACAGCCGCGGTTCACCGGACCCCGATTTGGCAAGGAAGAGCAGCACCCGTCCGGTGACGGGCTGCGAGCGGACGTTGGTGGGGACGGAAACGATAAATCGCAATGGGTCGTTGGTCGAAGCGTTCGCGCCGGCCGTGGGGGTCTGTTTCGTTGGGGGTTCGCTGCGTTCCTTCGCCGTTGGAACTGAGCAACCCGCCAGGTGCAAGGCGATTCCGGCGCAGGCAATCGAGACAAAGCAACGTGTCATGGGTGGAAGCTCGCCCTCGTGGCGTCCCAACTTGGAAGCTGGTGGCTGAGGACGGAATCGAACCGCCGACACAAGGATTTTCAGTCCTCTGCTCTACCAACTGAGCTACCCAGCCACGTCAGCGAAGGGCGCGAATTTAGTTTCTCCGCAGTTCTCTTAGCAAGGGATATTTGGGACTCGAACGCCAACCGGGCGCAACTCGGCACACGCACCATGCGCGGCGGTATGGACTGCGGTGGCAAGCGTAGCGCGACACCGCTTTGGCTCGTGTCGCCAAGAGTTGGCTTGTGTAGCCAAAGCGCCGTCGTCGCTGCGCTCGGCCGGCGCACTCCAAATATCACCGCGCCGCCGGTCAGTCGCGGAAGTTTTGGAACTGCAATGCCACGGGGAAATCGTGCGCGCGCACGGCGGCGATGACGGACTGGAGGTCGTCACGGCTCTTGCCCGTGACGCGAATCTCTTCGGCTTGAATCTGCGTCGTGACTTTCAGGCTCAGTCCGCGGATGAACGCGGCAATCTCTTTGGCGACGGGTGTCTCGATGCCTTGCCTGATCCGGATGACCTGGCGGGCATGGCCGAGAGGCGAGACTTCCGGCTCCTTCTGCTCGATGCTTTTGAGGCTGATGTTCCGTCGGGCGAGCTTGCCCAGGACAATTTCGGCGAGCGCTTTGATCTTGAATGGATCGTCGGCGGTCAACTTGATTTCGTTTTTGTCGAGGGCGATCTCGGCCTTGCTGCCTTTGAAATCAAAGCGGTTGGCGAGTTCTTTCTTCGCGATGTTCACGCCGTTCTCGATTTCCATCGAGTTGACCTGGGAGACGATGTCGAATGAAGGCATGGGGGGAGCGTAAAACGTGAAACGTGAAACGTAAATGTGGGAGGTCCGATCTAAGCGAAACGAACGATTCGCCTGCACTTACGTTTTACGTTTCACGTTTCACGTTTTACGTTTCACGCTTTCCACCCACCCCTGGTTGTCCAGGTACCACCGCACCGTCTCCCGAATCCCCGACTCGAAGGTGTGGGCCGGGCGCCAGCCCAGTTCGCGCTCGATCTTCGAGGCATCAATGGCGTAGCGGCGGTCGTGGCCGGGGCGGTCTTTGACGAAGGTGATGAGCTTTCGGGAATGGCCGCCCAACTGCGGGGCCATCTCGTCGATCAGGTCGCAGATGAGTTCGACGATGCGGAGGTTGGCCCATTCATTGTGGCCTCCGATATTGTAGGTCTCGCCCGCCTGGCCGCGGCTGAGCGCGAGCCAGAGCGCTTCGGCGTGGTCGCGGACGAACAGCCAGTCCCGCACGTTCATGCCATCGCCGTAGACGGGAATCGGCTGCCGGGCGAGCACGCTCTGGATGACTACAGGGATGAGCTTCTCGGGGAACTGGAACGGGCCGTAGTTGTTCGAGCAGTTGGTGATGACGGTGTTGAGGCCGTAGGTGTGGTGGCAGGAGCGGACGAGCATGTCCGCGGCGGCCTTGCTGGCGGAGTAGGGCGAGTTGGGCGCGTAGGGAGTCGATTCGGTGAACCGTCCGGTCGGGCCGAGGCTGCCGTAGACTTCGTCAGTGGAGGCGTTGTGGAACCGGAAGTTGTGTTCCGGGTTGCGGGTTGCGGGTTCCCGGTTGGGCCAGCAGGCGCGGCAGGCTTCCAGGAGGTTGAAGGTGCCGACGATGTTGGTGTGGATGAAATCGTCCGGGCCGGAAATCGAGCGATCGACGTGCGACTCGGCCGCCAGGTGCAGCACGTGCGTGACGGCGTGCTGGCGCACGACGCGGAGCACGGCGGGCTTGTCGCGCAGATCGACTTTCTCGAATGCGTACTTGGGATGGCTGGAGACGCCTTCGAGGTTCGCCAGGTGGCCGGCGTAAGTGAGGCAGTCGAGGTTGACCAGCCGGGCAATCTCGGGTTTGTCGATGACGTGCCGGAGGACGTTCGAACCGATGAAACCGGCGCCGCCGGTCAGGAGCAGATTCATGATTGCGGTTACATCGTCAAAAGGTTGCCACATCCCATCGTTGCAAATTGGCGAGGAAGGGATGGGCGCTTGCGTCGTGGGAATTTTGGTCGTGCTGCATCTCCATGTTGCTGGTGGCAACCTCAGATTGACGGATAATCGCGGGTTTTCCGGCACGCTCGCTGACGGCATTCGAGACGGGCGTACCGTTCAAAAGCTGCGAAATCGACAGAGTGGAATCTGGGCGCAACCTTTGTGGCGTGGAGTTCTTCAAGCATCCTGCGGAACTCAATTTTTGCCTCGCGCGGTTCGATTGCCCTCGGATCAAGTGCGCCATCGAACTGGATGAACAGAGCGGTCAGCCGCTCTAATTCATCGGCTGAAACAGCCCATTCGGGGCCGCCGGATTGTTCTTGAGCCATTCAGCATCCTGCATGTTTTCGGTCAATCGCTCCTGTGCCGCGATCTTGTAATCCAAAGCCAAGTCATACAATTCGGGCGTACCGCAATGTGGATAAATATCTTTCCACGCTTTCAGCATCGAGAGTGCTTGATCACAGAATTCATTCATGCACCGCCATGATTCCGCCGCTTTCCTTGGATCGCTCTCTCGCATGGAGAGAGCGGCAACGAGTTGGTAGGTGTGAATCATAGCAGCTTGAACATTCCGCACAGCGATCCCAAAAGCCCGGCAGGAATCCTCGTATTCCGGGCGAAGCTTTTCCCCAGTCTTCTGCATGGCTTCAAGTTGTTGCCGATTTACGGCCAGCAGGTCTTCGCACGAAATCATCATCCGCAGTATCGGCGCGCCGACGCAGCTTTTCAAGTGCAATCACGACCATTGCAATCAGGAACATCAGGCGTACCGAGCAGTTGCTCAATCGTCCGGACGTCAACCCCCTTCCCGCCTCCAGTTTTTCAGTGCCTCCGTCAGCGCGTCCTCCACCGGCCGGAGTTTCACGCCTGTGGCGAGCAGTTTGGAAACGTCGAGGACGCAGTTGGAGCGGGGCGCCCGGGCGGCGAGCCGGTAGAATTCCTCGTCGCTGGCAAAGAACTCGAAGGCGCGCCCGGGTTTGAGAATTTTCTGGATGAGCGCGACCACGTGGCGCGTCGCGACGAAACCGGGGTTGGTGACGTTGTACGTGCCGAACGGCGCGCGGCATTCCCAAAGGTCGAGGCAGGCACGGACGAAATCGCCTCGGTGCGAGAGCGAGTTGAAGCTGTCGTAGAGTCGGGCGTAGCGGAGCAGTTTGCCCAGGTAGTTCTTCGGCTCGTCCACCTCGTCGAATGGGATGCGCAGACGCCAGAGAAAGCCGTTGGAATGCTTTCGGAGGGCCTCCTCCGCCAGCGCTTTGGTGCCGCTGTAGAAGCTGCACGGCGGGCGGCGGAACGTGAAGTTCGGCTCGTCCTCCTCGGTGAAGCCTCGGAGCGCCGAGGGACATCGCTCGATCAAGGCCCGCACGCCCGGTTGCATCAGATCGCTTTCAATGGCGCGTCGCTCGCCCTCGACAATGTACGCGCCGGAGTAAATGCAGCCGCTGGAGACGTGTCCCCACGGCGCGCCGGTTGCGGCGCAAGCGTCGGCAATGGTGATCGGGAGCAGCGTGTTGCCCTGGAGCGTGTCGGCCCGGGCGGTTTCGCATGCATCGACGTTCGGCCGGCCTGTGAATCCGGCCGCGTTAAGAACGAACGACGGCTTGTTGGAACGGAGACACTCGAGCAATGTTTCGAAGCGCGAATAGTCCACCTCCCGGCGGGAGAGCGGGCGGAAGTCCCAGCGGCGGCGCATCAACTCTCGGGCAAAAGCCTGGCCGATGTAACCGGTGGCGCCAAGAAGCAGGATCATGAGCGGGCCATTTTACGGCAGGCGCCGGGCCTCCGCGAGCACCGACTCGAGGTATTCGCGGTATTCGCAGTCTGGAATGCGGGCGATGAGCGCCTCGAACTGGTCGACGCCCAAAAATCCGCGGCGGAAGGCCGCCTCCTCGGGGCAGCCGATTTTTACGCCCTGGCGCTTCTCGATGGTCTGCACGTAGGCGCTGGCCTCGTGCAGGCTGCTGCTGGTGCCGGCGTCCAGCCAGGCAAGGCCGCGGCTCAGCCGCACCACCTTGAGCTGGCCGCGGCGCAAGTACTCAGCGTTGACGTCGGTGATCTCCAGTTCCCCGCGGGCGGAGGGTTTCAGCCCTTTCGCAATGGCCACGACCTGATTGTCATAAATGTAAACGCCCGGCACGGCGTAGCTGCTTTTCGGATGCTTGGGCTTCTCTTCGATCGACACGGCGCGGCCTTGCGGGTCGAACTCGACGACGCCGTAGCGTTGTGGGTCGCGCACGTAGTAGCCGAATATGGTCGCGCCGGCCTTGAACTCGCTGTAGGCGCGCGGAAAGGCATCCCCGCCAAAAAAAATGTTGTCGCCCAGAATCAGTGTCACGGGGTCGGCGCCGATGAAGGACTCGGCGATGAGGAAGGCCTGCGCGATGCCGGCCGGCCTGGCTTGCTCCCGGTATTCGATGGAGACGCCCCACGGCTTGCCGTCATCGAGCAACTGGCGGAAGCGGGGGAGATCGTGCGGCGTGGAGATGAGGCAGAACTCGCGCACGCCGCTGGCCATGAGCGTGGTCAAGGGGTAGTAGACCATCGGCTTGTCGTACACCGGCTGGAGCTGCTTGCTGGCCACGAGGGTCAGCGGATACAGCCGCGAGCCCGCGCCGCCGGCCAGGAGGATGCCTTTCATGATGCTCACCGTATCGACCGGGGGTGCCGGTTCCAAGCCTCAATCGACGCGCGGCCGAGTTACTTAACATCGTGGCGGGTCCAACCGCTGTTTCCGTGCGTAAAGAGTCGCCGGTCGGTTTGACACCGCGACGCGGACTGGAATAGGCTCGCCTCATGACCAACAGCGCGAATGAAGCCACCGCGGCAATGGCCGGGTTGCGCGAAAGCTACCTCCAATTGCTGAAGAGCGCGCTGACCATGACGCTGTGGGACGCCGGCGACGGCTCGCAGCTCCAGCCGTTTGGAGAGGGTTTGGGAGCGAAAACGAAGAATGCGTTGAAGAGGCTGATCAAGGGAGAGAGCGGGACGGAAGTGGCTCCCGACCCGCGCCGGCGGCGCGAGGAGGGTCGTGATTGGCCCATGCTGGCGCACACAATGATCGGCCTCAAGCGGATGAACAATCTCCAGGAATGTGTCGAGGACGTGATTCGAAAGGACGTTCCCGGGGACTTGATTGAGACAGGAGTCTGGCGAGGCGGGGCTTGTATATTCCTGCGCGGGATCCTGAAAGCCTACGGCGTCAGGGACCGGCGGGTGTGGGTGGCGGATTCTTTCGAGGGCTTGCCGGTGCCGAACCCGGCCAAGTATCCGGCGGATACGGGGGACATCCATCACACAATCCGTCAACTGGCCGTCTCGATCGAACAGGTACAGTCGCACTTCGCCAAGTATGGACTTCTCGACGAGCAGGTGAAGTTCCTAAAGGGTTGGTTCAGAGACACGCTGCCCAGCGCGCCGATTGACCGCCTGGCGGTGGCGCGGTTGGATGGAGACATGTATGAATCGACGATGGATGGATTGACCCACCTCTATCCGAAACTTTCTCGTGGCGGCTACCTCATCGTCGATGATTACGGAGCCGTGCCGGCCTGCAAGCAAGCTGTCGAGGATTACCGCCGAACGCACAACATCACGGAGCCGATCGTGGAGATCGACTGGGGAGGAGTCCACTGGCAGCGCGTGAAGTAGAGCCAGGCGCCACCATGTCATTTGTCGATGATCCTTGAGCGGCTCTCGACGTTTGTGGAACGGGTGCGCCAGTCGGCAATGCTGTATGGCGCGGTTGGGACGGTCGTGCGCGTGGGCGCGAATGTGCTGCTCTTGCCGGTGGTCTTGAAGAAACTGTCGATTCCGGAGCAGCGCTTGTGGTGGGTGTTTCTGGCGCTTGGGGCGATTGGCAATCTCGCGGACTTCGGCTTTGGCCAGGCCATTTCCCGCGTCTATAGCTACCTCTGGGCGGGAGCGGAAGACTTCGACACGGAAGGACTACGGCCGCCGCCAGCGAACAGTGAGCCCAATCGGCCACGGCTCCAACAATTGCACGCGGCAGCCCGGCTGCTGTATTCACGGCTGGCTCTGGGGGCTTCCGCGCTGATGGTGGCCGCGGGCAGCTGGTTTGTTATGGAACCGGCCCGCGCGTGCGAGAATCCGGTCCAGGTCTGGGTAGCGTGGGCGGGGTACGTTGTTGTGGTGGCCTGCAATGTGGCGTGGGCGCACTGGATGTTTGCCTGCCAGGGGACCAACCGGATGCGCGAGCTTCAGGCGTCGTTTATGTGGAGCGGCTTGAGTTACCTCGTTTGCGCGTCGGCTTTGTTGTTGCTGGGTTGGGGTGTCTTCGCGATGGTGGTTGCGACGCTTGTGCGCGGGTTTGTGATCCGGCAGATGAACGCGGTGGCGTTCCGCAAAGTGGTGCCGCCCATCCACGGGGCGCACAGCCCGGTGGACCGAACCATCCTACGACGGCTTTGGCCCAACGCGCGCAAGTTTGGGGTGCTTTCGGCCGGAGTTTATTTCATCTACAGCGGTCCAATCCTTGTGTGCAGCGAGTTTCTTGGAGCTTCCGTCACAGCGTCCTACGGGCTGACAGCGCAAGTCGGCATGTTCATTGCAAATTTCTCTGCCCTTTGGCTGGCGGTGAAATGGCCGCAAATCACCATACTGCGGACCCAGGGCCGGCTGGAGGAGATGGCGGTGTTGTTTGCGCGCCGGCTGGCATGCCTCATCGGAAGCTTTGTGGTTCTGGCGGCATTGTTGGTCCTGAGCGGCGACAGATTCCTGGAGTGGAAGGGGTCGGGCACACGATTGCTTCCAACGGCCCACCTCGTCGTTTACTTGCTTTACCTGGGCCAACAGCAGGTCTACGCACAGTTCGGAACGCTGACCTTTACTGAGAACGTCGTGCCGTTCTTCTGGGTCAGTTTATGGACCGGCCTCGGCTTGGTGGCGCTGTGCCTGGTGTTAACACCATGGCTGGGGCTTTGGGGACTGGTCTTGGCGCCGCTGCTGGCGACGCTGGCGTGTAGTAGTTGGTATCCGATTTGGCGGGGCTTCCGTGGCCAGCCGCTCACCGTACCGCAATTCCTGCGGGCGGCAGTCCGGGGTCGTTTATGAGCCAGACCTGCCGCATTTGCCTGGCGAAGGGCGGGCGCGCGACTTTCGTGTTCCGCGAGCGGATGTTTGGATGGGGCGACGAGTTTGCGTATTTCCAGTGCCGGCACTGCGGCTGCCTCCAGATTATGGACGTGCCTGCCGACCTGGCGCGCTACTATCCGCCGATCTACTATAGCTTCCATCTTCAACCGGTGCCGCAACACGGCTGGAAACCCTTCCTGATGGGCTTGCGGGATCGGGCTGTGACGACGCGCCGCGGCTGGTTTGGATGGCTGCTCAGCCGGCGTTATCCGGCACGAGTGGACGTGGAAGGACTCGGCCAAGTGCCGCTGCGGGAGGAGATGCGCATCCTGGACGTGGGCTGCGGCCGGGGCCAACTGCTCAGCATTTTGCGCCGCGCGGGATTCCGTCACCTGCTTGGCGTCGATCCGCACGTGCCGGGGGATGTCGAGGTCGTTCCCGGCGTGCAGGTGCTCAAGGGCCACCTGTCCGACGTCAGCCAACAGTTCGATCTCATCATGCTCCACCATGTGATTGAGCACGTGGAGGACGGCCGGGGCATGCTGGCGGAGTGTCGCGAACGGCTCGCGCCAGGCGGGCGCGTCCTGCTTCGTTTCCCGACCGTCGAATGTGAAGCCTGGGACCGGTACCGTGAGTACTGGGTGGCGCTGGATGCCCCGCGCCACCTGGTGCTGCACACCCGGAAGAGCCTGGAAGCACTGGCCCGCCAGGCCGGCTTGCGGGTCGTTGGCTGGCAGTGCGACTCGGTGGGTTTTCAATTTTGCGCAAGTGAGTTGTACAGAAAGGGTCTTCCGCTGACGAATCCAGACGGCACGCCGGCGGCGCTCGATGCTCTCTTTTCCCGCGCCCAGTTGAAACAGTTCGAGCGCGAGGCCAAGGGATTAAACGCCGCGAACCGGGGCGATCAAGTCGTCGTCCTGCTGCGCTCGCAACGGGATTCCGAAGCTTCCGTCGCACTCGAATGAACATCACTCCGGACCAAATCACGATTGCGGTCACGGTCTTCGACCGACGTCAGTACCTAAGGCAGTCCGTGGGCAGCGCGATGGCCCAGACCCTCCCTGTGCGTGTCATGGTCGTGGAGGACTGCGGCCCGGATTCGGGACTGAAGTCTTATGTGCAGAGCGAGTTCGGTCCGGCAGTGGGTTACTTCCGGAATCCCGCGAGGCGCGGCATCTTCGGCAATTGGAATTCCTGCATCGAGCAATGTCAGACCCGCTGGTTGTCGATCCTGCACGACGACGATTGGCTGTTGCCAGGTTTTGCGGAAGCGATGATCGAACTGAACCGTGAGGCGGGCGAACGGGGATTGTATTTCGGCCGCGAGACAGTGGTGGATGATTTGGAGCGGCCACTCCCAGAGTGGAACCGCGCCGCGCTCGATGTTCCGTGGCGCCCAATAACACCCGAAGACTTTCTGTTCCAGCCGCTGTTTTCGTATCCCGGCCAGCTCATCGACGCGCATCTGGCACGGAAGCTGGGCGGATTCCGAGAAACGTCGTTGTACTGTGGAGATTGGGAATTCTGGATAAAGCTTACTGTAGCGGCCGGGGGCGCGGAGACCGCCCGCCAGGTCGGGGTGTTTCGCTCGCATTCCGGATGGGACCGCGGGACCAATCGAGTTTTGCGCTCGGGGAAGCCGTATGGATTGATTTCCATTCAGCGCAAGCGCAATCTTGCCCTGAAGGCACGAGTGGGCGTAGCGAGCCGGTTTGATCGGAATGATGAATTGACCCGTTCGCCCATGCCGGCAACGTACTTGCTGTCTTACGCGGCAGGCTTTAGCCGGATGTACTTGCGTTACAACACCGCGCGCCTGTGCCGATCTGCGCCGCCTCATTGGCGATACGCAGTGTTCCAGGCACTGGCGCGGCTGTTCGGACCCGGCTTCGTTCGCGCGGCGTCGCGCGGTTGGAACACGATTCGCCGGCGGAGGGCCAATGCCGAGCACAGCGGACTTGAATTGCTGTGACTGTCGCTTGGTTCTCCTACTTCCCGCTCGCGTGGCTGGCCGAAACCATGTCAGCAGGGCGCAGGCGTGTCCGGTCCTCTGCCCTCGGCTTTCGCTAATCCAATGACCCCTCATGACGATACGGTTTGCGACAGCGAACGAACGCCAGCGTCTGGCGCCGCGGCTCGCAGACCCCAGAAACCTGAGCGGCGGCCAAAAGGCTGACTTGCCTGTGCACTCATGACCGTCGCCTGGATTTCTGATTACCCGATCGAGTGGATGGCCGATCCGCCGCCCGAGTTGCAAGGGGCTCCCAGGCAACATCCGATGACCTGGATGCCGGTCTTGCTCGAGGAACTGCAACAGCGGGCCGAGTTGAAGCTGCATGTTGTCGTCCTTCGCAAGACCGTGCCACGAGACTTCGAGTTCCAGCGTGGCGGAGTGGTGTTCCATGTGCTCAAGACCCGCGCAGGTCTGCGGATGCCGTCGCTCTTCTGGATGGATACCGTGTTGATTCGTCGGGCGCTCAAGCGCCTCAATCCGGACCTGGTTCATGCCTGGGGCACCGAGCGGGGCGCGGCCCTGGTGGCATCCCGCCTTAAATGGACTTCAGTCGTCACGATGCAGGGTCTGCTCTCGTGGTATGAAGAGCTGGTTCCGCCGAATTGGTACGAGCGGATCGCCGCTTGGGTGGAACGGGCGAGCCTGCGGCGGGCCAGGGTCGTGACGACGGAATCGAGCTTCGCGGTGAACTACCTGCGCCAGCGATATCCGAGCCTGCAAGTGCGCCAGGCGGAACACGCGCCGAATTGGCTCTTCCACCGTTTGGAACGTCGTCCGCAAACGGCTCCCGTTCGGTTCATTGCCGTGGGCACAGTCGACTATCGCAAGGGGAGCGATTTGATGCTCCGGGCCCTCGGGAGGTTGGTTAGCGAGTTGCGCTTTGAACTGACGGTGGTTGGCGCGCCCAATGCCGCGCTCCTGGCCGCGCTGCGTGCCGAATTGCCGGCGGCGTTATGGGAGCGAATCCAATTCAAGACACATCTGAGTCCTTCCCAGGTCGCTGAAGAGCTGGCCACCGCGACCATCTCGGTGTTGCCGACCCGCGCGGATACCAGTCCCAATGCCGTCAAAGAGGCGGTCGTGGCGGGTGTGCCGGTCGTGGCGACGCGCGTGGGCGGCGTGGTCGACTACGTGGTCCATGGCGAAAACGGCCTGCTCGTCGATTCGGAGGACCTGGACGGACTGACCGCGGCATTGCGCGAGGCCGCCCGGCACCCACTCTTCGGTCAGGGCCGGGTGAACGCGGAGACCCGCCTGCGAATGAGGGAGTATTTGTCGCCGGAGCGTATGGTGCGGAACTTTTGCGCGGCCTACGAGGCTGCGATGGGCACCGCGCGCGCCGGATGAACACTGAACGCCAGAGGGCCCGGCGCGGTCCAAGAGCGTATTCACTGGCACCCTGTTGGGCTCGAATAAACATTTTGCGCCTGCAATCGATTGCTTTAGACTGAACGACCGTTTGTAGATTATGACAGACCAGATTGGGTTGCCACGAAGGTTCATCATCCTCGCGATCGTGCTGCCACTTGCGGCCCTGATCGGCTACCTCCTGGTGTCCCCGGACTTTTTCTCCGTCGCGTTGCTCGGGATGCTCGTGATGCTGTTGCTGATGCCAGTCTTTTTGCGCTGGCATCACCCGATGCTGGTCTTCAGTTGGAATTTTCCGATGATTGTTTTCTTCCTTCCCGGCAGCCCGCCCCTCTGGATGGTGCTGGCGCTGCTCAGTCTTGGTCTCACGGTGATTGGCGCGGGCTTGGACAAGGAGCAGAAGCTGGTTCACGTGCCGGTGATGAATTGGGTGATGCTGGTGTGGGTGCTGGTGATCCTCTTTACGATGAAAATGACGGGCGCCGGCTTGGGCCTGAGATCCCTGGGGGGATCGATGCATGGGGGCAAGAAATACTTCTACATTCTGTTGGCCGTGGTGGCTTTTTTCGCGCTGAGCACGCGGCGTGTGCCGGTGCAGAAGGGGAACGGGTATCTGCAGGCGTTCGTAGTTTCCGATTTGGCGACCGTGCTGGTCAGCCTGGCCTATAGCCTGGGTCCCGCTTTCTGGACGTTTTACTACTTGTTTCCCGTCCAATATGCCCTGTACCAGGCAGGGGAAGACTACTCGTGGGACCCGACCTCCATCCGATTCGGCCGGATGGGCGGACTTGCAGTGGGCGGGGGCGCCGCGGTGGCATTCCTGATGGCCAGATACGGTGTGGCGGGCATTTTCAATTGGACCAAGCCCTGGCGGTTGCTGGTGTTCCTTGCCATCGTTGCCCTGAGCACCTTGGGCGGATTTCGCTCAACCATCATCAGCCTGGGCATCCTCTTCGCGGTGCAATTCCTGTTGGAGGGGCTGCATCGGACTCGTCTGCTGATCGTTCTGCTCGTGGCCGGGCTCCTGGGCTCGGCGATGCTCGTTCCCTTCGCCAACAAGCTGCCTCTGTCGATGCAACGGACCCTCACGATTCTGCCGCTGGATTTGCATCCGGCGGTCAGGATGAACGCGGCGGGATCGACCGAGTGGCGTGTCCGAATGTGGCAGGTTCTCTGGCCGGAGATTCCCAAATACTTCTGGGTCGGCAAGGGATTTACGGCCAGCGAGACGGACTATTATCTGGTCAATCAATCGGCGCTCCGCGGCCTGGGCCAGGACTTCGACGTGGCACTCATCGCCGGGGACTATCACAGCGGTCCATTGTCGCTGCTCATCCCCTTTGGGATCTGGGGAGCGTTGGCGTTCGTGTTCCTGATCGGGGCAGGAGGCCGCGTGCTCTGGAACAATTATCGTCACGGCGATCCGGCGTTGCGGAAAGTCAACATATTTCTCCTCGCCAGCTTCATCGCAAAAACCATCCTGTTCCTCGCCGTCTACGGCGCGATTCACACGGACTTCGTGGCCTTTGCCGGATTTCTGGCGATGAGCATCGCCCTCAATGGGGGCGAGTGCAAAGCCAGCCAGCAAGCCGATCCAAGGCCGGCACCACAGCCGGCTTCGGCGCCAATGCCCCGCCCGGCGCCGTTCTTTCCAGGCCGCGGGCTGGCGCGGCGTTGACCGGCCCCGCCGCCGACTACTGTCACCGCGACCACCCCGCACGGTCCATTCGCTCAAACCATGACAAGCGCTGCCCGCCTTTCTGCTTGTCCCCGGAAGGACCGGCGACAAAGCATCCCGGGCCACAGCTTCAGAAGAGACAGCGTAAGCGTGCCAGACCAGGTCGCGCGTGGCTTTGCCAGCTGCGCGCCGCCCCACTCGCGGCTTGCGGCTGGCCAGTACGTCTCATTAGCATTCAGAATGAATTGGTTTTCCAAACTCCGCCTGTACGCGCAAGCCGCCGCTGCTTTGCGTGGCCCGAACCTGCAGGGTCTCCCTCTCATACCGAAATCGTTCCGGCCAGGTGCGCCCGCCAATCGCGCGGCCTACAATCAGTTTGTCCTTTGGATTAAACGGCTGGAGTTGCCACGCGCCGGCTGGATTGTCGGTGTCGGCGCCAATCATGGTGACTTTGCGCAAGCGGCCAGCGCATGTCATCCCGATGCGCAGGTGCTGCTTGTTGAACCGCTCCCCACGCTTCATCCGGAACTGGAGCGCCGTTGCCGCGAGCGTCTTGGCCGCTGGCGCCTGGCGCCTTGCGCCCTCGGCAGCCAACCCGGTCAGGCCACGCTTCACGTCGATCCCCAACAGGACGGCATCGGCAGCCTTCTCGGTTTCAGCCAGGAATACCTGGCCGCCAATCCCAGCGCCAAACCGACGCAAAAAATTGACTGCCAGGTGCGCACACTCGACGATCTCTGCACCGAACATGGCATCCAGGCCATCGATCTGCTCAAGATCGACGTTGAGGGCTTCGAGTTCGAAACATTGGAGGGGGCGGCCAGGGCGCTGCGCGTGACCCGGTCGATGGTCATCGAGCTCTCCCTCGTGCGGCGTCGCGATGACACCGAACCGTTGGGACGTCTGCTGACTCTGATGCACCAGGTTGGACTGCGGCTGGTCGAATTGTATCCTTCGTTGTGCACCTCTCAGGCCCCGTGGCTGCCGATCGAATTCAACGTCCTGGCCCGGCGAGCTTGAGATGCCCGGTCCAAACCGCGAAGGCATGGCCGTGCAACCGACCCGCCCTCCCGCGCGAACAGCAGCTGCATCAGGCATTGACACGAACAACGAACAAAACGAACGACGGACGAATTGGGCAGCTACCCCGCCCGCGCCGCGCGCCCTTGCCCTCTCGCCAGGTCAAAGGAGTAGAAGCTGTGCGCCTGCCGGCACGCGGAAATCGCTATTCCACCCTCTTCGAACCGGAAGAAACCACGCAATCTGACCGCCGCTGGCGCGCTATGCCCGATGCGAAACGCAACCAGCATCCTGGCGAACGATGCCGCATCGACCCGCACAGGTCCGCTCGAACCCCGGTCGTTCCGTCCGGCCTGGCGGCCCGGCCGCACCCTTGCTGAATCGAAGCCCCCGCTCATGCGCTTCTCCATCATCACGCCCAGCTTTCGCAATTCCGACTGGCTCAAGCTGTGCATCGCTTCGGTCCGCGACCAGGGAGTCGCCGTGGAACACATCGTCCAGGACGCCGGCTCGGACGACGGCACGCTCGACTGGCTCTGCTCCGACACGCGGGTGCGCCCCTTCGTGGAGAAGGATGAAGGGATGTACGACGCCATCAACCGCGGTCTGCGCCGGGCTTCGGGCGAACTGCTGGCTTACCTGAACTGCGACGAGCAGTACCTGGCGGGCGCGCTGGCCGCAGTCGAAGCACACTTCCGTGAACATAAAGACACCGACGTGCTTTTCTGCGACGCCGTGGTCGTAGACTCGAAGGGCAACTACCTTTGGCATCGCAAAACATTGCGGCCGCTCCCCTGGCATACCTGGATCTGCCCGCTCTCCGTGCTGACGTGCGCGACGTTCTTCCGACGGAGTGTGGTCGAGCGCGGCCTGCTTTTTGACCCGCGGTGGCGTTATGTGGGCGATAGCGCGTGGGTGAAGCGGCTGCTTCAGGCAAGGGTCCAAATGGGCGTGCTGAGGCGCTTCACGTCCGCATTCACCCATTCCGGGGGGAACTTGAGCCTGGATCCGAAGGCGCAGATCGAGGTAGCGGCTTACTTCCAGGAAGCGCCGCGGTGGCTGCGAGCAGTGCGGCCTGCGGTGCTCTTGCACCATCGGCTGCGGCGCTGGCTGGGCGGGATCTACTCGCAGCGGTCATTTGATTTCGCCCTCTACACTCAGGAGAACCTGTGCCGTCGGACGAGCCGGCACGTCGCCCGGCCTGTCTTCCGATGGCGGTGGTGATCAGCGCCGCTGCGAACGCAAGCCCCGTGTTGCAGTGAATTTATGATGGGGAGCACGGGTTCGCCGCGACCGCGCGACCGCGCGCCCCATTTGGACCTTGGCTCCGGCGGGGGAATTCCGATATTTACATGGAAATTGAATCTGTGACGAACCGGCCCTCCGAACTGTTATGGGCGCGTGCATGCCGAAGGGAAGGGGATCGGCTGGCGCGACGCGTGCGTGCGCTGTCACCGATCGGACAGGGCCACCTCGGGGGTCGCCCAGGCCCGTCGCAACGGCCCTGCTGGCCCCTGTTTCCATCCGAACCAAGGGCGTGAACTCAACGCAGCAATGATGCTTGGCGCGGCCAAACTGGTGTTCCTTTATCTGCTGCTTCTGGGCAGCGGCGCCAGAACCGTTGACAGGCTTCCGCTGAAAAGTTTCCTTGGCAAGGTCTTGATGGCATTCACCCTGGGTGCCGCGCAACTCCTGATTTCCATTCAAATACTCTCGCTGTTCAGGCACCTGACCGGCGGATGGCTGCTGCTACTCAACGGACTGATTACGGTCGCCGTTTTCTTCGCCGCGCGCCGGCAATCCCAGCACCTCCAGAATCTTCCTTGGGCGGAGATCACAGGGAACTTCAGGACAGCCCTGGCGTTGATCAGGCAGCATCCCTTGGAAGGTGGCATGCTCGCGGCAGCGATGGTGGCGATCGCAATCGGCTGCGCCACGAGCCTCAGCACCTACCCGATGACGGACGACTACCATTTTGCGATGCCGTTGTTCTGGAAGCAACATGCGAGTATTCTCCCCTTTCCAAGCTACGATCCCCGGTTGATCGGAGTGACCTTTGCCAGCGAAGGGTTGGCGTTGCCCGGTTACCTGTATGCGCGGACAGGAGCGATGTTCGCGCTGCTCACGGGCCTCGCGGCGTTGTTCCTGATTTGGATCGTCATGGGCATCGCCCGGCAGTTGGGCGCTTCTCTCCAAGCGTCGCTGTGTGCGGGCGCAGCACTGGGAGGGCTCGGGCCGATAGCGATCAGCCTGTTTGGCGCGATGGCCGATCATCTCCTGTCTGCGATGTGGTTCAGTGGCGCGGTTTACTTTCTTCTGGAGAGCCGAAGCCGTGATGCCGCGGGGGTTCGGCCGCTCGAGATGGGATGTTCGCTCTTGTGCCTGCTGATGGCCTGCGCCAGCAAGAATATCGTGGCGCTTGAGGTTCCTTCGTACGTCTTGGGAACGGTGCTCCTGCATGGCCGCGGTCTGCTCCGCCGGCGGTGCCTGACTGTCATGGCGGTGAGTGGCTTTGCCGGCATGGTCGCCTCCGGTGTTCTCTGGAGTTATGTGAGCAATGCCGCCTGGTTTGGAGACTTCAGAGGGGACAGAAATCTGAAGGAAAACGTTTCAACGGAGCACCACCCCAGGGCTATCTGGACGCGGGTGACTCGAGGCGCCGTCACCGTGCTCTTTGATGTGATTTGGTTGCCGCAGCGATACCACGAGTCCTACGAGCGACTGTGCGTCCGGGCCGTCCAGGCCCTGGGGGGGCAGGAGCGACTGGCTGAAGATCATGAGTTCTACAGTTTCACTGGCAAAGACCTCCGCCCTGGCCAGGGATTTGGCTTGCTGGGAATCCTCTTCTTCGTCCCCGGCTTGATCGCGGGCATCGCGCATGCCTGCCGGAGACGACCGCCGGGACCATCGGGGGAAGGGTTTCCCGCAAGCGGCGTGCTGGCCCTGATAACACTCGGCTCCTGTCTGACGTGCTACGTCGTGCTCCGCTGGCAATCCATCGGGCTGGCACGGCTCATGATCCCCTGCGCCGTGACAGGGATGCCGTTGGCCGCCTTGCTCTGCGAAAGAGCCTGGGTCCGTGTTGCCGGGGCGGCGTTGCTCATCATCTCTTTGGGCATGTATTGCACGGCTGGATTGGGCATCGCCTTCCGTCGGCTCAACACGGACGATCGGTTCGGGCTGGCCAAAAAGCTCACCAACTTGCAGCGCGATCGCTCCAGGGCCATCGAATATCGCTGGCAGGAGGGTCCTCCGGTTTCGATTCGACTTCGCGAGGAATTCACCCACCGGGAGATTCACCAATTGTTTCTTTCAAGAATTCCCGAACCCGCTGTATTCGGAATGAACGGACGCGTTGCCGCCGAGAGCTACTATCTCTTTGGCCAGGGATATTCCAACCGCGTTGTCTCCCTTGTGGATACGCGCACGCCACATCGGCTCCTGATGCCCCTCTCTGTCGATTACATCGTCCTGGAAGAACCGGCTCCTGCTCCGATCGACGCCCAAACCAGCGCACAGTTCGACCTGTTTTTTGAAGCGAAGCACTTGGGAAAACCGATTCTTACTGTGCTCAAGCGTAACCCCGCCGGCTCCCCATGAAAAATTCCGAGAAGCGCGCGTCGCCCTCCGCAGCCACCGTGCTGCGCTCACGTGAAATTATCGCTCCAGGAGTTCTGGAAAGGATGGGGCCGCTTTCCGGCGGCTCCGGCGCGGATGCCCGCGTCGACCGCAGGATTGGTTTGCGCTCGCCTTGAGCAAAACGGGACCTAAATTGTTTCGCCATGTGTTTTCACATCGCATCTGCCAATCCGGCGCGAAGTCCAGCCCAGGGAACACCCGCCTGCCGATGAGCTTATGAGTGTCACCCGTATTGGCGTCATCGGCTGCGGTCATTGGGGACCGAATCACATCCGGGTTTTTTCCCAGTTGCGGGAATCGCGCGTCCTGGCCTGCGCCGACCTGGATCAGAAGCGTCTCGACGCCATCCGCGAGACGCACCCCCAGGTGGAGCCATACAAGGACCACAGAGCCATGCTTCGAAGCGCGGAACTGGACGCCGTCGTGGTCGCTGCCCCGACGCGGACTCACCATGCCATCGTCAAGGACGCACTTGAGGCCGGCAAACACGTCCTGTGTGAAAAGCCGCTGTGCGTCGGCTCCGCCGAAGGCCGTGAACTGGTGGACGAGGCCGCCCGCCGGGGCTTAATCCTCATGACCGGCCACGTTTTTCTGTTCAATCCCGGGATCGTCAAGCTCAAGGAACTCATCCGGTTCCATGACATCGGCCGCCTTTACTACATGCGCGCCCTGCGGACCAACCTCGGGCCAATTCGGCAGGACGTGAACAGCGTGTTCGATCTGGCCACGCACGACATCTCCATTTTCAATTTCATTCTCGATGCGCTGCCCGAGTCCGTCTCCGCCGTCGGTGGCACTTACTTGCAGCAGCACCTGGAGGATGTCGCCTTCATCTCCTTGCGCTACCCGAACGGCATTCTCGGCAACATCCAGGTCAGCTGGCTCGACCCCAAGAAACTGCGCGAAATCGTTGTCGTCGGCGACAAGAAGATGCTCGTCTGGGACGAACTCAGTTCGCCCGGACCGATCCACATTTACGACAAGGGCGTAATGCGCGAGCCTTACTACGACGACTTCGGCCAGTTCCATCTGTTGGCGCGCGAGGGCGACATCACCATTCCCAAGGTCAGACTCGAAGAACCGCTGAAGGTGCAGAACCGGTTCTTCCTCCAATGCATCCGTGAGAAGTCCATCAAGATGAGCGATGGTCCATTCTCCCTCGGCATCGTGCGCACGTTGGAAGCCATCGAGCGCTCGCTCAAGCTGGGCGGCGCCTCCGTCCCGCTCTCATCATGATCCCATTCCTGCTTTCGCCCGCCGGAGGAGGCTCGCCATGAGCCTCACCGTCCTGGTCACCTGCGCCGGCTCCATGCCGGGCGTCGCCGTCATCAACGCCCTCAAGGAACAGAAGGAACTTCCCGTGCGCGTGCTTGGCGCGGACATGAGTCCTCATTCCGCCGGCTTCGTGCTGGCCGATGGCGGCCACGTCGTGCCTGCGGCCAGCAAACCCGATTTCATCCCGAGAATCCGTGACCTCTGCTGCAAGGAAGGCGTCCAGGTCATCTTCCCGGTCTTCGACCTCGAACTCCAGGTCTTCGCCGACCATGCCAAGGCCTTCTCCAGCGAAGGCATCCGCGTGGTGAGCAACCCGCCCGAAGTCGTCCGCCTGGCCAAGGACAAACTGCTCACCGCCCGCCGCTGCGAAGAACTTGGCGTGCTTGTCCCGCCCACGCTTCTCAAGTCGGACCTGGGCCGCAAATCGCTGCCGGCATTCCCGCTCATTGTCAAACCCCGCAGCGGCCAGGGCAGCGCCGGGGTCCATCTTGCCCGCGATCAGCGCGAACTGGATTTCTTTGTGGACTACGTGGATAACCCGGTGATTCAGCAATGCATCGAAGGCCCCGAGTTCACTCTCGATGTCCTCACCGACTTCGAGGGCAACTTGATCAGCGTCGTGCCCAAGGAGCGGTTGCAAGTCAAGGGCGGCATGCAGGTCAAGGGCCGCACCGTCAAAGACCCGCAACTGCTCGACTACGGCGCTGACATCGCGCGGAAGTTTCGCGTCTTCCCGCGCGGCAACATCCAGTGCATCCGCGCGACGGACGGCCGGCTTTTTCTGATCGAGATCAACCCCAAGTTCGCCGCCAGCCTGCCGTTCACGGTCGCGGCGGGCGTCAACGCGCCACTGCTGCTGCTCAAGATGCACCTCGGCCAGAAAGTCCCGCCGATGCTCGGGCAGTTCACCGAGGGGCTGATGATGCTCCGCTGCTGGCGCGAACTGTACTTGCGCGAGTCATGAGCGAAGATTTCAAACGTGCGCAACTCGCCTACTACGACAGCTCGGCCGCCGACTACGAGGCCGGCGACGGTGTCGCGCGCGCGCCCAACCGCGGCTTCGCACGCAAAGGCGGACCGGGACGCGGCGGGCCTCCCCAGCCGCAAAACGCAAGTTGAGCATGGACCTCGCGAACAAGAAAATCTTTCTCACCGGCGGCGCCGGCTTCATCGGCTCGCACATCGCCGAAAGCCTCGTGGCCCAGGGCGCGCAGGTCACTGTCTACGACAACTTTTCCTCCGGCCTGATGGAGAACCTCCAGGCTGTCGAAACCAAAGTGCGCCTCATCCGCGGCGACATCTGCGACTACAAAAAGCTGGAGGAGTCCATGCGCGGACACGAACTCGTCTCCCACCAGGCGGCGCAACTCGAAATTCTCAAGTGCGTCGATGACCCGGTGTGGGATCTGCAAGTCAATACCGGTGGCACGATCAATGTCCTCCGCGCCGCGAAGAACACCGGCATCCGCAAGGCCGTCATCGCCTCCTCCGCCTGCGTCTATGGCCAGACCACCGCCGCGCAGGAGACGGAAGACCACGCGACTGCGCCCAACTGGGCCTACGGGGTGAGCAAGCTGGCCGCCGAACACTACTCCCGCATCTTCCAGACGGACTACGGCCTGCCCTGTGTCAACCTGCGTTACGCCATCATCTACGGCCCGCGCGAGTGGTATGGCCGCGTCTTGACTATCTTTCTCAAACGCATGATTGAAAAGAAGCCGCTCGTCATTTTTGGCGACGGCGAGCAGCGGCGCGACTTCACGTTCGTCAGCGACGTCGTGCGCATGCAGGACCTCTGCCTCCAGTCCGACCAGGCCAACGGCCGGATCTACAACGTCTCCACCGGCGTCGGCACCACCATCAATGCGCTCGCGCAGCTCATTTCCAAAGCCGCTGGCGGACTGGAACTCATCCACGAGAACGTCGCCGAAGGGCAGTATTCCAAAATCATGCCTGAACGGGTGCGCTTGCCCGCCGAATTGAAAATGATGACGCTGAATCCTGCCAGGGCGAAGGCCGAGTTGGGCTGGGTTCCGACGGTGGATTTGCCCGCCGGCCTGCAAAAGCAAATCGAGTGGCTCAAAGACAACTCCGGTCGCTGGCACACCGTCCACATTTGACCGCCGCATGGCCGAACACACGCACGAGAATCTCGACCAGATCGCCGCTTCGATGAAAGGCGCGGACGACCGCAGCCTGTCCGCGCAATACTACCTGCTGCGCTACGGCATCCGGATGCTCCAGCCGCGCCTGGCCGGACCGGAGATTCTCGAACTGGGCTGCGGCGAGGGCGGCATGACCCGGTGGCTGGGCGAAAATTTTCCGCGAGTGACCACGGTGGACGGTTCGCCGGCGCTGATTGAGCAAGCCCGCCTGGCCGTCACGACGGGCAACGTCGACTGGCGCTGCTGCACGTTCGAGGAATTCGAGCCGAAACGGCGTTTTGACTCGATCCTCATGTCGCGCATCCTGGAGCACATCGAGCATCCAGTGCCGCTGCTCCGGCGCGTGGCGGGCTGGCTGGCGCCGGGTGCGCGGCTCTACATCATCGTGCCCAACGCCCATTCCCTGAACCGTCGCATCGGCCAGGCCATGGGAATGATTCAACGTCTCGACGAACTGACCGAGCGCGACCGGCGCGTGGGCCACTTTCGCGTCTATCACAAGGCCACTCTGGACGCGGACCTGCGCGCCGCCGGACTCGTTCCGGTGAAGTGGGACGGCATCTTTCTCAAACCGCTCTCCGACGCGCAGGTGCAGGACTGGCCCGAGGGCCTCCTCGACGCCTTCTGGAAAGTGGGCCGCGACTTGCCGGAATGGTGTACCGAAATCTACGTGGAGAGCCAGGCCGCGCTTGCGCGGGGTAACGACGCATGACTTTGTTCCTCGATCTCGATGGTCCCATCCTGGATGTCTCCAGGCGTTACTACCGCGCGCATCAATTGTGCCGGGGCGCGGACCCTCCGGCGAAATTGGGGCCGGCGGAATTTTGGGAACTGAAACGCGCACGCGCGACGATGGGCGAGGTGCTCGCGCGCGATGGCGTCTCTCCAGGCGAAGCGCCGGACTACGCGGCCCGCTGGCGCGAACTGATTGAGGCGCCGGCGCACCTGCTGCTCGACCAGCCCTGGCCCGGCGTCCATGCGTTGCTCGCCGCCTGGCGTCCATTGCACCAGTTGGTGCTCGTGACGCTGCGGCAGCGGCCGGAGGCGCTGCGGGACCAACTCCATCGCCTCCAGCTCGCGCCGTTGTTCCACGAAATCCTCCAAGCCAGCCCCGAACATCCCGAAGGCTGGCGGGAGAAGGAACGGTTGCTGCGCGGCAGCCCGCGCTTCGCCGCCGGCGCCTGGGTGATCGGCGATACCGAGATCGACATCCGCGCCGGCAAACTGGCCGGGCTGCGCACCGTGGGCGTGCTCAACGGCATCCGCCGCCGCGGCCTGTTGGAAGCGGAAAACCCCGATTATCTCGTCGAGGACCTCGGCGGATTGTCACAGGTGCTCGAGTGGACCGCGGCGCCCCAGCCGGAAACCGCCGCGCGGAACGGGAATGGAGTTCCGCCTTCAGGCGGCCTTCGGACGAGGACGCCCGAAGGCGAGAGTCCAGACCAGGTTTTGCCAGGACATTCCCAGGGCGGATGACGCACCCTATGACCGTCGAAAAAACCACCACGCAAAGCGCCGCGCCCGCCGGACGCATGGCTCGATTGAAGACCCTCGCCGGGGTCTTTTGCTACAACGAGCACGTCAAGATCGAGCGCACACTGGCCCGCTTTCCGGCGGAGCGGGATTACGACGTGGTGGTGATCAACGACGGCTCGACCGACGATTCCGTGGAGCGAATCCGAAAATTTCCCAACGTCCAAATCGTCAGCCATCCGACAAACCGCGGAGCGGGCGCTTCGATTCGGACTTTTCACCAATATGGCCTCGAACACGAGTACGACGTGGTGGCGCTTGTGGCGGGCAACGACAAGGATGATCCCAACCTGATCGCGCGCCTGCTCCAGCCTATTGCGGAGGAGGGCTTCGACTTCGTGCAAGGCTCTCGCTATCTCAAAGGCGGCGACTTCGGAAAAATGCCGCTCTACCGTGTGTTTGCGACGCGAGTCGTGCATCCGGTGCTGTTCAGCCTCATCACGCGCCGACGCATCACCGATTCGACCAACGGCTTTCGCGCCTACCGCACGGCGCTCCTGCGCGACCCGCGCATCGATCTGAACCAGGAATGGCTGGCCAAGTACGAACTGGAACCCTACCTCTTCTTCAAGGCGATCAAGCTCGGGTTCAAAGTCAAGGAAGTGCCGGTCACCAAATTTTATCCGCCCAAAGCGCTCGGCTACACGAAAATGAAACCGATCACCGGCTGGTGGAGCATCCTGCGTCCCCTGCTGTTTCTCGGCCTTGGCATCAAAAAATGACCATGAACACTTCCGACCGGATCGCGTTCGTCGATCTCCAGGCACAATATCAGAACCTCAAGACCGAAATCGACGACGCCGTGGCGCGGGTCCTGGCGCGCGGTGACTTCATTTTGGGCGAAGAGGTGAAGCTTTTTGAAGAGGAGTTCGCTGCGTTCTGCCGCGCGCCACACTGCGTGGCAGTGGCCAACGGGACAGACGCGCTTCATCTTGCTCTCATCGCCTGCGGCGTCCGGCCTGGCGACGAAGTCATTTTGCCGACTCATACGTTTATCGCAAGCGCGCTTGGCATCAGCCAGACGGGCGCCACGCCGGTCTTTGTGGATTCCGACCCGCGCTATTACACTGCCGATCCAGCGCGCATTGAACGCGCCGTCACGCCGCGCACAAAAGCGATCCTGCCCGTTCACCTCTACGGCCAGCCGGCCGACATGGACCCGATTCTGGAGATCGCCCGCCGGCATAAGCTCGCTGTCATCGAGGACGCCTGCCAGGCCCACGGCGCGGAGTACAAGGGCCGCCGTTGCGGCACGCTGGGCGACATCGCGGCATTCAGTTTCTATCCCGGAAAAAACCTCGGCGCCTATGGCGACGGCGGCGCGATCACCACGGCGCGCAAAGACCTGGCGGAGAAAGTCCGGCTGCTCCGCAACTACGGGCAGAAGGTCAAATACGAGCATCTCTGCAAAGGGTTCAACAGCCGGCTGGACACCGTGCAGGCCGCAATCCTTCGAACGAAGCTACGGCGCCTGGAGCGCTGGAACCAGGAGCGCGTCCGCGCCGCGGAAACTTACAGCATGCTTTTTGCCGGCACGCCGATCCAGACCCCTGAAGTGGCAGGCTATGCACGTCCTGTGTGGCACCTCTACGTGGTGCGCACGCCCGATCGCAAAAAGCTTCAAGGCGCGCTGGATGTGGGGAATATCGCTCACGGCATCCATTATCCCGTTCCTGTCCATCTGCAGCCGGCTTTCGCTGAACTCGGCCACAAGCCCGGCGATTTCCCCGTTGCGGAAACGGTCGCACCCCGGGTTCTCTCGCTGCCAATTTTTCCGGAGATCACGGACGCTCAAATCAGGCGGGTGGCAGAAGCCTGCAAAAGCGCGCTCTAAGCGGACGACCCGGGAACTGTGCTGTGCCATGGTTCACGCCGGTGAATATCGTTGGGCAATCGGCATGCGTCGCCCGACGCCAAACGCCTTGCTCGTGACCTTGAGACCGGGGGCGGCCTGGCGGCGTTTGTATTCGTTGACGTCGATCAGCCGGACGATTTTGCGGACGGTCGCTTCATCGAAGCCCTGCTTGACAATCTCCGCCGTCGAACGGCACTGCACGACGTATTGTTCCAGAACGGCGTCAAGCACCTCGTAGGGCGGGAGGGAATCCTGATCGGTCTGGTTCGGGCGAAGCTCGGCCGAGGGCGGTTTGGTGATTGAGTCGCGCGGGATGACCTCCTGCCCCCGGTTCACCCAGTGAGCGATGCGATAGACCATGGTCTTCGGCACGTCGCTGATGACGGCCAGCCCGCCGCACATGTCGCCATAGAGCGTGCAATAGCCCACGGCCAGCTCGCTCTTGTTGCCGGTGGTCAGCAGGAGGGAGCCGAACTTGTTGGACAGCGCCATGAGAATGACGCCGCGCAAGCGGGCCTGGAGGTTCTCCTCGGTCGTGTCCTCGGGCCGGCCGGCGAAGACTGCCTTCAACTGCTTCTTCACCTCGAGGAATGGAGATTGGATCGGGATCACATCGTATTGAATGCCCAAGTTCTTCGCGAGCCGGCGTGCATCTTCGAGGCTTCCCGGGGAGCTGAACTCGGACGGCAGCGACACGCCCCGCACGTTCTCGCGCCCAAGGGCATCCGCCGCAATGACTGCGGTCAATGCCGAGTCGATGCCGCCCGACAGACCGAGCACGGCGGATTTGAAGCCGCACTTGTGCAAGTAGTCGCGCAGGCCGAGCACGAGCGCCTTGTAGACTTTCTCTTCGTCCGGGAGCGAACGGTGCTGAATGACCGGCGCCTTCGCGGTGTCCACGAAAAGGAAGTCTTCGGCGAACATCTTGCCTTCGCCGATGAGTTGGCCGCGGCCGTCCCAAGCCAGGCTCGTTCCGTCAAAGACCAGTTCGTCATTGCCGCCGGCCAGGTTGCAGTAAAGCACGGGCACGCGCGTCTTCGCAGCGAGGCTCGCGAGCATGTCGCGGCGCGTGCGGTTCTTTCCCAGGTGCCAGGGCGAGGCGGAGATGTTCAGGAGCATCTCGGCGTCGGCGGCGACGAGTTCGGCGGCCGGATCGCGCGAATACCGGCGCTCGCGCCAGAAGCCCTCGTCATTCCAGACATCCTCACAGATGGTCAGGCCCAGCTTGCGGCCGTTGAACTCGACCGGGGTGTTCTCTGTCGCCGGCTCGAAGTAGCGATCCTCGTCGAACACGTCGTAAGTGGGTAATAGCGTCTTGACGCGTGTGGCCACTGCCTTGCCGTGCTGAAGCAACGCACAGGCGTTGGTGAACTCGCGGCCGGGGCGCCGGTCACTGCGGCCGGGGAAGCCGATGAGCAGGCCGGTCTCGCCGGTGCGTCCGGCCAGACGCTCGACGACAGCCCAACAGTTTTCGATGAAGCGGCCTTTGTGTAGCAGGTCGCGCGGGGGGTAGCCGCACACGGCCAACTCCGGCACCAGCACCAGGTCGGCGGCCGCCGCGGCGCCCTGCTGATACGCAGCCAGGATTTTGGCCTCGTTGCCCGAAAGGTCGCCGACGATGGTGTTGAGTTGCGCCAGCGCAATCTTCATCGCGCCTTAGTTGTACAACACCCCGCACAAGCGGGCAAAGCGATTCACAAAGGAGCGCGGACAGCCTTGTGCGCGCGATGATGCCGGGAAATAGGGCTGCGCGGACAAGGCTGTCCGCGCTCCAATTAGACAGAGAAGCCGGCTTCGGCCGCGTCTTTCGCAAAGGTCTTCACCGTGTCCAGCGAGAGGGCCGTCAGATCCGTACCCACCATCTTGATCGCTTTGGCGAGGATGTCGTGGGGCACGGTGACGATGTGGCAGCCGCAGCGGTCGGCCTGGAAGATGTTCAGCACTTCGCGGACGCTGGCCCAGAGCAACTCGGCCTTGGGCTGGTTGTGAAGCAAGGCGACACAGGCGCGCATCATCGGCTCGGGATCGACCCCGGTGTCGGCGATGCGGCCGGCGAAGACGCTCACGACAGAGGGCACCGACGGATTCAGCGCATCGCTTACGCCACGCACCTGGTCGAGCGTGAGAAGGGCGGTGATATTGAGCTGCACGCCGTCCCGGGCCAGCTCCATCACGAGCGGCAGGGAGGATTCGCCGCGCGAGTTGGTGATCGGAATCTTCACATAAACGTTCCTGGCCCACTTGGCAATTTTCAGCCCCTGGCGGCGCATTTCGGTGAAGTCATCGGAGAAGACCTCAAACGAGATGGGCTTGGCCGTGACGCTTTGGAGGACTTCCTTCGCGAAGGCTTCGTAATTGGTGACGCCGGCCTTGCGCATGAGCGAGGGGTTGGTGGTCAGACCCTGGATGAGCGGATTGGCGTTGAGGCTGAGAATGCCGGCCTTGTCGGCCCCGTCGGCGAAAAGTCTTACGGTGAGATTTTGAAGCGGATTTTGCATGGGTTCGAGCGGTTAAGTGCGTCGCTGCCTCATCAATCGTCTCATTCTGCGGCGAGGTCAAGGATGAGATTGGCTGCCTCCGCCAGGCTGCTCACACGGTGATGCGGCATGTTGCGCAGCGATTCCGCGTAGCCGTAATCGATGAGAATCGTGGTGACGCCTGCCGCGTGGCCGCAATCGATGTCGCGCCATCGGTCGCCCACCATGAAGCTGCGCGCAAGGTCGATGCTGAGTGCTCGCGCGGCGCGGAGCAACATGCCGGGTTTCGGCTTGCGGCAGTCACATTCGGAAGCTTCCCTGCCCGGATGGTAGCAGACCTCCACGCGATCGATGGGCAGCCGGCGGCACAAGTCCGCGTGAATCGCCTCGACCATCTCCTGCTTCATCGTGCCGCGCCCGACATCGGGCTGGTTGGTGGCGACGACCAGGAGGTAGCCGGCTTGCTTGAGCTTGGCGCAGGCCTCGGCGACGCCGGGAAGGATTTCAAATTCCGCGAGGCACGATGGCGGGTACGGCCTGCCGTCGCGGGTCAAGGCACGGTTAATGACGCCGTCGCGGTCGAGGAAGACGGCTGATTTCACGCAATGACCTGGCGGGCCCACCGAAGCACTTTTGCAGCGGTTTCAACAGCTTCACTGGCTTCGGCTACGGTGATTTGTGCGAGACCACTCGGATAGCGGGTTTCGACGGCAAAGGGAGACAGTGCGCCAATCTCCGCACGTGCAAACGGCCAGGGAATTCCGGCCAGTTGAACGATTTCGATCAGCGCTTCCAAATCGTGCGGGCCCGGGAACCGAATATTGCGCCCAACAAGCGCGGCCTTGAGAGCCTTCTCGGCCGTCTGCTGCGCATGGAACGCAATCTGGTTGCGGAGCACATCTGGATCCGGCAAAGCGATACGCGCCAAATGCAGGTCGCTCGCCGCGTGCCGCAGCCAGTCGCGCGCGCTGCCAGGCGCAGGGGCGTCAGGCGGCCCGCTCATAAACGAGCCGGCCCGTTTCGACGATTTCGTGGTAGATCAAGCCGGGCGTGTCGAGGTGGGCGTTGAAGAAGCTTTCCGGAACCACCAGGATGTCAAATGGCATGTGGATGCCGCGGAGCGCCTGTCGCAGCCGGAGGCTTTCTTGCCGCGGCGCTGTGACCGAGTCGTCCACAACCACCAGCACGTCGAGATCGCTGTCGATGTTCGCCTCGTTGCGAACGAAGGACCCAAAGAGGTAGAGTTTCCTGGGGGCGGCAACTTCGATGAGTCGCTGAACCGCAGCCCGGACTTTGGTGGGTGTCACCGACCAATCGAACGTTGTCCGCGGAGCCGAAATCACAAGAGCCTTCTTAGCACGGCCTGCTTAGATTTCCCACCAGATTCTGACT
>WNGA01003591.1_pt1 | contig 45339 bp, 39 predicted proteins | sample 5400061 | NCBI WGS metagenome assembly WNGA01 (sample SAMN13153366, study PRJNA577476) | soil metagenome | isolation source: 100 cm soil or saprolite under grassland replicate 2 | place: USA:California | collected 2016-06-15 | reverse complement strand
TCCAGCCCCGTCTGCAGACCTCGCCATGACCCCCGGCCCGACGAGCACGTCGATGCTCAATCGTGACGTGCTCATCAACGGGTGCGCCGTGTTCCGCACGAACACCGTCGGACCGATTACCGTGCCGGGTCAGTGGCTGGCGCAGGCCGAGGCACAGCCGCCACAGCAAGCCTTTCGCGGCCAGCAAACCCGCAATTCCGCCCAGTGGCAGGAGTTGCGCAACATAGGCGAATTGCAGGCGCGATCCTCCATCAATCAGGCGGCGCAGTTGCAGGCGGCGACCAACATTTACTACCAGAATGAGTTGCTGAACCGATCTCAGGCCGGTGGTTCGCGGCCTGGTATCGCCAGCAGCTCAGCCGGCAAGAGTTCCACGCAACAAAAGTACGGCGTGGAAGCCGCTCGTCTTCCGCTGCGCCCACCGGCGACGCCACCGGTCACGGACCTCGCCGGTGAAGGGGTGTTCAAGCCGCTCTGGATTGGCTCGGAGCTGGTGCTCGCGCGGCGTGTGAACTTCGCGGATCGCTTCGTCGTGCAAGGCGTCTGGCTGAACTGGACGAACCTCCGGCAATCGCTCGCCGCCAGCGTGAAAGATTTGTTCCCGTCCGCCGAAGTTCGGCCAGTGCTCACGGCCAATACTGACCCGCAGGCCCGGTTACTCGCCGCAATACCTGCGCAACTCGTGATCGGCGCGGGATCGGCACCGCCGTTGCCCGCATGGTCGGCGGTGAGGACGGCGCTGGTCGTGGCGTGGCTGTGCGTGCTGCTCGCGGCGTTGGCGGTGGTGATGCTGTTGCACGGCACGGTGTCTTTGAGCGAACGGCGCGCGGCATTCGTCTCCGCCGTCACGCACGAACTGCGCACGCCGCTCACGACCTTCAAGATGTATTCCGAGATGCTCGCCGAGGGCATGGTGCCGGACGAAACGAAGCGCAAGAGTTATCTCTCGACGCTCGTCTCGCTCGGCCAGCTCATCGACCGCGTGAAAGACCGCCTCGATCAGCGCGCCGGGCAGGTAGGAATGAAGATCGTGATCGATGCCGACGCGTCCGCGCTCCAGACGCCCGTCCACGTCGATGTTTCGGCCGTCGAACAAATCCTGTTCAACCTCGTGGACAACGCCTGCAAGTACGCCGCGCCAACCGCGAGCGAAAAGCTCATCCATCTGGAAGCGCTGCCGGATGGGAAGTTCGCGATGCTGCGCGTGCGCGACCACGGCCAGGGCATCAGCCTGGAGGGCGCCAAACGCCTGTTCCAGCCCTTTAGCAAGTCCGCCCACGAAGCGGCGCACAGCGCGCCGGGAGTGGGACTCGGCCTTGCGCTGTGCCGCCGCCTCAGCCGCAGCATGGGCGGGGACCTGCGGCTGGATACACTGGTGAAGGATGGGGCTTGTTTCGTGCTCATGCTGCCTCTTGGGCCGGGAAAGCTCGCAGCCGACGCCTCGATTACATGAAGCACGGCGAAGAGGTAGGGCAGGCGTCTCGCCTGCCCCGCGCCGAAGGCGCGTTCCCAGTCTGGCCGCTGCGCGGCCAGGGCAGGCGGGACGCCTGCCCTACGTTGGAGCCGCGCCGGCAACGATTGCGTAACGGCGAAATCCTCGTGCTGGGCAACACCGACTTGAACCGGCAAGAAGCCGGCGGTAATCTCTGCCCATGATTGCAACGAACTATCGCTACATTGTGAAGGCGGAGGGGATTCGGTCAGGACACGCCATTGTGGAGGACACGCGGATCGGGGTGCATGACGTGGTGGCGATGGTGCGAACCGGCGCCAGTGTGGATGAAGTCGTGGCCAGCTTTCCCCGGCTGACCCGCGCCCAGGTTTACGAGTGTCTGGCGTATTACGAGGACCACAAGCGCGAGATTGATCCGCTCGTTGCCACGCAAACCGAGCTAGCCGACGTGTTGCTATCGTGAGGCCGCCTTCGATGATTCAGACTCAATTTGCTCTAAGGCGCTGCGTGCCGAACTCACGACACCAGGAAAAGGATCGTTGGTGGCCCGAATCAGGTCTGGAACGGCCTCTTTGGCGGACAAGCCAAATTGCCCCAAACCTCCGGCGGCATAGACACGGATTATGACGTTGGAATCGCCCAACAAACCGCGGAACAACGGCACCAAACGTTCAGGTTGCCGGTTGATGCCAATCAATGCCCCGACAACTTTTTCGCGCACTGACGAGTTCGTATCGTCCAGCAGCGCCAGCAGCGTCGGGATGGCAGATTCGGCAGCAGGCCCGAAGTAGGCCAACGTCCCTGCCGCCCGCCTCCTTGCCTCGAAGTTGGTTGAGTGCAATCGCTTCTCCAACTCGGGAATGGCGAAAGGGCCGAGAGCACCGAGGGCCCGTGCGGCGCTGCCGCTCGCAAGACTCTCCCCGTCGCGAAGAGCCAACAATCTCTCAAGCGCGGGCGCACCGTTAGTGCCCAAGACTTGAAAGCCCCACACCGACCGATTCAGCCGCCAGTTCCAATAATGGGTTTCATCGACCAATTTCATCTTGTGTGCGCGCGTTTTGACGCTCCAAAGCCAATGTGGGTCTTCCTTTCGTTCCATGTCCCGCAGCAGGAACGGAATGGTGTTGGTGCCGATGGCCTGAACGGCTTTGACGACGCGTTCGACAGCCTGGCTCGTCACGTGCGGAGTCGTCGCCAACTTCATGCCTTCGTCCAGCCATTCGCCAAGCCGCTTGCCCTCGTAGGCCGGTTCCTGTGAACGCCACAACCAGATACCCCCGAACGCCAAGGCCACGACGGCCAGCACCAGCCCAATCTTCCACTTCCTTCGCATCGGAGTTTGAGACTGCCTTCTTGCTCCGCGCGTTCAACGCCAAGCATTTTTGACGTTCATCAAGGATTTCCGCGGACAGTCCGGCACGGGGTCGCGTAGCGACCTCACGACGGTAGCCGTGGGCTTTAGCCCACGGGGCGGGCACAAAGCGGGGTGCGTCGCGGAGCGGCGCTTGAATTGGGGCGAGCCGTCAAGCGTCGCTCCGCGACGCGCTGGCTCCCGCACGGCTTTCCGTGGGCTGAAGCCCACGGCTACCGTCGTGGCCTCGCTCCGCGAGGAGCTGACAGGGTCGTTTTGCATGGCCGACTTGATGTCTGCGGAGTTCCTTGATGGACCTGTTTCCATGATGCCCCTACGGGCCCCGGCCATTCGGAACTACATGTTGCGGGCTGAGGTGCTGAGGGGGCTGGGCCGAGCAGGAGCTCGTCGCTCCGCTGGCAGCCCGTTCAAAAACTGTAGCGGCGCTCTGTGAGCGCCGAAGAAGCTGCGCATTCTGGCCCGATTTCGGCGGTCACAGACCGCCGCTACAACCCCACCTGGAGTTTTTGAACGGGCTGCTAGGCCAGAATCCCCTTCACCACTTCGCCGTGGATGTCCGTGAGCCGGTAGTTGCGGCCCTGGAATCGGAACGTCAGCTTCTCGTGATCGATGCCGAGGCAATGGAGGATCGTCGCGTTCTGGTCGTGGATGTGCACCGGGTTCTCCACGATGTTGTAGCAATAATCGTCGGTCTGGCCGTAGGTCGTGCCGCCTTTGATGCCGCCGCCGGCCATCCAGATGCAGAAGTTCCGGCCGTGATGATCGCGGCCGTAGTTGTCCTTCTCGATCTTGCCCTGGCTGTAAACGGTGCGGCCGAATTCGCCGCCCCACACCACGAGCGTGTCGTCGAGCAGGCCGCGGGCCTTGAGGTCCATGACCAGCGCGGCGCTCGGCTGGTCGGTGTCCCCGCACTGCTGGCGGATGCGCTTGGGCAGCGTGTTGTGCTGGTCCCAACCACGGTGATAAAGCTGGATGAACCGCACGCCGCGCTCGGCCATGCGCCGGGCCAGAAGGCAATTGTAGGCGAACGTGCCGGGTTTCTTCACGTCGGGGCCATACAGTTTCAGCGTGGCCTCGGATTCGTTCGACACGTCGGTCAGTTCCGGCACGCTCGACTGCATCCGATAGGCCATCTCGTATTGCGAGATGCGCGTGTTGATCTCGGGATCGGCAAAGGCGTCGAATTGCTTGCGGTTCAGCTTCGCCATGCCGTCGAGCATCCGGCGGCGCGACTGCGCGTCGATGCCGGGCGGATTCGACAGGAAGAGCACCGGGTCGCCCGCGCCGCGGAACTGCACGCCCTGGTATTCGCTCGGCAGAAAGCCCGAGCCCCACAGGCGGGTGTAGAGCGGTTGGTCAGCTTCCTTGCCGCTGGAAATCATCACGATGAACGACGGCAGGTTCTGGTTCTCCGTGCCCAGACCGTAGTGCAGCCACGAGCCGACGCACGGCCGGCCCGGTTGCTGGAAGCCCGTTTGAATGAACGTAATGGCCGGGTCGTGGTTGATCGCCTCGGTGTTGACGGTCTTGATGACGCAAATGTCGTCGGCAAGAGAAGCGATATTCGGAATCAATTCGCTGAACCAGGTCCCGCACTTGCCGTGCTGCGCGAACTTGAAAATCGACTTCACGACCGGAAACCGTTTCTGTCCCGAGGTCATGCCGGTCAATCGTTGGCCCATGCGAATCGAGTCGGGGAGATCGGTGTCGTGCAACTGTTCCATGCCCGGCTTGTAGTCGTAGAGGTCGAGCTGCGAGGGGCCGCCGGCCATGAACAGGTAGATGACGCGCTTGGCCGCCGGCTGGAAATGCGGTTTGCCGAGTGCGGCGGTGACTCCGCCCGTCTCGCCTGCAAACAGGCGCGGATTCAGGATCGATCCCAGCGCCGCCGTGCCGATGCCCGCGGCCATGCGGCCGAAGAAATGGCGGCGGGTGAGCAACTGGTGGCGTTCGTGAAAAGCGTTCATTTGAGTAATCAGTAATCAGTAATCAGTAATCAGTAATCAGTAATCAGTAATCAGTAATCAGTAATCAGTGTTCAGTATCCAGCGCGTCGTCCAGCGATTCAGACGCGAAGTATGACACGCTGGCTTCACGGAGGGAGGAGGAGAACTCGTCGCCGCAAAACGAGTCGGCGTTTTGCATCATGTCCCCGAGTATCCGGCCGATCTCGGTGGCCATTTCGCCAAGGCGCCGAGCTTCCTCTCTATTGATGTAGCCGCAATCGAAGGCGCAGATTGTCCAGTGTTGGGTCTCTTGCTGCTCGCCATCTGCGTCGGTCAGTTTGCTCACAAAATGCCGCGCGTAACGCCGCTTTGCCCAAGCCTCGGCGATTTGACCGCCGATGCTCCGTGAGGCTCGCCGCCACTGATCGTTCAGCGCGAACATTTCCTCCTTGGGAAATCGCTTCGTGGTTTTGAAAACCTCCCGCGCGAGCACCCTTGCCTTCTGGTATACAATAAGCTCCTTGAAGCTCCTCGCATACTGCAATCCGCTCGTCATCGTCCGCTGCGCATTCACTGATTTACTGATTACTGAAAACTGATTACTGATTACTTCCCGTCAGCCTTTGGTCACGGCTTCATCCAGGTTCAAAATCATGCTCGCCACGGTTGCCCACGCCGCAAGCTCGCCCGGGTCGAGGCTGGCGTCGGCCTGGAAGGCGCCGATGGCCAGCAGCTTCTTCGCGGCTTCCGTGTCCTTGCGGAATTCGGCGAGTTGCTGTTTCAACACAGCTTCGAGCACTTTGAGTTCGTCGGCGCCCGGCGCGCGGCTGGTGGCCTGGCGGAAGGCGAAGGCGATTCGGCTGGCGGTGCTCTTGCCGCCTTCGAGCAGGATGCGGTCAGCAAAGGCGCGCGACGCCTCGACGAATTGCGGGTCGTTCAGCAACACCAGCGCCTGCAATGGGGTGTTGGTGCGCGGCCGGCGCACGACGCAATACTCCCGTGTCGGCGCGTCGAAGATGAGCATGTTCGGCGGCGGGCTTTGGCGCTTCCAGTAGGTGTAGAGGCTGCGCCGGTAGTTCCCCTCCCCTTTGTCCTGAACGTATTTCTGGGCGTTGTTGAACGAAACCGCTTCCCAGAGGCCACCCGGTTCGTAAGGCTTCACGCCCTTGCCGCCGCGCTGCTCGTTGAGCAGGCCGCTGACGAAGAGCGCGGTGTCGCGCAGCACCTCGCCATCGACGCGGAAGCGCGGGCCGCGCGCCAGCAGGCGATTCTCCGGATCGCGGGCGTGCAACTCGGGCGTGAGCCGGGAGGATTGCCGGTAGGCCGCGCTCGTGACGATGAGCCGTTGCAGCCGCTTCACGTCCCAGCCGCTGCGGATGAACTCGGTCGCCAGCCAGTCGAGCAACTCCGGGTGCGACGGCGCCTCGCCCTGCACGCCAAAATCGTCCGAGGTCTTCACGATGCCGACGCCGAAGAACTGCTGCCAGAATCGGTTCACGATGACGCGCGCGGTGAGCGGATGCTCCGGGGAGACCAGCCACGCCGCCAGGCCGAGGCGATTGGTCGGCGCGCCCTCGGGCAACGGCGGAAAAATGGCGGGCAGGCCGGGCTCCACTTTGTCGGCCTTCTTGTCGTACTCGCCGCGCACCAGCATGAAGGTCTCGCGCATCTTGTCCGATTCCTTGGCGACCATGGTCGTCGGGATGGCCTTGTCGATCGCGGACTCTTCCTCGCGCTCCTTCTCGACCACATCGAACACTTTCCTGAAATCCTCCGAGTGTTCGCGACGGTAATAGTTCCGCACTTTGGTCTGCTGCGGGCCGGAGAGCTTCTTCGTCGTCGCCAGTATCGCGGCCACGTCCGCGGGCACGCTGTCGGCGTCGCCGAGCTTCGGATCGAACGTGAAGTAAGCCGCGCCCTGCACGGTGACGACTTTGAGTAGGAACTTGTTTTCGCCTTTCTTCAAATCGACGGTCACGCGCAACAGGCCCGCGCCCGGCTGGTCTTCGGGACGTTCGGCAACGAGCTTGCCGTTGACCCATAATTTGAGCGCATCGTCGGCGCGCAACGCCAGTTCGAGCGGGCGGGCGGCCGGCACGGTGAGCGTGCGATAGAGGTAGTAGGCGCCATGGATGCCGTGCAAGTCTTGCACGAGCAGGTTGGACTTGCCGTCGTCGAAGTCGGCCTTGGCGTTCCATTTGATTTCGTCTTTTACGCCCGCGTAAGCCTTCTTCAAGTCCACTTCCTTCTCCGGCTCGAAGACGTTCGTGAAGCCCTGGCGCAGGTTGTCGGTCTTGAATGGACCGACGACCTGCCAATTCTCGAGCTTGGGTGGATTGAGCCACTGCACAAGGTCGTCGTTCTGCGCCGCCGCGATGCGAAAATGACCGATGGCGCGTTTGGATTTCGAGGCGTCGTAACGCAAGGTCACGCGCAACTCCGAGTTCGTGGTCACCTTCAGCGGCTCGGCCAGCGCGAACAGGGCGACGTGCGGCTCGCCCACCGCGTCCGCGGCCACGCCCCAGCCCGTGTCGGCTTTGCCATCGGTGGCTTTGGCGACTTCGTAACCCGCCTCGGCGGAGTCCGAAGCCGTCTGGGTAAATTTGAGTTTCTTCGGCTTGGAGTTGGTGTCCTGCGGATTGTTCACCAGCTCGGCTTCAAACTCGGAGAGCCGGAAACGCCCGTCTTCAGCCCGCGCCGCGCTCTGCTTTGGCAGCGAATCGTGCGGGAGCGTTTCCAACCGGACGGCGGCGAGGCTGCCCGCGTCGAGCTTCAATGTGAGCGCGTAAGTGTCGGACTCGGGATTGGCTTCCTCGGCCAGGATCGACTGGTCCTCCAGCACGCGCAGCGTGGCGCCATTGGAGACTGTGCTCCTGGCGCTCTCGGCAGCGAGGGCGGTCCAACCGGCGCTGAGTTTTTCGTTCCACTTTGCCTGCCATTCGCCCTGCCCCTTGTCCATTTCAGGCATCGGCGAGTCGATTTTGGCCTGACCTTCGCGGATGAGTTTCTTCAACTCCTCCTGCCGCTTCGTCTGCTCGGCGGTCGGCACGCGAAGGAACGGGTCGGGGTTCGGCTTGTTCCCATCCATCACCGACTCGTTGAGGTTGTTGAAGAAGGCAAACAACCCGTAATATTCCTTGTTCTGGATCGGGTCGTACTTGTGGGTGTGACAGCGGGCGCACGTCAGCGTGAGTCCCATCCAAATCGTCGCCGTGGTTTCGACGCGGTCGAAAGTGTATTTCGCCTGATACTCCGCTTCGATGGCCCCGCCTTCGCCGGTGCTCATGTTGCAACGCACGTAACCGCTGCCGATCTTCTGCTCCGGCGTCGGTTCCGGCAGCAGGTCGCCCGCGAGTTGCTCGATGGTGAACTGGTCGAACGGCATGTTCTTATTAAACGCGTCCACCACCCAGTCGCGGTACTTCCACAGGCTGCGCTCCGAGTCGATGTGGAACCCGTGCGAATCCGCATAGCGCGCCGCGTCCAGCCAGTAACGGGCCAAATGCTCGCCGTAGCGCGGCGATTTGAGCAGGCGCGCCACCACCTTCTCATAAGCGTCGGCGCTCTTGTCCGCGAGGAACTCGTCGATTTCCTGCAACGTCGGCGGAAGCCCCGTCAAGTCCAGCGTCACGCGTCGAATGAGCGTCGTCTTGTCCGCCTCGGCCGAAGGCTTCAGGCCCTCCTTCTCCAGACGCGCGAGGATGAACGCGTCGATGGGATTCTGAATTCTGAATTTTGAATTTTGAATTGCCGGCGGCGTTGGCCGCTCCGGCTTGAGGTAGGCCCAGTGGCCCTTGTAATCCGCCCCGCCCGCGATCCAGCGCTTCAACAAATCAATCTGCCGCGCGGTCAGCTTCTTCTTGGACCTGGGAGGCGGCATCACTTCATCCGGGTCTTGCGCCGTGACGCGCTCGATCAACTTGCTCCGGGCCACGTCGCCTGGCACGATGGCCAAATCCCCGGACTTGGCGGGCTTGAGCGCCTCCTCGCCTTTGTCGAGGCGGAGCTTCGCCTTGCGCTGCTTTTCGTCGGGCCCGTGACACGCGAAGCAGTTGTCCGAAAGGATGGGCCGGATATCGCGGATGAAATCAATCTTCGCCGCCGACTTTTCCTTTTCGGCCACGGTCTTTCGCTTGTCCGGCGACGACGCCGCGAACGACTGGGCCGAGTAGACCAGGATGGCCAACGCCGCCCCTCCGAAGAAGCTCTTCGCAACTAGATTCTGAGCCGTCATAGCCCTTGCAGATTTTTGTTTGGGCGGGGCCAAGGAAGGAGCCCGCTCCGCGCTGCGGTTGTACTTGGAATAGACTAACTGTCAGGGATTTTCCTTCAACGCTTTTCTTGTAACTCGAGCCGAAATCTGTCAGCCTCCGGGACGTGAACCCCGCGCCGCGATGAGGATTTTCGACCGCCCCAATGAGCCCGCCCCGCCTGCCCTCGGTTCGAAATGGCCGCCAGCGACCACGGCGGCCATTTGCGTTTTGATATCAATTTCCAGCGCGATTACGGGCTGGCCTGCGGAAGCCCAAACCGTCCAAACCAAACCGCCCGAGCCGACCGAAATCAGCCTCGAAGAGCTGATGAAACTGGAGATCCCCGTCGTCGCGGCGGCCTCCAAGTATCAGCAGAAGATCACGGAAGCGCCATCATCGGTCACGATTATCACTTCCGAGGAAGTCAAGAAATACGGACATCGGACTCTCGCGGAGATTTTGAGGAGCGCGCCGGGCTTCTACGTGAGCTACGACCGCAACTACTCTTTCCTGGGGAGCCGCGGTTTCAATCTGGGAGACTACAACAACCGCGTGCTCCTGTTGGTGAACGGGCATCGAGTCAATAACAGCCTGTCGGACGGCGCGTTCATCGGCACGGAGTTCATCCTCGACGTCGATTTGATTGATCGGATTGAAATCATCCGGGGTCCCGGTTCGAGCCTCTATGGGAATAATGCGTTCTTTGGCGTGATCAACGTGATCACCCGCAAAGGCCGCGACCTGTCAGCCATCGGCGCCGAAGGCTCCGGCGAATTCGGCAGCTTCGACACCTGGGAAGGCCGGGCGACTTACGGCGACCGATTTGAGAACGGGCTGGAGTTGCTGTTGTCCGGGACGTTCTACAACAGTGACGGTCAGGACCACTTGTATTACCGGGAATTTGACCAGCGGGTCAGCCCCGATCCGGGGGCGCGCAACAACGGCATCGCCAGCAATGCGGACAATGACGCCTTCAAGAGCTTCTTCGGGAGCGTGGCGTATCACGATTTCAGCGTGGAAGGCGCCTACATCAACCGTGAGAAGAGGAATCCCACCGCTCAGTTTCTGACTGATTTCGATGACCGGCGTTTGCGCACGACGGACGACCGGAGCTATGTGAACCTGAAGTACGCCCGTGAATTCCCTGAAGCCGCCGACGTGACGGCCCAGGTCTATTATGACCGGCAGGATTTCAAGATAGGGGAACCCTACGGAGGAGTGCTGTACAAAGACGAGCAAGTGGGCGAATGGTGGGGCGCCGAGTTGCAGTTGACCAAGCGGTTGTGGGATCGGCATACCCTCACCTTGGGCGGCGAGTACCGCGACGATTTTCGGCAGAAGGAGCGGTTTTTCAACACCCAAACCGGCACGGTCTCAAAGAGCATCGACCGGGACAGACAAAACCACGGCATCTATATCCAAGGCGACCTGGCCCTCGTCACCAACCTGCACTTCAATGCTGGAGTGCGCTATGACCAATACGGCGATTTCGATCCCACTTTCAATCCGAGGCTGGCATTGATCTACAATCCCTTCGGCCAATCGGTGTTCAAGGCGATCTACGGCACGGCCTTTCGCGCTCCAAACTTTTTTGAACTGAGCGATCCGCGCAACCAGGACATCGATCCGGAAACCATCACCACCTACGAGCTGGTTTACGAGCAAGGCATCGGCAATCATTTGCGATCGTCAGTGGCCGGTTTCTACAATCAAATCGATGACTTGATCCGGTTCAACTCAGCGGCGGGCAGCCAACGGTTTGAGAATCTAAGCGGGGCGACTGCAAAGGGAGTGGAGCTCGCGCTCGACGGCCTCTGGTCCGGCGGCGTGCGCAGCCGGCTCAGCTACGCGTTTCAGGAAACCGAAGACACGGAAACGGACAAAGTGCTGACCGATTCGCCCCGGCATCTCGTCAAGCTGAACCTCAGCGTGCCGCTGCTCAAGGACAAGATCTTTGCGGGGATCGAGTTCCAATACATGAGCAAGCGGACGACCACGCATCTGACTCCCGCGGGGACTCAAGAGTCGGGAGGGGACGCGGCATCGTCAATTTGACCTTGTTCAGCCGGGAGTTGCTGAAGGGCCTGGAGTTCTCGGCAAGCGTTTACAATTTGCTGGACCGGGAATATGACGATCCTTCCACGCCGTTCCATCGCCAGGATGTGATAGAACAGGATGGCCGCACATTTCGACTAAAGCTGACGTATCGCTTTTGAAGTATGAAAACGCGAGCCATGACGGACCGAAGCGTTTTAGCCTGGCTAGGAAACGTTATGGCGGCAACATTTGCCAGAAGCCATCTGATAAATGGTAGGGCGCGTCGCTCCGCGCGCGCCGTCCAGCGGACTGGAAAAAGACTGGCTTTGGTTGAAAATCGGACGCCTCGGCGCGCGCGGAGCGACGCGCCCTACCACGGCATTCATGAGATGAGTTCGAGGCGCAATGCCTGCCTTTCGCTGGCGCTCAGCCACTTCGCCGCCTTATTATTCTATGGCGCGATCGCGGTGTCCATGCTCGTGGCTGGCTTCACCGATTGCCTGGCACAAGGCGGCCCGCCTGTGATCACCACCCAACCGCTAAGTCAGACCCGCGCGGTCGCCAGCAGCGTGACATTCACAGTCGTGGTATCCAGCGTCACTTTTCCGACCTACCAATGGCGATTCAACGGGGCGAGTATTCCCGGCGCAACCGCCTCGACTTACACAATCGGTAATGTCCTATCCAATCATGCGGGCAATTATAGCGTAGCCATCACAAACGCGGTCGGCTGGGCAATCAGTTCCAACGCGCTTCTCACGGTCACGGCTCCTCCATTTACGGTTGTAGCCTGGGGCAATAATTCCAACGGCCAGGCCACCGCGCCGTCGCGAAGCGGCTACGGTGGTACCCAAATTCTCAACACGGGAGGCGGCTGTGCGCCTGAAGACCCAATTTGCGGGGTCCCCGTCGGGTGCTCCGTGTTCTTTTCACTTGTCGCGCCCGATCCAGGCACATTGTTTCTAAATACGGATGGGAGTTCTTTTGACACAGTGATGGCCGTTTATCGTCGTTCGCCCACCAATCCGTCGGTGCTGGTGCAGGTAGCCTGCAATGACGACAATGGCTCCAGTCTGACTAGCGCCCTGAGCATTCCCGTTATGGCCGGCGTTACAAACTTCGTCCAAGTGGGCGGGTTCTTCGGAGCAAGCGGCACCTTACGATTCAATTACCAGCTCCTTTCAGCTCTTGATACTTTCAAGGCCATTGCCGCCGGCGGGGAGCACAGCCTGGCGCTCAGGACCAATGGCACAGTCATCGCTTGGGGAGGCAATACTTACGGCCAGACGAATGTGCCAGCCGGGTTGAGCAACGTCACGGCCATCGCAGCGGGTTACTACCACAGCCTTGCGCTGAGGAGCGACGGCAAGGTTGTGGCCTGGGGCCACAATAGTGACGGACAGACCAATGTACCACCCGGCTTGAGCAACGTCGTGGCCCTGTCCGCACGCTGTTATCACAATCTCGCACTGAGGAACGATGGCACAGTTGTGGCCTGGGGTCGCAACAGCAGTGGCGAAACCAATGTGCCACCGGGCTTGAGCAATGTCGTGTCTGTGGCGGCGGGTTGTTCCCACAGTCTGGCCTTGAAAGACAATGGCATCATTGTCGGTTGGGGTGACAATGACCACGGGCAACTCGATGTCCCTTCCGGTCTTGCAAGCGTGGCGGCCTTGGCCGGCGGAAATGATTTCAGTCTTGCCCTCAAGGCCAATCGAACGGTGGTGGCCTGGGGCGACAATTACAATGGCCAAACGAACGTGCCTGTTGGACTCAGCAACGTCGTCGCCATTTCCGGAGGCGGTTTCCACAGCCTGGCGCTCAGGACCGACGGCACGATCGCGGGCTGGGGTCAGAATACTTACGGCCAGACCAATGTCCCTCCTGGCTTGTCCAATATGATCGCTATCGCCGCTGGCGCTTCTCACAGCCTGGCACTGCAGGGCGACGGCTCGACCGTGATCACAGTCCAACCGCGCAACCAAAGAGTGTACTACCTCGCACCAACAACCTTCGCCGTAATGGCTGCGGGCCGTGGGCCAATATTCTATCAATGGTACTCAAACGGCATCGCCATCTCCGGCGCAGACAGAGCCACTTATACGGTGCCCGTTACGTCCACCGCCGACGCGGGGACCTACAGCGTAGGACTCCTGAGCATGTCCGGATTCACTTTCAGCTCGAACGCCACGTTGATGGTGGTGTACCCAACGGGTCGCCTCCTCAGGCCTCGGGCCGTTTCAGGCAACTTTTTGTTCGACATGGAACTCACTGTCGAAAGCGACACTCCGGTCCCCGTTGCCTATGCTGTGCTATATTCGACCAACTTGGTCTACTGGAACGGCCCCGCTATCATCATGCCGGTCACAAATCGGGCGTTGATCACTTTCGGTGGGCCGATGCTTCCGAGTCCTTCGCGAAGTTTTTCCCGCTTGGATTTGTATAGGCCAGTACCCTGAGCCGCTGAACCGCCATGTCGCCGAGGCACTATCATATTGTCAAAGGGCTTGGAGGGATTGCGATGGTGCTCTGTGCCGCGGCCGCGCTGGCCCGTGAGGTCGGCGCGCAGACCAATTCCTTCACGCCCTACCAACTTAAGGCGCTTTGTCTCTTCCAAATTGCCAAATACACCGAGTGGCCAAAGGAAATACTCGGGGCTGATAAAAAACGATCAAAGGCCGAAGGTTGAGAGTGAAATATTTTGCCAAGGTGCAGGAAGTAAAGGATTGCCATCTGCTGTTCATCTCTTCATCCGAGACAGGCCGGCTGCCGCAGACACTCAAGGCGCTGGAGAAATCCAGCATCCTCACGATCGCGGAGGTCGAGGGCTTCGTCCAGCAAAGCGGGATGATCAACCTGGTGGCGGAACAAAAGACGGCCGACTCGCAAACGGTCGGCTTCGAAATCAATCGCGCGGCGGCGGAGAAGGCAAATCTGAAATTGGACACCGAACTGCTGAAATTGGCCAAACGGGTCAAGAGCTAGCTTCGTTGCAAGGACATGATGAACTTTTTCAAAAAGCTGTCGATCCAGCACAAGCTGACTTCGATCATCATGCTCACCACGTGCATCGCCTTGGTGCTGGCGTGCGCGGCGTTCGTGACCCAGGAACTGCTGACGTTCCGGCGCAACCTGGTGTCGGAAATGTCCACTCTGGCCGAGATCATCGGACGCAATTGCGATTCCGCCCTGAATTTCAACCAGCCGGAGACCGCAGAAAAGATCCTGGCTAATCTCGTCGGTCACAGCCAGATCCCCGCCGCTTGCATTTACCGGGACGGAAAGGTCTGGGCCAGGTTTCCGCGGAGATTGAGCGAATCTGAACTTCCCGCGCAACCGATGGCGTCGGGCCATCGATTCGAGGGCAGCTCGCTGGCGCTGTTCCGGCCGATCCTCGACCCGGACAATCGGGAGCCGATCGGCACGATCTTTCTGCGTGTCAATCAGGAGCAGTTGTCTTCGCGGTTGCGCCAGTACGTCGGCATTGCCATCGCGGTGCTGTTGGTCGCCTCCATTGTGGCCTTTGTGATTTCAGCCCGGCTCCAGCGCCTGATTTCAGTGCCGGTGTTGAAACTCTCGGAGACGGCCCGCGTCGTGTCCGACAAAAAGGATTACTCCGTGCGCGCCCAAAAGCATGGCGACGACGAAGTGGGAGCGCTGATCGATTCGTTCAACGAGATGTTGGCGCAAATCCAAAAGCGCGACACGGAATTGCAGGTGGCCCGCTCCGCCGCCGAGCGCGCCAACCAGGCCAAAAGCAATTTCCTGTCGTTCATGAGCCACGAGCTGCGCACGCCGTTGACCGCGATCATTGGTTTCAGCGAACTGTTGACCTCCGAAGTCGAGACCGATGGCCGGCGCGAGTGGGCGGACGATCTGCGGCGCGTCAACGATTCCGGCAAATACCTGCTCGAGCTCATCAACGATATTCTGGACATCTCTAAAATTGAAGCCGGCAAGATGGAAGTCCACCACGAATCGTTCGATGTCGCCACGCTCGTGCGCGACCTGAACGATGTGCTGCGCCCGTTGGTCGAACGAAAAAGCAATCGGCTGGTAGTCGAATTTCCCGAGAATCTTGGCACGATGCATGCCGACCGCATCAAGGTGCGCCAGTGCTTGTTGAATCTGCTGAGTAACGCCAGCAAGTTTACCGAGAGCGGAGTCATCACGCTTTCAGCCAATCGAATTTCAAAAGAAGGGTCGGACTGGCTCGTCTTTCGTGTCAGCGACACCGGGATCGGGATGACGCCGGAACAGGTCGGCAGACTGTTCCGCGCCTTTACACAAGCCGATGAGTCCACTTCGCGCCGCTATGGCGGCACGGGGCTGGGCCTGGCGCTGACGAAAAAATTCTGCCAACTGATGGGAGGCGATGTCAGCGTCACGAGCGAACCGGGCAAAGGCTCGACCTTCACCATCGAGTTGCCGGCGGCCGCCGTACGGCGGACCTCGACCATCCCGGTTGCGCCGTCCCCCGCCCCCGCCCCGGCGCGCGCGTCGGGGGGATCCATTTTGGTGATCGACGATGATCCCGCCGTGCACCAGTTGGTGGCCGAGGCGCTTCAGTCGGAGGATTACGCACTGAGATTTGCTTCCAGTGGCGCCGAGGGTCTCCGATTGGCCAAGGAACTGCGCCCCGCGGTCATCACGCTCGACGTCATCATGCCGGAAATGGACGGATGGGTCGTGCTCTCGTTGCTCAAGGCCGACCCGGACCTGGCGGCGATTCCGGTCATCATGCTGACCGTGCGCGCGGATCAGGACTTCGGTTTTGCCATGGGCCTGGCCGATTATCTCCAGAAGCCGATTGACCCCAAGCGCCTGATTGGCGTTTTGAAAAAATATCATCGCCTCCGTCCGAGCAATCATGTCCTGGTCGTTGAGGACGACGACGCCATGCGGGAATTGCTCTGTCGCATGTTGGAACGCGAAGAATGGACGGTCGCTCGGGCGGAGAACGGCTTGGCCGCGCTGGAAAGCATCACGCATCACCAGCCTTCCTTGATTATCCTGGACCTGAAGATGCCCGTGATGGACGGCTTTCAGATGATCGCCGAACTGCACAAGCACGATGACTGGCGGAAAATTCCGGTCGTGGTCATCAGCGCCAAGGAACTCACGCCGGAGGATCGCCAACTGTTGCAGGGCCATGTCAAAAAGATCCTCCAAAAAGGCGATTTCAGCCGCGAGGAATTAATGCGCGAGGTCCAACAAACTGTGAAGCGGTTTTTGTCCAGCCAGAATGCGATTGAAGTCTAGCCCCGCTTGATTTTTGATGGCGATGGACTTTCACGGCCGGCACGGACGATATGTTCAAAATTCTCTATATCGACGACACCGAAAACAATCGCATCCTCGTAATGCGGCGGTTGAAAAAGCAGGGCTACAACGTCTGTGCTGCCGAGAGTGCCGAACAAGGGCTGGCCCTGGCGGGCACTGCGAAGCCCGACCTCATCCTGATGGACATGGGAATGCCGGACACCGATGGCTGGGCGGCCACTCGGCGTTTGAAAGCCGACCCCAGGTTCCACCACATCCCGGTCATCGCCTTGACGGCCCACGCGATGCAGGGAGACCGCGAGAAGGCGCTGGAAGCCGGTTGCGACGAGTACGAGACCAAACCCTTCGATTTCCCCCGCCTCATCGCAAAAATCGAAGCACGCCTCTCCGAGTCGAAGCCCTCGAGGCCGTGAGAGTCTAATCGTGTGAAACTCCCCGCTCCCCCACCCGTGCGGAATTCCGCCGCGATCGGTGGCAACGCGAATTCCCGCGTCGAGCCAGCCGCCGGGCTGCCGTTCAGTTTGCGCGTGGCCAAGGCGCGGCACGGGTTGCACAATTCCATCGGTCAGATCCTGGGCTTTGCCGAAATGTTGCTCGAGGAAATCCAGGAGCAAGGTCACGGACCTCTGCGAGGGGGCCTGGAATCGATCTTACGGTCGGCCAGCCAGATGATCGGGCAAATCAACGACTGCCTGGATGCTCCCAAGATCGAATCCGGCCTCGTTGACCTTCGGCAACTCCAGCGGCGGGTCAGTGAACATTCCGTCCAAATTGTCACCACGGCCGAAAGTTTGGCCCGCAAGTCGCGCGCGCCCAAAGCCGGGGTTTTCAAGAGCGATCTGGCGCGAATTATCGGCGGGGCCCGGCAAACGCTCGAAGTGGCCCGCACGGCGCTGCCCGCATTGTCTGCGCCCACGGACGGCGTTGCCGCGCGGGCTGAAGGGATGCCCAAACCGCTCACGGAACCGTTGCCCTTTGCAAGGACCGCTCCAACAGTCATCGAAACGGAGAGAGGAGGTGTCATTCTCGTCGTGGATGATCTCGAAGAAAACCGGGAACTGCTCTCGCGCCGCCTCTCGCGCCTCGGCTACTCCGTGCAACTGGCCCACAGCGGCCGGTGCGCGCTGGAGTTTGTCGCGGCCAACGCGGTCGACTTGGTCCTGCTGGACATTATGATGCCTGAGTGGGACGGTTTCGAGGCGCTCCAACGCCTCAAAGCCAATCCCACCACGCAACACATCCCGGTGATCATGCTTTCCTCGGCCGACCAACTCGACACCGTGGTGCGTTGCATCAAGCTGGGCGCGGACGATTTTTTGCCCAAGCCGTTCAATCCGACGCTCCTCATGGCGCGCATCGAATCGTCCCTGTCCAAAAAGCGGCTGCGCGACAAGGAATCGGCCTTCCTAAGACGTTTGCAGGCCGAGCAGGACACTTCGGAGCGGCTGTTGCTGAACATTCTGCCCAAGCCAATCGCAGAGCGCTTGAAGAACGGAGAGAAGGTCATCGGGGACAGTTTTCCAGAGGCCACCGTGCTCTTCAGCGATTTTGTCGGCTTTACCCAGCTCTCCACCCGCATTGCGCCGAGGGACCTGGTGGCGAAGCTCAACGAAGTGTTTTCCGCCTTCGACCAACTCTGCGAGCGGCACGGTTTGGAAAAGATCAAGATGATCGGCGATGCCTACATGGTGGTCGGCGGGGTGCCCACGCCGCGCGACGACCACGCCGAGGCCGTGGCGGAGATGGCGCTGGCGATGCAGCGCGAGGTCACCCATCACGCCGCCGCTGAGGGCCAGCCGTTTCGCATGAGGATTGGCTTCAACACCGGGCCGGTCATCGCGGGAGTCATCGGCACGAAAAAATTCGCCTACGATCTTTGGGGCGACACGGTCAACCTGGCCAACCGCATGGAATCCCACGCGCCGCCGGGCGGCATCCTCGTCACCGCTTCGACGTACTCCCGTTTGCGCCGTCACTATTCGTTCAAGCCCGGCCGGGTCATTCGCGTCAAAGGCAAGGGCGCCGTGTTGAGCTATCAATTGCTCGGCCGCGCATCGGGGACATCAACCCGGTAGGGACGCGCTGCCGCGCGTCCAGGCCTCCAACGTAGGGCAGGCGTCTCGCCTGCCCGGCGAGCGCGTCAGCGCGAGCCCTGCGAAAAGCGCCGCATCCGCCTCGCTTCGCTCAGCGCTGGGCAGGCGAGACGCCTGCCCTACGTCGCGGTTCCGGCAGAGGCATCCTGACGCCGCTTAACGGCTGGCGTGGCGAACCAGTTTGCGATAGTCAGAGCAGCCGAGATGATTGCGCATCTTCCAGGGGCCTTCGGCGTGGCGGTGATCACGCTCGTCTTGTCGCTCGCAGGCGCGGCGCGCGGTGCGAACGTGGTGATCAACGAGATCATGTATCACCCGCCGCATGACCGGGAGGGACTTCAATTCGTCGAGTTGTTCAACGCGGGCGCGACGGAGGCTGACTTGAGCGGCTGGGCGTTGCGGAAGGGAGTTCAGTTCGTGTTTCCGAATGGGTCGCGCGTTGCGCCGGGCGGGTTCCTCATCGTGTGCCGGGATCGCGGCGCATTTGTCGAGCGCTACGGAACCGGCGTGAAGGTGGCCGGACAATTCGAAGGCCGCCTCAGCCAGAGCGGCAAGCGGCTTGAACTGGTGGACGCGCGGGACACGGTGGTCGATTCGGTGAAGTATTCCGACCGCGCGCCGTGGCCGTTGTCGGCGGATGGCGGTTCGACTTCGTTGGAACGGATTTGCCCGGCGGCGCCGGGCGTGGAAGCGGCGAACTGGGCGCCGTCGAACTTGCCGAAGATCGTTGCTCCGGCGGGCACCCCGGGGCGGACCAACGACTCCTACTCGGCGAATTGGCCGCCTATCGTGACGGAAGTTTCCCGCGCTTCCGAATCGCCCGCGCCCGGCCAGGCGGTGGCGGTGTCGGCCCGCGTCGCGGATGCGGACGGCGTCACGAACGTCACGCTGCTATGGGTCGCGGTGGGCAATGACGGCGCCGGCGCAGAACACCGGTTGGCAATGCGCCGGACCGAAGGTGACGCACAGGCCGGCCGTTACGAAGCGTCGATTCCCGGGCAGCCCGAAGGGCGCTTTGTCCGTTATCGAATCGCCGCACTGGACTCCACGGGCGCGGAGCGTTTGGTCCCATCGACCAACGATGTGCGGCCGGCGTGGTCCTACGCGACGTTCGTGAACACCAACACGGCCTGCGTGCCGCTGGCCTTTGTCATCCGTGCCGGGGGCGAGCGCGGGCTGGCGTATCCGCGGCGCGCCGCGATGTTCGGCGCGATTGGAATCTCCGCCGCGCGCGGCGAAGATGCGTTCGTTTACCTGCCGCCCGGTGGCGGCGAGGTCAAGGCGTTCGACTTCATCCGCGCGACACCTCGCAAGGGCGGCCAAAAGCTGCGCCTGCTCAAAGACCAGACCTTTTTCGGCATGACCACGCTGAACATCATCTTCGAGACTCCGCGCGCCGCGCTCGCGGAGCCACTGTCCTACGAGCTGTATCGTCGGGCGGGCGTGCCCGCGCCGTACGCCGAGCACTGGCGGCTGTGGGTGGACGGCCGGCCGCTCGGCTATCAACTCGTTTTCGAGCAGGTCAACAAGTCATTTCTCATCCGACACGGGCGCGACGACTCGGGCCAACTTTACAAGCTGCTCTGGTACGGCCGGGGCATCGTTGGGCAGCACGAGAAGAAAACTCATCTCCAGGACGGGCACGAAGACTTGCTTGAGGTGATTGAAAACCTGAACGCGGCGACGAACGCAGAGGCCCAATGGACGTTCATCCAAAAAAACTTCAACGTCACCAACTTCATCGACTACTTCGCCGTCAACATGTGCATCCAGAATTGGGACGGCTTTTTCAACAACTACTTCACCTACCACGACACGGGCGGCACGGGGCGCTGGGAGATTTATCCCTGGGACGAGGACAAAACCTGGGGCGACTACGACGGCGCCTCGGAGCGATACGATTGGTATACGATGCCGCTGACCTTCGGCATGAACGGCAGCCAGCCGCCGGGGCGCCGGGCGCGGCCGGGCGCGCCGAGTCCGCGCTTCGCGATGGGCGGGGCGATGTGGTGGCGGGCGCCGGGACATTTCTCGGGACCACTGCTGGCGAACCCGGAGTTCCGGAAGCGCTTCCTCGCGCGGCTCCGCGAGCTGTGCGAAACGCACTTCACGCCTGCGACAATGAACCCGGTGATTGATGCAATGGAACAGCGGCTGGCGCCGGAGATCCCCGCCGGGTCAATGTCCGAGTTCCGACGCCATGTGCAATCGTTCCGCGAGCAAGTGGTGGGACGCCGGAAGTTCATCCTGGAAGAGTTGAGCCGTCCGGCGCCATGAGCGTCGATCAACACGATGGCCTTGGGATGTAAGGCGGGGCGCATCCATGTTTTTCTTCGCAATCTGGCTCAGACGGTTTAGAGTTCGCATCATGACCACGACGGTCGAAGCCATTTACGAGAACGGCGCGCTGAAGCTCTCGGGCCCGCTGCCGCTGCCCGACCAGACGCATGTGCTGGTCACCATCCGCACGGGGCCGCGGCCTGGCGACCCGGAGCGGGCAGCGTGGCTGAAGCTTTCCGAAGAGTCATTGACGAAAGCCTGGGACAACCCCGACGACGACGTCTTCAACGAGCTTCTTTCATACAAAGATTTGCCCGCCGGTTTGAGCCGGCGGGCAAGCAGCGGGTCCGGAATGGATCACTCGGTGGCGCGGAAGAAGAAGTACTCCGCCGTGTACGGCACGCGCGCTTCCTGGCCGAGTGCCGTGGGCGCCGCGGCCGGGGCGAGGCCGCCCGTCGTGTTGACGCGCTGGATGTAAGTGGTGCGCGCGAAGATGCCGGGGCCGATGGTGTCGTCGGGCACGGCGCTCAGCACCAGCCAGGGGATGGCGCCCGGGGTCACCGTGACGGGCGGCACCGTGCGCGCGCCGACCACGCGACTGCCGCTTTCGCTTTCCCAAGCGGGCCGCGTGGGGCCGGCGAAAGCGTAGTGCATGCCCACCACGTTGCCCTCGGCGTCGAACAGCACGGCTTCCGGAGCTTGGAACGTCCAGGCGAAACCGGTCGGGGAGGTCGCCGATGCCGTCGCGCCGTAGATTTGGACGCCGACTGCGTAGGCGTGGAAGGAGACTTTATTGCCGTCGGGCACTTGCAAGCTGGCGGGCACCTCCGGCGCGCGTTTGTCGGTGCCGGACTGAAAGGCTTGCTTGCCGCCGGGCGCCTGGATGTCCTCTTGCGCACGCGCGGGCGCAGCCAGCGCAAGCAGGATTGCAATGACGGTTAAGAGTGTCCCTCGGGCCGAGCGCTCGCGTCGAGTGGGTTGGATGCTCAGTTGCTGATGATTCATAATGCCATTCTGGTTGTCAGGCCGATTGGCCTGCGAGTTTTTGTTGTTTCGTTGTGGAAGATTCGCTCGACGGAGCGCCTTCCACTCCTATTCAGACCGGAACCGGGCGCGAAGTCACAGGGAATCTGCATCGAAATGTGGGGCGCTTTCCGTGAAGTTCGTCACCAACGAAAGACCAACGGCAATGCGGTCCGGAAATCCCAGGTTCTCCCACCCTTCTCCCCATCAAATCCAAGTTCAACCTGAGGCGCCTCGTTTTCGCGCCAGCCGACGAGTTCGCTCCGCATCAGCGCTTGTAACGCCTCTGAAGGGCGCCCCGGCCACGGACCCGCCAAGGTGACGCGCGTGACCTCGCGCAGCCCGGCCGGGTGGTCCAACGGCTGGAGTCGCGCGGGCCGAACGCTGTCCGTGCGCCGGGCAAAGGCCAGGTAACAGAGCATCGGTTCAGCCAATTCGGCGGCGTTCGTGCCCACAGCCAGACTCAAGGGATCCGGCAGGTACGGCGGACGATATTCCCACGTTGGAAACGGCGGTTCGCCGGCGTGATCCGCGGCGGGCCGAAAGCAAAGACCGAACGGGCAGGCGCCGGCGTCACGACCTGACCACCGTTCCCACAAGTGGGTCGCGCGAACCAAAGCCGATTGCGCCTCGCCCGGATCCTGCACCCAGAGCAATTCCAGATAGGCGTTGCGAAAGAAGAACCGGCGGCACGCGGTGCCCTGGCCGGGATGCACGTTCGGTTCACCTTCCGTCAGGCCAAACGCGGCCAACTGCTCCGCAGCGGGCGCGCCGATGGATGTGCAGATGAAGAGGTGATCGAATTGAAGCGCCATCACAGCCAGCGGGACGCGGCGATTTTCCGGGCTTGCAAAGTTGTGAAGGACTCTCGATCTGCCATCGGATTATTCCTTGTCAGGCTGGCCGTCAGCCACGGCGTCGTCGGGCTTTGCCTGGCGTTGGGCGGCAGTCTGCTGGAAGGCGGCGAGGGCTTGCTTCCAGCGCGCCGCTTCGGCGGCTTTGCCTTGCCCGGGCGCGGCGGCGTCCCAGGCTTCGCAAAGGCGCACGAGCCGTTCGAGGGCGTCGCGTTTGTATTTGGGTTCGGCCGTTTCGTTTTGCCGCAGAGCTTCGTGGGCTTCGAGCAACAACGATTCGGCCTCGGTGAGTTGGGCCAGACGCGCTTCGGCGGTCAGCGTGGAATCGATGACTGCAATCGCAACGAGCGCATCACCGAGCCGGCTTTTGGTTTCGGCCAGGCGCGAGCTTCCGGGCCGGAGAGTTTTGGCGCGTGTGGCGAGGCAGTCGCGTAGAAGGCGTTCGGCTTCGCGAGCGCGCTGGGCGGCTTTGGTCTTGTCCGCCGCGCCACGCTCGCTCCAGGCCCAATCTTGAAGCAGGCCGGCCAAGCGGGAACTGGCGCTGACAACGGTGTCGTTTGTAGAGGGATAACGCGTGGTCTGGCTCTGGAGGTACTCGCGGTAGAGCGGCTCGGCCTCGGGTAGCTTGCCTTCGGCTAAAAGGATATGGGCAAGCCTGTTGATCGAAACGGCAACCCTTGGATGCTCCTTGCCAAGGAGTTTCCTGCGCAACTCCAAGGCTTCTCGCGCTTTTTCTTCCGCCTCGGCCAGCTTGTGCAAATCGAAAAGCACCTCGCTGAGGTTGTGGAGGGTGGTCGCGGTCTTCGGACTTTCGTTGCCGCGGAATTTTCTCCCCATGGCCAGAGCCTGGCGAAAATGGGCCTCGGATTCCACCAGCTTGCCCTGGCTGTAGAGCACTTGGCCCAGTATGTCGAGCGTACTGGAAACGTCCGGGTGCTCTTCACCGAACCGTTTCCGGCGAATCGCGAGGGCCTGACGGCACGCGCTTTCCGCTTCGGCCAGCTTGCGCTGACGCTGGAGGACGGCAGCCAGGTTATGCAATGAGTAAGCGACGATTAGACTTTCGTCGCCGAAAAGTTTTCTCCGGATCGCCAGCGCATCGCGGTGGGTAGTTTCGGATTCGGCGAAGTTGCCCTGGTCGTTGAGCGTGTTCGCCAGGATCTCGAGTGAATAGGCCAGATCGGCGGTGGGTTCGTTGCGCAGGAGCTTCCTCTGCAGCGCCAGAGCCTCGCGGGTGTGCTTCCCGGCTTCCTCCAATTTGCCAAGGTGCGACAAGGCATCGCCGAGAGAAGCGAGCGAATTGGCAACGTCCTCATTTTCCCCGTTATTCCTGGAGCGAGCCAGTTGCAGACTCTGGCGGGCCATGGCTTCCATCTGCTGATACAACCCCAGCGCGTGGTAGGCGTTCGCCAGGGTGGAGCGCAGTTCCAGTTCCACTTCCGGCTGGTTCGTGAGGTCTATGCCGATCCGCTCGGCCGTTTTATCCAGAATCTCCCGCAGCATTGTTTTGTCCCGGCCCAACGCGACCGACGGACCAACGCCCTGAATCATCTTTTGCAGGAGGTCCGCCACTTGCCGGCTCTTGCTGGCCTCCGTGCGGGCTTTGGCCTCGGCTGCGACGGCATGCCTGTGGGCGGCCCTTTCCTGAATCAGCAGCCAGGTGGAAATCACCAGGCCAATCATCAGCGCCGCCGCCACCGCGCCGATAGCTGCAAAAGCGACTTTGTTCCGGTGCGCCAGCTTTTGAAAGCGGTAGAGATTGCTCGGCGGACGGGCCACGACCGGCTCGTTGTTCAAGTGGCGCTGGATGTCCGTCGCCAGCCCGTTGGCCGTTTCGTAACGGCGCGCGCGGTCTTTTTCCAGCGCCTTCATCACGATCCAATCCAGGTCGCCACGCAGCCGATGAATGAGTTTTGGAGCGTCGGTGCGGCGATGTTTGGCGGTGGTGGTCCGTTCACCTTCGAGCATCGTGCTGAGGCGGGTCGAGGGGCGATCCGGTTCCTTCTCAATGATGGTGCGGCGCATTTCATCCAGGCCTGCGGCCAGCAGGTCCTGGGCGTCGAACGGCGTCTTGCCCGTCAGCAATTCGTAGAGCAGGACGCCCAGGCTGTAGATGTCCGTCCGCGTATCAATGTCCAGGCCGCTCATCCGGGCCTGCTCGGGACTCATGTAGGCGGGCGTCCCGATGAACTGCTCGAAGGCGGTGAAGAAGGTCTTATCGGTCAGCCGCTGATCGGTCGTCGCCTTGGCGATGCCAAAATCAATGATCTTGGGCACTGGCACGCCGTCATGGTCCGCGACCAGGATGTTCGAGGGCTTGAGGTCGCGATGAATGATGCCCTTCTGATGCGCGTGTTGAACGGCCTGGGCGACCTTGATGAACAGGCCGAGCCTCTCCTCCGTGGAAAGATTGTTCTCATCGCAGTATTGCGTGATTTTGATCCCACGCACCAACTCCATGACGAAGTAAGGGCGGCCCGTGTCCGTCGCGCCGGCCTCCAGGACTTTGGCGATATTCGGATGATCCATTAACGCCAGCGCCTGCCGCTCGGCTTCGAAGCGGGCGACGACCTGCTTGGTGTCCATCCCCAGCTTGATGACCTTGAGGGCAACCCGGCGGCGGACCGGCTCCTGCTGCTCGGCCATATAGACCACACCGCAGCCGCCTACACCGATTTGCTGGAGGAGTTTGTAGCGGCCAATACGATCGACGGTCGGTTCCGGCGTCGCCGCCACTGTCAGAGGCGTCAACTTCAGTCCCATGCCCACGAGACACCGCGGGCAAAGCCCTTGGGGCGCGTTGGCCGGGAGTTCAACCCCACATTCTTCGCATGTTCGGTTTGAAGGCACAACGTGATCGATCCAGACCTGCTTACACTTCTCGGCGTGGTCTGCACAGACTATTTCGGCACCGTCGAGAGCGGAGGAATCGGGGAGGCTTTGGAGAACCCACGACTTTCCAGTGAGCCAGGAACATCTGATTGCGGCTCACGGCCGCGCCAGGCGGAAGAAACGGATGGGGTTTGGGGGTGTAAGGACCGGCCCAACGACCAATTCAAACTCGTCCCCAACCCGGACCGGGTCGCCCGCAAAATTCACCCAGTCCGCGCCGCCGGGCGCCAGTTGCGTGGCGGATTGAACCACCACCGCGGGCGCATCGGCCGGCCAGGAAAGCACCAGTTGGCCCGCCCGTTTCTTGAGCTTCAGGCGCCGCATGCTGTCTTGCGGAATCACGCTCCAGAAGCCGCCGACCAGTGTGTAGTTGGCGCCGGTGAGTTTACCGGCATCCGGCTGGCCGATGGTGCCGCTGACGGCATACGCGCCGCCAGCGCTCGTGCCGCCGCCGCCGTCGATGGTGGACCAGTCGATGGCGAACTGAGCATGAACGGTTGGTGTGAGCACACCGGCCGCAGCGATCGCCAAAATGGGAATGACTTTCAGTTTGATTTTCATAGTCGTATCTTCGATTGAATTCATCGGCCAATGGTCACGGGGCCGTGCGCGGCACCTAACGAGCAGGCAGTGTTGATCGTGTTGCCAGGTGGCGCAGTGAACGTGCCGGTTCGCAAGAGGACGACGTCGTCAGGGTGGGCGACGCTGGCCAAGGCTCGCAAGATGGTCGCGAACGGCGACTCAGCAGTCGCTCCAGTGGCCTCGTCTGAACCTCCAATTGCCACAAACCACGTTCGCCCACTGCAGAATCCCAATCTGGCCCCATTGGCGTTCACGGTCCAGATGTCCATCTGATCGCCGAGCAACTGGTCCTCCCGGTGGTAGGACATGACGTTCAGCCAACTGGAATTCACCTGGACCTGTTCACTCGGATTCAGCGCAGAGTAAGCTCTCCCCTGAAAGTTACTCATGCTCAGGCTGTCGCGATCTACGAGGCAATTGTGGTCCGGGATCGTGACCGGAAGGCCATCGCCGTCAGCCACCAAGTAGGGCGGCCCGCTGCAGGTAGGATCACCCGCGTGAGTGTGGCTGAGATTGAAGAAGTGTCCCACTTCGTGCAAGACGGTGCCGAGACCGATGTCATTGCCAAGGCTGATTGATAGCCCGCTTCCGACGAAGGAACACTGGCCGCTGCCTGAGTTGTTCACGTAGATGTTGATCGCGTTGGGGCTCCAAAGCCAGACGATTGGGCTGGCCAGAGCGGCCGCTTCGATTGTGACACGATTCGACCGGGCATTGAGGCTGTACCAGTAATCGGATGACTCGCCAGCGGGGACAGGCGGGCGGATGTCTCCTTGGTTGTTGCCGGGGTAATCGGCCTGGAGCCGGTAGCCTCGCCCAGTCGCGGCAAGGATCGCATTGCCACGGGTAAGCTCGGCGTCGAAACCAGCAATCGTGCCGATATCGCCGGCAGTGGGACGCGTGCCGTCTGGCTGGAGGATGAACTTCACGGACAGGCGGACGGTGATATCCCCGCGGAGTTGGGAAACACAGCCCAGCAGGAACAGCAATCCGATTCTGGCGTGTGTGAGAAGTGGTCGAGCTTTCATAATGACTCCAAAAGGTTGAGAGCTTACTGCAACGTCACGAGCACGAGGACCATGCCTTTGCCTTCGTTCAGCGCGCTCATGGCCTTGCCGAGGATGGCGCCTTGCGCCTTCGTGGGATCGATGACTTTCATGGCGTGGCCCGGCGTGTCGCTGGTAGTGAGCAGATCGCCCGGCTCGATGGCGCCGTGGGACGCATCGGCCTGCACGTACACGCGACCGCTCAGGGCGACGTTCTGACCGCCTTCGAGCACGCCTTGTTGCTGAAGGGCGATGCCGGGGTTGACGCCGTTGGCGCCGCTGAGGATGCCTGCCACGCGCTTGTCGTAGGCCTCTCGGCTCATCCGCAGATGGCCAGGGTTCTCCGGGTCAATGATGACCACGGCGCCCTTGGCGATGTTGGTCTCCGACATCCGGAATGGCTCGGCGAGATCCGCGCCGCCGAAGATGGTGCAGGATTTCATGTTCAAGTGCATGTACTGGCCGCTGGCCTGGTTAAAGAGAGCCACCACTGTCGTCGCCGGATTCAGGCTGCCCATGTGCACCTCACCGCCTACGCCGTCGCCGCCAATGTAACCCCCTTCATTGCCGCTCCCGGACACGGTCAAATACGGCGCCTGGAACCGGGCCCCGCCATTTGCGCGCACGGCAAATTCATCTGCTCGGATCGAGGGGAATGGCACTTCCGCCGGGTGCGGAGGAGGGCCGAGATAGGAGTCGGCCCAAACAAAACAGCCAGGATGATTGGCACGAGCCGAATATCCGGCGGCGAAGCTAAAGTCTGCATTAGCCTGGTTGCCCACGCCTCCTGGAGCGGTGGCATAGTAGCCGACTGCGCGGTTTCCGCTGCCGCCGCCAACGGAACTCCAAGGCCCGCTGGCGGTGTTCCGGCCTCCACCACCCACGGTGGAGTAATCTGCGCTCGCGGTGTTCTGGGAGCCGCCGCCGACAGTTCCGAAACCGCCGCTAGCCCAGTTTAAGGATCCACCGCTCACAGCGCAATCGTGGGCAGAGGCGCGATTGCCATAACCGCCGCCGATAGCGGCGAATTCCCCGCTGGCCACGTTCAATTGGCCGCCTCCTACAGCGGCGCGCAGGTTAATCGCCTGATTCTGGTAACCGCCGCCGACAGTGGTATCGTTATTACTCGTTCGGTTCTCCGAACCGCCGCCGATGGTCGAAGCAATGCCCTCGGCCCGGTTGAACTGGCCGCCACCCACTGTGGCAAACCAGCCGTCGTGGAGATCCCCACTGTCGAGTCCCGCCACATTGTTGGCGCCGCCGCTGACCGTGCCAAAATCGTCGGTCACGCGGTTGGTGCCTGGTCGGCCAAAGAACGTCTCCACGCCTCCTCCGCCGATGGTCCCACCGATGACGCCGGGCGAAACGCCGTTGCCGCTCCAGCCGGCAATGAGGTTGGGACTGGCGCCGTCTGGCTCGAAGCGGAGGACGCGCGCGTTGTTCGCCTTCAGTTCAAGCGGCATGTTGTTCAACGTGCCAAGGAAGTTTCCACCCGCGGCATTGTTCCCGCCGAGCGCCCAGGCGCCACCGGGCGTCGCCGGGTTCTGCCACGCCAGCGAATTGCCGTTGTAGCTGAGCACTTGGCCAGGGGAAGGCAGCCCCCCAGTTCCCAATTGACTGACCTGGATGGCGCCGTTGGTGACGGTCCCTGCCGTCGAGGCGTAAATGGCATTGGGCGCAGGCGCAAGGCGCGTGCGCGGAGCGAGATCGACTCCCACGCCGCCATTGGTGCGCACGTTGATCGTCAGCCAGCGAGCGTTGCCGGTAAAGGCCGTCGAGCCAAAGTCGAGGTCCACGGTGAACAGGCCGTTGGCGACGGAAACCGTGTTGGTGGGCTGACTAGCAACCTGATTCCCGCCGTCGAGGGCGTCATGCAGCGTGAACAACATGTAGTACGTGCCGGTAGCCGGATTGGTGCCGTCCGTGAGGCGGCCCTGGTAGGTGAAAGCCGTGCCCAGAGGCGCGGCATTGAGGTGAGCGCTGGCCAACGCCAGCAGGAGAGTGGACAGGTGGAAGAGTTTCTTTTTCATAGGTCTTAGCTTGTTCGTTTTGTGCCGTCACACTCTTCCAGACCGGAAGCGGACGAAAGGTAACGAGAAATCTTGAAACTCCTTTCGGGAAGGATTGCGCGCGGGTCTTCCCGATGTCAGTTGAACCGCAGATCCAAAGGGCATGACTACACACTCAACGCCGTCAGCAAAACGCGCAGTTCCTCGTCAATTTCTTCGGAACTGGCCACGGTGTGGGCGATTTGCGCCCGCAACAACTCCCCGTAGCGCTGACGCATTCGCCGCACGGCCATCGTTAGCGCCGCCTCGGTCGTGCCCAGTTTCACCGCCAGTTTCGCATAGGAGACGGCCCGTTTCTCGCCCGTCAAAAAAATCTTCACTTCCTCGAACCAGGCGCCCTTGCCGGCCGTTGCGAATTCCTCGCGCAATTCGGCAAGGACCTGGTCCAGCAGGGCCGTCGCCCACTGCTGCTCGAAAAGCTGTTCGGGCGACAGGCCGGCCGCGGCAACCTGGAGGTATTGCTGCTCGGCCCCTTGCTCGTCCAGGGATATCAACGCCATCTGGCCGCCCCGTTTCTGCGCGTGAGAGCGACGCCACTCCTTGGCCAGGAAATGTTTCAGCGCGGCCAGCAGGAAGGAGCGAAATTTGCCCTTGGTGCGGTCCACGCTGTCCAACCAGTTTTTCTCCAGCAGACGGGCAAAGAACTCCTGAGTCAGATCCTGGGCGTCAGGAGAGTTGTAACCTCGCTGGCGCACGAAGGCGTAGAGCGGCCACCAGTAAGCGTGGCAGAGCTTCTCCAGAGCTTCAGAAGCTTGAGGTGAGGCGGCTTCGCGCGCGGCCAGCACCATGGACCAGTGAGTGGTCAAAAACCACTCGCCGCTGCGTGTTTCGCGTCCATCCGTTGCAGGAACTGGCATAAGTGCCGTCCAATGGAGTGAGGTCCGCTTCATTGGCTTCGGGGTGATGCCAAGTCAAAGGTCCCTTCTCACCTGTCGAACGCGCGGATTAGAGCAATAAAGTGCATCCAATGCGAGCACTTTTCCTGCCTGCCAATCTCTTCGGCGGCAGGTCACATTATTGCAACTCTCATGAGCACCGGGCTTGAGCCCGGTGATTGCGGTAGGCGCGGGGTAAGCCGTTTCAACGGCTTCTCTCCCGCCAAAGGCACGAAAACAGTTGAAACGGTCTTCGTCCAAACTCCTCGGTCACTTTTCCGATGGTCTGTCAGAATGATGGCCCAATCAAATCCTCGCCACGTTTGTTCAAAAGATTTTCAAAATGTCTTTGACCGCAAAGGGCGTCCGGCTGCTAGTGTCACGCTGAACTATGAGCGCCATCGCTTCTGAAAGCATGCCCGACGCCAAAGGCCGCTTTGGACCGTACGGCGGCCGATTCGTCCCCGAGACGCTGATGCACCCGTTGCAGCAGCTCGAAGCGGAATACTTCCGCGCGCGGAAGGATCCCGAGTTTCAGCGCGAGCTGGAGTATTACCTGAGAGAATTCTGCGGCCGGCCGACGCCGCTCTACTTCGCGGAGCGGCTCACGCGCGAACTGGGCGGGGCCAAGGTGTATCTCAAGCGCGAGGACTTGCTTCACACCGGGGCGCACAAGATCAACAACGCCATCGGCCAGATCCTCCTGGCCCGGCGCATGGGCAAGACCCGAATCATCGCCGAGACCGGCGCCGGCCAGCACGGCGTGGCCACGGCGACGGTCGCCGCAATGTTCGGGCTCCAATGCGTCATCTATATGGGCGAAGTGGATTGCGAGAGGCAACGGTTGAACGTTTTCCGCATGAGGATGCTCGGCGCCGAAGTCGTCCCCGTGACCGCCGGGCAGAAGACGCTCAAGGAGGCGGTGAACGAGGCGATGCGTGATTGGGTCACGAACGTGCGCGGCACGCATTACATTCTCGGCACGGCTTACGGGGCGCATCCGTATCCGGTGATGGTCCGGAATTTTCAGCGCATCATCGGCGACGAAGCGCGCCGGCAAATCCTCGAGAAGGAGAAACGCCTGCCCGACCTTCTCGTCGCCTGCGTCGGCGGCGGGTCGAACGCCATCGGGCTTTTTTACCCGTTCCTTGAAGACGGGCCGGTGAAGATGCTCGGCGTTGAGGCGGGCGGCCTGGGCATTCGGCCGGGCCAGCACGCGGCGCGTTTTCACGGCGGTTCCCTCGGCGTGTTGCAAGGGACGCAGAGTTACATCCTCCAGGATCCCTTCGGCCAGATCGAACTGACCCACAGCGTCAGCGCCGGACTCGACTATGCCGCCGTCGGTCCCGAGCACGCCTGGCTGCGCGACCAGCACCGCGTCGAGTACACGTACGCCACGGACGACCAGGCGCTGGACGCCTTCCAAAAGCTCGCGCGGCTCGAGGGAATCATCCCGGCGCTCGAAAGCGCCCACGCCATCGCCGCCTGCCTCGAACGGGTGCCTCAGATGCCGAAGGACCAGCTCGTGATCATCAACCTCTCGGGCCGCGGCGACAAGGATGTGGCGCAGGTGGCGGAGCGGATCAAGTTGTAGGGAGCCCGGATGGCGGAAAACGGGAAAGCGGGAAGACGGGAAGACGAGAAAACGAGAAAACGAGAAAACGGGCCGGCCCAGGTTCGTCGCCGGGTGCATGTTGGCACCACCACAGTCGGACTGCGGGCTGGGACTCACTGCGATCCGGTGGTAGCGCCGGTTGGCCGGGAGAGCCGGCATCCTTGCCGGCGCGTATTTTGGTGAACTCGCCGGCAGGGATGCCGGCGGTCCCGGCGGTGCGGCTTTTTATCCCGCGAACGGCGTGCGTCCTTTGTCCCCTGACTTCCCGTCTTCTCGTCTTCCCGCTTTCCCGTCTTCTTGCTTTCTCGTCCTCCCGTCTTCCCGCTTCCCCTCCGCTCGCGAATTGTGTTTAGTCCCCGCCGACTTATGAGCAGACAGTACAACGGGCCGTCGGAAAAGTTCGCCGCTTACCCGCGCCTGAACCCCCTAGGCATCGGCCGCGACCTCTCCGCGGCCGACCTCATTGACCAGGTGTTCCTCGCCTACAATGGCGGGCGACTGCGCGAGGCGGCGCAGCTTTTCACGCGCAAAATGCTGGCGCACGATGGCTTCGTCGGCATGAGCCTGACCGGCGCGCTCACGCCGGCGGGCCTGGGCAAGAGCTGCCTCATCCCGCTCATGAAAGCCGGTTTCATCGACTGGATCGTTTCCACCGGCGCCAACCTTTACCACGATCTTCACTTCGCCCTGGACATGCGGCTGCACAGCGGCTCGCCATTCCTCGACGACGTCGTGCTCCGCCGCGACGGCGTCATCCGCATCTACGACGTGCTCTTCGACTACAACGTGCTGCTCGACACCGACGCGTTCGTCCGCGAAGTCATCCAGGGTCCGGAATTCCAGCGCCCAATGGGAACGGACGAATTTCACTTCCTGCTGGGCAAATACGTCCGCGCCCGCGGGGAGAAGCTCGGGCTGAAGGACAGTTCGGTCCTCGCCACCGCCTACGAATGCGGCATCCCGATCTTCACGAGCAGCCCGGGCGACAGTTCCATCGGCATGAACGTCGCCGCGATGGCCTTGCGCGGTTCGAAACTGAAGTTTGACGTGAACCACGACGTGAACCAGAGCGCCGCCATCGTTTACGAAGCCAAGTCCACCAGCCACGCCAGCAGCGTGTTCATCCTGGGCGGCGGCAGCCCGAAGAATTTCATGCTCCAGACCGAACCGCAGATCCAGGAAGTCATGGGCATCCCCGAAAAGGGCCACGACTTTTTCCTTCAATGCACTGATGCCCGTCCCGACACCGGCGGCCTTTCCGGGGCCACGCCCGCCGAGGCCGTGAGTTGGGGCAAGGTCTCTCCCGATACCCTTCCGGACTGCGTGGTCTGCTACACCGACAGCACGATTGCGCTGCCGCTGCTCACCGCCCACGCCCTCAGCCGCGTGAAGCCACGCAAGCTGAAACGCCTCTACGACCGCCGCGAAGCGATTCTAGACAAACTTTGGACCCAGTACATCGCGATGGGCACGGTCACGAAAGTTTTGACCAGTCGCAAGATTGCCAAGCGCGGTTCGAGCGTCGGCTTGACGAAGACTCGCAGCGAAAGTCGCAAGTAAGATGCGATTCCGCGGAATCGGTTCCGAGTTCAGGGTTCCGAGTTTCGGGTTGACGGTTTGGGGCGAGCGTCCTGGCGAACTGCTGATTGGGATTTGAGCGAGCCGACTCATCAGCAGCGTCGCCCCGCCCCTACAACTCGGAACCCGGAACGCGGAACCCGGAACCCAAAGTCAGCTTAACTGCCTGAGCAGCTTCCGTGCGCGGCCGACCCACATCCGGTCGCGCCGGCGCTGGAAAGCCGGTGAATGCGGCTCGTCGTTCAACACCTCGCAGACTTCGGCCAGCGCCTCGTCCTTTTTGCCTTTCGCAAAGAGCAGTTCCGCGAGCTGCACGCGGGCGCGGGCGTAGTTGTGGTGCTGGGTCACGTACTTCCAGATGTCGATGGCCGCGTCGACCCCGCCCAGAGCCATGTGCGTTTCCGCCAGCGCCATCATCGAATAGCCGTAGTCGTGCTTGGGGTTTTCGCTCACGACGCCATGGAGCAGCGGCAGCGCCTCTTTCGGCTTCTTCTGGCGAAGCAGGCACTGGCCGAAATGCGCCCGGGTGTCGATGTCCTGCGGGTCGCGCTCCATCGCGGCGCGGTAGCTGGCCTCGGCCTTGTCGAGCTTGCCCTGCTGAAAAAAGATGTCGCCTAGTTGTGAGTGATGATGCGGCTTGTCCAGGTGATGAATCTGCGCCTGAAGCTCCTTGATGCGGCGCCGGTCCACCGCGCCGGGTAGCTCGAAGCCGCGCGTGAGCGAACCGGCCCCGCGATACATGTTGAAGTAATACCAGAGCGTACCAATGCCGGGAAACGCCATGATGATGACGACCCAGAGCCATTCCTTGTTGCGAATCGCGTCCACGATCATCCAGACCTGAATGACCAGAAATGCCAGCATCAACGGAGAACTGATCAGGAAATAGATGAGGTTCTGCCCGAAGCTCGCCTCGTACTCAGTTTCCATGAAACTGGACTCTAATTTGACCCCCGGCCTGGACGCACGCCAAAAACTCACGCGCCCGGCCCGGCCCTTCGAGCACCACGATGTATTTCGCAGGGGGACGAGCCAGGTAGCCCTCACCCCTCACCCCAACCCTCTCCCCTCAAAGGGGAGAGGGCCGGGGTGAGAGGTGAGACCGTGGCCTAACAGCCCGTTCAAAAACTCCAGGTGGGGTTGTAGCGGCGGTCTGTGACCGCCTAAATCGGGCCAGAATGTGCAGCTTGTTCGGCGCTCACAGAGCGCCGCTACAGTTTTTGAACGGGCTGCTAAACGTGCCCTGAAACAAAGCAAGATGTGCGCCGGCCCTTCGGCGAGCGGGCTTTTCCATTGAGCCGCCAGCGCGCGCCGCTTTACGCTGGCCCGCATGAACGTCTTCGTCACCGGCGGCGCGGGTTACATCGGATCGATATGCGTCGAGCAACTGCTGGACGCCGGCCACGCCGTCACGGTGTACGATAATTTGTCTGAAGGCCATCGCGCGGCGGTCGACGCCCGCGCCGCGTTCGTCCACGGCTGCTTGAGCGACACAAGCGCCCTGGCCGCCTCGCTGAAGCAATCGCGCCCGGAGGCCATCGTTCACTTTGCCGCCAATGCACTCGTCGGCGAGTCGATGACGAATCCTGGAAAATATTTCGGCAACAATGTCGGCAACGGCGTCAAGCTGCTCGAAGCCGCCGTGGCCGCGGGCGTGAAGAAGTTCGTCTTCAGCTCGACGTGCGCCACCTACGGCCCGCCCGAAAGGGTGCCCATCACGGAAGACGAGCCGCAAAAGCCGATCAATCCCTACGGGGAATCGAAGCTGATGTTCGAGCGCATCCTCGGTTGGTATGAACAGGTTCACGAGCTGGAGTTCGTTGCCTTCCGGTACTTCAACGCCGCCGGCGCGACCGCAAAGTTTGGCGAGCACCACCGCATTGAGACGCACTTGATCCCGAACGTCCTCAAGGTGGCTCTCGGCCAGGCCGCGCAGTGCGAGATTTACGGCGCGGACTACCCGACTCCCGACGGCACTTGCATCCGCGACTACATCCATATTGTCGATCTGGCCCAGGCGCACATCCTGGCGCTGGCGCCAGGCCGGCGTGGATTCTTCAATCTCGGCAATGGCGGCGGGTACTCCGTGCGTGAAGTCATCCGCGCGTGCGAAACGATTTCCGGCCGAAAAATTCCCGCCGTCGAGAGGCCGCGCCGCCCCGGCGATCCGCCGCGCTTGATCGCCGCCGCCGACAAGGCGCGGCGCGAGCTGGGCTGGCAGCCGCGCTTTCCGAAACTCGACGCCATCGTCGCCTCCGCCTGGGATTGGCACCGGCGAAATCCGGCGGGCTACACGGGTTGAAGGCCTGTGCCTGGAGCGGTAGCGCAGGCTGCCAAGCCTGCCGTATCGCGGGTTGCCAACCCGCGAACCGGCGAACGGAACCGGACGTCGGTTGGCCTGGAAGGCATTCGCCGACTGGCAGTCGGCGAAACAGCAGACCGGGCTGTCTGCGCTACCCACGCCACGCGCTGAAGCGCGACTCGACGCGTTCCAGATTCGAGAACTCTCGTGAAATCATCGGCAGATCCGCCAGCAACTCGTCGTGCGCCGGCACTTCGCCCCAGGCAGAAACGGTGAAGACCTCCATCGCGTGCGGCGTCGCCAGGTCCAACTCGCGGCTCTTTCGGCTGAACCGCGCGCGGAGCGTCTTCGCCCAATCGGCGGGCGTCTTTGGCGGGTCCATGTGGTGCCGGCCCACCCAGGGGAGCCACTCGACGACTTGCGATTGATGGGCCCAGGTCATCTCGCAAAGGAGCGGGAAGACTTCCTCCACGTCCACCGCGAGATCGAACGAGTTCGCGCCGGACATGTATGCGTCGTAAACGTGAAGTATGACCGGCGTTCTGCGCGGCGCAGAGCGCGCCTCGTCAGCGGAATATTCGGGCGTGAACGCGTGCGGCACATTGACCATATAGGCGACGCGGCGTATCGCCTCGGCGACGGTGAGATGATCGTTGTGCACGCCCGCCAGTGGTTCGCCCGGCAGCGGAGGGCAGAATAGATAATCCGGCTCGAAGTCGCGGATGGCCTTCCAAAGCGCGGCGAGGAGGTCGGGCGTCACTTGCAGACACGCTTCACGCGGCACTTCGCCGTTGGGCAAACGGAGCAACTCCCACTGGTATCCGCCCAACCGCGCCGAGGCGTCCTGCTCGGCGATGCGGATGCGCCCCGTCTCTTCGCGCGTGAGCACGTGATGCCCCGCCTTGCCGTCCGTGCACACGATAACCTTCGCTTGAAACGCGCCGCCAAGCCGGCGACGCAGCAGCTCGAACGTTCCCGCGGCCGTGAACTCGTAATCATCGAAGTGGGCGTGAACGAACAGGGCTTTCATTATCGTGAGGATGGCCGGCGTGGCATGGGTCGGGAAGGCTAAACAGATTGTTGAGTTGAAACGTTGAATCGTTAAATCGTTAAATCGTTAAATCGTTGAATCGTTTCCACCTGCTCCTGGCCCCGACGGTTCAACCCTTCCACGCTTCCACGATTCAACGATTCAACGTTTTAACCCATTTAACGATTTCTTCGTCCGCGCTACCCTACTCCCATGCAATTTACAATTGTGCTCGGCATCATGTCCGGCACCAGCATCGACGGCGTGGACTTCGCATTGTGCGCGATTTCGGACGCGCGGCTGAAACTGCGCGCGCTCTGGAGCGCGAACGGCGGCACGGGGCTCGGCGACGAGTTGGGAACTGGCGCAATTGCACCACGACCTCGGGCGCCTCTACGCGGCGCACGCGATGCCGCCGAAAGGCGCGTCCCGTCCCCAGCTCGCGGGATTGCACGGGCAGACGGTCTTCCACAATCCCGACCCCAGGGCGCCAGCGACGTTGCAAATCGGCGAGCCTGCCTACCTGGCCGAGACGCTGCGCGTGCCCGTCGTGAGCAATTTCCGCGCGGCGGACCTCGCGGCCGGCGGACAAGGCGCGCCGCTGGCCACGGCGTTTCACGTCCGGGTGTTTGCAGAGCGCGGCCGGCACGTCTGCGTGAACAATCTGGGCGGCATCAGCAACGTCACCTCGATCGACTGGCGGCGCGGCGCGGCGCCGAAGGTACTCGCGTTCGATACCGGCCCGGCAAACGTGCTGATCGATCTCGCGATGCGTCACTTCACGGACGACCGGCGGTCCATGGACCGACATGGCGCGTGGGCGGCGCGCGGTTGTGTTTGCGAGCCGCTATTGGCCGAATGGCTCGAACATCCGTTCCTCCACCAACCGCCGCCCAAGAGCACGGGCCGTGAATTGTTTGGTGAGGCCTTCTTCGTGCAGGCCCTCGCGGCGGCACGGCAGAGTCGGCTCTCGAAGTTCGATCTGGTCGCGACGTTGACGGAGTTCACGGCGCGTTCGCTGACGATGAATTACGGCGCGCACCTGCCGGGCCCGCCGGACATCGTGGTCCTTGCGGGCGGCGGCGCGGCCAACCCGGTGTTGCGCGAAAGGATTGCCGCAGCGCTCGACGAGGCAGGAATCGGAACGACGATGTTGACGAGCGCCGACTTTGGCTGGCCGTTGCAGAGCATCGAGCCGGCCGCCTTCGCTTACCTGGCGTGGCTGCGGCGTCGCGGTCGGCCGGGCAACCTGCCGGAGACGACTGGGGCGCGGCGGGCGGTTGTATGTGGAGCGATTCAGTGATCAGTAATCAGTAATCAGTAATCAGTAATCAGTAATCAGTAATCAGTAATCGGTCTTCGGTCGGGAACACGGCCCGTTAACACTCTATGGACCGCGACTGAATACTGAACACCGAATACTGATTACTGATTACTGAATACTTCCCAATCCCGCCGTCCTTCCGCTAAGCTCCGCGCGCATGAAACATTCCGGGAAGGCGCGCAAGGCGGCGTTCAAGATAGTCTTCTGGACGCTGCTGGTCGCGCTGGCGTTGCTGGCGAGCATTGTGCTCGCCACGATCATCGCGCGTCACTACGTGGCCATCGCCACGGCCGTCAGTGTGGCCTGGGTGGCCTTCGCGGCGTTCACTCTTTATTTCTTCCGCGACCCGAATCCGACCACGCCGAACATTCCCAGCGCCATTGTTTCGCCCGCGCAAGGCAAAGTGGATCTCATGGATGAAACGAGCGAGGAGGAATTCTTGGGCGGTCGATGCCGGCGCGTTTCAATTTTCCTTTCGATCATCGATGTCCACGTGCAACGCGCGCCGATCACGGGGCAACTGGCGTTCAGCAAACACAAGGAGGGCCGCTTCCTCAGCGCGACCAAGTCCGATTGCGGCGAATTCAACGAGAATGTCCTGCTCGGTTTTGCCTCGAGCGAGTTGCCGGGCCGCAAGCTGTCGGTGCGCCTCATCGCCGGCCTTCTCGCCCGGCGCATCAACGTCTGGGCGCAGACCGGCGAGACCGTCCATCGCGGTGAACTCATCGGCCTGATTCAATTCGGCTCGCGCGTGCACGTTTACCTGCCGCTCGACGCGACGGTGCATGTGAAACTGGGCGATCACGTGAAAGTGGGCGAGACCTTGCTCGGCTCGTTCTAAGCCGCCACGCATGGACCCCGTGCCCCTCAAGCCAGCCGAAACTTCGCACACCGATGCGCGGGTAAAGATTTACTTCCTCCCGAACGTGCTGACGGGCGCGAACCTGTTCTGCGGGTTCGTGGCGCTGACGAAGATTGTCGAGTGGACGCCGGGAACTGAACGCGGTTACAAGGATATCATCGTCGCGCTGCTGTTCATTCTGGCCGCGTGCATCTTCGACCTGCTCGACGGCCGGGTGGCGCGGATGGGCGGGGCGGAAAGCCCGTTCGGCCGGGAGTTCGATTCGCTGGCAGACATCATCAGCTTCGGCGTGGCGCCGGCGTTCCTGGTGTACCGCATCGTGCTCAAGGATGTGTTCGTCCAGCACCCGGAGTTCGGCTGGTTCATCGCCTCGATTTATCTGCTGTGCGGCGCGTTCCGGCTGGCGCGATTCAATTGCCTGGCGGCGCTGGCAGGCACCGGCGGAGGCCGGGAGTTCCTCGGCTTCCCGATTCCCGCGGCGGCCGGCCTGGTGTCGTCGCTGACGCTGTTCATGATTTGGTGGGACGGAAAGGAGTTCCCCAAGGCCAACTGGCGCTTCGCGCTGCCAGTCATCATGGTCTTCCTCTCCTGGATGATGGTGAGCGAAGTGAAGTATCCGACCTTCAAGAAGCTCGACTTCAAAGCGACCAAGACCTTCACCGCGACGCTCATCGCCGTGCTGTTCATCGGAGGCGTGTTCGTGCTTCAAGAAAAGCTGCTCTATTGGGTGCTGCCGCTGTTCTTCATCACCTATCTCATCTACGGTTTCATCCGGCCGCACGTCTCCCGCAAGGTCCGCGAGGAAATCTCCGACGAGGACGACGACGAGGACGGCACGCCCGCCTGACAGCGCATGGACCTGCCGCCCACGCTGACCGCCATCCTGGCAGGCTTTTTCTCCGGCTTCGTCGCCTCCGTGCCGGTCGGGCCGGTGAATTTGACGATCATGAACGAAGGCGCCCGGCGCGGCTTCCGGTGGGCGGCGCTCATCGGGCTGGGGGCAACGGTGATGGAAGTGCTCTACTGCGTCCTGGCGTTCACGAGCTTTGCGGCGTTTTTCCAGAACAACAAGATCAAGGCGGCGATGCAAGTGTTCAGCTTCGCGTTCATGCTGTTCCTCGGGATGAAGTTTCTCATGGCCAAATCCGTTCCGAAGCTCGACAGGCTGGAAGAGAGCATCGAGAGGCGAATCGAAGGCGGCATCGAGAAGCGTTTCCATCCGACCTCGGCGTTCATGACCGGCTTCGTGCGTACCCTGGCCAATCCCGGCGTGTTGCTCTTCTGGATCGTGGCGGGCGCCTATTTCATCTCGCACCGCTGGGTCGAGCCGAATCATTCGGGCAAGTTTCTGTGCATTGCCGGCGTGGCGGGCGGCGTCGGGCTGTGGTTCTTCGGGCTGGCCTGGGGCGCCGCGCTGGGTCACGGCCGGTTCACGGAAAAAACCATGCGCCGGCTGGAAATCGGCTCCGGCATCGGCCTGCTGGTGCTCGGCGTCATCCACGGCATCAATCTGGCGTTGCAGTTGGCGAAAACGCGGGGATTGGGGTGAGGCGGTGAAACGAATGATTAACCTCTTTTCCAGTCGCTAATGAACGGCACGGAACCAATTCTCTCCGTCGATTTCTTCCGAAGTGGTTCCGGCAACGAACCGGTCCGCGAGTGGCTCAAGTCCCTTTCTCGTGAAGAACGCAAAATCATCGGCGAAGACATCAAGACGGTTCAATTCGGCTGGCCGCTGGGAATGCCGCTGGTTCGCAAACTCGACAAAAGCCTGTGGGAAGTCCGCTCTCGCCTGCCCGAGCGCATCGCGAGAGTCATCTTCACCACGGGCGAAAGCCGGATGATTTTGCTCCATGGTTTCATCAAGAAGTCGCAGAAGATTCCCCAAGAAGATTTGCAACTGGCGAAAACCCGCCGCCGCCTGCTACAGTAGCGCCATGAAAAGCGAACACATCGGCTCCGACTTCGACGAGTTCCTCAAGCAGGACGGATTGCTGGCGGAGTGCGAAGCCGGCGCGCTCAAGCGCGTCGTGGCCTGGCAGCTTGAGCAGGAGATGAAGCGCCGTCGGATTTCCCGCGCCAAGCTCGCCAGCCGCATGAAGACCAGCCGCGCCGCGCTCGACCGCCTCTTCGCCCACGACGAGTCGTCTGTGACCCTCCAACTTCTGGAACAAGCCGCGTTGGCCTTGGGGCGGAAGCTCAAGGTGGAATTGGCCTAAGCCGCCGCCGGCCGGAATGGGCCGCGGTCCCGGCTCAAATAAGGCTCTTGATGAACCGTGGCTTCTCGAAACACGACAAAACGAATAAGGACATCGCATGAAGACGACGCTCAGCGCTGACGGCAAAATCGGCATTCCAGATGAGATCCGCCAGACCGACCATCTCGCTGCAGGCGATTCGTTCGAGTTGGAACGTTTGACGCCGGGCCACTGCATCGGCGGACCGATCACGCAGGGCACAAGGAAAAAGCAGGACTGTATTTGATGCCAAACTTACATGCGGGAAATGGTTGCACGCAATTGGCGGATTTGAAGGATTTGACAAGTTCCATACTGCATTTGCCGGCTACCGAGATTCCTTCCAAGAAGTCAAGCTCGACCACGCCGCGATGGAACGAATGTTTCACGTACTGGGGCCGGATCGGGTCGCGTATCGCTTCTTTCAAAGCAAGAAAGAGTTCGATCCACGTGATCCTGCATCCCGCAAGCAATTCGTAGATTCTGTGATGGATGCCCAGAAGCGATACCTTATTGTGCACCCGTTCTACGGTAGGGATGAGTTTCAGATATCCACTCCTTTAGGACCCAATTCAGAGATCCCATGGAACGAGATATTCGCGAGTTACGTCGGCTTTTTCTACCTAGGGTCGTTGGTTCGGTACCATCCGCGATACATGGAGGACCTGCTCGAACGGAAGGAAGCATGGACCCTTGAACAATTCGCGAACAACGCACGACTGACTTTGCTCCGACACTTTGTTATGCTGATACTCGACAAAGGGTATGTGTTTCTGTCAACGTAGAAATATGACCAACCCCAAAACGGAGTGCGGCTGATCCGATTCGGCCCGCTAGGGGCGCAACTCGGTTACAATCAATCCCCATACATGACGGTTCGGCTCCACGAAGAACGCCTTCATGTCACGAGAGAACTTCCGCGCGGACTTCGAGAGGAGCCGCGTCAGGGCGCAGTTGGCGGAAGGATTTCGACGATCTGTGCGAGCGGTTCGCCAGCAGGGTTGGAGAGCGTGTTGCGCCGGCCGTAGAGGACGTGGGCCCCTTGCAGGTTCAGAAGAGCGTTGATGATTTTGTCGGAGGCGATGCGCAGGAAGGCTTTGGGCCGGCTGACGTACGGGATGGCGTGGTCCTTGAGCACGTGGCCCAGCGGGTAGCGCTCTTCGAGAATGTCCTGCCGGGCCTTGTCGGGAAAGCGGCCGAGGTGGATTTGAATCGCGCCGAATTCCACGGGCCGCTCGCTGCCCTCCAGCACCAGCAGCACTTCGCGAAAGTAGTCGTCCCCCTTGCGCTCGCGGCCGAGCAGGCGCAGATGGACGCCCGCGCCGTGAAAATTCTCCAGTGTCGACGTCATGTCGCGGTCATGGACGAGCAACGTCCGGTACGGCTCGGGCAGGGCCTGGCCGTCGATTTGGTCCAGCGGCGGCAGAGGGGTCCCGCTGCGCGCGTAGAACTCGTCGAGCGGGTAGGCGATGGATTCCCCGGGCGACGGTGCTGGGTTGGGATGGGACGTCGGCATGGCGAGTCAGGCGTAGCGGTCCCCGCGATGTCCCGGCAGGTAGAACTCGTGCAACAGCCGGTCGATTTGAAGAAGACCGTCGCGGTTGATGCGCAGCGTATCGCCTTGCTCGGCGAGGAAGCCCCAATCTTTCAGCCGCTGGATCGGCTCGGCGAATCGCACCATCGGGTCAGCGCCGAATTTGTTCTGGAACTTCGCGCGGCTGACCTGGCCGAGCTTGAGTTGGAGGATGAATTCGCGGATGAAGCGCTCATCGGCGCTCGGAGTCAGCGCCCGGTGAATGGGCAATTCGCCCCGCTGCACGCGCTCGACATAGGGCGCGAAGTCGTGATGGTTCTGGTAATGAACCCCGTTTAAATGCCCGAAACTGGCGACGCCGACCGAGAGAATGTCCGCTCCGGAGAAAAGTCCTTCGCGGTAAAGGAACTTCACTTTGGCCGGATCCTTCACGACGGTCGTGGCGCTGGTGACGGTGTAGCCGAGCTTCTCGAATTCGCCGTAGGCGTAATTAGCCCAGCGGCGCTTGGTCTCCCAGTCGGCCACTGGCGCGACTAGTTTCCCCTCGGCCTTCATCTGTTGATAGATGCCAGTGTTGTAGGGCACTTCCATCTGGTAAATTGTCACCGAATCAGGGCGAAGCGCGACGGCCTTGGCGACGGTGTCGCGCCATTTCTCCTCGGTCTCTTCGACCATGCCAGCGATAAGATCGATGTTGATTTGCGGGAAACCGATTTCGCGGGCGTAAGCGTAGGCGCGCGCGATTTCCTTCGAGCGATGCGCCCGGCCGTTGACTTCCAGGACGTGGTCGTCGAAGTGCTCGATTCCGAGGCTGAGCCGGGTGACACCGAGTTCGCGGATGGCCGCGAGCTTGTGATCGGTGAGTGTGCCGGGCTCGGCCTCGAAGGTGACTTCCTCGGCTTCGTCCCACGGGAGCAGGCGCTTCATGCCGTCGGTGAGGAATCGAAGTTGGCCGGGCGAAAGGTAACTGGGCGTGCCGCCGCCGAAGTAGATGAAGCGCGGCTTGCGTTCGCCCACGAACGGTTTGGCGGCGTATGTGGTCAGTTCCTTGAGCAGCGCATCAAGGTAATTGCGGATCTCCTGCGCGTCCTTGTCCGTGTAAACGCGGAAGTAGCAGAAGTGGCAGCGCTTCCGGCAGAAGGGGATGTGGACGTAGAGTCCAAAGTCGACGCCGGGCGCGGGCGCCCGTTCGAGGGCGGCGTGCAACTCGGAGACGCGATCCTGCTGCCAATACGCGAAGGGAGGGTAGTTGGCGACGAAGTAGTTCCCGGCCGTGGTTTCCTTTTGGAGGGGTGGAGCGGTGGTCGTGCTCATGCTTGCTGTGGGGATGAAACGCACGACCTGAGCAGGAGGCGAACGATTGCTCCAACTCGAATCTTTCCTCGTTCTGCGCCCCGTGCCAGATGCGGGCAATCTCGACGGTTGGTGTCGGCTGGCCACGAATCCGGTACGCGATCCGATACGACCGGAGGAAAACTTCGCGAATGCTCGGGTCTGCAAACTTGCGAATCACTCGACCTCGTTCTGGAAACGTGGCGAGGCTCTCGGCCCTGGCGATGAGCCGCTGGCCGAAGCGGTGAGCGGCGTCCGGGTTGTCGTGGCTGATGTAGCGGACAATTTCGCGCAGGTCCGCCAACGCGCGCGGCGCCCAGATTATTTGGTGAACCATGAGTCGAACTGACGCCGGACCTCACCGTGCGGGACGCCCTCGCCGCGGTCCAGTTCAGCCAGGCCCTCGCGCACCGCCGCCGCGAAGAGCTCCTCGGTAAGCTCGTGCATCGTCGCGTTATCTGGAAGGCTCTTGATGACATCTAAGGCCAGTTCTTTCGCGCTCATGGACCTACTGTGCGCGCCCCGCACAGCGCAGTCAAGATGCGCACAGTGTCTATCGATGGGCCGATGGAACTCATTTTGCTTCATTACGTGCCGGGGCGTCCTTAGGCACGAAACAGTAAACGCTCCCATCTTCGCACCCGACGACGACCTTTCCGTCCGCCACCGCGGGCGAACTCGTGATCGGCTGGCCGATTTCGTAGTTCCACAGTTCCTTGCCGTCCGTGACCGACACGACGTAAAGCCGTCCGTCGTCCGAGCCGACGACCACCTTGTCGCCGCAGACGGCCGGCGAACTGTCCACCTTGCCGCGCGTGGGGAACGTCCAGAGGACGTTGCCCGAGTCTTTGTTGACGCAATGCAGGCGCTTGTCGCGTCCGCCGAAGAGGACGCGCTCTCCCACAAGCGCCGGCGAGGAGTTGTAGGCGAAGCCGCGATCCTTGTAGCTCCACAGGTTCGTGCCGTGTTCGAGATCGACGCAGAAGAAAACGTTTTCGTTGTGGCCGACGTAGGCGCGCCCCTGGCGCATCGCCGGGGAGGCGAGCATCGGCGCGCCGATCTCGACCTCGTTCAACTGGGCGCCGTTCGTCAGCGCAATGATGTGCATCATCGCGTCGCAGCCGCCCACGACCGTCAGACCGCCGGCGACGGCCGGAGTGCCTTTGATGCCGGTGCCGGTTTCGAAAGTCCAGTTGCTCCGGCCCGTCACGGCGTCCAGGCAGTAGAGCCGGCTGTCGAAGCTGCCGAAGAGGATTGACCAGCCCTTGCTGTCGGCCGCGCGCGTGAAGTTGGGAGACCCGGGAATCTTGTCGCCCGTGGGGAAACTCCAGAGCGGCTTGCCGTTGGCGGCATCGAAGGCGCGCATCGCGCCATCGTCGGAGCCAATGAACACTTTTCCTTCAAGCACGAGCGGGGACGATTCGATTGGGCCGCCAGTCTTAAAGGACCACAGATTCGTTCCTTTCA
>WNGA01001078.1_pt1 | contig 45374 bp, 66 predicted proteins | sample 5400061 | NCBI WGS metagenome assembly WNGA01 (sample SAMN13153366, study PRJNA577476) | soil metagenome | isolation source: 100 cm soil or saprolite under grassland replicate 2 | place: USA:California | collected 2016-06-15 | reverse complement strand
CTGGCCATGACCAGCGGGCGTGCGGCGGCGAGCTGATCGGTGATCAGCACACGCGGCACACCTGTCCTCGCTGTGCGGACTAGCGTCGGGCCCAGACGCGTATGGCGTTCGAGTTCAGCGAGGGAATTCCCCAGCTAGTCGCCGATCTCCGCGAGCGAAGGCTCCGCCTTGGCCTAAGCAGCGAACAAGAGCGCAGCCGATCTCCGGCCGGCGCGGGCAAGCAGATCGAGCAGCAGTTGGTAACCGACGTTCTGGGGTTATGCCGAGATACGGCCAAAAATAGGAAATAGCGAGTCAGGCAGTGGCGGCTGACTCCTGGGCGTCGTCGAGTGGGAGCGGCACGACCAGGTCGGTGTCGAATGGGTCGGGCGAGTTCATCGAGAGGGTGTAGTCGCCGAACCTGCTTCAAGCAGCGTGTCTGGCAGGGACTGAGCTGGGCCAGATCCTCGGCGAACGAAGTAGCCGTCGGCCTGCAGATCGCGCACTGCGCGAGTGAGGTCAACGACGTTCTAGAGGCGGCAACCGACGTCTGGTGCGTACTTTCCTATTTTCCACGCGCGCTGCCTGTCGATTCTGACAGTCGGCTGCACCAGATGCATCCGACTCCAAGGCTGAGCGACTCAGCCCTTATGCGTCTGTTGGGAGGCCTACCAGAACGCCTGCACCGGTGCGCGTCTGTAGCGGTACGATCCGCTCTAGATCGAAGCCCGCCCCAGCAAGCAGCGAGCTCCACTCCTGCAGCGTCCGCTCTTTGCCGCCGATCAGAAGCATTGTGATATCGCCCAGCTTGCCAGGATTGGGCTGGTTGCCGTCAGGGATCACCTGCTCATTCACGATCAGCAATCGAGCTTGCCGCGGCATTGCTCGCCGCACGCTGCGCAGGATCCGGGTTGCATCCGCGCCTGCCAGTCGTGCAACACATTTGAGAGCAGGTAAGCATCTCCGCCTGAAGGCACCTCTTCAAGAAAGTCCCCACCTACCACCTGCACCCGCTCAGCTACCACTGCATCGGCGACCACGCTGGGAAGATCAAACAGGATCCCGCGGATTCCCGGCTCCTGAGCAAGAATGGTTCGGAGCAGGGCGCCGTTGCCGCCGCCGACGTAGACCAGCGTGTCGAGTCCCGAAAAGTCGTACCCGGTCGCCAGTGCGGCGTTGTTGTCTGCGTACCGACTGGCCATTCCAGCATTGAATCGGCGCGCCGCGTCCGGATGCGCTGCAAAGTAGTCGAACAGGCCCTTCCCCCATAGCCGCGTAGGCGCCGGCTCACCCGTGCGGACTGTTTGCGAGAGGTCGCGGTGGATCTGCCAATACCACTCGTCGTTCTGGAACAAGGCCAGCCCATGGCGTCGCGGTCTCGTCAGAAGGTTGGCTGGCCTGCGAAGCGCTGGAACTCGGCAACCTGCTCCCTCACCCCTTCTGAGGAACTCGAATCTTTTTCAAGCTGGTGTCGGTTGTCGGTCATGATCGATCTCCTCGCCGGGCCACGGTCCGCTGCGCACGGGGCCATCTGGCGCGGGGAATTCTTGGGTTGGTGGCCGCTTTGTCGCCAGGCTCGAGATCGGGGCGCAACTGCCGGATCGCGGCGAGCATGTCGCGGAGCGCGGCGGAACCGTCGTACCGGGTGCCATCGATGTAGAAGGTCGGAGTGCCGCTGACGCCGCTGTCGAGACCACTCTGCTGATCTTCTTCGACGCGACGAGCATACTCATGACGGGCCAACTCCCTGCTTACGCGGTCAGAGTCCAGGGATAGCTCGGCCGCGTACTTCAGCAAATCGGCGTCATCAAGGGCGTCCTGTCGCGCGAATAGGGTGTCGTGCATTTCCCAGAACTTGCCTTGAGCGAACGCGCTTAGGGGCAGAAGGCGCGCTCGGCAGCTAGCCCCATTCTCCAACGCGCCTTCGCGCGCCCCAGCATGCATCCAGACCTCCTCGGGTAGAAGGCCGAGATTCGCGCCGATATACAAGCCGGTGTCGTAAATCGCCATCGGTCCAATACCCATGATGTCGCCAGCGACCTCTTCGACCAGACTCTTGATCTGCAGGAAGTTGCCGCATCCACCGAAGCGTGCTTGAGCGGTTAGCAGTGCCGGTTGCGGCGTCCGTCGCTGCGCAAGCCGCGGCCGACCGTGCTCAACTCCGCCGGCGTGCTCAGGTTGCGGAAATAGGCAATTCTCCGAGATGAAATGGGGCGTGACGGCTGATGTAGTCATCGACCAACACGCCAAGTTGGGCGGGCGTCATTCCGTTGGCTTGCTCCCTTAGGCACTAATCGCGTGCAGACCATCTGGTACGTCACGGCGCTGGTATCCGCCCGCTCTTCCGTCTACGTCCTGTTCGACAGGCGAAGGGTAAGTTTGAGGTCGCCGCGGAACTAGAGGCTCAGGTACTACTTGTTGACACGTCATGCCCGTAGCTAAAATCCGCGCGCATAGTGCGCGCAGGCGCGCAGTGTCGCGCGCGCGTTAACGCGTTAAGACGTAAGGCACTGTCGGCAGGTCCTCGCCCTGAGATTCCAGGTGCTGAGCGGGACTCGCTGCCGCCGCTCTGAGACTCCATCGAGTGCGTCGAGGTCGCGCTGCTTCGCTTGGACAGCCCAAGTGACGTCCGCCGCCACGAAGATAATGCGTTCAGTGGGCGCCCGTCGTCTCGGAGCCACTGCCCCCGTCGCGAGGAGGCGGGCGCGAGATAATAGGCGAACAGGCTGTGCTACCCCGCCGGGAATTCCCGGTGGCTGGCACGAGATGCCGTATCGAGACTTCCTGCGCCAGCGGCGGGGTGCCACATTCTTGGGTCAATTGTGGTCCCAAACTGTGGTCCACTTGCCACCAGGTGATCTGGGGAGCCTCCGGCCATACAATGATAGGGTTGGGTGCCGATCGCCGCGGTAGCGGAGCGTACCTCATTCGTCCTGCCAGAGCCGAAGAGCAGCGCTCACAGCGACGCCGAGTTGGGTTCGCTCTCGTCGTCATCTTTGCTGAGCCCTTGCCGTGCGGAAGGTAGGCAAGGGGTCGAATTTCAGGCTCACGGCTGGCGGTCTATCTCGGCGACTGCCAGAAACGTACCAGGGTGGAGCATCGGGGATTCGAACCCCGGACCCCTTGCCTGCCAGAGAAGGGGCTCACCTTGCGCTAGTTACTCCAGAGTGCTTTTCTGCGTGCCACAGTCCACGCGATTTCCGCACAGAGCGCCAGCGTGTGCCAGGTTACCCCCGGTTTGGTGGTCAAATTGGTGGTCACGGCAGGGCTTGAGGCACGCGGCACCTCCGTCATCGGTGCCGGCTGCAACGCCCGATTGGCGTGCGTTGAGCGTGCCGGTCTGATCAGGGGTAGCCGGGCCAAGGCTCGGGATTGACCGGAGGCAGTGCTGGCTTCAACTCCGGGGTGCCGCCGAGCAGCGCGTCCCATTGGCTGGGCGAGGCTGTGGGAATCGCGCCGATTACCCTGTCGCTCATCTCTGCCAACTGGAGTGTGAACTTGAGTCCGGCATGGTAAACATACGAGGTACCGCCGCTGTCTTGCAGCAGACGTCCCTCCAATGGGTCGTTGCCGCTTGGGGCGGCTGATACTGCCGCGCCATTCTGCAGGAGCACCAGGCCAGCCACCAGCCAGCCCATCCAACCGATTCGTTTCATGTGTCTTCTCCTGAGGGGATTTTGAGATCTGTCAGCCACTATCGGAATACCGTGCGGACAGATGCGTGCGACGACTTCTCGTCGCGGCCGATTGTGCGATGTGGGATCAGTTCATTTCCGAGGGTTACTGCGACGCTGCAATGGTTGGCGCGACGGATCATGGGCTGCCCTGCCCACCCGCTGTCTCATGAGCCAACCAAGCGTCGATCACAGCGAGTAATTCGTCGCGCCCACGAAATGACACCCAGCGCTCCTGACCGTGCTGCAGGCCACTGACCTGCCCCTGCATCGACTTGTCGTTTTCGTCCACGAGCAGGCGCAGGAGTAACGTGACGTATCGCCGATCTGATAGCCGCTCACTGCGCGGGGCCGTAGTCACGGGCACCTCCGCACGAGAGTGCGGTGCAGAGAATCGCGTCCACAACCTCCCCTTCGCTGTGCGTTTGCTCGCAGGTGCTACAGCGCATCGGGCGCCCAAGCTCCGGCGGGAGCGGTGCGTGCGCGCCGCAATCCACACATCGACACCACGGACTCGGCGGACAGGTCAGACGAGCCGGTCGGCGCAGCGGCAGCCGCGAAGCACCCGTATCGTCTCTAGCAAAGGAACCGTCTTCAATCCGCCCGCGGAGGATCAGCAGATGCGCGTATTGGCGTACGCGGAACGGATATGGCGCAAGCGCTCGCGGCCGTCGGTGGAACTCATACGGCTGGTCGTGGTCGCTTGCGCCCTGACCATCCTTCGTGCCGGATGATAACGAGTTTGTCGAGCTGATCGAGGATAGGTGGGACATGGCGAGCTCCGCGTGCCTTGGTTCGAGGTGAGCGATGCGTTTTGGCTGAGGTAAACCGCTGCTCACGCTGTTGGCTTGATGTTCTGGTTGATGTGGAACAGGCTGGTCGGGTCGTAATGGTTCTTGACCGCGACCAGCCTGTCGTAGCTGTCGCGATAGGTCGCCTTGATGCGGTCCGCCCCCTCGTCCATCATGAAGTTCACGTAGGCGCCGCCTAGTGAGTACGGATGGAGAGCGTCCCAGTACGCGACAGTCCACGACTTGAGGAGGTCCGCGTCCGCCGGATCGACACTAAACCCGACGATCACCTGGGCGAAGTTGGCGTCGCGGTAATTGAAGGCCGTGTCGTTGTTGGCCACTCGATGCACCGCGCCGTGAATGCCGTGGGGCACGAGCGGGTCGAACATGCTCTGCAACGCCGGGAACGGGAGCGACCCGAGAACGTCCACAGTAGGGACCAGGTCGCGGCGGATGGCGGCGAAGATAGCCTCCGCCTCTTCCGGTGGCCCGGTAAAAGTCCACACGACCCCGCACATGGTCTGGGTGTGCAGCTCAGTCGGGAAGGGCGGGCCAGGTGGCACCTTGAGGAAGGCAAACCAGCCACCGAGGGTCTCGGGGGCCGCGAGGATGAAGTCGCGGTACCAGCGCATCACCTCGTCCGCTCGGTCCATAGGCCACAGCATCGGGCCGGCGTACACGGTGCTGATTGGGTGTAGTCGGAACACGAATGAGGTGACGACGCCGAAGTTCCCGCCGCCGCCGCGGACCGCCCAGAACAGGTCCTGGTTTTCCTCCGCGCTGGCAGTGACGAATCGCCCATCCGCCAAGACCATGTCCACCGCGAGCAGGTTGTCGATCGTCAGGCCGTACCCGCGCGAGAGGTGTCCGATACCACCGCCGAGGGTGAGGCCACCGACGCCCGTGGTGGAGACGAAACCCGACGGGTGGCCAGGCCGAAGGCGTGCGTGGCATGGTCCACGTCGCCCCAGACACAGCCGCTTTCGACGCGTGCAGTGCGCGCCGTCGGGTCGACCCGGATGCCGCACATGGGCGACAGGTCGATGACCAGCCCGTCAGCGCAGGTGCCAAGGCCGGCGGCGTTATGACTCCCACTCCGCACCGCCAACGCCAGCCCGTGCTCGCGCCCAAAATTCACCGCTGCGATGACATCGGCCACGTCTCGACAGCAGGCGATCAGCCGCGGGTGGCGGTCGATCATGCCGTTGTGCACCCGGCGCGCGATGTCGTAGTCCGGATCTTCCGGGCCGATTAGCTGTCCGCGCAGGCGCGTTCTGAATTCCTGGACTGCACTCTCTTCGAGCACGGTTCCGCTCTGGGGAATCGCCTTAACCATGGGGAATACCCTCTCCTGGTCGTGCGCTGACCCATGAGCAGTCTCCAGGGAGACTTATTCCGGCGCCCTGCTTGCTCGTGACTCCGAAGAGCAAGGTCGCCAAACCGCGCAACGGCGCCAAACCGTTTGCCACCCACGGATTTCCCTGAAGGCGCCGTGCGGAATAATTGCGGCGCGCGAGCGAGGCGAGTCGCTCGCGGTGTGCTTCGTCGAGTAGCTGCTGGTGCTGCACCTTGCCCAGCGGCTCGTACATTGCAGGTAGATACATGTCGCCGAGTCTGGCGACGTGTGGACGCGGGAGCCATCGAAAGTCCGCAATCCGACGCGGAATGTTCGAACTATGCGTGCTATGCTGCCCCGTCTCAGGGTCATGCCCATCGATCAGCCTCGCGCAAGGCTCGGCGAACTCCTACGCGGCTACCGCGAGCAACGGGGGCTGAGTCAGGAGGAGCTCGCCCAACGCGCAGTGCCGCCACTCAGCACGGAGACGGTCAGCAACCTCGAACGCGGTCGAACGCGGCCATACCGCCACACCGTGCAGGCGGTGTGTCGCGCCCTCGAGTTCGACGAGGCTGCGCGCGAGAGTGTGTGGGCGGCGTGGCAGGCGTCGCTGAACCCGCGGACGTCGCCGATCGCCCCAGTTCGGCCACGCAATCAGCAACCGGGCAATCTGCCTCTTCAGGCTACCAATCTTGTCGGACGCGAGCGCGAGGTGGAACAGCTATCGAGGCGCGTGCGCGACCAGAATACGCGGCTGCTGACGCTGGTCGGACCGGGTGGCGTGGGCAAGACTCGCCTGGCGTTGGCCGTCGCCGCGGCTGTGGACGGGCAGTTCGCCGACGGCATCTTCTTCATCGATCTGTCCGCGGTGCGCGACCCACAGCTGGTGTTGTCGCCGTTCGTCCGAGCGCTCAACGTACGATCCGAGTTGCAGTCGGTTCGAGACGGCCTTATTGGCGAGCTTCGTCACCGCCGCATGCTGCTGGTGGTGGATAACTTCGAGCAGCTCCTGGCGGCTGCCGGCGAGATGTCCGAGCTGCTGGCTGCTTGCGCGGACCTGACGCTGCTGGTCACCAGCCGCGAGCCACTCGGCGTGCGCTGGGAGCACGTGTTCTCGGTGCCGCCGCTCGCGTTGCCCAGCCAGCCCCACTCGGTTACGTTGGAGGGGCTTCGCGAGGTGCCATCGGTCGCACTGTTCGTCCAGCGGGCTCAGTCGGCGGATGACACCTTTGCGCTGAGTCGAGTCAACGCCGCGGCGGTGGTGGCCGTGTGTACCGCCATGGATGGCTTGCCACTTGCCATCGAGCTTGCGGCGGCGCGCGTCAGAGCGCTGCCACCGAATGTCTTGTTGGCGCACCTCGACCAGCGCCTCGACCTGCTCACGGGCCCACGCGATGGGCCGGCGCGCCAGCACAGCATGCGCGCCACGCTCGCCTGGAGCTATGACCTTCTCGAACCCGCGGAGCGCGCGCTCTTTCGGCGTCTGGGAGTCTTCGCCGGCGATGCAAGCCTGGAGGCTGTCGTGGCGGTGTGTCCTGCCGGCGATCGCGCTCAAACGCTCAGCAATCTTGCCGGACTCGTCGACAAGTACCTCGTCACCCACAACTCGGGGTCAGGCGCTGAGCCGCGCTACCGCTTGTTGGATACTGTGCGCGCCTTCGCGCTCGACCAGTTGACGGCGGCCGGCGAACGCGATGACACCGCCGAGCGGCATGCCTGCTACTACCTGGCCATAGCCGAAGAGAGCAACGCGGGCGCTGTAGGCACTCACCTCGCACGGCTCGATCGCGAGCAAGACAACACGCGTGCAGCACTGGGTTGGTTTGTCCAGTCGGCTGACGCCGAGCGCGGGCAACGCCTGGCCACTGTGCTGGTCGAATTCTGGTCTACGCGCGGCTACTTCGAGGAGGCTCAGCACTGGTTCGCGGAGGTCCTGGCGTTGCCTGGATGGCGCTCCAAACTGGTGCGCGCTCGCGCGCTGAACGCCGCCGGACGCCTGGCTTGGCTGTGGCACGAGTGTTGTGGCACGAGTGGTGTGGCACGACCGGGCGCGCGTGCACTGTACAAGGATGCACTGTGCAAGGCGCGTGAGGCTGACGACGCGCCAACAATTGCCGAAGCTCTGTGCGGGCTGGGCCAGGTCGCGTTTGCGGACGGTGACCTGCGGCATGCGCGGGCGTGGTTCGAGCGGGCGCTGCGCCTGAGTCAAGCGCGTGGGCTCGACGCCGCGACCGCCGTGGCTCAACGACGCCTCGGACGCCTGGCGCTCGAGGTAGGTGACCTCGACGTGGCGGAACCATATCTGTATGCGAGCCTGCACACAGCACAGCACACCGAGCGGCATCAGGATGCGGGGGGCACGCTATCCGAGCTCGGCATGCTGGCTTTGCAGCGTGGCGATGACCGACTGGCCAGGATGCATTTCGAGGAGAGCCTGGCCATCTTCGACAAGTTGAACGATCGCGCCCAGGTGGCGCACGTCCGCCTGTGCCTGGGCATCGTCGCACTGCGCGGCAGCGACTTTGCCGCTGCGCTCGATCACATGACGTGCAGCCTCGAACTGAGCCAAACGGACTGCGACCAGCATGGCATGGTGGAGGTTCTGGACGGGCTGGCTTGCCTTGCAGCGGCGCACGGCGACATCGAGCGCGCGATACGCGTGTACGGCGCCGCCCAGGCCCTGCGCGACAAGCTTCGCACGCAGCGATCGGCCTTCAAGCAAGCATTGGTAGATGCCTGGCTTGCCGAGCCACTCAGCCATGCGGACACTCCTCTGGCAGCCGGTCGGGCGATGTCGCTGGAGCGCGCTGTGGAGCTCGCCCTCGCTACCGCAGACGTCGCCTAGCACGTCTGTATCGCTTTCGGCGCCTCGCCAATGACTGCCGATCTGGCGGTCACCAAGAGCGATCCAGAGCACACTCGGCTCGCGGACACATCGCCTCCTGCCTGTAAGCTACGGCCTGTCCCGCCAACGTGAGCGGTCAGGGAGACCCGAGACTCCAGCACATACCGAGCTCCATCCAATTTGTTGCCCCGTATGCGGGACCAGCCTGTCAATGGCCGGCGCTCCAGAGGACACCGAGCGCAAAGCTGACACTTTGCCTTGAGGCAAGTGCTCAATTTGGTGGTCAGCTTTGGTGGTCAAAACGGCCGAAATCTGTCACTCACCTCGCCACAGTGCCAGATTTGAGTTCAGAATTGGGTGGAGCATGGCGGATTCGAACCGCCGACCCCTTGCCTGCCAGAGAAGTGGTTCACCTTGCATCGCCTGCTTCAGGGGCATCCAGCAAGATGCAGAGCTGGCTCGCCGTTCCCCACAGACGCCCACGTTTAGCCAGGTGTCGCCGGAAATAGTCGTCAGTTTAGTGGTCACATCAGGCTTATCCGAGGCCTTGAGACTGTCGTTGGCGCCGACGTCGCCGCGGCGGGTCAGCGCGGGGGCGCTGCCTGCGATGGAAAGGGCGTGCGCACCGCCGCATGCCCGGATTCGTCGCGCGTGGGCACTTTGGTAGCCTTGCGCGAGTGCGATTGTCCTCGACGAGCACGTCGTGTTCGGTGTTGGCGCCCTGCGTCTACGCCTCGCTTGGTCCGCCGCTGGACACGTATCTACGCCTTGCTGGAGGCAGATGATGCTGCCCGCGAGGCGACGGCTCGTTGATGGAGGCCCTCGGATCGAGAATCGTTCATGTGAAGCTACCGCCGGTTCCAAGGACCCTGCTGATTTGGCCGTTATCCCGGCGGTGGTGCGGTGATCCGGCGTGCGATCGAATCAAGCCTTACATGACCCTAGAGATGCAAGAACCGACCATTTCGGTGGCTTCTTGAGTCTAGAAATGAGCCAGCAGGCGTCCGATCCTGAACCGGCTAATATGAGCTCCTTGGGGGCAGACCAACTGGCATGCGCGTTCAACGGGACTGTTCGTTGGCGACACCAGGATTGTGAATTCAATCAGTTGATCACCGTCCAGCTCACGACTTAATGGGTTGCCCTGCGTCACGATAAGGACGGCGCGTCGGCGTTTGGACACGATTGTGATTTGGTCACCAGTGGTCGCGCCAGACTCGGGCTCGTACCAGTCAAGGCTCCGGGTATCTGCGTCACCACTGGACTTGGGACGGTTGCACCACCGATGCGAGCAGCCGCATTTGCCGCCGCTTCAGCCTCATTGCCAAACGCCTGTACTGCAGGAACGCCCTCGTTCACGTCGAACACAAGTGCGAGATGCTGGCTACGACCGCCAGGATGAGCTCGCCCCGCCGTTCTAGTAAGGAAATCACCTTGCTGCACTGTAAGTGCAAGCGGCGGGTCACCGCATCGAAAGAAGACACTCTTCAGACCAGCAGCCGCGAACAGCACAGGCAAGTCTGCAGCCGTGATCTTCTTCGAGACAATGACTTGCGGAGTTCCGCTAGCAACAAGCCCCATGGCCCTTGCATAGCTAACAGCATAGGATCCTACGCCTTGCTCCGCTACACCGGTTAACGGCCGCCTTACAAAAGGGGTCGTCTTTGCCCGCGCTAACACTTGAGGCGGCCATTACGAAGACGCCAACTAGAGTACAAACTAAAGCCACGACCAATAGGCTTATTACTGACGATCCAAAATGGTTCCGCATTGTGTTGTGACTCTCTCGGTCCGCATTTAAGGATAGCTGTAAGACCAGGAATAGTTCCCAGGAGTTTGGCAATCAGGACGATTTGTAAGTTGCCTGTTCACGTTATTCCACAAGTCATTGTAGCAGTTGTCTTCCCAGTTCGCGCTTCCATTCCTCAGTAGCTTTACCTCGGACGCTGTCCCACTTCCGATGACATCGTTTGGTTGGACGTTGTATGAACTCTCTCCACCGACAACCGTATATTTGAGCCCTGACGCGCCTAAATCGACCGTTGCTAGTGGATAACAGCCGTTGGGATCGCACCTATGCGCGCGCCATGTGGTACCCGAGAGGCCAAACGAGGCGTATTGGTGGGATTCGCCGGTTCCTAGCGTCGAGGTCGTATCAATGAACTCTGCTGCGCTACTCATTCCGGCAGACTGCCATGCGACGGCCGACACGATCGTGCGGCTGCGGCCGGACGGGACGCCCAAAGGTAAGTACCGCCGCACTGAGAAATCGAAGGGACCGCGGCTGTATCGCACGCGCAAAGATCCCTTCGAAGCTGTGTGGGACGAGGTCTGCCAATGGCTGGTTGCACAGCAGCAACGAAACGGCCGATCCATCTTCGACGAGCTGCAGCAGCGCGATCCCGGCCAGTTCACCAATGGCCAGATCCGCACGCTCCAGCGACGCATCGCCATTTGGCGCGCCAGGACTGTGCTGACGTTTGACGATGGCTGGACTGAAGACCTGGAGCATGTAGCCGTCGAGTCATTGGCGCGGCCGCTACGCGTTGCCACCGCCGACCTAGAGATGTGTCAGCGTCCTCCGCTTGAACCATGACACTCCTGACGGGCAAAACGCATAGGCCGTGTCGACTACGCTACACACCAGGTGGCCGTGGATATGGCGCTCTGCTCACGCAGAGCTTGGATAACCGCTCCGCGGTTACCACATACCCACCGCCGGAGCGACTACGACGGTGGCCTTCGGGCGCCCCATATCCATATCCACCGGACTAGATGCCACGGTGTAATCTTCGGTGAGGCAACACTCCGCCGCCGGGTGACATTCTCCGCTGAGGCAATTGGTCCGACAAAACTCTTGACGTTCAACATTGCGGGGACATCCGCCATAAGATCAGCGCAACAATGCACTTCGCTTACGGTTCTTCCATGCCGACGGTCACGTCGCGCACCCGCGCGCCGTGGAGGGCGGCCCAGCCAGCAAGTCGTCGAGCAAGTTCCTGCAGTGCGGACTCAGGGTCCGCAAATCCAATGTCAACTGCCCACCTGGCGGTCTCGCCTTGCCAATTCGGCCCAATCATGTCGTGGAATGGACCATCACCGAACCGCTGTGCGAGACCATCCAGGTACCACAAGCGCACGGTGCGGAGAAGGGTGTCGGATTGCGGCGGAGTCAGACTCTGTTCGAAGTGGATATTGATTGGCACACTATCTTCCGGGAATGGCCGAACTTCGATTCGAAGGGGTGGACCGACGTAGTCGTCGTAGCGATCGTGCTCGTCGACCACGATCGCTTGCTCGAGCTTAGTCGTGGGCGGTAGATCGGCGTCACGAATCTGCTCTATCGACGGAATGAGCGGCTGTATATACGATCCCAGTCTCTCCAGTTGCGCCTCTGTGACATTGAATGGGTCGGGTGTGAGTTGCAACCACATCCCGGGCGGACGCTCAACTATAAGATCAACTGGCGCTTCGGCGCGCACCCGCAAGCGGCCGCCGAGCGTCTGAATGTGACGTTCGGTAATCCACATCCCCCATCCCGGCCCACGCAAGTAAGCCTCACGCGCGCGAGGGCCGAAATAGATGCGTTGCAGGTTTGCATCGCTCTCAATTGAAGTGCGATGCGCACTAATTAATGGTGGCAGATCTGGTTGTAGCAGGCCTTGCGGAAAGCCGGATTGTTGGCAGCCGTCGATCGCCAGCGACACGAATTTGTCCGTCGGCAGGAACGGCACTCCATGGAATGCTGCGGTGAAACTCACCTCCGAGACGTTCGGGTGCGAGGAGTGCCAGTGTCATTGCGCGGTCGCTTGCCCGCCACCCTCAGACCACGGGCGTTCTGCTCCAATCCCGATATAGTCCAACTCTTGTGCGGCCATGGCACGTGCTGTGCGATCCCACGCCCGTGGCGAGAACGTGCCGATGGTCGGTCGGCTTGTGACGATCGCGGGCGCTCGCCCGCCCGCTTGCAGCGTCTCTGCAACGACTCGCAGCCAGTCGATGATTCCAGAAGCATTCGATGCTGCCCGGCGTGGCCCACCCCGGGCGACAATCGTAAGCGATCGTCGATCAATCATATCTGAGGCGGATATAGCGTCGGCAGTTGCGGAAGCATTGGAGGTGCGAAAGGCGTGAAAGGAAGTTCATAGGCGGGCTCACGCCTTGGTCTCCTGACATCAGGGATTGTTCGCGCCACGCCGCGCGCCACGTCAATGGCTACAACCAGGCCGCACGGGCAGGATCGGCGGTACTCTTGCATCGGCGTGGGGTGGCCGGTTTCGGGCCGCCCAGGGACGGCTTTCCGCACGACGCGGCTGCCTACCACCCTCTGCGCAGCGCGCGCGCTCGACCCAATACTCAGATGCACGAAGCCGAGTATCGCCGCCGGCTGATGCGCACGACGTCAACAACAAGTTTGAGCAGGTTTACCTTCGACCGGCTCTGCTGTTCTTAGCGCCCTCGGCCGGGGGTGTTAGCGGCATGAGTCTGTGGTGATGGACAAGGCGGGTTCGGCGGTTTTGTTTGTTGACGGTTTCGTGGTGCACCTACCTACGGATGGTGCATTGACGCGCTGCTGAGTGCGTGTTCCATCACTCCCTCGGGGGTAGCTGGGCTTCGGCCAATGCCGTCACCCAGCCGGATCCGGCAACCCAGATCCTGACGTTGACCTGAGAATTGTCCGCAATCAGGTGCGGCGCCCAGGTGCCAGACCACACGTGACCCTGCTCATTTGGGAGCGCGCCCAATGTCGCCCCTCGAGCGGAGGTCGCCCACATCCACGCGACGAGCGGACCTCCGCTAGGGCGACTCCCGTTCGCATCGGTCACGCGTACCGAGTACTCGTATCGGTCCGCCTGCCAGTGAATGCGCAACTGCTGTGCGGGTTGAGAACGTTTTAGCGCCAGTTTGACGGCGGGGGCCTGATAGATCGGCCACGCAGCTATGTTGCCGACCGCCGGGCCAGGGCTGGGCGACCGGAGCGACGCCCCCAGCTGGACGATCGCCAGGTCCGCCGACGGGTCTTCGAACGGCAATTGGATCGCCTGACTCCATGTCAACCGTTCACCTGAAGCTAATGCGAACGGCGATGGTGGCGGCCTGCCTTCCGGCCAGAACCCTGGCGCAAATCTCAACAGCGGGGCGGCGTTCGTCTGAAGCCACGCCCACGGCTGCTCCACCACGACTGCGATGTTGCTATGGTTGGCCACGCGAATCCGCGGACTGACCGCCTCGCCGGCGAGCAAGGTGGTCTTCGGTAACAGCAGCTCGAACTGTGCGCCGGCCACTATCTCGATCGCAGCGACGATCCGCCAACTCTCGCCAGGCGCCGCAGGAATCTCGCCGCCGAGAGCTGGGACTACCCGATCCGGCGCGTCACCGGGTTCAGTCCAGGCCCGCATGCGACGCCATCGAAGCGAGTGTATTCATTCGCGGCGTCTCTAGCGTTCGTCATCTCCGGTGACCGCGCAGCCGGAGCGCTAGGTAGGTGTGGCCCGTGTTGGGAATGTGATCAGTTCGGTTTCGTCAGTGCCTGGACAGGTGTCGGCCCACCAGGTCGCATCGTGCAGTCATGCGCCTTCTTCGCCGGCGGAAGACCTTCTACCTGAAACGAAATCTGTGGCATTTCCCTTGCACCCAGGTGGTTCCCGGGCGCCGCGTTAGGCGTCGACACATCAGCCGGCACTCGCAGGACTTCCGATCTCACGGTTCGCACCGGGGGACGGCCGCCGACAGCTGAGACTCACGTCCAACGTAACCGCGGTTGAACAGGTCGTTAATCTTGTCTCGCTGGTTTATGGCTCGGACATTCGGACTCTCGTAAATGAAGACTCGCGGTATGAACGCGCCTCTAAGAGCGTCTTGCTGCTCAGTAAATTTCTCAAGGTTGCCCGTTCGCAGAGATCGATTGGCATCCACTTCTTCTTGCGTCAGCAAGTCCTGGACGCCTTGTTGCAACCTCAAAAACAGGCGCACGTTTATTTGCTCGCCGACTTGCCACCTCTCGATATCCACAGTGTAGATGCAGATCGGGTGTTGAATTGTCTTGGCGTTAATCAGCCGCAAGCCCGTGCTTGTGGCACGCCCCCGTCCTGGAGGGTCGATTTCGACTTGCGCCCCTGCTGGCGGTTCCAAACCAGCCGAGCCGAATCCGACCTCTATCTTGACGAAATCCGCGGGACTCGGCCCGCTGTTGAGCAGGTGAATGCTTGCAAGCCATACGCCCGAGGGATGTGAGTCAACATCAGTGTCGAACGAGATCCTTGCGACCCTGCTTTCCCGCTCCAGCCGAGATTGGGCGTCCTGAATTTGAAAAAGTACGACGGTGACATAGATCGCTGCGGCTGCCAGGACAATCCCGGTCACAGCTTGGATGCCTTGCCACCAAGACTTGCTGAGCAATGCTGGCAACCAAGAAACACATTGGGCAACTGCCTTTGACCAGCGCTCGAAGCGACCAGATGGCTTGCGCCCGCGCGTTGCCTGGGACATGCGACCGTTTAGCTTAGGACACCTGTACAAACATGAAGCATGCTTGCGAGGAGAGCTACCGGGAACGGCAGCCTGGATCGACGCTTTCGTGGGGCGAGCCTGCACCTAAGGCGGAATGGATGGTCAGGCGGTTTGGTGGTCAGCACCCGTACGCGGCCCGTTATGACGACCAATGCGTTGGGCTAGAAAAACACTCAGCAGTGTCTACCGATACCAATTGGTGGTCAATTGGTGGTCAACCCGGCCGCCAGTCGTCGGACCGAGGGCCAGAATGCGGCCCGTATGAACTCAAAAAGGGGGTGGAGCATCGGGGATTCGAACCCCGGACCCCTTGCCTGCCAGGCAAAATCACCTGTGTCCCAGCGTGCCGCATAGTGCCGCCGGGTACTTGGACGTTGCCGCCGGAGGCCGTCGTATGTCGCCCGAGTTCGCCGGAACTGCGGTAGTAAATGCGGTAGGCCTGAGGTGCGACCGGGCGCCGCCGCGAGTTTTCGAGCCGTGCGTCCCCAGTCTTGCCGTGTGCCAGGCTACACAAGACGTCGCGCAAGGTGACGAGGCGCACGGGTCGCGGCCCTAGGTTGGCCCACAGTCGGCACACTGGCGGGGCCGCCGTCTCCACGTTTGGATCACTGGCGGTGCCGCGGGCGGTTTACGAAACTGTGCGTGCTCTCGGTCACGCCCTTGTCGCGAGAGGTTGGATCAATTCGATATAGGTTCCGTGCGGTGCGCGAAAGAAGCACGCCCGCGGCCAGCCGGCAGCGCCTCCAATCGGGGGCTCGAGGAATGAATACCCTTCGTGGCTCAAATCCGCACACGCGGCGACGTCGGCGACCTCGAATGCCACGTGCCGAAGGCCGGGCGCGCGACGCTCCTCCTCCGAAGTTGGCGTCATCTCGAGTAGTTCGAGGCGACCGGCGTCCGCGGTGAGCATGACCACCCGGAGTCTAGGGCGGCTCAGCTCGAACTGCGGCTTGCATGCCGAGCTGGTCACGATAGAACGGCAGCACTTCATCCAGGCTCGCGACGTACAGCCCCGTGTGGTGGAGTCCCAGCACGTGCCGAGCGAGAGTTGGCTGACCATGTGCGAGCTGTCCAGCTCCGCGAGCGTGGCGCAGATTGGCGGGTTGAGTGCAGGCCATGGAATTGGTAGCTCCATCTTTTGTCGCGCTCGGGCGTCTGAGCGGACTCGCAGGTCATCATCGGAAGCCATAGGGAAAAGCGAGGCACGTAGCCTCCACAAACCGTCGCTTTGCCGTCGAACGATGGCGCCGCTCTCCCTGATCCGGGTCGTGCACGCGGACGCTATCGGGATCAGAAACCAGAGTCATGAAGATCGTCATGCCCCGCGGAACCGCCGGATAGCCACGATCCACCCTCAGCTGTTCGACGCGCGCCTTTCCTCGACAGGCACATCGGGCGAGTCGGTATCTAGCAAGCCGCGCAATAGATCTTCCCGAGCTGCCCGTCCCAATGACTCGTATTGCGACCGGAGACGGTCCAGGTCGGCCTCGGTGAGCTCCTCGAGATCAAGCAGAGCATTGTGCGCTCCACTGACGGTGCGGATCAGCTCGTCGAGCTTGAGGTGCACAGCGGCACTGTCGCGGTTCTGCGTGTTCTGAATGAGGAACACCATCAGGAAGGTGACGATCGTTGTGCCGGTGTTGATGACGAGCTGCCAGGTGTCGCTGAAGCCGAAGAACGGTCCGCTGATCAGCCAGATGGAGATGGTCAGCGTTGCTAACACGAAGGCGAGCGGATGGCCGGTCGTGTGGGCCGTCCACTTGGCAAAGCGTGAGAACCGCGAGCGCGGATATGGGTACATGAGCTCTCCAGTCAGAACGCGGCCTGATCGCGCGCGGACCAGCCTAGCCTGACGGTGAGGCGATTGGCATGGGCCGCGAGTCGGATCGCCTGGCAGCGAGCGGCTCGAGCACGCGATTGGCGGGATGCCGTGCCCTTAGGACAGGGTAGGCAAGTCCCAGGATCAGTCCGAAGAAGGCCTGCCGCACGGCTTCTGCGAACAGCGCCACGGGTGCAACGTGACTCGGGTCGGTCACCTGTACAAGCAACGGCGCCAGTAACCCACCGCTCACAAGGTACGGCACGAACGCAAACAGTACTCCTCGGGCCGCATCTCGTCCAGGTAGCCGCGGCTCGCACCATGCGGCATAGACAGCGCCCCAGCCAACACCGGCAAGCAGTGGCATCACCAGCCACAGCAGGCCGCCCGTGGCATCGCGCGTGAGCGCCTGTGCCAATTGGGCAGCGGCGACCGCCGGCACGCTGTCTGGCAGTCGCCAGGCCAGGTCGCCCGCCACGACCACCATCAGGTCAAGCGTCCACAGGGCGCCGAAACTGGCCAGCAGGCCAGCGATAAGCCCCACCCTGAGCCGCTGCCATGTGCGCAACGATGGCCGCGGCAGGGGATGCGGTAGCCCGCGCCTGACCAGGATCAGCCCACCCAGCAGGAGCAGCAGCGGAACACCAGAGCCAAGCACCCCGATGGGCAGGTGCAATGCCTCGAACAGTCCGAGCACCGCTGGCCCCGCGAAGTAGCCGAGCATCGTATAGCCGAGGATGTAGATCAGACTGCCCAGGCTCATGGCCGGCAGGAACACGCGGTACGGAACGCGGAAGATCCCGCAGGCGATCGCGGTCAGGACCCGCAACCCAGGCAACAGTCGGCCCAGCACCACCGCAATCGCGCCGTGACGCTGGAGCTGTCGTTCAGCTCGGTCAAGCTGTGCAGCGCCAATGCCGATGAACGGTCCGTAGCGTTCGACGATGCCTCGTCCGCCGCGGCGCGCCAGCACGTACAGAACTGATGAGCCCAGCACCGTGCCGGCTTCCATGGCTGCGATCACCTGCCAAAGAACGATGCTTCCTTCTCGGGCTCGTGCCCCGAGCGCCAACATCAAGTAGTCGCCAGGGACAGGGATGGGCACACCGCCTTCCTCCAGCGCGAGGTAGACGAACGCCGCCAATACCCCGTGCTGGAGCAGGAACGTGTCGCCGGCCTCGCGGATGAGGTCCCACCAGTTCACGTCACACCCATCCGCTTGTGGCGTCGTTCTGCACTAAGCGCTAGCGGGCACGCGTCTGCACGTTGTCAGTTCGCGCCACACTGGCGGACCGGCCCTCTCCAAGCATCAGCCCCGCGCCCCTGACCACCAGCCAGGCGATAAGCGCGTAGATCACAATGGCAATGAGCGTGTGCAGCTCGAGTATCGCGCCGGTGGCGGTTTGTGGTGTGCCGAACAGCCCCACGAATGGCGTGCGCCGCGAAAACAGCAGACCATCGATCGCGCATTGATCTGAGATCAACATTTCGTGCGGGGCACACACGAGGGCTCGCAGGCCCTGCGCGGTGAACTCACATGAACAGTGACGGCCGAGTGTCTCAACGAGCTCCACACCTTCGGCGGCGCGTGCCGTGCCATTGCACCCGGGTTGTCAATTGGATCACCTCGCAAGGGCGCCGCGTCGTCCGCTGACCAGACGTGAGATCGCGATCAACGCGACCGCTCCGAGAAACGCGACAACAACACTCTCCAGGTTGAAGCCGGTCACCATATCGCGCCCCAGTATCACGCCACTGATGAAACCGCCAACAATCGCGCCAACGATGCCCAGCACAATGTCGCCAATAAGGCCGTACCCGCCGCGCATGAACTGACTTGGCTAGCCATCCTGCGACCAGGCCCAGGACGATCCAACTCAAGATTCCCATGCCCATAACGATCTTCCTTTCCGTCGCCCGGCGCCTCCGCGCGGGACCTGAGCGCGTAATTCGCTGCCTGGTGGTCTGGCTCAGGCTGCCGGCGCGCGGCGCGGCAATGGCTTCGACACAACGGCACGCTGAAACAGGTCCGCTTGCTGGTTCTCACGGAAGACCAGCCCGCCCGCGTACCCGCTCTCGTACAACTGCGCCAGGGCGGACTCAACCTGACGATGCGGCCGGCCCCAGGCGGCATCGTTCCAGCCCGCATGCACTGCTTTACTGCGGGGCCGCGCCACCTTCCGCTGGAAGATCACTACCCGCCCCTCCTTTCCAACTCCGAACACCAAAAACGGCCAAGCCACCGCGGCGGCTCAGTAGGTTTCGCAATTGACTCCACCCGACGTATTAGCGAGCCAGATCTGGCCGCGTCAGGCTTCACAGTGTCTGAGGTTGACCCCAATCTGGACACAAACTCGGCACGATGTCATGAAAACGCGTCATCCCGCGCGAGGTCGGCCACATGACGGGAGTTCATGACGGCGCTTGGCGTTGCGAGCATCATGGGAACAGCGGTTGCCCCGGCCGCTCGCGGCGCGTTGCGCTCGAACGGCATCGTGTTCGTGTCGCCGATGAGCTCGGCCAACGAGCAAACGTCGCACAACTGCGCGGAGGAATGCATGACCACCAAACAGAAGCACGAGACCACTGGCACCGCTCGGCGCGGAGCCCATCACATGAGCGGCCGCAGGCTGGTGTTCCAGGTGGCGGCAGACGTGCAAAGCTTGCGACACGACCTGGAATTCACGTCGGGTGGTCGGGCGGCCAAGACATTCGTCAAGACAGCCGGGCTGCGTCTTACGCTTGTACTCATCAAGCAGGGCTTCGGGTTGAACCCTGAGGCCACAGCCGGCGGAGCCAGCATTGAGGTTGTCGAGGGCCGCCTGTGCGTCCAGGCCGACGGACAGCCGTGGGACGTTGGCGCCGGCGAGTTGATCGCGCTTGCTGACAACCTGCGGGAGCCGATAACGGCGCTCGAAGATACGGCCTTCCTCCTGACCGTGGCTTGGCCAGCTGGTGCTGGCGCCTGGGAGCAGGAGATGGCCGGCCGCGAGGTGTAAGGCCCGCCACGGTGTCGCTTCCGTCGCATGACGAAGTTCATGACGTGGCCTTGCACCCGAACTAGATTGAGAACTGTTCGAGCCGAGCTGCGCGCTGCGCCGAGCACTTCGGACCCGTAGACGGACTAGGCATGGTCCCGCGGAGAGGGCGCCTCTCTGAACGCTTGGCGGCAACCTCGCCGCACGTCATCGCTGTCGGCCACACAATGAACCGAATCAGCACCCAGACCGCGTCCTGGCTGACCTGCCCCCGTTCTTCGGTCCACTCATTGTGAGAGTCCGGCCGGAATCGGCAGTGTAGTCGCCCCAATTAGCTCGACTATTTAGTCGATTGCGCTAGTGCGAGTAGCCTGCCGTTTCTCGATAGGTTGGGGTCGGTGCATGCGCTAAGGTCGAAACAGCAAGGCCGTCGTTTCCCGCTGTTCATCTTCGAGATGGTTACTTCGACTCGTCGCTTGCGCGTCTCAGGGTTTGTGGTTGCATTTACCCATCGAACCCATTCCCATCGTGCCATGGGCGTAATGTCAATCCATAAGTCTTGAATCTTCTGAGGGGCAGCTGCCAGTGCTTTCTCAAGATCCTGCGGCAGCTTCGGCTCCGGCCAGTCTTTGGTTGAAGTAATTATGAGTGTCGCAGTCTCACCCGCGCTTATGCCAGCGGTATGTTGCAGCTCTTCACCAACCCTCATCCAATGGCCCGAATAGCCGTCCGGTTCCAGCACCGACTGGAACTCATGCCCATTGATCGTTCCTCGTACTGCCACCTGCCCGCGCGACGGCAGTCTCTGGCTCGCTTCCTCAGGCAACCGCAAAATATTCCAGTTGTTGATCGTGTCCAGCGTGGCGTCGAAACGAATTGTCGGAACCCTCGTGCGCTGGGTCAGCGTAGGCACATGCGTACCATAGCAAGGCTGCGTCCCGTCTGACCTGCCTCCGTTCTCGGTCCACTCAATTTGAGAGTCCGGGCCGGGATCCGCAGTGTCGTCATCCAGGTTTGTCGCGGCCTCGGTCGGCGTCGGGTAGTCCAGGCCGCTATGCTGCCGAACGACGTTCTAGTCGCGCCGCCACGCGTCGACGGTGCGGCGACAGCTTCGCAATCTGTATCTCGAGCATTTGCGCGCACGCGCAACTGGCCCCCAACGGGCGCCATACCTTATGGGAACCCACCGCGCGAGCGATGTCATGCAATTTTTCATCCAACGCGCGTGGTTCGCTGTTGCGACGGTGACTTGCCATCCCGATGACCGATCTTCATGTGCGATTGCCTGAACGCGCCTACAGTAGTGATCTGGGCACTGCGGCGCGAACCGGCTGGCTCACTAATCGGCGTGGCCACGGCCGCCTTGGAAAGTAGTCATAGACTTGACAGCACAAGACGATCAGCGCACGTGGAGCTGGGCAAACGGGTCCCCAGCAGGTCCAGCGCCGGCTGACGATGCACTCGAGCCCGCAAAGGCTCAAACGCCGGTGGAGCATCAGGCAGCCGTGCCTCTTCCTCGACATGGCCTGCTCGACCGCGATTGGCAGAAGGCACTGGTCGTACTGCTGACGTTGCTCGCGAGCCTCGCGGTTCTCTGGGTGGTCTGGCAGATTGTCAGCCCGATCCTGCACACGCTCGTCCTGTTCGCGCTGGCGGCGGTACTCGCCTTCGCGCTGAGCGGACCGGTCGATATGTTGACCCCGCGTCTGGGCCATCGGCTCGCTGCGATCGTAGTGACGTACCTGCTGGTTGGCATCGTGGTTGTGGGCGGGCTCATCTTGCTGGCCGGCCCATTCGTGAGCCAGGCAACCGACCTGGCCGCCGCGCTGCCGCAATACGCCAACGACTTGCAAGCGCGCGCGCCAGAGGTGCAGACGACCCTGGGCCAGTACGGGATTCAAACGGATATCGATCAGCTCAAGTCCCAGGCGGCCTCGGCCATCCAGGAGAGTGGATCCGACCTGCTCAAGAACCTGGTCGGGACGCTAGCCGAGGTCGGCGCCATGATCCTCGACATTGTTTTGGCCCTGGTGATCTCGCTGTATTTGCTGATCGACGGGCCGAGGTTCCGCGCCCGCAGCCTCGCAGTCATCCCGCAGCAGCACCGGGCCAAGGCGCTGTTCCTGCAGGACAACGTTTCGCGCGTGCTGGGTGGCTACCTGCGCGGCCAGCTCACGCTGGCGCTGATCGTCGGGGTGCTCGCGGGCGTCGGAACGGCCCTGCTGGGATTGCCGTATGCCATCGTGCTTGGTGTCCTCGCCGGGTTGTTCGAGCTGGTGCCGATGTTTGGCCCGATTTTGTCAGTTGTCCCAGCGGTCCTGGTGGCGCTGTTCATGCCCTTCCCTACGGTTGTCTGGGTGCTTTTGTTCTTCCTGGTGATCCAACAGGTTGAGAACAATGTATTGGCACCTCGCATTAGCGGCCACGCCGTCGGACTGCACCCCCTCGGCGCCATGTTTGCGCTGCTGGCCGGTTTTCAACTCGCCGGGCTGCTTGGCGGGCTGTTCGCCGTTCCGCTGGCCGGCGTGCTGTGGGTGCTGCTTGGCGCCGCGTATCGCAACGTGGTTGTCGAGACCGCGCCTCGGCGCCCGCTCTTTCCCGTCCCTCGTTTGCGCCGACCCGCCCGCAGGTCGGCGCCAGACGCATAGGACTGGGGACGCTGCGCTGACAGCCCCGAACGAGCGTATCTATAATTCCTTGTTCCCGTCCCCCATGGCCGCACGTGACCTTCCGCACGTCATAAGAGCGCGGGCAACCCACTGGCCGCCTCGCGGCCCTGCCAAGGTTCTCCTTGTTCTCGACCGCATGCCGATTGTCGAGCTCATCAAGATGACGCTCAACCACGGCGTGTATGCCCGGGTGTGCGTGCTCGGCGAGCAGGCGTGTTGTCTCGGGCGCGGAGTATGCGTCCAGAGCCACCGCGGCCATGACACTGTAGTAACTGGCACGCGTGAAGAATGCCTGCACGACCCCGTCGAAAACGACTTCACCCGGCAAACTCGACCCAGGCGTGCTCGAGTGGAATCCGGTCCGGTGCATGCGAGACGACGCCATGGATCAGCCGCATACCCGCTATTTCCGGATGATCGAGGACGTACTTGACAGTCTTGGCATAACACTGCTGCGGGTAACGTCTCCGGGGCCACGTGCGGCACGTCCACGCAGCCTGCACCGTGACCTGCTCGGCGCATGCAAGCAACTCAGACCCTACGCGGCGAAATCCGTCACTGAGCGCTTGGCGCCGAGAGGGAGCCAACTTCACGAGAGCTGCACGCGCTGCGCGCGTCGGGTGCACGCGCGGGCCTAGCGTGTGTGACTTGTACCGCACAGTACTTCACACACAGGATGGCGTGTCTGGCCGGAATGTCATGAAGACCTGTCACAAGGTGCATGCCGCTACAGGTGAATCGAGCCTTTGTCGGCTTCGGCGACCTCCTCGGGTGTTGCGAGCTCGCCGGGCGCGATGCCGAGGGCCTCAGCGAGCGCGCGCACGGTGCGCGTCGAGGGCTTGGCGCGACCGGCTTCGAGCCGCGAGATGGTGAGCGTGTGCAGGCCAGATTGACGTGCCAGCTCTGCCTGCGACAGGAAGTGGTCCAGACGTAGGCGTCGAAGGTTGTGTGGGAACGGCATGCTGCCTCGACTTGCTACCAGGTTGCTCATAGAATGCTTATCTCTTGTTGCGAAGAGTCTAGCACAATGTTAGTATGAAGTTGACTCCTCAGTCGACCCGGACGCTGTTCCCCCTGAACTAAGTCGCGGAGTCCCTTGCCGACTCGATTGAGCCGTTGTGGCGTTGCCGCACGCTCGCCAAGAAAGGCAGACTCTTGCAGACTCATACCGAGGTCGCGACGACCCCAGCTAGCTCCAACGCCGCACCAACCACCGTCACCGACCAGCGCGTGACCACCGCCCACGACCCGTACGCCGGTCGACGCGCCACCTCCGCCAGACTGGTGCAAGCCATCTACCTGGTGCTCGGTGTGATCGAAGGCTTGCTCCTGATCCGCTTCTTCCTGCGAGCACTGGCCGCCAATGCCGAAGCCGGCTTTGCGCAGGCCGTCTACGCGATGACCGGCGTGCTCGCTGCTCCGTTCAACGGCTTGTTCGGCACCCCGCAGATCACCACAGGTGCGGCGCTCGAGGTCTCCACGCTCGTTGCGTTGCTCGTCTACGCCGCCATTGGCTGGGGCTTGGCCAGAGCGGCCTGGTTGTTATTCGGTGAGAGCCGTTCCAGCAGCGTCGCCAGGGTCAGTAGCACGCAAACGCGGGTTGGGTAACGCGATGTTCACATCTACAGCAGCACATGACGAGCAGCTCATGGGTGCCGAAATCACGTTCGGCACCACGCTGATTGGTCACGTCGAAGGGTTAGTGCGCGATCCGCTCTCGCAACGAGTACGCCGCCTGATCACGTCCTATGGACTCACCGAGCGCCGAGTCGCGGTGCCGATGGAATGGGTCGCCAAGCGCTCCGCCTCTCGCCTGGTGCTCGGCGTCGGCGCTCGCTCGCTCGACGACCTTGCCGATCGGACACGGTCGTGACCGGGGGTGACCGCAATCCGGCGTGTGCCCGATGCGGCGGTACCGGTTTTGTCTATCTCTGGAGTATTTCTCGCGTGGGGCCCCGTCTCTGGTTCTGCGATCGACCCACATGCAAGCGCTTCTGGTCGGCTGAGCGATCGAACGGCCTCACAGCTGGCGAGGCAACGCTGCTGCACGACTTGCAGCCACTCGTCTCGAGCGGCGATCAGCGAGTACTGCAGCCGGTGTGAGCGAGCGGCCGCCTTCGCACGGCTGATCACTCGCGAGTCAGCTCTCCGAAAGCCTACTAATAGCCAGCACCAGTGCGGCGTTCATCGTCCGCCACTGGAGAAAGAAGGCCTCCTATGGCCACAACACCTGTACCTACGATATCGACCACAACTGCACCGCTGAAGTCACAACCGCTCTGGCGATTCGCCATGGTTGGGCTCGGGCCGCTTACCGCGCTGGGACTCTTCGGCCTCGGGGTCGCGCTGTTCCAGCGTCTGGCGTAAGCCGATGCTCGATTGACTGTATGAAAGCCAGCGTGCCGATCCTGGTTATCGCCGGCGGCGCCGGCGGCTGGCTGGCAATCGTTCTTCTCGTGCTCCGGTTCTTTGGAATGCATATCTCGTGACGAAGGCAGGGTTCACACCATGACCAAGATCGAACGGACCATCACCATCCATCGCCCGGTGGAAGAGGTGTTCGCCTATCTGTGTGACGTCCGCCAAGGTCCGAGCTACATCTCCGGCCAGCGCGAGGCGCACAAGACCTCCAGCGGTCCGATGGGTATCGGGACGACGTTCGCCACATCCGGCAAGTTTCCACGGCGTGGCGCCAGGTACGAGGTCGTCGACTACGAACTGAATCAGCGTCTGGCCTGGAAAGCTGTGTCGGGCGCCCGAACGACGACGACGTGGGGCTTTCAGCCATCCGGTCCCAGCACACGCGTCACGTTCACCCGGGTGGCCAACGCTCATGGCCTCTCCAGGTTGGCGGAGTCGCTGTTGCAGGGACTGGCCAATGGGCAAGTCGATCAAGATCTGGGCGCGCTCAAGGAATTGCTGGCGATGACACGGAAGCCCGCCTCTAAAGGCTGGTAATTATCGGGCGTCGATTGCGCGGCGCCGCGCTGCACGTGAAGGGAAAGGACAACACTCAATGACTGTGACACTCAAACCACTCGGCGACCGAGTAGTCGTCAAACCCAAGCCGAAGGACGAGATCACCTCGAGCGGCATCGTTCTGCCGGATACGGCAAACGAGAAGCCGCAGGAGGGTTCGGTCCTGTCAGTTGGACCTGGCCGGGTGCTTGACAGCGGCAAACGTGTGGAGATGGACGTCAAGGCTGGTGACGCGGTGTTGTTCGCGAAGTACGCGGGCACAGAAGTGAAATTAGATGGTGACGAGTATCTCGTCATCCGTGAGGCCGACCTGCTGGCCATTGTGACCAACGGAAAGAAGTAAGAAAAACATGTCTGCCAAGCAACTCGTGTTCGACGCCCAGGCGCGTCGACAGCTCAAGACTGGCATCGACGCGCTGGCGAATGCCGTGAAGGTCACCCTCGGTCCGCGCGGTAGAAATGTGGCCATCGACAAGAAGTGGGGCGCTCCGACGATCACTCACGACGGAGTGACGGTGGCCAAGGAGATCGAACTCGAAGACCACTTCCAGAACATGGGCGCACAGATGCTCAAGCAGGCCGCCACGAAGACCAACGACGTGGCCGGCGATGGCACCACGACCGCGACCGTGCTCGCCCAGGCGATGGTCACCGAGGGCTTGCGCAATCTGGCCGCGGGTGCAAATCCGATGCTGCTCAAACGCGGCATCGACGCAGGCACTCGGGCGGTGGTTGACGCGATCGGAGAAGCGTCGATTCCCGTCAAGGGTCACGCCGATATCGAGCACATTGCCGCCATTGCTGCCAACGACGTGGAGATCGGACAGCTGCTGGCCCAGGCCATGGAAAAGGTTGGCCATGATGGCGTGATTACCATCGAGGAAGGCAAAAGCCTGAAGGTGGAGATCGAATACACCGAGGGTATGCAGTTCGATCGCGGCTACATCTCGCCGTACTTCGTCAGCGATCTGCAGCGCATGGAGTCATCCCTCGACGAGCCGTACATACTGCTCACCGACAAGAAGATCAGCAGCACGAGTGATCTACTTCCGGTGCTCGAGAAGCTGGTCCAGACTGGTCACAAAGAACTGCTGATCGTGGCCGAAGACGTGGACGCCGAAGCACTTGCGACCCTGGTGGTGAACAAGTTGCGCGGCATCCTCAATGTGGTGGCGGTCAAGGCGCCGGGCTTCGGCGATCGACGCAAGGAGATGCTCCAGGACCTCGCTGCGCTGACCGGTGCCACGCTCATTTCCGCGGAGGTCGGCAAGCTGCTGGAGGACGCCGGACTTGAGGACCTGGGCCGAGCGCGACGCATCGTAGCGACGAAAGACGACACGACCATCATCGAAGGTCGTGGCCAACCTGAAAACATTCAGGGTCGCATCAAACAGATCAAGGTCCAGATCGACGAGACCACGAGTGACTATGACAAGGAGAAACTGCGGGAGCGCCTGGCCAAACTCTCCGGTGGCGTTGCTGTTATCAAGGTCGGCGCAGCCACTGAGATCGAGCTGAAGGAGAAAAAGGCGCGCGTCGAGGATGCTCTCCATGCGACCCGTGCGGCGATCGAGGAAGGCATCATTCCCGGCGGCGGCGCGACGCTGCTGCGGGCGGCGTCGGCCGTGGATGCCCTGCGCCTGAACGGCGATGAAGGCACAGGCGCCGAGATTCTGAAGCGCGCGTTGCAGGAGCCGCTGCGCCAGCTCGTGGCCAACGCTGGCCTCGAGGGCAGCGTCGTGGTCGAACACCTGAGCCGCGAGAAACGCACCAACTGGGGTTTCGACGTCATGTCAGAGAGCTACGTCGATCTGGTCAAGGCGGGAATTGTCGACCCGGCCAAGGTCGCGCGCAGTGCCCTCGAAAACGCCGCCAGCGTGGCGGGCATGATCCTCAGCACTGAAGCGCTCGTTAGTGATCTGATGGACGGCCATGCAGTTAGCGCAGGTTCGGGCGCTCAGGGCATGTACGACTAATAAAGGAGTATGCACATGTTCAAGTTCTTGAGTCGATCTTCTGACCGACGCTCTGCAAGCGTCCGCCAGGCCCTGGTGAAGGCCGGCCTTTCGGCCGCGGCTGATCCGGCGAAGGTCAGCGTAGTCGAACGCAAGGGCAATTATTCTGGTCGTCCCGTGAGGTACTTCCGCGCCTTCGAACCAGGGCACGAGGAACTCCTGTTGCGCTCGGGGTTCGTGGAGCGCGAAGGGGGGGTGGTGGTCAACCGTCAGCCCTGAGACACAGGGCGCCACGCCAGTTCGAGAGCCGGCAAACCGAGCCGACCCACGCTGATGATGAGCGCCTGGTGTTCTGGCGGGAATTGTCGACCCGGCCAAGGTCGCGCGCAGTGCCCTCGAAAACGCCGCCAGCGTGGCTGGCACAAATCCTCAGCACCGAAGCGCTCGTTAGTGATCTGGCGGAGGGCCATGCGGTCGGCTCGGGCGCACGGGGCATATACGACTAAGCGAAAGGCAAACCCCCATGTTCAACCTCTTCAATCGAGCGCAACGGCGCTATCCAACCATTCGCGAAGCCCTGGTCCAGTCAGGCTTATCGGACGCGGGCGACCCGAACAGGGTTGCGGTACTGGAGAAACACGGTCAGTATTCCGGTCGCCGAGTGGACTTCTTCCGTGCCTTCGAACTCGGCAATCAGGACTCGCTGCTGCGCTCGGGGCATGTGGAGCGCGAAGGCCTCGTGCTGGTCGACAGCCGGCCAGAGCCAGAGGGCGCAGCGCCCGTTCGAGAGCCCGCCAACCGCGCCACCCACACGGACGACGAGCGCCTGGTGTTCTGGGACGCCGAAAAGGCCCGATCATCCGAAGCGACCCTGTCCGCGCCGGCGGCCACTTGGCTACATGCGCGATCGACCTCGACCCCAACCGTCAGCCCCGAGCTTTGACTCCACAAGCAGTCGCCAACGTGGCCTGAAGCTGCTGCAGCGCACGCCACGTAGGCGGGCCCACCGCCGGAACTCCGACCCAGCGGTCGCTGAAGCTTTGATCGCCGCTGATGCAGCCGCGGCGGCCAGCCTGCTGCGGTTTTCTGGTACATGCAAGATGATGACAATCGACTGGGCAACTTCATCCTCGATTGGTCGGGACGTCGGAATCGTGCGGGAAGCACGCCTCCGCTGCGATCGGCAGACGCCCCAACTGCGTACCTGGGTATGCGGGCGGTGCATGCCCTGGCCATTATGGAGCACTGGCGCGCCACCGCGAGCCCAGCCGACCGCCCCCTCGCCTGGTCACGCGAGTTCGCCGATCACTCCAGCGGATCGGCTTGCTGAATACAGCTGGGTGCAGCCGATTCATTTATGGGCCACTTGGAGGCAACCGTGCTGGTGGAAACGGGAAGCGTGCTAGGCCCTTCGGAGCTCATCGAATGTGCCCGCGCCAGCGCAGAAGTGCTGCTCCTGCCGCGCAGTCAAATCCAGCTTCGATTTCGAACGCGTGCTGCCGTTGACCTCAGCTGCACGACCGCGGGCCTCGCGGCTGTGGCAGGCGCGACGTCAAGCGCGCGGTACTCAACCGCCGCAGCGTGTAGTCGATTGTGGTTCCACGGACGCAATACCGCGAGTCAGCCAGTCTATGAGGCACAGCGTGACATGGTGTACGACGGCATTGACAGATTGCACCTGAGTAGAAACTCCGGCGCCGACTCGAACATCGAGAGGGCCGCTGGCACTGCTCGGCTGAACGTAGTGCCCAGCCGCCAACCCAGCGGATGAAGGTTGGTTAGCGGCCCGCGTGCGGCTCGGGCGGGGCGGCGCTCCGTTGTGCTTGGTCCCACTTCTCCAGGAGACCGGGCAGTGCGCTTTCCAATGATGCGTACAGGTCGCGCACATGGAGGAGTCGCTCGCGGCGTTCAGGCGAGGCGTCCGCGAGGAGCGCGAGTCCATGCTCGGCCAGTGCACCGAAAGCGGCGACTTCCGATAACTGGTGCAAAACCATACGCGACCAACCCGCCAGACGTAGACGGAAATACTGGTGCTCGTCACCCGGCGGACTCACCAGCTCGACGATTTGCAGGTGAACGAGCGGCTGCGCAGCGAGACCGATGATGCCCTTAGTTGTGCCCAGACCAGCGGCAATCCTGTGGAGAGGCTGCAGCGGCGGGTCGGCGATCAGCAGCCAACCCAGGATGCGGCCCGCCAGGAGCGGCAGGCCCGCGCGTTCACCGTACAGTCCAACCTCGTCGATAAAACGCTGCAGCGCCGCGATAGACTGCAGATCGGTTTCGGAAGTGCTGAGTCCGAACGATGCCATGTGGGAATCCTATCGGCGAGTCGATGCGGCCAATACCGAGCGCCTCGCTGGGCATGCTTTCCGGGTTGTCACTTATCCGGCTGGCTGCGCGGTGGCGCCAACCGGTGCGGATACTCCCCTTTCAGGCCCGATCACGTGCTGCGCGCCCCCACATCGGCACGTGACTGACCGCGATGAGCATACGCTTTCCCCTCGGTACAGCTGTCCCCCATATGTGCGCAACCGCGCGCCGGCTGTGTGGGACAAGGGTCGCGTTGTGAGCGTCGTGAAGTATGGGGGCACCCGTCGGGTGATGCGTCATGAATTCTTGTCATGGCGCACGCGAACCAGCAAGCCGGCGCAGCCCTTTCTTGGCTGCTGGAGCTCACCGCGATGGCCGGTCGGCGTCAGAGCCGTACTGCCCGGTCTTGTAGAGTCCAAGCTTATCGCCGACAAGCACCATGACGGAGTTGAGCAGGCCACCGCAGCCACTGGCTGACCGAGCCAAGAATTCGTGGACCACCCGGCGCTTCACTGGAACTATGCGATACGTGCGCGGGACGCCCGCGGCGGAGGTGCCGAGTGCCAGGGGCTGATGTACGGCGGTGTGTCTGGCGGTGACCATGAACAACCTTCTCTCCAGGTCGCGGTCGGCGTCGCCTGCGACAACTGCCTTTTGTCGAATGCTGAGGGAGTAAGCAGAACGCACCAGCGCTATGCTGGTCGTCCTTTTATGTCTGCCTTCTGCGAAGGCGCCGGTCTCCCATGTTTGACGACTACCAAGAGTATATGCCTCTGTGCCAAAGCAAACGGGTTCAGCGGCCGAATCAAACACGAATACAACACAAGCTGTTGGCTAGTGTGCAAGCCGCTCAGGTTGGCAGGACTATCAGCCTGCTTGCTATAGCACGCGAGTCATGATGCCCGCCTTGGTCGAGCATCAGCCAATGGAACCTTCCATCTGGAGAGTAATGAGTCGGTTCAGCTCGACCGCGTACTCCATCGGGAGTTCTTTGGTGAACTGGTCGAAAAAGCCGTTGACAATGAGCGCCTTGGCTTCGATTTCAGTGAGTCCGCGGCTCTGCAAATAGAAGACCTGCTCGTCGGATAGCCGGCTAACTGTCGCCTCGTGGCCAATATCGGCCTGCTCCTCGTCGATCTCAATGGATGGATAGGTGTTGCTACGGCTATCCTGGTCCAGCAGCAAGGCATCGCAGCGCACGAACGACTTGGCATTGACGGCACCCTTGGCGACTTTGAGTAACCCGCGATAGGTGGCGTGGCCGCCGTCCTTGCTGATCGACTTGGAAGTAATGGTGCTGGTCGTGTCGGGTGCGACATGGATGACCTTGCCGCCCGCGTCCTGCGTCTGGCCAGCGCCGGCGAATGCAACCGACAGGATGTCTGCCCGCGCGCCACGGCCAAGCAAATAGACCGCCGGATACTTGATCGTGACCTTTGAGCCCAGGTTGCCGTCGACCCACTCGACCGTGGCGCCCTCGTACGCAACGGCGCGCTTGGTCACCAGGTTGTAGACGTTGTTCGACCAGTTCTGAATGGTCGTGTAGCGGATGTGTGCGCCTGGCTTGGCGATCAGTTCGACCACCGCCGAGTGCAGCGAGTCCGACGAATACGTCGGCGCCGTACAGCCCTCGATGTAATGGACCCGCGAGCCTTCGTCGGCGATGATCAGTGTCCGCTCGAACTGGCCCATGTTTTGGGCGTTGATGCGAAAGTACGCCTGCAACGGCATCTCGACGTGGGTATTCTTGGGGACGTAGATGAAGCTGCCACCTGACCACACGGCTGAGTTGAGCGCCGAGAACTTGTTGTCAGCCGCGGGTATGACCGTACCGAAGTATTCCTTGACCAGGTCGGGATACTGTCGCAGGCCAGAGTCCATGTCGAGGAAAATGACGCCCTGTTTTTCGAGATCTTCGCGAATGGAGTGGTAGACCACTTCGGACTCGTATTGTGCTGAGACACCCGCCAGGAACTTGCGTTCCGCCTCAGGGATGCCGAGTTTGTCGAACGTGTCCTTGATATACGGCGGTACGTCGTCCCAGTTGCTCTCGGCGCTGTTGTCGGTGGGGCGCAGGTAATAGAAGATGTTGTCGAAGTCGATCTCGCTCAGGTCTGCAGATGGCCAGGTTGGCAGAGGTTTGCGCTGAAAGATGTCCAGCGCGCGCAAGCGAAACTGGAGCATCCACGCCGGTTCCTGTTTGTGGGCCGAGATCTGCTCGACGACGTCGCGATCGAGGCCACGCCTGGACTTGAAGGAATACTGCTCGGGGTCGCTAAACCCGTACTGGTAGTCCTTGGTCAGCGCCGCCGTGCGAGTAGCAAGTGGTGTGGTCAAGAGCGTGTCCTTTTGCGAGCCGTGCAGCGCCGCACACCTGAATGCATGCGCAGAGCGGTCAGCCTCCGCCGACCGCCCGACTCAACTTCCGCCAGATTCAGGCGCCAGCTACTTGGTGTCGCCCGAGGCCACCTTGAGGTGAATCTGCCGCGGCTTGGCGTACTCTGCTTTGGGCATCGTCAGCACCAGCAATCCGTTGCGGTACACCGCCTCGACCTTCGCTGCGTCAACGGACGCTCCCAAACGTAAGGAGCGGCGGAACTTCGCTGGAAGAGAATTGAACTCCTGCCAGACGACCTGCGCGCCGTCCGGTGCCGGGAAGGCCAGTGTGCCTTCAATCACCAGCGTGTCCTCGTGGACGGTCAGATTGATGGTCTCCTCATCGAGGCCGGGCGCCATCAGCGCCGCGTGGTAGCCATCCTCGGTTTCCCAGACATTGACTGGTAGCGACTGGAAACCAGTGCTTCCGCCATCGGCGGGACCCGCCGCTGTGAAGGGAACGAAGCTCTGTTCAAACAGCCGGTCGAGCACCTGGCCGAGTGGGTTGATTGCTGGGCGCGTCGTACGCCAGAGTTCGATGGACATGAGGTCCACCTTTCTTGCAGCGTGGCACCGTCCGCTATGGAAGGCACCCGATCCCTACACGTCCCCCGCTACAGCTATATCATACACTATCAACCAACTTAACAACGTGATTGTCAAATTTCGCCGACCACTGGGGCGAAGGCGGTGACGTTCGGCAGTCTCACGCACAAGACCGCTCCTCGCCCTCTTCTTGGGGAACTGAGCCCAGTGCCAGCCAGCGGAAAACGTGACCGGGCTCGTCGCTCCGTGAGCAGCTGCCAAAGCCTGATGACGCGAATTCATGACACCGTCCGCGCTAGCCTCGACACTGGTACGCGCGGCATCTGAGTCCGCCGATAACCTCATGCCTCCCTACACTCCACCACCCCGTGTCACGTCGCCCACGGGTCTGAAATGGCCTGGACTGACCACGGCGCAGTCGCTTGCCGTCGCGTCCCAGTTCGGGCTCTCGTTAGCGGTCGCGGTCGGACTCGGACTTGTTGCCGGCCAATGGCTGGATGGTCAGGCACATACCGGCCTTCTTTTCACGCTGATCGGTGTCCTGGCCGGGTTGATCCTTGGCGTGAGCAGTATTGTCGCGTTGTACCGGGCGACCCTTCGTTCGAGTGAACGCGAATGGCGTGGCAGATCGCAGCCGAACGACGAAAGGGCTGAGTAAATGACAGGGCTGGCGCAACTGCGCCCTCACGCGTCGCCTGCGGCACAACCGACTCCAGCAGTCGACTCCAGCCGGCACGACGCCGCGGCCACCGGTGCGACGGAGATGGTGGCAGGTTCTCCTGGTTCCGGCGTTGCTTGTGGTCAATTATGTGGTCATCCAGCAGTTGGCGCCCGGTCACCACAGCGCGTGGAGGTCTCGTACACCTTTTTCAAACAGCAGGTGGAGGCCGACAATGTCGTCGAGATCAGCACTCGAGCTCGCGGTGTTGCCCATCTCAACGAGCACAACCGCAATAGTGTGATCGGCACCACCGAACGCCGGTAGAGTTCCGATCGCGTACTTTGCGGTCTAGCCGCGCTGGTCTCGTGGCGGCGAGAATGGCTTCACTCCGCGCAGGGTCGCCACGACCGCGTCGTTCTCCTCGGGCAGAGCGGTCACAACGAGGATTGTCGGGCGAGGAGTAAATACTTGAGACATGGTGCGGCTCAACCCGAGTGGCCACGACACTTCAGAGGTCGCGTGAGTCCAGCCCTCGAGAGCGTCCGGGCTTCTGCGCTTGTCGAGCTTGTGTCAGCCAAGAAGACGATGGCAAGCACTGGTGCGGGCCTCACCGCGGAAGTGCGGACGGCTTAACCCAGCGATGCTGCCGGCTCAGCACTGCTTGCCCTACGACCACGGACGATCCGAGACCTGTCGCACTCTGCCGCTGCAATTGTGGTCCATAATTGTGGTCCAAACTCCCCAAACGACAAAAATGACCGTTCCGGTTGGAACGGCCGTTCTTATTTTGAACTGGTTTTTCTAGTGGAGCATGGCGGATTCGAACCGCCGACCCCTTGCCTGCCAGGCAAAATCACCTGTGTCGTGAGGTGCCGTAGCGTGCCGCTCAATCTTGACACCCGCTGCCGAAGACCGCGCTGTGTCGCCTGAGTTCGCCGCAATTGCGGCAGAAATTGCGTACTCGGCCCCCCGGCATCCCCGTCTGCGCGGCGATCCGCGGGTGCTTAGCGATCGGCCCACATAAGCGAGAAATCCAGCGCTCACAGCCCGCGCCAGCCGAGGCGAACCGGACGCCGGGGTGCGTCACGATGACCCTGGTGTATGTCGGAACCAGCGGGTTCGTCAGCAGCAGGTGGCGATTGCTAATCAGCCAAACTGGCCGATCCACGCAATAGCAAAGTGATCGGCGTGGGGTTGCGATGTCATGCCGATTCCACGCCTCGGCGAAGGCGTCCCTCACGTGACGCTCTGGCTACTGGCGTCATGGCGGCGACTCTCGACGGCGAGCTGGCAAGTCTTCGCGGCGGATCCGACGGTGACGGCTCAAAGGGTATGCGCGCGGGAGAAATCCAATTGGCCACTACGCACCCGATCAAACGTTTGTTGCGTGCTTATCAGACTCCGCGACGAGCTCGACAGCCTGGTATCGTCGCTGTGCCCGCTGGCCTCACGGTCAGCAGATCGCGAGGCGTAGTTCGAAGCGACTCAATCGCAGGTGGCCAGCAGCGCTTTCCGCCAGGGCTCGTGCGACGTCAGCTGCGTGTTCGGCGTCGCGCGGTTTTCGCGATAGCGCCAGCCTCCGCCACGCGTTCACCTGGTAGGTGGTGAAATTGCTGCGCATCATCCAACGAGACCGCGGGGCCCAGCACGCTTCAGGAGCCCCCGCCCCATTCAGTCGTCTGATGCGAGCTTGCTGGCAGAGCCTGGACCCGTCAGCCGGTAGCCCAGGCCATACTCGGTAGCTATGTAAGACTCACCAGGCGCGACGGCTTCGAGCTTGTGGCGAAGGTTGCGAATGGTCATCCGCAGCAGATGCACGTCTGCGTCGTAGCCACCTCCCCACACCGACGCCAGCACCTGGCGGTGCGTGACCAGCTGCCCGGCGTGCTCCAGCAGGTATACCAGCAGTCGGAACTCGGTTGGCGTGAGGTGCACTTCCCTGTCCCGTACCCGAACGTGGTGCTCGTCGAGGTCGGCTACGAGATCGCGATGTTGGAGGCGACGCGGACGCTCGCTCGGTGCCGTCGCCGCGCGGCGCAGGGCCGCTTCGATCCTCGCCATCAGCTCAGGAAGACTCAACGGTTTGGTGATGTAGTCGTCGGCGCCCAGCTTGAGCCCGCGGATTTTGTCTGTTTCGGCACCCCGCGCGGTGGCCATGAGGATCGGCACGCGACTGAACTCTCGGATGCGTTCGATCACTTGCCAACCGTCGAGGCCCGGCAGCGACACATCCAGCACCACGAGGTCAGGATGTCCTTCATAGAAAGAGCGCAGCGCCTCCGGGCCGGTCCGCGCGTGGAGTGCTGCATACCCCGACTGTGTGATCCAGCGTTCGAGCAGCGCCGCAAACTCCGGTTCATCCTCGACGATTAAAATAGTTTCGTTCATGCGCCTGCTCCGCTCAGCAATGGCAACGTGAAGCTCACCCGCGTTCCGGCGCGATGATCCGGACGACTGCCAACCCAGAGTCTGCCGCCATGCGCTTCGACGAGCCGACGACAGATGTACAGTCCGAGTCCGGTGCCTTGAATGCTGGACTCGCGGACGTGACGACCACGATGAAATGGCTCGAGCACCAGCGCTCGATCGGCCTCCGGAATCCCAGCGCCCTCGTCGTCGATGGTAGCAGTCAGCCACTCCTCGGACGCAATGGCTCCGACGGTAATCGGGGTATCCGGCGGAGCGTACTTCAGCGCGTTGCCAACAATGTTCTCCAGGATCTGGCCGACTCGCCCCGCGTCGACGTCCAATGGCGGCAGGTCGTCAACGCCGATAGTGACCAATCGCGCAGCTTGTCCGGTGGCAGCGAGATCACCCCGCAAACGCGCAATCAGCGATGCGAATGACACGGGCCTGCGTTCGAGAATGAGCGGATCTGCCTGGAGATGAGCAATGTCGAGGATTTCCTTTACCAGCGTCGAGAGCCGCTTAGTGGCCTGATCGATTCGATCCAGGTAGTGCCGTTGCTCATCAGGCTCGAGCTTCAGATGCAGAAGGCTATCCGTGTAACCGCGAATGAGCGCCAGAGGCGTCCTGAGCTCGTGACTCACGGTCGCGACGAAACCTTCGCGCAGTTGCTCGAGCGCCCGGACTGCCGAGATGTCGCGCAAGATGGCGGTGGCGCGAACGTGACCGGTTACGTCGCTGGCGGCTCGAGAGAACCCGCCGGCGACGCAGATGACAGCGCCCTCCGCATCGAGAACAGCCGCCTCGCGATACGCGATCGGCCGGCCGGACTGCATTACTTCGGCCAGCGGACAGTCATCCTCAGCATGCGCGCCCGCCTCGACACAGCGGAGCACTTCACTGCACCGTCGGCCGACAGCAGCATCGGTAGCCAGCCCAAGCAGCTGGCGCGCGGCTGGATTGATACGCACAATCCGGCAGCCCTCATCCACCTGGATGATCGCGTCCGTTGCGCCGTCGACGATCGCGGTCAGCTCTTGCCGCTCACGCTCGAGGGTCTCGCGCAACTGCGCACCGCGAAACGCGACGGCTAGCTCGTGACGCGAGAGCTGCACCACGCGTAGGCCGTCCGGATCGAGCTGCGAGCCCTCTGGCGGCCACAGGGCAAGAAAGCCTTCCGGCGGCTCCTCCCCGAGTGGCAGGAGATTCGCCGAGGCAGCGGCGCCAGCGAGACTGACTTCATCCTGAGTAAGGACGCTATTCTCCGGGCCGAGCGCGGGCGCGCCGAAAGAGGCCGCGGCCTGGCGAAACGGCCGCGTCCCAGGCTCACGCAGCCACAGCGACCCGGCGGCGGCTCCGCACAGCCGAACGATCTCGGCCAGAACGACGCTTGCCAACTCGGCTGGGCGACCACCTGACGCCAGGAGCTGGCTGAGCTGATATTGGGCGAACATGGCGTCCGCCTCACGCTGGGCGTCCTCGAATGCACGCCGAACCTCCTGCTCCAGGCTGGCGATGCGATCATGGCGTGCCAGGTCGTTCAATGCACCATCGCCGCGAGCAGGATGAAGCACGAAACCGCGCCTGGATCCAGGTGGCCGGCGGAGCGTGCGCCGAGCCGCAACGCAAGACCGCGCCGCGCGACGAGAGATCGCGTGGAGCGCATGCCGCGCCACGCGGCCATCAGTGTCTGGCCGGGCGTATCGCCGGCCATGGCCGCGTCGGCCGCGGGTCTCAGCGTGTCAAGGATGGTCTTGTCGCCGACGACGCATCTGCCACGGCGGGCGAGCCCGTTTGCGGCGGCGTCGAGCATGCGCGCAATCAGCGGCCAATCCAGGGAGGGCGCGCTACCTGCCACCAGGCCTGCCTCGATCAAGGCGGTGCCATACAGCGGGCCAGAGGCGCCGCCGACTGTCGTGGCGAGTCGGTGTCCGACGGCGCGTAGTAACTCGCCAGGGCTCGTTTCGCCAGGGTACACATGGAGCAGATCGCGAATGGCCTGCAGCCCGATGGCCATGTTGTCGCCATGATCGCCATCGCCCAGAACCGCGTCCAGCCGCGTGAGGTACTCACGGTGGCGCTCGATGGCCGCGGCGCTGCGCGCCAGATATCGTCGAACATCCTGGCCATGGACGGGTCGCAAGGTGGCGCGAGTGTAACGACGCTCGAGGCCGCCGTTCTAGCACCTGTTGGGGATTCCATCGGGCATGTTGATAATTCTTTGCTGGCTTCTTGACGGGTCGTGCCCGACGATCGGCACGAACTCAGTCAAGAGGGGAGGAACCAATTGGTGAGTCTCGTTCTGGTCTCGCACAGCAAGTCCCTGGCGGAAGGCCTGCGCGACATGGTGGTGCAAGTCGCCGGGGAGGGTGTCCGGGTAGCGGCTGCCGGCGGCACGGCCGACGGCCGGCTCGGAACGAATGCAGAGGCCATCGTCGATACGCTGCGCGACATTCTGACCGACAGCGCTGACGGGGTTCTCGTGCTGCTCGACTTGGGCAGCGCGTGGCTCAGCGTCGAGATGGCGCTGGAAGAGCTGTCGGAGACGGAACGAGCTCGAGTCCGTGTGAGCGAAGCGCCCCTCGTCGAGGGGGCGGTACTGGCTGCAGTGCAGGCCTCTGTCGGCGGGACGCTGTCCGAAGTCGCCGCGGCCGCCGCCGGCGCGGCATCCATGTCGAAAGCACCGGGCGGATCGTTGAATGCCTGAAATTCGCCTGACCGTCATCGATGAATCGGGCTTGCATGCACGGCCGGCTGCCCGTTTCGTCCAGGCTGCGAGCCGGTTTGCAAGTCGCATCGTCATTCGCAATGGCGAGCGAGAAGCAGACGCGAAGAGTCTCATATCGCTGCTCACGCTTGCCGTCAGGTTGTCGAATGTGATCACCGTGACGGCTGAAGGCTCGGATGCGGACGCAGCGCTTGCCTCGCTCGCCGCCGAACTCTCTCCGTACGTGAGTCCCATGACCGCCAACAACACCGCGTCTTAAGAAAAGGGAGACAGCAGAGGAACTATCATGACGTCGTCCCCGACTCTGACACAGAAACTCACCGCCGAAGTCGTTGGCACTGCCATCCTGGTGTTCATCGGCGCCGGCTCTGTGCCGCTGACGGTGTTCCTGACCGGGAACAATCCGTTCGGCAGTGCCGAGCTCAGCACGATCTCCTTCGCGTTCGCATTTGCGATTTTCGCCGCCGTGTACTCCGTTGGTCACATCAGCGGGTGTCACATCAATCCGGCAGTGACCATCGCCCTGGCTGCGACGCGCAAAGTCGACTGGTCCACAGCTGCCGCGTACATCGGTGCGCAGCTGGTGGGCGCCATTCTGGGCGCTTTGCTCACGCTCGTGCTGCTCCTCGGCAACAACCCCGCCGCGCTGGGGCTGGGATCGGTTGGCTACAACGCTGCCACAAGCGGCATGCTAGTCGCCGTCGCGGCCGAGGCGATCGGCACCGCGGTCCTTGTCTTCACGGTGTTCGGCTCCGCGGTCGATGGGCGTGCGCCAGCTGGCTTCGCCGGCATCATCATCGGCTTCATCGTGTACGGGATCATCATCCTGGTCGGTCCAATCACCGGCGCAGCGCTCAATCCGGCGCGCCAGGTGGGTCCGCTACTGGTCGAGGGGCTCATTGGCTACGCCAAATTCGCGGAACATCTCAGCCAGCTTGCCGTCTACCTGGTGGGTCCGGTCGTAGGCGGTCTGGCTGGAGCCTTCCTGTACGAGTTCGTTGGGCATCATCGCACCTCGGAAGTTCCCGGCGTGGCGGTGTCAGAACCTGTTCATGCTGACGCTTGAGGAGCCTGATCATGACAACTCCTACTGTGGCGCGACTCAAAAAGCTCATCAACGGCGTGGAAGACGTGGTCCCGGAGAGCCTGGCCGGTCTCGGCGCGGCGCATCCCAACCTGGTCAGTATCGATTTGCCGAACCGCGTGGTGCTGCGCGCCGGCGGCCCGAAGCCAGGCAAGGTTGGGCTGGTATCGGGCGGCGGTTCCGGCCACGAGCCGTTGCACGGTGGCTTTGTCGGACTGGGAATGCTGGATGCTGCGTGTGCTGGTCACGTCTTCACCTCGCCGACACCGGATCAGATGGAAGCCGCGACACGCGCGGTGGACGGCGGAGCCGGCGTACTGCACATTGTCAAGAACTACACGGGCGACGTGCTCAACTTCCAGATGGCGGCTGAGCTGGTCGCCGGTGAGGTTGAAGTTTCCTCCGTCGTGACCAATGACGACGTCGCAGTGCAAGATTCGCTCTATACGGCTGGTCGACGCGGCGTTGGTGTGACAGTACTGGTCGAAAAAATCGCTGGCGCGCGGGCAGAACAGGGAGCTTCACTGGCCGAGGTCACTGAGACCGCCGTCAAAGTCAATGCCAATGGGCGGTCGATGGGGATGGCGCTGTCGAGCTGTGTCGTGCCTGCCGCTGGAACTCCTACCTTCGAGCTGGGCGACGACGAGATCGAGATCGGGATTGGTATCCATGGTGAGCCAGGTCGCCGCCGTGTGCCGCTGGCGCCAGTCGACGACATCGCTGAAATGCTCCTCGAGCCGATCATCAATGATCTTGGGCTCAAGCCTGGTGAAACGGTCCTGGCGTTCGTCAATGGCATGGGTGGTAGTCCGCTCATCGAGCTGTACGTCGCATATAACACTCCTGTTCCGTGGTCTGGAGTTGGCAACTGGTGGCCAGAGGCTGCACCGCTACCAGGACTACCTGGCGGCCCTCGGTGGGCGAGGGCTGTCCCGGGAGCCTTTTCTCGGCTACCTGGATGCGTTCGAGCACGGTATGCCGCCACACGGCGGCTGCGCGATCGGTCTGGAGCGCTGGGTGGCGCGCCTGGTAGGTGCGGCAAACGTCCGCGAGACCACGCTGTTCCCCCGCGATATCAACCGGCTCACGCCGTAGGAAATGTGCGATCAGTGGCGTCGGCCGGTGCCGGCGTGCCGATTCAAAACTCCCGCGGGCCGCTTCTCTCCACGAAAGATGCCGCGGACCGCCATGCGCTGTTGGATGGAATATTCACGTCGCAGATTGGGAACCTCGGCCAGCAAAGAAGCACAGAGTCTCGGTGGCACCTACTGGCTTTGCTCTCCCAAATCGTGAGGTGCCCGCTACTCGGCTTCACGAGGACGAGCAAGTCGTCGCCATTCTCATTATTCATCTCGTGAACCGCGGTCACCCTCTTCTCGCCGCAGCAGTACCGTTCCCTCCAGGACCCTTGAAGCCGCGGGAGCGCGCCTCTTCAGAATCGCACAATGAACGACAGCGGTGATCCGACGATCTGGCGTGCGGTGCGAAGAATCCCTTCACCGTTGCTGATGGGGGGTTGCCGTTCAGGCTGTCTTCCACGTCTACATCAACGATTTGCTGGCGAGTCCTACCCGTGTCGTCGCTTGTTGGTCGGCGAGCCCGGCCGCGACAAGCTCAATGCCGTTGCGCAAGCATCCGCCTCGGTCACGCTGCATCGAGGCAATCCACTACAAGCCCGTGTCGGGCTTGTGCGCCCCCATTACTGGCGAGGAGCGGCCTTAGCTGACGGCCCATGTCCGGTTGTAAGGTGCGCGGTGGCCATGGCGCTAATGGAGGCCTGCTGTCATCATCGCGTGAAGCGTGGCGAAATGATGCGATTGGTATTTCTCTATGGACCACCGGCTGTGGGCAAGTTGGCCGTAGCACGCGAACTCGCCGCACGTACCGGATTCAAATTGCTTCACAACCACCTTACGATCGATCTCGTCGCGTCTGTGTTCCCGTTTGGCTCCGCGCCCTACAAACGCCTGATCACCCGTTTTCGAGGCGACCTGATCGCTGAGTCCGCACGTGAGGGGGTGGATCTCATCTTTACGTTCGTCTATTCGGCTCACGAGGACGATGAACGAGTGCGCGAGTTGATCGAACCCGTCGAATCAAGCGGCGGGACGGTGGTTTTTGTGCGACTGACATGTGCGACTCCTGAGTTGCTGATTCGAGTGCAAGATGAGTCGAGGCGCGCGTATCGCAAGCTGACCGGGCCGACTGACCTCATTGCGGCGCTGAGGCGTTACAACTTCACTGAAGCCGTGCCGTTTGCCGAAACCTGGAGATCGACACGACCAACGTGTTGCCCGCTGCAGCGGCAGCCCGAATCATTGACCATTATTCTCTTCAGCATTTGGCTTCAAATTGGGCATAGTGGTCCAGCACCAGTCGGGCTGCCGCTTACAATTTGCGGCAACTTCACATAAGGCGTGTTGACCAGGTCTATCAACTGGCGTGAGATGCGATTCCCCAACAGCGACGTGAAACTTCCTCGCCCAGCGACGTCTTCTAATCAGGCCGTTGTCCCAGGCTCCTGCATGGCGCCTACACCGCGTACGCGCCGGGCATCAACGCTTGCGCTACCGGAAATGCGTTCCAGCCGCCTGCCCCTCCAGGCAGGCACGTCATCAATCAAGGTGTGTGACTCTTCGCCGCGCGGATAACAACGGCGCCGCGCCACTCTGAGCGTTCGAGCATGAACGTGTCGCCTACCCGCGGCGGGCCGCCGTAGCGCGGCGTCTCGCGAACACCCGCGTACTCGATTGTGAAGCCAAGGCGCGCCAGCACCCGACGAGACGCAACGTTGTCTCGCAACACAGTCGCACGCAATCCAGCAATGTCCATCTGGTCGAACGCAAGCTGGACTACGCTTGCCGCTGCTTCACTGGCGAAGCCGTTGCGCTGCTGGTCGCGTTGCACGGCGTAGCCGAGGATCGCCAGTTGCCTGTCGGATGTCCATGGGTCGGGCTCAAGGGCTGGTAGCCGGAGACTGACGGTGCCAACGAACGTAGCGCTGACGCGCCTCTCTATGGCGAGATGACACCCGGAACCGTGCTCCATATCGACCTCTGCATCGGCGATGAAGTTCTCCGCTGAAGCGGAAGTGAAGGGCCACGGCACTCGGGACAGCCATTTCGCGACCTCCCAATCGCTGTAAAGCTGGCGGACAGCCTCGGCGTCGGATCGTGCTAGCGGCCGGAGGATAAGGCGCGACGTGACGCGCCGGAACATCGCTTCAATCATCATGGTCGGCCCGCCTCTTGATAGCGAAGGCGGCCAACACGTTCCCTTCCACTTGCATCGAGGATGGCGACATCCAATCCGACCTGATCAATTGTGGCGATTTCACACCGTCGGCCGCTCAGACGTCGCAGTACCAAATGAACTGAACCTCCTCCGGGAAGTCGAGATAGACACCGCGGTGAACGTCACGTAATTGGCAGCCTTCATTCGCGTAGAACCGACAGCCGCCTGCGTTGGTGTTTTGCGTCTCAATCTTCAACCATCGACACCGTCGCTGCCGCGCTTCATGTGTGGCTGCCTGGAACAGTAGGTGCCCAATGCCTTGCCGACGCGCGTCCGGATGGACGCGGATATCCCACAGGGCTGCAAGATCGTCGCGCCCTTCCAGCATGTGCACGCCTGGTGTTCTGTGGGCCACGACCGCCCCGCCGAGCCGGTTGCCACCGTCCACTGGGTACGCGGCGAGAATCGTCCAGTTCCCGAGGTCCCACTGCTTGGCCCAGCGAATAGGCGGCTCAAGTCGGTCATAGTCCTTCTCGTATGGCACCGGCACCAGGCGTTCCATGAGCCGCCAACCTCCCAGCCCGTTCGGAATAGGCTGAGCATCGAGGACCGAGGTCACCAGGAACTTGCTGGCCACCGAGGCATACTCGGCCAGTGCCGAGACTGGCTCGACTGCGATCCTAATCCGCGTCACACGTCTGTCGTCCGCCACGAGATTGAGTGCCTCTTGTACGGACAGTCTGTGTCCGACGTCAACTTCGTACGCTGGTGCTCCTGTGATGTGGCGCGGTTACCATTCGAGGTGGCGCTCCAGCGCGTTCGCTAGCCCGTTCAAGCGTTCGTATGACATCCGTTTCAACTCGGCGTGACTTCGTCGCAGATCAATACAGCGACTCCGAGAGGCTTCGAGTCCGCATCGAAACCCATCGCCGCTATAGCGAGGGCACCGAATGGCTCGTGGATGGAATCCTCGCGGCTCTGAAGCTTCAGGAGGGCGTGCGCCTGCTTGATGTGGGCTGCGGCCCGGGCGAGTGGCACCGAGCCCTTACCGATGAGCGCGTCGCGGTCGTTGCGGTGAATTTGATGCCAGGCATGCTGGCTGAGGCACGCGCGGCCGGAAGTGCGTTCCAGCCGCGACCGATGCTGGCTCAAGGTGACGCGGAGGCGTTACCGTTGCGGTCCGCCACGTTTGACCGCGCTCTGTGCGCGGGAGTGCTCTACCACGTGCCCAACTGTCGAGAGGCGCTGCTGGAGCTCCGGTGTGCTGCGAACCGGTGGATGTGCCGTGATCTTGACCAATGGCGCCGACGCAATGACGCGCCTGTACGATGTCCACGCCGAGGCGGCGCGAGCTCGGCTACACGCCCGTGCGGTTGTCTGGAGCACGCGGCCACTTCACGATGGACGATCTGGCACTTGTCCAGAGCGTCTTTCCTTCTGCCAGGCGTCACGTGCTCGAGGGCGCCCTCCTCTTTCCGACTCCGGAGCCCGCGCTTCGCTTTTACGCAACGGGCAGAATAGACGGAATCGAGGACCGGCCAAAGGACAACGGCCACAGAACCGAGCTCTGCCGCTCGTTCGTAACCGCATCGCGGCGATCATCGAACGTGAAGGATCCTTCCGCGTACCGAAATCTGTGGGATGGTTTGTCGCGGAGGTTTGAACGCGCACGCGCTGTCGTTGCACAACGATTGCGTCATTGCCATGCGGAGTCGCGTGCGATGGTCATCGGCCACGCAAGCGGTCCACGACCTCGGCAAACTCGTCCATCTGGTCGGATGGGATCGTGACGTAGGAGATCCCAAGCGTCTCGCGCAGCCGCTATCAACTGGGGATCGGTCGACAGCTTGAACGTTTCGGTGCGATGCGGTTGGAGCCCGAAGGCTTTCCAAATCCGGTGCACACTCTGCCGGGTCATCCCGGTCGCCGCAGGCATCGAGCGAACACTCCACTGGCTGGCATCCCGCGGGGTGGACTCGAGCGTCTTGACTATGACCGCCTCGACCTGGTCGTCGCTGATGCGCCGTGGTGCGCCGCTGCGCGGCTCGTCCAACAACGCGGCGACACCGCCAGCCACAAACCGCGATCGCCACTTGCCAACCGTCGTATTCGTCAGGCGCAGCTCGCGCGCGACCTGGCTGTTGGAGCAGCCATCACTGCACCGCAACACAATCTCCGCGCGCAGTGCCAGCCCATGGGCAGTCTTGCGGCGTATGGTCCAGCGCTCCAACGTCGCTCGATCTTCGACTGTCAACCTCAACTCCGCCAACGGACTGCGTCGCGGGTTCCGAACAACTCCACCACCTGCAGGCACTTCCCCACATTAACAGAATCTTCCGGGACAGGACACTAGAGACTGTCTGAAAACCGGGCGGCGAGCCGGTTTGGCTCAGTAGATCGCGGTGTTTCGAACTGCGCCGACGGTGCTGGACGACCAGATGGGCGCCTCAAGGGGTGCGGAAATGAACACGAAGCTGAGTTTTCAGACAGTTTT
>WNGA01000900.1_pt1 | contig 45382 bp, 51 predicted proteins | sample 5400061 | NCBI WGS metagenome assembly WNGA01 (sample SAMN13153366, study PRJNA577476) | soil metagenome | isolation source: 100 cm soil or saprolite under grassland replicate 2 | place: USA:California | collected 2016-06-15 | reverse complement strand
GGGAGTCTGCTAGGACTGTCGCCCGTGAGGGTCGCCCGTCTCCTTGCGCTGGCCGCTGTGGCCGGCGCGGTCGCCGTCCTCGTGCCGTCACTCGGGCACTCGACGTCGCGGCCCGGCTTCGAGAGCGCGTCGCAGGCGTGTGGGCGCCTCGAGTTCGTGAGCGGCCTCGAGGCGGTCTTCGGCCGCCGGAAGACCCACCAGCAGGCGCTGACGTTCCGCAGCCTGGTGGTCTCGCGTGGGTTCGTCAACGCGAACGTCATCGAAGGGTGCAACGAATTCCGTGTCGTCCTCCGTGGGATCGACACCTTCGACGTCGGCGTGGATCTCCAGGAGGAGGCTCGTCGCGAGGGATTCTCGGTCACGCTCGAGTGCATCAAGGCGAAGGAGCTCGGCAGGCTCGAGGTGATCTTCGGCCACGGACGCGACCGGCCGACCGCCAGCGCCATCGTCACCCGCGCAGCAGCCTCCGGCTTCCCAGGCGTCAAGCTTCGGGGCGATCCGTGCGGCGGCTTCGAGGCCTACCTCGCCGGCTTCGAGGACCAGCACGAGGCCGAAGCGTTCGTCGCCCAGGCAAAGGCGCGCGGCTTCGACGTGGTCATCGAGCGCAACTAGGGCCCCGCACGAAAGGAGGTCGTCCGGGCCGGTGCTACCGCGCCGCGAACGACCTGTAGTCCGAAGTTTAAGCGCGGTCGCTTTTGCGGGCAAGCAGGGCGGTTCCCTGGCCGGCAGCGAAGGTCGCAAAATCCGCGAATCCACGTCGTCCAAGCTCCGCGCGCAGTCGCTCCGGCGAAACGTAGATCGGCGTGGAGTTTCCACTCGAGAAGGCGAAGAGCGCCTGGCCGCCGTGAGCGAGCACGCGTGCCAACTCGTCGAAGAACGGAATCATGTTCGCGTGCGCCACGAGCTCGAAGGAGCCGTCGGCATATGGGAGCGCCGACGCGTCGGCGTGCTCGAAACTGACACGGTCACCGAGCTCAGGCGGCGTCTTCCGCCTCGCTTCCGCAAGCATCCGGTCAGCGAGGTCGACGCCCACGACCTCGGCCCGCGGGAACCGACGCGCAATCGCAAAGGCGCCCTGACCGGTTCCCGTGCCTAGATCGAGCGCCCGGCCGGGAGCCGGATCGACTGCAGAGAGCGCAGCCTCGTACGGAGCCAGGTGACCGGGAGTCCGCATCGTGTCCCATTCGGCGGCGATCGCATCGAATTGCCTGCGCATCACCGGGCGAAAAAGTCGCCAGAGCCGGGGGCTGCGCATCACGACGTCCGTCACGAGTCGCGCGAATTTCTGTCCGAGAGTGCGCCTATTCACGGCGCCTCCAGATGGATCCGCACGTTCTGTCCCTCCTTGACTCCGAGCATCGCCGCTGCGTTGCCACCGCTGATCGCGATCGAGACATTCCGGTACGCGTCCTCGTAGAGGATCATGTCGCCCGGGCGAGCGTCCGCGAACGTGCGGGCCGCGACGGCGTAGTACCGCTCGTGACCGGCCTGCAGCTCGACGCGCGTGCCGGGAACGATGCCGATCTGCTCGAGCTGTGGACGCTCGAGGTTGACCTGCACGTTTCCGAACCGGTCGATCGACAGCACCGTGCAGTGAATGCGGGTGCTGCCGATCTCCGGCTGCGGGAGATCGAGCCGCGCCAGCGCGTCGGGAGCGATCGGAGGCCCCAGCTCCGCGAGCGGGACGCCGAGCGCAAGGTGCGCGGCCGCCGGCGAGAAGAGGTCGCGCCCGTGGAACGTCCGGGAGACCGACTCCAGCGCGTACTCGGGGTTGGTCAGCTCGTGAGCCTCGGCGATGCCGCCCATCTTTTCGGCCGCCAGGATGAGCAGTCCGTTGTCCGGTCCGACGTGGATCCGGCCCTGTCCGTCGCGGAGCGCGAGCGCGCGGCGGGAGCCGCCGACGCCTGGATCGACGACGGCGAGGTGGACGCCCTCCGGCATGAACGGGAGCGTGTTCGCGAGCGTCAGCGCCCCCTGGAGCACCGCCTGCGCCGCGATGCCGTGCGTGATGTCGATGATCTCGACGTCAGGCGCGATTCGCTTCATCACGCCGTGGCAGGTACCGACGAAGTCGTCCTGCAGCCCGAAGTCCGTCAGGAACGTGATGAAGCGCGCCACGCCGCCGCGGAGTCTACGAGTCCCTCCAGGTCGTGCGACGACGCTTCGGCCACGACCTTCACGCCCGCCGCCTGCGCAGCGCTCGTCGTCTGCGGACCGATGGAGACTGCCGGGGCGCGCCCGCCCGCGCGGGCGTACGCCTGTGCCGCGGACGGCGACATCAGCAGCACCAGGTCCGCGTCGGGCAGCTCGTCGACCTCCAGCTCGACCGTGCGGTAGGCCGGGAGGAACTCTGCGCCGAGCTCGTCGGCGAGGAGGCTTCGCGCACCCTCGGCGCCGACGAACAGCGACCGACGCGGGCGCTCCGCAAGCGCTGACAGGAGCCCCTCCTGCGTGTGCTCGTCAGCCGTGAGACCGACGCGAATGTCCGCCTCCTCGAGCGCCGCTCTCGTGCCGGGACCGATCGCCGCGACGAGAGCCGGCTCTCCGCTCATCCGGCGCGCGAGCTCACGCGCGCCGTTCGGGCTGGTGACGATCACACAGTCGTACCCGCGGACGTCGATCGGCTCGTCCGACAGCGGCTCGGTCCGGATCAACGGCTTCGCGACGACGTCGAAGCCGTGGGCGCGGAGCGCGTCGACGAGCGGCTGCGCCTGCTCATGCCGCCGCGTGACGAGGACTTTCATCAGACGAATGCGCGCAGCTCCGCCGCCAGCAGCGCCGGGTCGTCGCCGCTGCGGCGCTCGATCCAGCTGCCGTCCTCCGCCGCGACGAGCGCCGTCAGCTTTTGCCCGTCGTGGTGGGCCGCCACCGGCGCCAGACAGCCTCCGCCGAGCGCAGCCACGCACGCACGCTCCGCCTCGACGCGCCGCCGTGTCTCGCCGTGGTCGGCCGCGGCGACCAGCTCCTCCTCCCCCGCACGCACCTGGAGCGCGAGCGCGCCCTGCCCCGCCTCCGGCACGATCTCGTCCGGGTCGAATCGTCGGCCGATCTCGTGGGCGAGCGCCAGCCGTTCGAGCCCGCAGGCGGCCAGGACGATCGCGTCGAGGCCACGTTCGCGGCGCTTGCGGAGACGTGTGTCGATGTTTCCGCGTAACGGCTCGATCGAGAGTGTCGGCTCGAGTGCAAGGAGCTGGGCGCGTCGACGGATGGAAGCGGTGCCGACACGCATCCCCGGCCGCAATGCCCCGGTGCCGCAGAGCGCGTCACGCGGATCCTCGCGCTCGACGTAGGCGCCCACCGCCAGACCATCCGTGTCCGTCGAGGTCATGTCCTTGGCGGAGTGCACGGCGACGTCGATGCGCCCGTCGAGCAACGCCTCCTCCAGCTCTTTCACGAAGACGCCGCGCGCGCCGATCTCCCCGAACGGACGCGTGCGGTCCCGATCGCCCGCGGTCGTGATCGGGACGAGCGCGAGCTCGACCCCCGGCCCGCGCAGCCGCGCCGCCGAGCGCTCAGCCTGCGTGAGGGCGAGCCTACTGCCGCGGGAGCCGACGCGGATCAGCACGGCACCAGGTGCGCTTCGCGCTCGTCTGGCCGCCACACGCCCTGCGACGGCGGATGCGGACGAACGCCGTCGGCGCCTGCACCGGCAGCGGGCGCCCGATCAGGCTCGCGGTCTTCAGCGTTCGTCCTCGAGACCGAAGAGGTGACGCACCGCGTCAGCATAAATCACGCCGTCGGCCGCCGCCGCGGCCTGCTTCATGCGAATTGTCGGCAGATGCAGGAGTTTGTTGAGTACGGCAGCGGTCACGGACTCTGCCGCCCGGCGTTCGGCGTCGTTCAGCTTCGCCCGCTGCAACTCCGCGGCACGAATCTCCTCCGCCTTGGCACGAAGCGAGGCGATCGCAGGAACGACGTCGAGGGACGCCTGCCACTCCCGGAAGCGATCGGCCTCCTCGGCGACGATCGTCTCGGCGCGCTCGGCCTCGCGCCTGCGGCCGGCCAGCGTCTCGGTCACGACCGCCTCGAGATCGTCGATGTCGTAGAGGTAGCAGCCGTCGAGCTCGTGGATCCCAGGGTCGAGATCGCGAGGAACCGCGAGATCGATGAGGAAGAGCGGCCGCCCCTTCCGAGCGGGCAGTGCGCGCTCGACGTCCTCCCGCGTCAGGATCCAGCCGGACGCGCCGGTCGAGGAGAGGAGGACGTCCGCGCCCGCGAGAGCCGCGTCCAGCTCCTCGAGAGCAAGGGCGGCGGCGCCGAAGCGGCCGGCGAGCTCCTGTGCACGTTCGGCCGTACGGTTCGCGACGAAGGCGATCGTCGCCCCTCTCGAGACCAGGTTCCGAATGGCCAGCTCTCCCACCTTGCCGGCGCCGACAACACCGATCGCGCGACCGCTCAGGTCGCCGAAGACCTGTTCGGCGAGTGCGGCGGCGGCGGAAGAGACGGAAGCAGGACTCTCCCCGATCGCGGTCTGCGTCCTCGCCTTGCGCCCTGCATGGAGCGCTTGGCGGAAGAGCCGGTCGAGCAGCGGCCCGGCTGCTCCCACGTCGTGCGCCACGCGTACCTGGCCGAGGATCTCGCCCTCGCCCGGCACCATCGAATCGAGGCCGGCCGCAACGCGGAAGAGATGCAGAGCCGCCGCCTCGTCGCGAAGACGGTAGAGCGCGGGCCCGAGGTCTTCCTCCAGCGCCAGCAGCGCGGCCTCGGCCTTCCGTTCCGCCTCCTCGGCGGACTCGTGCGCGAGGTAGAGCTCCGTCCGGTTGCACGTCGAGAGGCAGACCGCCTCGGCCTGCGCTCCCGCGAGCTCCTGTGCGAGCTCGCCGGCGCGGCGCGGCTCGAGCGCCGCACGTTCTCTGAGCTCGACGGGCGCCCGGTGGTGAGAGATGCCGACAAGGACGACGCTCATGTCGCGAAGTGGGTGACCGGGAGGGCGAGCCGGACGACGGCGACGAGTACGAACCCGGCCAGCACGAGGTATGCCGCCCGCCGTCCCCGCCACCCGGCGAGGTGGCGGAGGGCAAGGTAGCCGCCGTACACCGCCCAGGTCAGGACGGTGACCGCCATCAGCGCGTCGAAGCCGCCGCCGCGGTCCCGCAGCCGCACGATTCCCACCGCTATGCCGAGGGTCAGCGCGGGCAGGGCGATCGCGATCGTCCGTGCGGCAAGCTCGTCGAGCCGTGCAAGAGCCGGCGCGCGCACGCGCAGGATCGAGGTCTCGCGCCGCTTCAGTCGTCGCTCCTGCCAGAGGTAGAGCGCGGAGAGCGCAGCGGCGAGCGTGAAGCCGGCGAAGGCCGCGAGCACGAGGCCGACGTGGAGAACGAGGAAGAGGTTGGAGTAGTGGCTGTGTCCGCCGATTCCGGTTCCACCGCCGACGCGCGCGAGCACGAAGAGGACGACGGCGAGCGGCAGGACTCCCAGCCCGAGCAGCCGGTAACGCGGCTGGCAACCCCAGATCAGGTACGCGCCGACGACCAGCCAGACGAACAGGTTGAGCGAGCCCGCCCAGCTCGACCAGGGGAAGCCGTCCGCACGCGCCGCCTGCACCGCGAGCAGTGCCGTCTGCACCAGCCAGCCGACCCGCACGCCCCAGGTCGCGAGCCCGCCGGCGACTCCGGGCCTCCGCGCCTCGCCGAGGTAGGCAACCGCCGCCTCGCCGTAGGCCAGCAGGGCGGGCCAGAAGAGCAGTTCAGCCAACCGCAACCGCCTTCCGATCCGGCTCGGCCGGCCTGCGTGCGCGCGCCAGCTCCGTCAACTCGGCAACCTCGCGCTCGAGCCGCTGCAGCTTCGAGGCCATGATCAGGAGATACGCGAGGACGACGAGGAACACGACGAGGTACGCGGCCGCGACGTACTTCTCGGCGGCGGTCACGCGAGCAGCTCCCGCAACTCGCGCAGGCGAGCGTCGAGTCGCTTTCCGGCGAGCTCCAGGTGATAGAGGCAGGCGGCCAGGGCCAGGAGCGCGGCCCAGGAGACGCAGAAGGTGAAGAACATCAGTCCCGACATCTGAGGTCCCTGCGACGTGAAGACGGTCGGGTGGATGAAATCGTTGGCGAGCCTGATCGCAAGGAAGCTGACCGGTATCAGCGCGACACCGAACAGCGCATACACCGCACTTGCATTTGTGCGGCGCGGTCCAGGCTCGATCGAGAAGCGGAGCATGAAGTACGCCGAGTAGAACAGGAACAGCACGAGGAAGAGCACGAGCTGGTTCGAGCTCCACGCCCACCAGACGCCCCACGAGATCTTGGCCCAGATCGATCCGGTGACGAGCGTGAGCACGCCGAAGATCACGCCGTGATGGATCGCGACGTAACTCTCGAGATCCGCGTCCGGCTCGCGTTGCCAGAGATGGACGAATGCCTTCCACGCTCCCCAGCCGAACAGGACGTACGCAGTCAGCGCGATCGGGACGTGGAAGTAGAAGATCTTCTGGGAGAGACCCTGATCCGCGTCTTCGGGCGCGACGTACGCGATCAGCGCGATCGCAGCCGTCATGAGTGCGAGCGCGAGGGCGGCGAGCGCCGGCAGGCGGCTATTCCGTAACAACGTACTCAAAGGAAGCCCAGCAAATGATCGCAAAGAGCGAGTCGTAGAGGCCGAGGAACGCGATATAGCGACCGGGGTCGTCCGAGACGCTCGCACCCACGCCGCCGATGACGATGGGGATCGCCAACGGGAGGAAGAGCAGAGGTAGGAGCAGCTCCCGCGCGCGGCTCGCGGCCGCCATCGCGGCGAGCAGCGTGCCGACGGCGGCGATCCCGAGGTCTGCGAGAGCGACGCCGGCGACGAGCGAGCCGCCGACGCTTCCGAAGAAGACGGCGAACGCGGGGATGGCGACGAGCTCCGCCGCTGCGAGGAAGACGAGGATCGACAGCGCCTTGCCGAGCCAGATCGCGCTGCGGTCGCTCGGCGCCAGGACGAGCCCGTCGATCAGGCCCTGCTCCCGCTCGGCGGCGAACGCACGAGAGAGGCCGAGCAACGCGGTGAATACGAGGGCGACCCAGAGCAGTCCCGCCCCTGCGAGCTCGGACGAATCGCCGGGAAGAACGAAGTGGAACACGACCAGCGTCGAGACCACGAACAGGAGCATCGCGGGCAGTGTGTCCCGTGCACGGAACTCGAGCAGGAGATCCTTGCGGGCGAGGGCGCCGACATCGGCGAGGTAGGTCATGCGAGCGCGAGCTTCGCCGAGGCGAAGCGTTCGATGCGCGCCGGCTCATGGGTTGCGACAACGAAGGCCGCGTCGCTGCGCATTTCCTCCAGCTCGCGGTCGAGCAGCGCGGCGGCGCCGTCGTCGAGGCCGCTGTACGGCTCGTCGAGCACGAGCAGGTCGGGCTCGTGCAGCAACGTGCGGCAGAGGGCGAGCCGCTGAAGCATTCCGCGCGAGTAGGAGCCGGCGCGTTCGTGCCGGGCGTCCCACAGCCCGAAGCGCTCGAGCAGCATGCCGATGCGCTCGCGCCGTTCAGGCACGCGATACAGCCGTCCGTACAGCTCGAGGTTCTCGAGGGCCGTGAGCTCGCGGTAGACGAGCGGCTCGTGTGCGAGCAGGCCGATCCGGCCGCGCGGGACGGAGATGTCGAGGTGACCGCCGGTCGGCGCCGCGAGCCCAGCGCAGAGCCGGAGCAGCGTCGTCTTCCCGGACCCGTTCGGTCCCGTCACGAGCAGGAAGCCGTCGTGTGGCAGATCGAACTCGACGCCGCGCAGGACGCGCCTGTCGCCGTATCGCTTCTCGAGCCCGTGCGCGTGAATCACGACGGAATCACACGGCCACTGTAGTGGCGGCCGACCGACCCCGCAGCCACGCCCAAGCCGGACGCGGCCCTACGGGCCGCGTCCGGGGGCTGTCCCCAGACGTGGGCCCCCGAGACACGGCCGGACTGACGTTTCCGGCCATGGAGTTCGTGCCAAGAGGGTGACTCTTTCTCCACAGGCGTTCTGGCCCGACATGGCCTTCCTGCTCGCGGTCCGTAGCCTCGGCGCGATGGCTCGGATCCCGCGCTACGTCTTTCCCGACGGGCTCTTCCATGCGACCGCACGCGGGGCCGGCAAGATCGCGATCTTTCGGGACGACGAGGACCGGCTCTCGTTTCTCGGATTGTTCGCCGAGGTCGTGCGTCGCTTCGGCTGGGACTGTCACGCGTTCTGCTTGATGACGACCCACTACCACCTCGTGATCGAGGCGACGCGCGACAACATGTCCGCTGGATTCCAGCGGTTGAACGGCGTTCACGCTCAGAGCTTCAACGCCAAGTACGGGCGCTGGGGCCACCTGTTCGGAGAGCGCTTCTGGTGCGGATCGCTGGAGGAGGACGACCTCGAGCGCACGTGCCTCTACGTCATGGCCAATCCGGTGCGGGCAGGCCTGTGTGAGCGCATCTCCGACTGGCCGTGGAGTGCCTGCCGCTACGAGCTGGCCTAGACAGCCGCCTCCGCGAGGACGAACGCGAAGAACACCACGCTGATGACGCCGTTCACGGTGAAGAACGCCGCGTCGAGCTTGCGGAGGTCGCCGGGACGCACCAGCGAGTGCTCGTACGTCAGCAGGAGCGCTACGGCGGCGACGCCGAGCCAATACAACCAGCCGAGGTTGAGGCCGAGCCCGACCGCGGCGAGCAGCGCGACGGTTGCGAGATGGAACAGCCGCGCTCCCCAGAACGCGCCCGCGACCCCGAATCGCACTGCAAACGAATGCAGCCCCTGCTCGACGTCCACGTCGCGGTCGAACAACGAGTAGAAGAGATCGAAGCCGGCCACCCATACCGCGACCGCGCCACCCAGAGCCCACGCCTCCCACGGCAGCCGGCCGGTGATCGCGATCCACGCGCCGACAGGCGCGAGACCGTCCACCGCGCCGAGCCAGAGGTGGCTGAGCCAAGTGAAACGCTTGAGATAGGGATAGACCACGAAGCCGACGAGCGGGATCGGCCACAGCCAGCGCACGATCGGATCGAGCTGAAAGCACGCCACCAGATAGAGGCCGAAGGCGAGCGCGCAGAACGCGGAGACCTGCGAACGCGACAGCCGCCCCGCCGGCAGCTCGCGCGTCGCCGTCCGCGGATTACGGGCATCGATCTCCGCATCGATCACGCGGTTGAGCCCCATCGCCAGCGAACGGGCGCCGACCATCGCCAGCGTGATCCAGACGAGATCGTGTGCGGACGGAACTCGTCTGATGCAGAGCAGCGCGCCGATATAGGCAAACGGCAACGCGAAGAGGGTGTGCTCGATCTTGACCAGCGAAGCGAAACGGCGCGGCAGAGCGACGGCCGCGGTCACGTCTGCTCGTGCTCGGTGCGCTCGTCCGCGATCAGCTCGACGGCATGCTGAAGAGCGGGCTTGATCAGCTCGAAGCCGTCGCGACAGCCGCCCGGCGAACCCGGCAGGTTCACGATCAACGTTCGCCCGCGCACGCCCGCCACACCGCGCCCGAGCAAGCCGTGCGGCGTCCGCCGGATCGCGTCCGCACGCAGCGCCTCTGCAATTCCAGGCACGTGCCGATCGAGGACCGCCTCCGTCGCCTCGGGAGTGAAGTCACGCGGCGAGACCCCGGTTCCGCCCGTCGTCAGGATCAGCTGCACCTGCTGCGCCAGCTCGCGGATCGCGGCGCCGATCTGCGGCCGCTCGTCCGGGACGACACGGTGCTCGACCTCGTACTTCTCGGCCTCGAGGAGCTCGACGAGCAGGGCGCCACTCACGTCCTCGCGCTCCCCCGAGGCGACGCCGTCGGAAATCGTGACGACGGCGGCCCTCACGCCGGCTCCTTCGTCTTCTCGACGAGCATCACCTCGGTTACGGACATCTCCTTGTCGACCGCCTTCGCCATGTCGTACACGGTGAGCGCGGCAACCGACACGGCCGTCAGCGCCTCCATCTCGACACCGGTCTGCGCGGTCGTCTCGACGGTTCCGGTGATCTCGACGACGCCCTCGCCGACCTGCAGCGCCACCTCCACGTGCGAGAGCGGCAGCGGATGGCAGAGCGGAATCAGCTCGCTCGTCCGCTTGGCAGCCATGATCCCCGCGATCTGCGCCGTCGCGAGTGCGTCTCCCTTCGGGAGCTCACGGAGGCGGAGGGAAGTCTCGGCGGCCATGCGCACGGTCGCCCGAGCGACTGCGCGCCGCCTCGACAGAGGCTTGCCGCCGACGTCGACCATGCGCACGTCGCCCGCCTCGCTGACGTGGCTCAGCTCACCCATAAGGCTGTCGATCCTAGTGGCCTAGCGACGCGCGGGAGCCGCAACGCGGTCGAGGGCGGCGAGCAGGTCATCGATCCAGGTGCCCGCGTCGTGCTCGCGCACGTGAGCACGGATCGCCTCCAGCCGCCGCCGACGCTCGCCGGCGTCCATCGCGAGTGCTTCGTGAATCGCGTCCGCCTGCCCGTCGACGTCGAAGGGATTCACCGTCAGTGCCCAGTCGCCGAGCTCGGCATGAGCACCGGTGTTTTCAGATAGGACAACAACCCCGTCGCGCTCGTTGACGAGCGGTGCTTCCTTGGCGACGAGGTTCATCCCATCGAAGATCGCGTTCACCAGCAGGACGTCGAACTGCTTGTAGGCGGCCACGGACCTCGGGAAGTCGTCCTCGATCCGGAGATCGATCGGCATCCAGCCGTTCTCCTGGAAGCGGTCGTTCACCCGCCGCGCCTCGCGCTCGATCGCCCCGAGATATTCGGCGTACTCGGGAATCTCCTGACGTGAGGGGTCGAGCAGGGCGAGCATGCCCACGCGCCGCCGCATCTCCGGGTGGGCGTCGAGATAGAGCTCGAACGCACGGAAGCCGCGGACGATGTTCTTCGACGGATCGGTGCGGTCGACGCGAACGACGAGCTTCTCGGGACGCCGCGCCACGATGTCGTCCTCCGCGGCCAGCACCGCAGCGCTCCGGGCGACCTCGCCGAACTCGGCGGGATCGACCGAGATCGGGGCCGTCACGGTCTTCGGGGTCACGTCCTCCCCGAGCAGCTCACGCGTGCTGTAGATGAAGTTCCTCCGCCAGCGGTCGGCCTGGAAGCCCACCAGGTCGTTCGCGATGAGGCCCTCGTGAATCGCAGCACGCATCGTCCTCGGACAGACACGCCAGTAGTCAGGCTGTGGCCAGGGAACATGGACGAACTGCATCAGCGTCGCGTCGGATCGCTGCTCCCGCACCAGCCGGGGAGCGAGATACAGGTGGTAGTCGTGGAAGAAGACGGCCGCCTCGGGCGTGCGATCGAGCTCGGCGACGACCGCCGCGGCGAAGCCGGCGTTCACGGCCGCATACCCGTCGCGCCACGCGTTGTGGAAGGCCCGGTCGAGCCGCGGGGCGTACGGCAGCTCCCAGAGCGAGTGGTGGACGAACCACAACATCGGGTTCGCCACGACGTTGTAGTACCAGTCGTACGCCTGCTCGTCATGCGCGATGAGATGGAGGCGGTACGGCGAGCCGTCCTCCGCGGTGTCCTCGAAGGTCTCGCCCGCCCGCGCCCGATCCCCCTCAGTGAGCGCGCTCGCGATCCACGTCACATCGTGGTAGTGCAGGAGGCTTCGCAGCGCGGTCACGAGTCCACCGCCACCTCGCCTGGCCGTGAGCTCGCCTCCCTCGTCCCGTGCAAAGGACACGGGCCCGCGGTTCGAGACGACGATCAGCTTCCGGCGCACGACCCGCGAAAGGGTATCCCGGAGGGAGACTCTGAAACTCGGGCGCTCAGACTGCGGCGACGACCGCGAGCTCCGCGCCCGAGGTGTCGTTCCCGAGCAGCTGGTTGAACAGCACGAGCCAATCGCGGAGCAGCCGCGGCGTGAGGAAGTGCCGGCGGACGAACTCCTTCCCGCGCAGCGCCCGTTGCCGTGCTTCCGTCGGATCGCGCAGGATCTCGATGCACGCCTCCGCGCAATCGGTCGCCGAGTCGACGAGCCAGCCGGTCTCGCCGTCCTGGATCTGCGCCACGATCCCGCCGACGCGTCCCGCCACCGTCGGGCGTGTCTTCCACAGCGCCTCGGTGACAGTCAGCCCGAAACCCTCGCGGATCGACTTCTGAACCACGGCAGCGGAGTGCACCTGAAAGGCGTTGACCTCGACCGAACCGACGTTGTTGAGGTTGGAGAGGATGTAGATGTCGGGATCGCCGGCGGCGTAGGCGACGGTCTGGTTGTAGTAGTCCCAGCCCTCGGGATCGTCGTGCGCCATCGAGCCGACGAGTGCGAGCTGAACGTCGGGGAAGCGCTCTTTCACCACGCGATACGCGTCGATCACGCCGAGCGGGTCCTTCCAGGGATCGAAGCGCGAGACCTGAGTCAGGAGCTTGCGCTCGACGTCGATCCCGAACTGGTCGACGATGTAGGCGGCGTCCTCGGGCGAGAGCGCCATGTTCTTCGGAGCCAGGGGATCGATCGCGGGCGGCCAGATGTAGCAGGGCGGCAGGCCCTCGGCTTTCGGCACGTACTCGCGCATGTGGAAGATCGCCGCGTCGTAGCGCTTGATCGAGGGCAGAACGAAGTCGAAGACTTCCTGGTTCGGGGTCGAGAAGTCGATATGGCCCCGCCAGATCCAGTGTGCCCGGGAGTCCTCGAAGTGGTCGATCATCCCGACCGGCTGAGGATCGTGGACGACGATGAAGTCGTAGTCGTCCTCGAACTCCCGCGCGTTCAGCTGCTGGTAGCCCGTGAAGACGTCGCGCTGCTCGGCGGTGAGGCCCTGCGGATTCCCCTGCAGCGCGTTGTGAATCGTCTTCGTGACGTCGTAGAACTCCTCGGCGCCGCGGATGATCCGCCACTCCACCTCGAGCCCCGCGTCCTGCATCAGGGGAATGAGGGTGTAGTTGATCTCCGCCACCCCGCCGCCGAACGCCGTCGCCGACAGGTGCACGACGCGCTTGCCCGCGAGGGGCTCGGCGAGCCGGCGGATCTCGTCCATGAGTCCCCGCGTGGCGATGGTCGCGTAGTCCGCGAGCGACTTGTGTCCGGCGTTGACGAGTTGGAGCATTGTCTGGGCGCTCTCGTTCAGCGAACGGCCGCGCAGCATACAGCCCTACCGCACTAGCTCAAGGCTTTCTCGAAGCGAAGGCGGGATCCTTTGCCGGACGGCAGGGCGCCGATCTCCACCTCGTCGGCGATGGCGCAGATGATCGCGATGCCGAGCCCGCCCTCGGCCAGCTCGTCTCGCGCGTCGGCGACCCAGGTTGGGTCGAATCCCGCACCGTCGTCGGTCACCTCGATCGCGAGCCGGTCGGGAAGGAGCTCGTACGAGATCTGGACCACACCCACGTTCTCGCCCCTGTAGGCGTGCCGGACGGAGTTCGACGCCGCCTCGGTCAGCGCGAGCTTGAGGTCGGCGAGGACGTCGTCGGAGAGCGCCCGGACGCGGGCGATGCCGATGAGAGCGAGCCGGCAGAGGGTGATGTACTCCGCCCGTGCCGGAATGGTGAGACGGACGGTCGTGGCGGCGCCGTTATTGCGTGGGTTCATCGCCGGACTCGCTGTCATGAGCAGAGCATTACCCAACAAAGGGTAGGTTAAACCTACATAAACCTACCGAGAGCTTGAGAGCTCTCCCGCGGCTTATGCCCCGCCTGGCGCCGATCTAATCCGACGGCAGTCGACGTTCGGCCAGCGTCACGGCGACCTTCTTGCGCTGACCGTTGCGCACGATCGTGAAGACGGCGACGTCGTTCGGGTTCAACGCGAACGAGACGATGCGGACGACGTCGTCGGCACCGCGAACCGGCGTCCCGTCGATATCGACGATCACGTCGCCGCCCGTCGTCACTCCGTTCTGGATCCCGAGGACGTCGACGTCGCGGGTCCCTCCCCGCAGCCCGGCCTGCTGGCCCGGGCTGCCCTGGTTGACGCTGACGATCAGCGCGCCGCGATCGACCGGGTAGCCGAGTGCCCGCGCAAGGGAGGGAGTCATGGTCTCGGTCGTGATCCCGACGTAGGCATAGGAGACGTGCCCTTTGCGGATTAGCTGCCCGACGGATCGCTTCGCTGCGTCGATCGGGATCGCGAAGCCGACGCCGGCGTCGTTCCCCGTGCCGCCGACGCTGCGAATCTGCGCGTTGATGCCGATCACGCGCCCGCGTGCGTCGAAGAGCGGGCCGCCGGAGTTGCCGTGCGTGATCGGGGCGTCCGTCTGGATCGCGTCGACGACCTTGTATTTGCTCACCGTGATCGCGTCGATCGAACGGTGGATCGCCGAGACGACCCCGACCGTCAGCGAATTCTCGTTCCCGAGCGGGCTCCCGATCGCCGCGACGGGCTGACCGACCTGGACACCGGCGGAATCGCCGAGCGGCACGGGTGAGAGGGTGTGCGGCTTCGACTCCAGGCGGATCAGGCCGACGTCGTCGTAGAGATCCCAGCCGACGATGGCGGCCTCCGCGCGGTCGCCGTCGGCGAACTCGACGAACAGACGGTCCGCCGCCCGCAAGGGTCCCGGCTCGCCGGCGCTCGTGATCACGTGCGAGTTCGTGAGGACGTAGCCACGAGGCGAGATCACGAATCCCGAACCCTGGGAGACCTGGCTGTCCTGGGAGGAAGGATCCCCGAAGTAGGCGAAGATCGTGACGACGCCCGGCGAGCGCTGGGCGAAGATTCGCTGCGGATCGAAGTTCTTCCCCGCGAGCGCGGGGACGCTCGAGGTCGCCGACGCGGGCAGTGCCGCCGGCGCCGAGGCCTGAGCCTTGACGACGACCGTCTTCGTGCCCTGATCGAGCCAGCCGGCGCCTTTCCCGATCCCCAACGCAGCGCCGCCGCCGAGAACGGCGGCGACGATCGTCACGGCGGCGAGGGACCCGGCCCGCATCGGGCTCACTGTAGCGAGGGTTCCTGCAAGCGCTCGTTTTCCCGTGGAATGTCCGTTTTGGACGTGGCTACAGGAAGGGCGAGCGTGAAGATCGTCCGGCCCGGGCTCGTGTGCAGCTCGACCGCGCCGCCCATCAGCGCGGCGAGCTCCCGCGCGATCGCAAGGCCGAGACCGCTCCCGGACGCGATCGAGCCCTCGAGCCGGTAGAAGCGGTCGAAGACCTGTTCCGCGTGCTCGGCCGGGATGCCCGGCCCCTCGTCCTCGACGGTAAGCAACGCCGAAGTGTCTCGAACGGCGGTCCTGAGCCGAACGGGAGTTCCGGGCGGGGTATGGACGAGCGCGTTCTCGACGAGGATCCGCCCGATCTGAAGCGCGCGCTCCTCGTCTCCTAGCCCCGTCGCCTCTGCCGGCGGGTCGACGCCGAGCTCATGGCCGCTGGAACGCGCAACTGCGCGGAACTCCTCCGCGAGGATCTCCGCCAGAGCGGCCAGATCGACCGGCTCCCGCTCCACCGTCAACCGGCCGGCGTCGAGACGCGAGAGGTCGAGCAGATCGGTCGCGAGCTTCGTCAGGCGCTCGACCTGCTCGCGCATCGTTGCCAGGAACTCGGCTTGCGTCCTGGGATCGAGATCCTCCTCGGCCAGCAGCTCGAGAAAGCCGCCGAGCGAGAAGAGCGGGGTTCGCAGCTCGTGCGACGCGTTGGCGATGAACTCCCGCCTGGCGCGCTCGAGCTGGGCCAGCCGTTTCCGCATCCGCTCGAAGGTCGCGGCCAGCTGGCCGAGCTCGTCCCTGCCGGGATCGACGACCGCCTGCTCGAAATCGCCGCCCGCAATCCGGTCGGCGGCCCGCTCGAGGCGCCTGATCCGCCGCGCAAAGATCGAGGCCGAGAGGTAGCCGACCAGCAAGGAGACCGCCAGTGCGATCAGGCCGGCGACGACCAGTCGACGTCGAACGAGGTGGATGCTGCTCAGGGAGTCGCGGAGCGAAGCACGCAGCAGCACGACGGGACCGCCGCCGAAGATGGGATACGCGACTTCCGCATAGCGCTCGCCGTTCGACGTCACCGTCCCGCTGACCGCGTGAAGCTCGTCGAACGCGCGCGGCACCAGCCGGTCGTCCTCGACGTCGGCCGAGGTCACCGGGCTCGAATCCTCAAAGACGCTGAGCTCCGGCGGATTGGAGTCCAGCACCGTGAAGTAGACGACCCGTGCATGCGCGAACACCGCTGCGGACTGGATCGTCTCGTGCAGCAGGTAGCCCGGACTGTTGATGAGCTGCAAGCCGACGGGAGGAGCGGCCTGGCGCAGCTGCTTCAACTTTGCGTCGATCAGGTTGCGCTCGAGCGACGGGACGACGATCAGGTCGACGAGAACCAGCGCCGCCGCAACCACGACGCCGAGGCCGAGAGCGAGCCGCACCCCGACGCTGCGAAACGGACTCATCGGTCGCGAAACCGATAGCCGACGCCGCGTACCGTGAGGATGTACTCGGGCTCGGCGGGGTCGAGCTCGAGCTTCTCGCGCAGGTGGCGGACGTGGACGTCGATCGTTCTGGGCTCCCGATAGTCGGCACCGCCCCAGAGCGCCTCCAACAGCATCTTCCGGCTGTAGACCCGCCCCGGATGAGCAGCCAGGGTCCGCAACAGCTCGAACTCGACGTAGGTCAGCTGCACAGGCTGGTTCCGGACCTCGACGGATCGGCGAGAGAGATCGATCCTGAGGCCGTCGACCGTGATCGCGTCGCCCTCCGTCTGGGGCTGACGCCCCGCCGAGGCCCGGCGCAACAGCGCCCGCACACGGCTGCGGAACTCGCGGATCGAAAAGGGCTTGGTGATGTAGTCGTCCGCACCGAGCTCGAGCCCGAGCACCTTGTCCAGCTCGTCGTCGCGCGCGGTCAACATGATGATCGGGACTTCGCTCTCGGCGCGGAGGCGCTTGCACACCTCGAGCCCGTCGAGCTTCGGCAGCATCACGTCGAGAACGACCAGGTCGATCCGCTCCGAGGCGAACTGCTCCAGCGCTTCCTGGCCGTCCCAGGCCTGCAGCACGCGGTACCCCTCGCGCTCGAGCGGATAGGCGAGCAGCTTCTGGATCGAGTCCTCGTCGTCGACGAGGAGGATGGTCGGGGAGTCAGGCATGTCGGCTCGGCCAATCAACGCCTGCCGGGCGCACTTTGCCGGGTGATAGGCGACCTACTATAGCCCTGGATGGCCTCCGTTCCGCCCCGGACCGAGCGTCGCCGGGCGCGTCCCGGGTCGGTCGAGCGACCGGTCAACGGACGGCTCTACCGGGGGACGTGGCTCCTGGTCGGACTGCCCCTTCTCGTCGCCGCGTTCAGCGTTGCGCGGCCCACGCCTCTGTCCCGAGCATTCCTGCCCGAGTTCGACGGCCAGGCGACGAAGCAGCTCGCGAGCGACCTCGCAGACACGAAGCCGACCCGCCTCCCCGGCGCGCTCGGCCCGGTCCAGTGGTTCCGCGAGCAGCTCCAGCCCTACGGCCTGCCCGTGCGAAGCGAGCGCTTCAGCGCGGTCATTCCGGGACGCGGCCGCGTCCAGATGCAAAACCTCGTCGTCGAAGCAGTCGGCCCCTCTCCGCGAACGATCGTCGTGATGGCGCACCGGGACAACGACGGCCGCGGGCGGGGCGCGAACGACAATGCCTCGGGGACCGCGATGCTGATCCAGCTCGCGCGTGCGTACGGGGCGCCGCCCGGCTTCCCCTCGGGCCAGCTTCACCCCAATCACACGATCCTCTTCCTCTCTACGGACGGCGGCTCCTTCGGCGGGCTCGGCGCCGCCTGGTTCGCGGCGCACTCACCCCTTCGGCACGACATCGCAGCCGTCATCAACCTCGACTCCGTCGGAGGCCGCGGCCGCATTCGCGTCGAGATCGGGGGCGATACCCCGCGCACGCCTTCGGGGACGCTGCTGGAGACCGTCGCCGCACGCGTCGCCGGCGAGACGGGCCGCAGGCCCGCTCGTCCGGGGATCGTCCGTCAGCTCGTCGATCTCGGGTTCCCGTACTCCCTCTACGAGCAGGCGCCGTTCATCGCTCACGGCATTGCGGCCGTGACGCTCACGACGGCCGGCGATCTGCCTCCCGATCCCGTCGACGACACGACCGACCGGCTCCGCGCAGATCGACTCAGCCAGGTCGGCCGGGCCACGCAGGATCTGCTCGGAACGCTGGACGAAGGGCTCGAGTTCGCCCAGGGGACCTCCACCTACCTCTACCTCGGATCCCGGCTCATTCGCGGCTGGGCCGTCGAGCTGGTGCTGATCGCCTGTCTGTTGCCGTTCTTGGCAACGGCGGTCGATCTCTTCGCACGCTGCCGGCGGCGGCGGATCTCACTCGCGCCCGCTCTTCGCGGCTACCGCAGCCGGCTCGCCTTCTGGGCCTGGGTGGTCGGAATCTTCGAGTTGTTCGGCCTCCTCGGAGCCTGGCCGGATGGAGCGGCCCGACCGCTCTCGCCGCGGAGCGACGTCGCACAGGACTGGCCGGCGCAGGCACTCCTCGGTCTCGGCGTGCTGGCGCTGATCGGCTGGCTCGTGACGCGGGAGCGTTTGCTGCCACGTCGTACCGTCACAGTCGAGGAGGAGTTGGCCGGGCACACGGCAGCGCTCCTCTGCCTCGGCGCGCTCTCCCTCCTCGTCGTCGCCACGAACCCCTTCGCACTCGTCTTCCTGCTGCCCTCACTCCATGCGTGGCTGTGGCTGCCGCAGGTGCGAGGCGCACCCCTCGGTGCGCGACTCGGTGTGCTCGCACTCGGACTCGCCGGACCGGCGCTGCTCTTCGGCTCGTTCGCCGTCCGCTTCGGCCTCGGCTGGGACGCTCCGTGGTACGTGGCGGAGCTGCGCGCCGTGGGTTATGTCCCATTCGTGGTGATGCCGTTCCTCGCCGTGTGGCTCGCCGGCACCGGACAGCTCGCTGCGCTCGCGGGCCGTCGCTACGCCCCCTATCCGGAAGCCGCAGAGCTTCCCCCGCGCGGCCCGGCCCGGCGCGTCCTTCGCGGCGTGATGCTCGCCGTGCGGGACCGCCGACGCGGCGCACCCGGCGGCGAGCGGGAAGCGTTGGAGGGGTAGTGCGCCGCTGGGTACGCATCCTCGGAACGGTCCTCGCAGTCACCGGAGCGGCAATTCTCGTGTGGGCCCTCGTCGTCTGGCAGTGGCAGGACCCGTTCACCGCCCTCTACACCAAGTGGAAGCAACACGAGCTGACCTCGCAATACGAGAAACGCGCGCGCACCTTCGGGCCCTCGATCACGGGCACGTCACTTGCGGCGGAGCGGAGGAGCATCGCGCGCGAGGCGAAGCGTTATCGCCTCGACTCGAAGCGCGGACAGGCAATCGGCCGCCTGCGCGTACCGCGCATAGGCGTCAACATGATCCTCGTCGACGGCACCGATCACGACACGCTCAAGAAGGGACCCGCTCGCGACCTGCGCACGTTCATGCCGGGCGAGAACCGGCTCGTGTACGTCGCGGGCCATCGCACCACCTACCTCGCGCCGTTCTCGCACATCGAGTCGCTGCGGCGCGGCGACCGGGTGACGATCGAGGTGCCCTACGGAACCTTCATCTACACCGTGACAGGCCACCGCATCGTCAAGGCGACGGACCTCTCGGTCCTGCGATCGCCGCGGCACGAGCTCGTCGAGTTGCAGGCCTGTCACCCACGCTTCTTTGCGTCGCATCGGTACATCGCGTACGCGCGGTTGATGCGCGTCGAGCCACAAGGCGCCGCGCCGTACGACGTGGGGCCGCTCGCAGCTCAGGCCAGCGAGAGGTAACGCACGCTCTCACCGGCCGCGAGCTCGCCGGCTCCCCGAGGGACGAGGACGAGCGCGTCGGCGGCGGCTGCCCGCGCGATCATGTGCGACTCCTGGCCGGTCACGGGCTCGAGCGCAGCACCGTTTTCCGACGGGAGCACGCGAGCCCGAAGGAGCTGGTCGCGATGCTCGTGGCGACGCACGCCCGCTGCAAGCCGGCCCTCCTGGAAAACGGGACCAGGGACGAGCGCACCCTGCAGCGCCAGGACGGCAGGGCGAACGAAGAGCTCGCAGCCGACGAGCGACGAGACGGGATTCCCGGGGAGGCCGAAGACGAGGGTCGAGCCACGGACCGCGAACGCGAGTGGCTTGCCCGGCTTGACCGCCACACCCCAGAAGACCTCCTCGACGCCGAGGTCGGCGAGGATGCGCCGCACGAGGTCGTGCGGGCCAACCGACACGCCTCCCGACGTCACGAGCACGTCCGCCTCGAGGCCGTGCCGGAGCGCATCTCGGTGCGCGGACTCGTCGTCGGCAACGGCCGGAAGCATCTCTATGTCGGCGCCGGCGGAGGCGAGCGCGGTCGCCAGCAACACGCCGTTCGCCTCGTAGACCTGCCCGGGGCCGAGCGGCTCGCCGGGCCTCCGGAGCTCGCTCCCGGTTGCGAGGATCGCGACTCGAGGACGCCGGAAGCAGGCAACACGGTCCAGGCCGGAAGCGGCAAGGGCGCCGATCTGGGCGGCTCCGAGCCGCGTGCCCTGCGCAACCACGACCCCGCCCGCGGCCACGTCGCGGCCCCGAGGCCGGATGTTGTCACCCTGGACGACAGCGTCCGGAATCTCCACTTCGTTGTCATGTTCGACAACGTACTCGATGGGGATGACGGAATCCGCACCCTCGGGGACGACGCCGCCCGTCGCGATCGCCATCGCCTCCCCGGCCCGCAGCGGACCCGCGACCGGCGCGCCGGCGGCGATACGCGCGGACACCGGAAGCCGCGCCGGGGTGTCGGCGGCCCTCACCGCGAAGCCGTCCATCGCAGAGCTCGGGAACGGAGGCAGGTCGACGACCGCGCGGGCGTCCTCCGCGAGCACGCGGCCGGCGGCCTCCGCCACCGGCACCGGCTCGGAGGCAAGCAGCGTGACCCGTTCGAGGATCCGCTCCTGCGCCTCCTCACGCGTGAGTAACTCGGCAGCCACCGGGAATACCGTATCCCCGTGAGCGGCGACGTCATCGGCGAGCGCTACAGGCTCGAGCGGCAGCTTGGGCACGGTTCGATGGGCGAGGTCTGGCTCGCGAAGGACCTCGAGCTCGAGCGGCCCGTCGCGCTGAAGCTGCTGGCTCCGGACGCCGACCGTGCCCGGTTCAAACGGGAGGCTCGAGCTGTCGCGGCACTCGCTCACCCGAACGTGACCCGTCTCTACGACTACGGCGAGGTGAAAGGGCGCCCGTACATGGCGTTCGAGTACCTCGGAGGCGGAACGCTGGAAGAGCGCCTGCCGTCCGGCCGCCGCCTGGAGGACGACGAGACTAGAGCGATCGCGGTTCAACTCGCCGCGGGACTCGCTCATGCGCACGGGCACGGTCTCGTCCACCGCGACCTGAAGCCGGCGAACATCCTCTTCGACGACGAGGACCGGCCGAAGATCGCGGACTTCGGGATCGCGCGGATGGCTGCCGACTCGACCCTCACCGAGGCCGGAACCGTGCTCGGCACGGCCGCGTACATCTCCCCGGAGCAGGCGGAGGGTGAGTCCGCGACGGCGGCGAGCGACGTCTACTCCTTCGGCGTCGTGCTGTTTCGGATGCTCACCGGCCGGCTTCCATTCGAATCCGAGCAGCCGCTCGAGCTCGTCGACATGCACCGCCGCCTCGAGCCCCCCGCGGTCGAGATCCTGCGCCCGGATGCCCCGGCCGACCTCGCCGCACTGGCCGGGGCGGCGCTCGCGAAGGATCCTCGTGAACGACCGGCCGACGGCGCTGCGCTCGCGCAGGAGCTCGGCGTCCAGTCGCCCGCCGAAGCTGCGTCCGGCGCTCAGACGCTCGTCCTGGCGCGACGGCCGCGCCGTGTACGTCTGGCGCTCGCATTCCTGGCTCTCTCCTTCGTGGCCGCCGCAGGCACGGCCGGCGCGTTCTTCCTCGCCCGTGGACACTCGAGCGCGCCGGCGGTGACGAGCTCGACCCATGCGAAGCGCTCGTCGACGACCCCCGTCCCGAGCCCGAGCTCGGCTCCGGCCTCGACGAAGCGTCGCACCACGACCGCACCGCCGACGACGACCGCTCCTCCGCCGCCCACGACCACGCCACCACCCGCCACCACGGTTCCCTCGATCACCGCAACCACTTCCGCGACCACGACGGCCGCGGTCGGCACGACGGCTCCGACGACGGCCCCGACGCATCCCTGACGGTAGGCTCAGCGCCGTGATTTCGGTCGTCGTTCCGGTGTACAACGAGGAGCGCAGCGTCGCACTGCTCTACGACGAGCTCCGCTCGGCCCTCGAGCCGCTCCAGACTCCCTGGGAGACGATCTTCGTCGACGACGGCTCCACAGACGGAACATTCGGCGCGCTGACGCGGCTGCACAACGCAGAGGAGAACGTCCGCGTCGTCCGGCTGCGCCGCAACTTCGGAAAGGCGGCGGCACTCGTCGCCGGATTCGACCAGGCTCGCGGCGAGACCGTGGTCACGATCGACGGCGACCTCCAGGACGACCCGGCGGAGATCCCGCGTCTTCTCGCGAAGCTCGACGAGGGCTTCGACCTCGTCTCCGGCTGGAAGGCGCACCGCCGCGACCCGCTCTCGCGCCGCGTCCTCTCGCGGATCTTCAACCGCGTGACGAGCCTCTTCTCGGGTGTGCGCATGCACGACCTCAACTGCGGGCTCAAGGCCTATCGCGCGGAGGTCGTCCACGGACTACGCCTCTACGGGGAGCTCCACCGGTTCATTCCGGTGCTCGCCCACTACCGCGGCTTCCGCATCGCCGAGCTCCCCGTCAATCACCGGCCGCGCGAGCACGGACGCTCGCGCTACGGCGTGGAGCGCTACGTGCGCGGCTTCCTCGACCTCCTGACCGTGTCGTTCATCGGACGCTACCGTCACCGGCCGCTGCACCTGTTCGGCGGGCTCGGGCTCATCCTCGGATTCGTCGGCAGCGCCATCCTCGTCTACCTCACCGTGCTCAAGGCGCTCGGCCACGCGATCGGGCATCGGCCGCTGCTGATGCTGGGCGTTCTCCTCCTGGTGATCGGGATGCAGTTCTTTTCGCTCGGCCTGATCAGCGAGATGATCACGAGCCATCACGAGGAACGCGCGCAGGAGCGCGAGCGCGCGGAGCTGCTCGTCGACGAAATCCTGTCCTGAGGCGCCGACTTGGCGGCGCCGCATAGAGGCCGTGCGGGCTTTGCCCGTGCGGCCGTCTTAACCCGCGGCTTGGAACGCTGGGGCTCGACCCCGCCGACGACGCAACATTGAAAATCTGTTATTTCGGAACGTACGAACGCGCGTATCCACGCAACGCGCAGGTGATCTCGTGCCTGCGGGCTGCAGGCGTCGAGGTCGACGAAAGACACGTCCCGGTCTGGGACGACGCCCGTGAGAGCTGGACGGCAGGAGCAGGACGCGCGCTGCAGCTCCTCGCGGCTGAAGCGCGGCTGCTCGCCTCCCGGCCGCGGGAAGCCGACGCCTTCATCGTCGGGTATCCAGGCCATCTCGATCTGCCTGCGGCCCGGCGTGCCGCCCGCGGCCGCCCCGTCGTGTTCAACCCACTCGTGTCGCTCGCAGACACGCTCGTCGCCGATCGCCGGCGCTTCCGCCCCGGGTCGTTGCCCGCTCGGATGCTGGAGACGATCGACCGTCGCGCCTTCCGCAGCGCCGACGTCGTCGTCGCGGACACGGACGTCCACGCACGCTTCTTCGCGGAGCTTGCAGGACTCGGCGAGGTCGCCGTCTGCTTCGTGGGTGCGGAGGAGCGACTGTTCCAGCCGAGCTGGCGACAGCCGGATCGCTTCGTCGCGCTGTTCGTCGGGAAGCTGATTCCGCTTCAGGGTGTGGACACGATCCTGGCAGCCGCGCGGGCAGCGCCGGAGATTCCGTTCCGTGTCGTCGGGAGCGGACAGCTCGCGCCGTTACTGAGAGACCGACCGCGGAACGTCGAGCACGTCCCCTGGGTCGAGTACGAGGAGCTGCCCGGCGAGATCGGCTCGGCGGGCTGCGCGCTCGGAATCTTCGGGACGACCGGAAAAGCGCAGCGTGTGATCCCGAACAAGGCGTTCCAAGCACTGGCGTGCGGCGCTCCGCTGGTCACGGCCGACACGCCGGCAGCCCGTGAGCTGCTGATCGACGGTGAAAGCGCGCTGCTCGTTCCTCCCGGCGACCCAACGGCGCTCGCGGCGACCGTCCGGCGGCTCGCCGCCGACCCCGTACTCGCGGAGCGCATCGCAACGGGCGGGCGGGCCGCGTACGAGCGCGACGCCAGCGAGGCCGTGCTCGGTGAGCGCTGGCGCGGCATCATCGAGCGGCTTCTGTGAGGCGAGAGCTCTTCAGGCCAAGTACCCGCGCGGCTCTCGTCGCGGGGATCGCGGCCTACGCGGCCGGCTTCGCCGCGCTCTCCGTCCTGCGGCATTCCGCCTTCGCGACAGGACGGTTCGACCTCGGAAACATGGTCCAGGCGGTCTGGTCGACGGCTCACGGCCGGCCGCTGCGGATGACCGGTCTGCACGGCGACCAGATCTCTCGCCTCGGCGCGCACGTCGATCCAATCCTCGTCCTGTTCACGCCGCTGTGGTGGATCTGGCCGAGCCCGGACATGCTGCTCGTCGTCCAGGCGGTGATGGTCGGCCTCGGGGCCGTCCCGGTCTTTCTGCTGGCCCGCAAGCACCTCGCGTCCGCCCGCGCCGGAGTCGCCTTCGCCCTTGCCTACCTGCTCTACCCCGCGACCGGCTGGCTGACGTTGAACGAGTTCCATCCGGTCGCACTCGCAACGCCGCTGTTGCTGTTCGCCTTCTGGTACCTCGACGGAGATCGTCTCCTTCCCTTCGCGCTGTTCTCGATCGCCGCCGCTGCCTGCAAGGAGGAGATCGCGCTCGTGGTCGCGGGCTTCGGGATCTGGTACGCCCTGACGCGAAGACGATGGGCCGTCGGTGCGGCGGTCGCCGTCGCAGGGGGAGCCTGGGCGGCGGTGGCCATCGGCGTCGTGATCCCGCACTACCACGCCGGCGCGGAGTCGGACTTCTACGGGCGCTACAGCGAAGTCGGCGGCTCCGCCGGCGGAATCCTCGAGACGACGATCAGACATCCACTGCGCATCGCGGAGGCCGCATTCAGCGCGCGTGATCTCCACTTCCTGCTGGACCTCGTCGCTCCGCTGCTCGGGCTCTGTCTGCTCGCACCCCTCGTGCTCGTCGCAGCGCTCCCTGAGCTCGCGATCAACCTGCTCTCGTCGACTCCGACCCAGACGTCGATTCACTTCCACTACACGGCAGGACTGATTCCGCCGCTCGTGATCGGCGCGATCTTCGGTGCGAAGCGATTTCCGCGCCGGGGCGTTCCGGTCGCGATCGTCGTCGTACTCGCGGCGCTTGTCGGCAATTACCGGCTCGGCCCGATTCCCGGCTGGCGGCACGTCCCCGGGGGAGCGCAGTTCCAGGCCACGGCCGCGCGGGTCACCGACCACGACGCGATCGCCGAGCGGGCACTCGAGCTGATCCCTCCGAAGGCCGTCGTCAGTGCCACGAACACGCTGGGCGGACACCTGTCGGCGCGCCGCCGCGTCCTCAGCTTTCCTTTCCTGCAAGACGCGACGTGGATCGCCGCCGACGAGACACAGCCGGGGTATGCGGACCGCTATGCGCCGCTGCCGACGGCAATCCAGCTTGCGGCCCTACGAAGGAACCCCGACTGGCGCCTCGTCTTCGAGGACGACGGAATCCTCGTCTTCCGCCGTGTCCCGGTGTAAGGCGAGCAGCGCGACGACGAAGAGCGCGACGACGAGGAGATCGCGGAGCAGCACGAGCCAGACGTAACCGCCCAGCGAGAAGACATCGCCGTAGTGGAAGAACCAGATCTGCGCCAGGACGAGCGCGGCCGCCGCCAGGATCCAGGCCACCGGCCCGAGCAGCGCGACAAGTGGAATCAGCCAGACGAGGTACTGGGGCGAGAAGAAGCGCGTGAAGGCCAGGAAGCCGGCGACGGCCGCCGCGAAAGAGACGCCAAGTCGCTGCAGGTCGTCGCGTCCCCGCAGGTAGAGCCAGGCGACCGCGAGAACGGCCAGCACTTGAGCCGCGGAGCTGGCCGCCGCGAGCCCGCGGGGGAGCGGGCCGGCAAGGTCGTACGAGATCGCGTGCCCGGTCCGGTGCACGACCGTCGCGCTGTACCAGCCGAGGCGATCGGCGACGGCGAGGAGCGACGCGCCCAGGCTCTCGAGCTGCAGCGCCCTCGCCGCCTGGACGCGGAAGCTTTCCGCCAGACCGTGCGGCGCCAGTGCGAGGAACGGAACGACCACGAGCGCGGCGATTCCAGCGAACGTCGCTGCGGCGCCGAGCGCCACCTCCCTACCACGTGTGCGCCAGACGAAGATCAGTCCGGGCGGAAGAAGCACGACCGGGTAAACCTTGGCCGCGAAGGCGAGCCCGAGCGCGCCGAGTGCCACGGCGGGGAATCCGGCCACGAGACACGCAAGCGACACGATCGTCAGCAGTGCGGGCCAGGCGTCGTAGGTGTTGAGCGAGATCGGCCCGAGCGCGATCGGCGAGAGCGCAATCAGCAGCACCGCCGTCCACAGACGGAGCGTCGAAGCACCGAGACGCACGAGCAGCAAAGCGACGAGCACGATCGTCGCCGCGCCGCACAGCGCCATCAGCGCCTTGAAGGCCGCGTTGTAATGGCCTGCGCCAAACGCCGCCGGCGGCAGAAAGACGGCGAGGGCGCCGGGGGGATATTCCATGAAGAAGTCGCGGTAGGGCACGCGCCCGTCGAAGACCGCATCGGCGAAGCCCTGGTACAGATGAACGTCTCGAAAGCGCGCCGCGCGAAAGAGTCCCCCGTCCGGAACCGCGCACGCCGCGACGTACACGGGGATCGCCACGGCTGCCGCCCGCAGCGCGGCGTTACGGGGTGTTGTCAGGGACCTGGACGAAGCCGCCGGAGTCGTCGTCCGAGCTCGTGGTCGTCTGTTGCTCGGACGAGCCGCTCGAGTAGGTGGGTTTGTAGTACCCGCCCTCGAGCGCGTACTGGAGCGTGTGCGACTGCCAGACCGGCGCATGCCTCGGCACGGGGAACTCCTTGGGGAACGGCGCGTGGCCGATCGCGCGCTCCATGAACAGCCGCCAGATCGTCGCCGGGAAGGTCGGGCCGGAGACGGAGATCCCGTGGACCGAGCGCATCGGAATCTCGCCCTGGGGATAGCCGATCCAGATCGTCGCCTCGAGCCCGGGGATGAAGCCGCAGAACCAGGCGTCCGCGAAGTTGTCCGTCGTCCCCGTCTTCCCGGCCGAGAGCCTGCCGAAGTAGGCGCCGGTGCCCGTACCCGAGGTCATGTTCTCCTCGAGGATCTTGGTCACTTCGGAGGCGACCCAGTCCGGGATCACCCGCTTCCGCTGCGGGACGCCCCAGCCGGCCTCCTTGTCGACCTTGCCTCCCGGAAGGACGACCTTGCGGATCGCCATCGGCTTCGAGTAGACGCCTCCTGCCGCAATCGTCGAATACGCGGAGGCGAGATCCATCGGTGTCACGACACGCGAGCCGAGTCCCATCGAGGGAACGTAGGCACCGTCGCTCGTCCGCAGGTCCGTGCGCACGCCGAGCTTGTACGCCATCGCGGCGATGTTCTCCGGGCCGACGTCGAGCGAGAGCCGCGCGAAGACGGTGTTGTCCGAACGAAGCGTTCCATTCTCGATCGACGTTGGCCCGACGTAGGAGTGGTCGTACGTCTCCGGACACCACGCTGTCGGGGGCTCGGTGTCGCACGAGCCGATCCCCGTTGGGTCGTACTTGAAGGGCGCGGAGAGGTACGTCGTCGAAGGGCTGATGCCTTCGGCGATCGCGGTCGCGAGCACGAACATCTTGAACGTCGAGCCCGGCTGCCGGCGCGCGGACGACGCGAAGTTGACCTGGGTCTTCGGGCTTCCCGGACTCGCTTCGGTCATGGCGCGGATCGCACCGTTCGTCGGATTGATGGAGACGATCGCCGCAGCGGGATCGCTCGAATACGGCAGCGTGCGCTTGATCGCCTCGAGCGCGAAGCGCTGCAGGCGCGGGTCGATCGTCGTGTACACCCGCAACCCACCCGTGCGAACGGTGTTCGAGCCGTACTGCTTCTGCAGCTCGTCGCGGACGTAGCTGAAGAAGTACGGCTCACGGATGCGCGTGTAGAGCCGTCCGGCCTTCAGATGGAGATGACGATCGGCGACCGTGTCGGCGTACTGCGTGGCGGTGATGTAGTGGTTGGCGAGCATCGCGCGCAGCACCTCGTCACGACGCGCGATCGCCTGCTGCGGACGGTGGAAGGGATCGAACACCGACGGCGCCTGGGGAAGGCCGGCGAGCAGCGCCGCCTGCGGCAGCGTCAGGTGCTTGGCGCGCTTCGAGAAATAGGTCTGCCCAGCCGCCTCGATGCCGTAGGCGCGATTTCCGTAGAAAACCTGGTTGATGTACGACCGCAGGATCCAGTGCTTCGATCGTTCGCGCGCGAGCTTGATCGCGAGGCAGGCCTCCGTCGCCTTGCGGCTGAACGTCTGCGAGGGCTTCTTGATGTAGAGGTTCCGCGCGAGCTGCTGCGTGATCGTCGAGCCGCCCTGAACGACATGTCCCGCCCGGACGTTCGCGAAGAGCGCGCGCACGATGCCCGGGTAATCGAGCGCCCCGTGCGACCAGAACCGCCGGTCCTCGATCGCAACCGTCGCGCGGGCGACCCACCTGCTCATGTCCTCCAGCTCGACCGGCTGGCGGTTCTTCTCCGCCGGGATCGACCCCAGCAGGGATCCGTCGGCCGCGTACACGAAGGAGTTCTGGCCGACGTCGACGGGTCTCAGCGAGTTGAGATCGCAGCTCGACATCCAGACGGCCGCACCCGTGAAACCCGTCAGGACGAGCACGAGCAGCGTGGCCAGGGCGCCGCCGGCGACCAGTCGGCCGAAGCGCTTCCGGCGCCGCTTCGTCCGCTCTCTCCGCTTGCGCCGGATCGCCGCAAGGAGCGGGTCGGGCTCGCGGCGGGTACGGCCGCGCGGAGGCGGAGTCATGCGTAGACGCCCGCCGCCCGCAGCACCTCGTGGGCGCGCAGGCGGAGCTCGCGCTCGAGCCGCTCCGCGGCCGGCTCGTCCTCGACCCGGGCACGGACGACGACCGTCGCGTTGCCGGTCAGGTCGCTGACGAAGACCTCGGCGTCGTCTCTCACGGTCCGCAGGTGGTCCACGACAGCGCCGACGTCCTTTCCGAGGGGAATCTGAAGGCTGATCTCCGCGACCTTTTCTCGACTGCGAATCGTGGAGTTCCGGATGGTATCCGAGGCCAGCTTCTCGTTCGGGATCACGAGCCGGTCACCGTTCTCCGTTCGCACGAAGGTGTAGATGAGGCCGATCTCCTCCACCACGCCCTGCGTGTTCTCGACGACGACCGTGTCGCCGAGCCGGAGCGGCTGGGTGAACGCGATCAGGAGACCAGCCACGAAATTCCCGAGCGTCCTCTGCGACGCGAAGCCGACCACGATTCCGATCACTGCAGACGACGCGAGCAGGCCGCCCGCGACTGCACGGACCTGCGGGATCACGAGCAGAGCCGACAGGAGCCCCACGAAGACGATCGCGGTGGTCACGCTCCGACGGGCGACGCGATAGCGCGTGATCGCCTCCGGCGGAAGGTCTCGGCGCGCGATCCGCCGATCGATCAGCCGTGCCACGACGACGGTGACGAGCATGACGACCGAGATGACGGTGAGGCGCTGCCACAGCGGCATGGGCCTCTATTCGACGGCCCAGCGAAACCCCTTGCCCGCGCGCTCGAATCGGCCGATGCCGGCGAAGTGGCTGACGATCACGCGGGCGCCCGCGTCTGCGAGCTCGCCCAGGATCCGCCTACGCGTCGCGGCCGCTTGAATCGCGTCGTTGTCGCTGACGTAGAGGATGTCCGGATCTGCCGCCTGGAGCTCGTGCACGACCACGTCGCCGAGCACGAGGAGCGAGTCCCCGAGCTTGACGCTCGTATGGCCGGGCGTGTGACCCGGCGTGGGTACGAGCCGGACGCCCGGGACGAGCTCGGTCTCGCCCGCGACCCGCTCGACGTTCCGCAGCGGCTGCACCTTCTGGCGTAGGTGCGCCGCTCGGCGAGCGAGGCCTCGCTCATGCTCTTCCCGTCGCGTACGAGCACGACGTTGATCGGCAGCCACCAACGTCCGGCGGAATCGACGGCAGGGAAGACCTCGCCGGACCGTCGCGAAGCTGCCCTCCGCGTCGACGAGCAGGTCGATCTTCAGAGCGGCTTTCGTCCTGCGAACCCCTCCTCGAGACCGTGCCAGTAGGCGATCTCGTCCTCACCGAGCTTCCAGCACAGCAGGACCTCCTCCTCGCCGCGGCGCGCCGGGAAGTCCAGAAGCCCTTCCTCGAGCGACTTGATCTCCGCGCCCACCGCGTTGATTCGCTCGGCGCACTCCGAGATCGCAGCCGCCTCGCGTTCGATCGCCGCTGCGGCCTCGCGCAGATCGCTCGGCTGCATGTCGCCGCCGTTCCCGGCGATGCGGGTGATGAGCTCCGCCTGTCGTCGCTGGGCGGCGGCAAGGTTGCGCCGGTGCTCGACCATCCGCTCCACGATCGGGCGCAACTCGACGACCGCTGCGTTCGCTTCTTCGACCGTGAAGAACCGCGGCATCACGCAACCAGGCGCCGACTCGGCGGCGCCGCATAGAGGCCGCGCGGGCTTTGCTCGTGCGGCCGTCTAAACCAGCTTCTTGGTTCGACGTACAGAACTCTCGACAATACGCGCCCGCCCTATCATGGTTGCGCCGTGGGCGTGGGTCAGAAGCTTCGGAGGGACCTGGCCGCGCGGCGGGAGCTGCGAATCGAGTTCGCGTCCAGCCCGAGCTTCGCCATCTTTCTGTGGAGCCGCGCTGCGATCTGGCTTGGGGCGATCTTCGCGTTCTACTGGTTCGAGCCCAACCGGAATCCTCGCGCGTCGACCTGGGATTCGCCCTCGATCCACGATCTCGGCGTGTTCACCGATGTCTGGGCCCGCTGGGACAGCGTGTTCTTCGTCCGCATCGCGGAGCACGGCTATGACACGACGTCGGCGGCGTTCCATCCTCTCTATCCGGCACTGATCGCAGCCCTCGGCCGGGTCTTCTTCGGCCACTACGTGCTCGCGGGGATCGTCGTCTCGCTGGCGGCAGCCCTGGGAGCGTTCCTGCTCCTCTACCGGCTGGCGGAGCAACGCCTCGGCGTCGACGGCGGACAGCGCACCGTGCTCTACCTCGCCGTCTTCCCGATGACGCTCTTCCTCCAGGCGGTCTACAGCGAGTCGCTCTACCTCTTGCTCGTGCTCGCCGCCTTCATCGTCGCGGAACGCGGGCGCTTCACGGCGGCAGGCATCCTCAGCGGTCTCGCAATCCTGACCCGGGCCTCAGGCGTCGCCCTGTTGCCGGCGCTGGCCGTCCTCGCCTGGCGACACCGCGATCGCGCGCGGTCCCTGGCCGGGCTCGCGCTCGCAATCCCAGTCGCCGCGATCTACCCACTCGTCCTCTGGCAACAGGTCGGCGATCCCTGGGCGTTCTGGAACGCCCAGGACGAGTGGCACCGGCACCTTTCCCGCGCAGGTCCATTCGGGGGAATCTGGAGCGCACTCGTGCATTGGACGCCGTCCAACGCGGGACCGCAGCACGCAATAGCGGTCAATGTCGAAGGGCTCGTCGCCCTCGTCCTCTTCGTTGCGCTCGCCGTCGTCGCGTGGCGCCGCTTCGGAGCACCCTACGGTCTCTTCGCCGCCGCGAGCCTCGCGATACCGCTCAGCTATCCGAGCTCGCGCTGGCCGCTGCTGTCGCTGCCACGCTTCGGGCTCGTGATCTTTCCGCTCTTCCTCGCCCTCGCCGCGGTGGCGGCCGGTCGCCCGCGTCTTCACACCGCGCTCGTCGCTTGCAGCGCACTGCTGCTCGGCGTCGCGGTGGTGCAGTGGGCCCTGTGGCAGTGGGTCGCATGAAACGTGCCGACATCGACGCCGTCACCCTCGACGCGCACGGAACCCTGGTCAAGCTGGTCGATCCTGTTCCCGCCCTGGTCGACGTCCTCGCCGAGCGGGGCGTCGAGCGCTCCAGAGAGATCGTGCTCGCCGGCTTCCGCACCGAGGCGGCGCACTATGCGCCGCGGGCGAGCGAGGGCTACGACGAGGACAACCTCGAACGGCTCAGGCGAGACTGCGCAAGTGTCTTCCTCGACGCGGTCGGCGCCGATCTCGACGCCGGCGAGTTCGCACCCGCCTACGTCGGTGCGCTTCGGTTCGAGGCCCTGCCCGGCGTCGTCGGATCGCTCGAGCGCCTGCGCTCGCTCGGTCTCGAGCTCGCCGTCGTTGCCAACTGGGACGTCAGCCTCCAAGAACGGCTGGAGGAGGTCGGGCTCGCGCGCTATTTCCGCGTGATCGTTCATGCCGCGGGCAAGCCCTCGCCGGCTGGGCTGCTCCGGGCGCTCGCACGACTCGGCATCGATTCCGCGCGGGCGCTCCACATCGGCGACGACGCGGTCGACGAACGAGCCGCCCTTGCCGCAGGCATGCACTTCGCGGCCGCCCCGGTCCAGGCAGCGGTCGCCGCGCTGGCGTGAGCTCGCCGCTCACGGTCTGGACCGGCTTCGTCCTCGTCTTCGCGACGCTCAGCTACACGCTCAGGTTCACCGAGGGAAAGCCTCCGAAGGACCTGCTCTACAGGTGGTCGACGGTCGAGAGCGGGCTGATCCAGTTCGCGGTGATCGCCGCGATCGTCTACGGCATCGCGGGCCTGGGCCGGCGGCGTCACCTCCTCGCGCTTCGACGGCCGACGTCCTGGGGGACAGCGATCGGGATCGGGTTCGGAATCGGGCTCGCGATGCTGGTCCTGACCTACCTCCTGGCGCCGGTGCTTCACCCGGGCCAGGAGCAAGGCGTCACGCCCGACACGTGGCAGCCGGACCACGCGGCGGCCTACGTCGCGAACGGCATCGTCATCGCCGTCGTCGCCCCGATCGTGGAGGAGCTGACCTTCCGTGGACTCGGCTATTCGCTCCTCGTCCGCTTCGGCCGCTGGACGGCGATCGTCGCCATCGGCATCGCCTTCGGCCTCGCGCATGGCCTCGTGCAGGCCTTCCCGCTCCTGGCTGCGCTGGGCGCCGGACTCGCCTATCTCCGCAGCAGGGTGGACAGCGTCTATCCGGGGATGATCCTTCACGGTGTCTTCAACGCGGTGGCGTTGATCGTTGCCGTTTCAGGCAAACCTCAGCCGGAGAATATTCTCCGCGCGTGCGTTGCGGTCTGGCCTTCACTCTCGCCCTTCTGATCTTCACGCCGGCCGCGGCGGGAGCTCCTCCGCTGGTGTCCATCGAGGCAACGCCCATGGCCGGAGCGGCGCCGCTCCGGGTCGTGTTCGCAGCGAACGGCGAAGCGGCGACCTACCACTGGGACTTCGGTGACGGCAGCTCGGCCGACGGCCGGACGGTCGAGCACACCTACGGCGCCGGTCGCTGGACGGCGACGTTGACGGCGCGCTCCGCGACCGGCGAAGAGGCGGCACAGTCGATCTCGGTCACCGCCTACGCGCTCACCTTCAGCGCGCGGAACCCGGCAAGGTACGGCCGTCCCAGCGTCTTCCGGGGCGCGATCGTCCCAGCCGAGCGCGGTCTGTCCATCGCGCTCGTCGGACCGAAAGGGAAGCTCGCGGGAACCAAGACGCGGGCGAACGGCAGCTACGCGATCCGGGCCCGGGTCAAGCTTCCGGGCACCTACCTGGCCACGAGCGAACGCGCATCCTCCGCGCCAGTAGCCCTCCGTGTCGTCCCCAAGCTCGTCACGACGCTCTCGGGAGGCGGTGCGCGGGGAAGCCGCTACTTCTTCAGCGCACGGATCGTCCCTGCGACGGCCGGGGTGCTCGCAGTGAAGATCAGCCGCGGCGACAGCCGGCTCGTCGACAACACGTTCGGAGCTCGTGTCCGTCTGAAGCTCGACACGCGCCGCCTCGCGAGCTATCGAATCCGAGTCGAGGTCCTCCCGAACGAGGGCTACGGCGGAACCGTCCGGATCCTACGTGCGAACGTCGTCCTCCCGCGGCTCGCCTTCGGAACACGCGGAGCCGCGGTTGCGCAGCTGGGCGACCAGCTCCGCAGGCTGCATTACGCGGCACCGTCTGGAGCGGCATTCGACGGTCGCATGCTCGACGCCGTGTACGCGTTCGAGAAGGTGCACGGCCTTCCGCGCACCGGCGTCGTCGACGCGCGCTTCTGGCGTGCTCTCGGAAGTCCCCAGACGCCGATCCCGCACTATGCGCGGCCGGCGAGCCACCTCGAGGTCAACAAGGGCCGCCAGGTGCTGTACGTCGTGCGCAAGGCGCGCGTCGCCCTCATCGTCCCGATCTCGACGGCGGGCGTGGCCGGCACCTACACGCCGATCGGACGCTTCGCGATCTACCGGAAGGTGGTCGGATTCGACCCCAGCCCGCTCGGCACGCTCTACGACCCGATGTACTTCACTGGTGGCTATGCGATCCACGGGAATCCGTCCGTCCCGCCGTACCCGGCGAGTCACGGCTGCGTTCGCGTCCCGATGTGGGTCGCCCCGCACCTCTACGCCACGAATCCCTACGGCGAGACGGTGTACGTGTATTAGCGTCGTGCTCGGCCTTGTGCTCGCCGGCTGCGGCGGCCGGTCGCAACCGGTGCCTTACGTCGACATAACGCGACAAGCGGGGCAGCTCGAGTTCACGCACATCACCGTCAAGCTGTTCGACAACCGCCACGATCTCGTCGAGGTGCTGGAACGGAACAATCCGGGGCGCCGCCTCGAGCTCCCGCGGGTCGACTTCAGACGGCAACAGGTCTATCTCGTCGCGGCCGGTCCGCGGTCGAGCACGGGCTACGATCTCCGCATCGTGCGCGTGCGGGACCAGGGTGGACGCGTCCTCGTGGTAGTGCGCGAGCAGACTCCTTCACTCGGCGATCCGGTGGAGGCCCGGGTCACGTATCCGTTCAGGTTGATCGCACTTCCCCGCAGCGATGAGCCCGTGAAGTTGAAATGGCTGGAACGACCGTGAACGACGATCCCCTCATCCGGCAGCTCCGTCAGCAGATCTCCGACACCGACCGCTCGATCGTCGAATCGATGAACGCGCGCCTACGCCTCGTCGCGCAGCTCAAGCGCTACAAGGAATCGCGTGGGCTGGGCTTCGTCGACCCGGAGCGCGAAGAGTGGATGCTCCAGTACCTGAAGCGGGCGAATCGCGGCCCGCTGTCCAAGGACGGTCTCCAGGAGCTGTTCGAGGAGATCCTCGATCTCACGAAACGTGAGGTGCAGCGAGGCGAGGAGAGCTAGAAAGGTTCGCAGTGGGACTGAATCGCACGAGTCCCACAACCACCGAGGCCGGAGGGTAAGACGAGCGCAGCCGCCTTACCCGCAGGCGAACTGACGCGGGCGGGAAGGCGTTAGCCCCACCGCCCGCACGGTAGTGAGCTCTCGCCAAGCACAGCCTGGAGGAGTGCGCGGGCTCGGCCCGCACACGTTCCCCGCGAAGCGGCGATCCTAGGCTCGCGCGAAAGCGCAGCTTTCGCGCGGATTACTCGTCGTCGGGTTCGACGGCGAACTCGTCGGGGGTGACCTGGTCGAGGAACTGCTTGAACTCGGAGACCTTGGACTCGATCTCTTCCTCGGTGACCTCCTCGCCCTCGAACTCGATCGCCGACTCCTCGATTACCTCGTCCGCGGCGAAGATGGGGGCGTCGGCGCGGATCGCAAGCGCGATCGCGTCCGACGGTCGCGAATCGACATCGATCTCCGAGCCGTCGAGTTGCACGGTGATCTGCGCGTAGAACGTGTTCTCGCGCAACTCGGTCACGGTGATGCGCGTCACCTGGGCACCGAGCTGGTCGAGCATGTCGGTCACGAGATCGTGCGTCATCGGCCGTGGGGTCGATGCACTCTGAAGCTTCATGAGGATTGCCGCCGCCTCCGGGTGCCCGATCCAGATCGGCAGGAATTTGTTGCCCTCGGCCGTCTTCAGCAGCACGATCGGCTGCTTGCCGACCAGATCGAAGCTCACGCCGTAGATCTGCATCTCCTGCATCGGACGCTCTGATGGTAGCTCAGGGGTCGCGCGTCAAACCTCACCCCTCCGGGCGTTCCAAAACCTCGTCGAGGGGGACCAAGATGAGCTCGCCGGTCGCGGGATCCTCGAGCTCAGCGCGCCGGTCGAGCACGCCCATCGGATCGAGCCCACGAAGCACGTAGGCACAACCCTGGTAGGTGACGAGGTCTCCGATCTCCATAGCCGCAGCGAGGACGAAACGCCAGTCTCAGAATCGGCACTTTCGTGCGGCTAGCGCATCCCTGAACGCAGCGTCCCTCTAACGGGACGCCGACACGCTCAGCTGCCCTTCAGACGCCACTCGGCGACGTCGCGGATGCTCACGATGCCGACCGCACGCTCGCCGGCGACAACCGGGATGTGACGGAAGCCACGTTCGATCATCGTGTTGCCGGCCTCCTCGACGGAGGCATCCTCGGTCATCGTGACCGGATCCGGCGTCATCCATTCACGCACGCGGGCCTCGCTCGAGTGCACGCGTCCGGCGACCGCCCGCATGAGATCGCGCTCCGTGAAGATGCCGATCATCCGCCCGAAGTCCGAGACGACGACCGCGCCCACACCCTGGCTCGTCATCTTCTCGGCCGCCTCGCCGATCGAGTCCGAGGGGTCGACCGTCAGGACCTCTTTCGTCATCACGTCGCCGAGAGTCGCCATGCGGGCGAGCATAGGGCGAGTAGGCCGACCAGGCAAATTGCGGGGTGGCGGCGCCTCTACCAAGATGTTCAGGTGGATCTCGACAAGTGGCACATGTGGTGGAAGGAACGGGGCGGTGGGGCGTCCGCCGCGTGCTCACGGAAGAGTGGGATCCCATCGGCGTTCGAGAAATTGCCTCGGCCGCAGACGAGTACGGCGCCTACGTCGGCCGCGTGGGCCGGATGCTTCACGAAGGCGCGTCTGCGGAGGAGATCGCGCACTACCTGAGGTACGTGCGAATCGAGCGAATGGGCCTAGGCTCGCAGCATCGCCCCGAAGAAGACGTCGCCGCAAGCCTTGTTGAGTGGTACGGGCTGGAAATGCGTGCCACCGAATGACGATCTCACCGCGAGTGCCGGCTTTGCCGGCGCTCGCATACTTCGGCTCGGGGAGTAGACGAACCGAAGAAAGTCATCATGCCCGCGGAGCGGGCGGACTTTCTTCGGCAGTGGGCGATCGTGGATTCGAACCACGGACCTCCGCCTTATCAGAGCGGCGCTCTAACCAACTGAGCTAATCGCCCGAGGGCGGCCAGTCTAGCCGCTAGTGCAGCAGCTGAGTGCGCTGCAGGTAATCCTCGACGGCGAGCAGGAACGTCGAGTCCTTGGCGAGCTCTTCCAGCGTCCCTTTCGTCTCGTCGTCCAGGTCCTCGTCGCGCTCCAGCTCGGTGAGGAAGTTGCCCATCTGGCCGTCGCGGGACAGCGCGGCCATGCGCAGGAAGATCCGCTTGGCCTCGTCGTCCTGCGAGATCGCCTCGAGGGATTCCATGTCGTGCAGCCACAGTCCGACCATGTCACCCGTTCAACGCCTCTCGGGCTGAACGGGATACGGGGCTAGGGGGCTAGGTCGCGGCCTTCTCCAGCGCCTCGACGAGCTCTTCGAGTTCGGTCTCGTCGGCGAACGAGATCTCCAGCCGGTTGGACACGACTCGGCTGGAAAAGCCCGTGATCCGGTCGGCCGCGCTCTTCGCTCGGGCCACGAGCGCCGGATCGAGCTTGGCCTGCTGGCGGCGCTGCTTCGTCTTCGCACCGGCCCAGCGCGCGGCCCGCTCCGCGGCCCTGACGGACATGCCTTTCTGGACGATCTTCCGCGCCAGCGCGCGTCGGCCCTCGTGATCCGGGACGGCGAGCACGGCGCGCGCGTGACCCTCCGTGAGCTGGCCGCGCTCGACCATCTTCAGCACGTCCTCGGGGAGCTCGAGCAGCCGCACGCGGTTGGAGACCGTCGGCTTCGACTTGCCGACGCGCTCGGCAAGCTCGCCGAGCGAGAGACCGAACTCGTCGAGCATCACCGCGAACGCGCGTGCCTCCTCGATCGGAGAGAGATCCTCCCGCGCGACGTTCTCGACGAGGCCGAGCAGCAGCGAGTCGCGGTCGTCGGCGTCCCGTACCACGGCCGGCACGGTCTTCAGCTTCGCGTCTCGTGCGGCCCGCCAGCGGCGCTCGCCGGCGATCAGCTCGTACCCGCCGGCGACGCGCGGTCGCACGAGCACCGGCTGTACGACTCCCTGCGCGCGCACGGACTCCGCGAGACCGGCACCCGCCTCGGAGTCGAAGCGGCGGCGCGGCTGCCTCGGGTTCGCGTGAATCGCGTCGACCGGCAGCTCCACGAGCTCGGTCGCGGACGCTCCACCGAGCAGGACCTCGAGGCCTCGACCGAGGCCGCGTCTCTCAGGCACGCTCGACAAGCTCCATCGCCACCTTCCAGTAGGCGTCCGCGCCACGTGAGCGGCGGTCGTACGCAATCGCGGGGAGGCCGTGGCTCGGCGCCTCGGCGAGACGTACCGAGCGCGGCACGGTCGTCGTGAACACGAGCTCGCCGAAGTGACGCCGCACCTCGGCTTCGACGTCGGCCGACAGCCTCGTACGGCCGTCCACCATCGTCAGCAGCACACCGCCGACGGCAAGCCGCGGGTTGAGTCGCATCTTCACGAGATTGATCGACTGGACGAGCTGCGACAGGCCTTCCAGCGCGTAGTACTCCGCCTGCACCGGAATCAGAACGCGGTCTGCGGCGGCGAGCGCGTTCACCGTCAGTGGGCCGAACGACGGCGGGCAATCGAGGAACACATACGAGTACTGCTCCGCGCCGGAAGCGAGCGCCTCGCGCAGGTAGGTCTCGCCGTCGCTGTGCTGCGTCAGCTCGACGGTTGCGCCGGCAAGCTCCGGCTTGGCCGGTACGAGGTGCAGGTTCGGGAAGCGCGTCGGCTTCGCGAGCTCGCGGAGCGGCGCGCCGTCGAGGAGGTCGTACGTCGACGCGCCGTTCGCGCGTTCCCCGAGGCCCGAGGTCGCGTTCGCCTGTGGATCGAGATCGATGACGAGGGCCCGCTCACCCGCCTCCGCAAGGCACGCGGCGAGGTTGATGGCGGTCGTCGTCTTCCCGACGCCGCCCTTCTGATTCGCCAGCGCGTAGACCTTCGCCACGACCGCCAAGCTACCGGCGGAGGCGGACATCTAGGCCAGCGGCCGTTTGCGCGCGACACCCGTGCGCCGCGGGAAGCCGGGCGGTGTCGGCTCGAGCTTGCGCAGCACGAGCAGGCCGTCGCCCTCCTCGGTCAGCTCTCCGCCCAAACGTTCCGCGACGCGGGCCACCCGAGCGACGTCCGCGGTCGGACCAACCCACAGAATCGCAGCCCCTCCCAGCCGGACCAGAGGAAGACACCACTCGGCGGCGACCGGTGGAGGGGCGAGCGCCTTCGCGACCGCGACGCCGAACGTGTCCGTCTCCTGCTTCTCGGCGCGACCCTGCTCGACCGCTGCGTTCGGCGGTGCCCACTGCCGGAGGAACTCGCACTTGCGCGCGTTCGCCTCGAGCAACACCACGTCGCGCTGCGGCAGCGACACGGCGAGCGGGATCCCCGGGACCCCGCCCCCTGACCCGACGTCAACGATCGGACCTTCGAACTCGCGCACGTGGCCGAGAGAACGCAGCGAATCTTCGAGCAGCAGGCGGCGGGCCTCTTCGAGATCTCGGATCGCAGTCAGGCCTGGCGTTGCAACGAGTGCGCTAAGCCAGTCCTCAAGCAACAGGCCTGATCACGACGAAGCGGTTCGGCTCGGTTCCCTCGCTGCCCGTCTCGACGTCTTCGAACTCCTTCAGCCGAAGGTGAACGACCTTGCGCTCGACGGCCGTCATCGGCTCGAGCTCGACGGGCTCTCCGAGCGACAGTGCACGCTCGGCCGAGCGAATCGCGAGCGCCTCGAGCGAAGCGCGCCTGCGCGCGCGATAGCCGGCCGCATCGACGACGACCTCCTTGCGATCCTCCTCATGGCGGCGGTACGTGATCGCATTCGCCAGATACTGGATCGCGTCGATCGTCTGGCCGTGGCGGCCGATGAGCATTCCGAGATCGGCTCCGACGCACGAGACCGTGATCGTCTCCTCGTCCTCGTCGAGCTCGAGGCGCGCGGTGACGCCGATGCCGGCGACGATCCGCTGCACGAGCTCGCGCGCGGCCCGGCTCAGCTCGCTCTCGTCCGGCGGAGGCGCAGGCGCCGTGACTTCGGCAGAGACGGTGGCGATGACGCGCGCCGGGGCAAAGCCGACCCCGAGGAGGCCTCGCTCTCCCTCCGTGACGACCTGGAAGCGAACCGCGGACTTGTCGAGCCCGGGCTGCTGCCGCTCGAGCTCACGCAGCGCCGACCACTTGGCCTCGCCGACCGTCTCGCCGGTCGCCTCGACCTGGAGGTCCATCAGCGTCGCGCCTTCTTCTTGCGCTTCACGCGCCGGGGAGGAGCGGCCGGCTTCGCAGCGGCCGGCGCGGCGGCGCCGTCCTCACGGGCCTCCTTCGGCGGCGTGCGGGACGAGCGCTTCGGGCCGGTCGGCGGCGCCACCTTCGGGATCAGCCGACGGGTGATCAGGCCCTGCCCGACCGTCCACAGGTTGGTCGTCATCCAATAGAGAACGAGCCCCGTAGGGAAGTGGATGATGAACGGAATGAACGCGAAGGGGAGGACCATCATCAGCACCCGCTGCGACTGCTGCATCGTCCCGGACATGAAGTAGGTCGACGCGAGCTGGCTGGCGACGTAGACAACGATCAATATCCAGCCCGACCAGTGAGCGCTTGCCTTGTCGGCCACGCTCGGAACGAAATGGAGCCACGAGAGATCGCCGAGGTTGGAACCCTCGAGCTTCGCCTCCTTGGCGAAGTTGCGTAGCGTGTAGAAGAGCCCGATGAAGATCGGGATCTGTGCGACCAGCGGCAGGCACGAGGACGCGGGGTTGATGTTCTTCTCCTTGTAGAACTTCATCAGCTCTTCGTTGAGCTTCTGGCGGTCGCCCTTGTACTTCCGCTGGATTTCCTTCATCTGCGGCGCGTGGGCCTGCATGTTCTGCATCGAGTGGATCTGCTTGACCGTCAATGGCACGAGCAGCATCCGCACGATCAGCGTCAAGACGACGATCGACCACGACCAGGGCAGTACCGTATGCAGGCCGTTGAGGATGTTGCGCAGCAGATCCTCGAGCGGCGTGAGAATCCCGGCGACGATCACGTGAACACCCTCTGGTCGCGCGCGTAGTCCACGCCGCCGCGGCTCCAGGGATTGCAGCGCAGGAGCCTCCAGCCGGCGAGCACCGTCCCTTTGAAGAGACCGAACTCCCTGAAGGCGTCGATCGCGTACTGCGAGCAGGACGGGTGGTACTTGCACTGCCCGGGGCCCAGCAGCGGCCGCAGCGTGATGCGGTAGAGCCATACCGCCGCAACGCCGAGATACCTCACGCGGCCGCCTTCGTCAGAACTTCGTCGACGCGCTCTCCGAGCCACTCGAACCCGTTCGTCGCAACGGCCTCCGGCAGACCCGGCTTCGCGATCAGGACGTAGTCGCGCCCGGCGGGAATCCGCTCGAGCCGTTCCCGCCACGCCTCGCGCAGCTGGCGTTTGATCCGGTTGCGCGCCACCGCATTTCCCGTCGCCTTCGGCACGGCCAGGCCGAGCCGCGGCTCCCCCGGCTCACCGTTGCGCTCGAACCAGTAGAGGACCAGGAACCGCGTCGAGGTCGAGCGACCCTGCCGGTAGACGGCGTCGAAGTCTCGCGAGCGAGACAGGCGGTGCCGACGTTGCACGACGGTGATTACGCCGAGAGACGCTTCCGGCCCTTGGCGCGGCGGCGCTTCAGGATCGCGCGACCGGCACGCGTCGCCATGCGGGCACGGAAGCCGTGCCTGCGCTTCCGCCGGCGCACGTTGGGCTGGTAGGTCCGTTTCACGAGGTCGAAGAGGGAGGAAATTGCTCCAAAGAGGAGCTGTGGCTGCGCCAGTATAGATGAGCCCTGGTGCACAGAGTTATCCACAGCTGCGGGGCTGTGAAGTACCTCCAAATGTGACAAACCGTCATGCTTCCTCCACAGGTGTGGAGAGTGATGTGGAGTCGCGGAAATGCCTGCAAATCCGCATAATTTCTTCCCCAGTTTCCACGCGTTGTAGCGCTTGAGACACGCTGCTATGCTCGCCGCTCCCCCGAGCCGGAGAGGAGTGGTACCGCGGCGTGGATCGCCCCATTGAGCTGACTGCGGAGACCCTGTGGAACGAGGTTGCCGGTCGGCTCAAGGGGGCCCTCAACGAGACCACGTACCGCACGTGGTTCGCGGAGGCCGAGGGGGCGGATCTCTCGGATGACGCCTTCGTGCTCGGCGTCCCCAACGACTTCACGCGCGAGTGGATCGAGGGCCACTTCCTCGGTCTGATCGGCGCTGCCGTCCGGGACGTGACGGGCCAGGAGCGTCGAGTCGGTCTTTCCGTGACGGAGCGTGTCCCGGTCGACACGCCCATGCCGGCGGAAGCCCCGAAACGATCCGTTGGGGGTGCCGCCGACAGCGGCATGAACCCGAAGTACACGTTCGACCTGTTCGTGATCGGCTCCTCGAACCGCTTTGCACACGCGGCCGCGTTGGCGGTCGCCGAGGCGCCCGCGCAGGCGTACAACCCGCTCTTCATCTACGGCGGCACGGGCCTCGGCAAGACGCACCTGATGCAGGCGATCGCCCAGTACGTCGCCGAGCACTCGAGCGAGCTTTCGGTCCGGTACGTCACGAGCGAGACGTTCATGAACGACTTCATCAACTCGCTGCGCGACAAGCGGATCGAGGGGTTCAAGCAGCGCTACCGCACGTACGACCTGCTGCTCGTGGACGACGTGCAGTTCTTCGAGCACAAGGAGCGAATCCAGGAGGAGTTCTTCCACACCTTCAACTCGCTCTACGAGGCCGGCTCGCAGATCGTCATGTCGTCCGATCGCCCGCCACGTGAGATCGCGACGCTCGAGGAGCGACTGCGATCGCGGTTTGAGTGGGGCCTGATCACCGACATCCAGCCGCCCGACCTCGAGACGCGGATCGCGATCCTGCGCAAGAAGGTGAAGACGGACGGCATCCACATCCCCGATCCGCAGGTCCTCTCCTTCATCGCCTCGCGCATCTCCACCAACATCCGCGAGCTCGAGGGTGCCCTGACGCGGGTGGTCGCATTCTCGTCCCTCACCGGCAGGGCGCTCTCGGTCGAGCTCGCGGAGGACGTGCTCAAGGACGTCTTCCCCCAGGGCGAGGCGGCCGAGGTCTCGATCCGGAGGATCCAGGAGCTCGTCTCCGAGCGCTTCCAACTCTCGATGGACGAGCTCTGCGGCGACAAGCGCTCACAGAACATCGTCTATCCCCGCCAGGTCGCGATGTACCTCTCACGAGAGCTCACGGACTCCTCGCTGCCCAAGATCGGCAAGGAATTCGGCGGCCGGGACCACACGACGGTGATCCACGCGACCTCGAAGATCGCCCGTCTCATCCGTGAGGACAGATCTGTCTACAACCTTGTGCAGGAACTGACCGCTCGTGTGAAACAGGTCCGTTGAGGGTCGTGCCCTGTTGACACGCTTCCTTTCTCCACCGTCTGCGTCCCCTGCGAGAATGGCTCAACCAACAGGGCGGGTGGCCTCCTCCCCGGTGTCCACACCCCCTATCACTACAACGAGGTTTTAAATGATTGAAACCAACACCATGGTAGAGACGGGGATGAAAATCGTTTGTCAGCGCGACGAGCTCTCGCAGAAGCTCGCGGTGGTCGCACGAGCGGTGTCGACACGGGCGAGCGTCCAGATCCTGTCCGGCGTGCTGCTACGCGCCGAATCGGGCCGGCTACACCTCGCAGCGACGGACATGGAGCTCTCGCTGCGAGCCTCGCTCGAGGCCCAGGTGGAAGGTGACGGCGCAGTCGTCATGCCGGGACGCCTCCTGGTCGATCTTGTTCGGCTTCTGCCCGAGAGCGAGGTCACGATCGAGCATCGCGCAGAGGAGAGCGTGGTGCACGTGACCAGTGGCTCGTCCACGTCGACGCTGCACACCTATGCCGCCGAGGATTTCCCTCGGCTTCCTGACCTCGATACCGCCGGCACCTTCACGGTCGACCGGGAGGCATTGCTCGACACGGTCTCTCGTGTCGCGCGGTCGGCGTCGCGCGACGAGTCGCGCCCGGTGCTGACGGGGATCCTCGTGCGCTTCGAGAGCGGCAAGCTGGTCATGGCGGCGACAGACTCGTATCGGCTCTCGGTGAAGGAGACGGAGCTCACGGGCGAAGCGCCTGAGCTCGAGGCGATCATTCCGGCGCGGGCGCTTTCGGAGCTCGGACGCATCGCGCAGTCCGGCGACACGATCGAGCTCGGTGTCCACGAGAACCAGGCCGTGTTCGTCGCAGACGACGTCTGGTTGACGACGCGCCGCATCGACGGGCAGTTCCCGAACTACCGGCAGCTGCTGCCGGAGACGTTCGAGCACGAGCTCACCCTGCCGCGGAACGAAGTGCTAGACGTGGTTCGGCGGGTGGGGATCATGGTGCAGCGAACGTCGCCGATCCAGCTGCGCTTCGCCGAGGGGGAGTTGACGGTCTTTGCGCGGACGCAAGACGTCGGCGAGGCGAAGGAGTCGCTGCCGGTGCAGTTCGCCGGCGACCCGCTCGAGATCGGGTTCAACGCGGAGTTCCTGCGCGAAGGCATCGAGTCGATCAGCGCCGACGAGATCGAGCTGAAGCTCATCTCTCCGCTGCGTCCAGCGGTGATCGAGGGCGGCGAGGACGACCCGACGTACCTGATCATGCCGATCCGGTTGCCTGGGTAGGCAGCGCTCTGGTCGGCGGCGGAGTGAAGAGGCGGATGGAAGGCAAACGGGCGTGCGGGCCAAGCCCGCATGCCCTCTATGGTCGGCGTCGCCAAGCGACGCCTCAGCCCGGCTGATCGTCGAGACGGTCTCGCTCCGGAACATCAGGTCGTACGCGCGCCTCGACCTCGACCTCCGGCCGGGACTGATCCTCGTCATCGGCCCGAACGGCGCGGGCAAGACCAACCTGCTCGAGTCGCTGCACCTCGGGACGCAAGGCTTCTCGCCGCGTACGCGCGCCGATGCTCAGCTGATTCGCTTCGGTGAACGAGTGGGGCGGGTTGCGCTCCACGGAGATCGACGCGGTTCGCCCGTCGACACGGAGGTCACGCTCGAGCTCGGCGAAGGCAAACGCGCGAAGCTGAACGGTGCTTCATTGCGTGCGGCAGAGCAGCTGCGGCTGGAAGTGGCGACGCTCGTCTTCACTCCCGATCGGCTCGCCGTCGTGAAGGGCGGACCTGCCGTGAGACGTGCGTACTTCGACCGTGCGCTGGGCAGGCTCGCTCCTGCCCGCAGCCTTCTGGCCGTGGAGTACGGAGCGGCTGTGGCGCAACGCAACGCCGCCCTGCGCCGAGTGGCGGGAGGTTTCTCGTCCCGTGATGCGCTCGCGCCGTGGACCGAGCAGGTGGCCGACTTCGGCCGCCGGCTCGTCGAAGCGCGAAGCGAGGTGGTGGCATGGCTTGCCCCCGGCTTTGCGGACCGAGCCG